>Ga0209631_10005448_pt1 | contig 13475 bp, 9 predicted proteins | sample COG_08_FD_184752 | JGI IMG/M metagenome (GOLD analysis project Ga0209631, IMG submission 184752) | Pelagic Microbial community sample from North Sea - COGITO 998_met_08 (SPAdes) (version 2) | ecosystem: Environmental > Aquatic > Marine > Neritic zone/Coastal water | place: Helgoland, sampling... | reverse complement strand
TCTTAAGCGTCTTCCTCTGCCTCCGCCTCTTCTTCCTCTTGAGCGTCTTCTTCTGCCTCAGCCTCTTCTTCTCCCTCCGCCCCTGATTGTTCCTCCGCGTCCTCGGATGCTTCTTCGTCTCCTTCGCCTTCCGTTTCTTCGCCTTCGCCCGGCTCATCACCTTCGCCTTCCTGAGCCTCTTCTCCTTCTTCTTCGGTCGTATCCTCCACCTCTTCCTCATCCGTTGCCGGAGGCAGGGCCTGCTGTATTGCTGCTTGCTGCTGCGGTGATGCTTGGGAAACAAATTGCGGATTGCCACCAATCAGAATTGTCGCGGCGTTACCTGACACGGCAAGTACAGTGGGATTATTACCATTAATGTCGGTAACCGTTAACAGGCCTGATCGATGGATGACGGTCGTTTGAAGAGAAACCGGGTCATAATTTCCTTCAAGTTCACTTCCGCGAATACCAATCACAGCAGATGGCGTTGAGATGGTCGCGTGATTATCGGTTGCCCCGCGCTTCGCCGAAAACTCTCCGATCAACCCACTCTTATATTTAAAGCCACCCTGTAAAACGTGGGCGGAAAACGTACCGGTTTCCGCTTGAGGATCAAAGGCATAATCTTTCAGCACGGCCCGACTATTAGCGCCCAAGTTAAATCTGGTGCCATCTGTCATTTTCGCATACAGACCGCCGAGGCCTTCGACACTGAGAATATCGCCTTTGTAAAGGTCATCACCCTTACTCAGCGCTTCTTTTTCTCCGGTGGTTTTGTTTTCTCTAAATACGTTTCCAACTTTGACGGAGACTGTCCCAATTTTGACCATCGGTACATCATCCGGAGCAGGACCTGCCAATTGATATTCCGGCTGAACCTGCACGAGCAAACCTTCAACCATGACAGGAGAAATACCAATGCCCGGCGCAAACATGAGATTGGGTGGCGGCTGAAAGGTAAAATAATCACCGATGACAAGCTGTTCGCCACCGGAGCCAGTAATAACAAGATCGAAGCCAACTTGAGTATAGGTACCTTGGAGCAGCAATCCGGGATTATCAACGTAGTATTCCGGGTGCTGAGCAGCTGGGGTTTCTGCTTTCAAAGAATCAGGTTCTGGCTCGCTGTGATTGTTTTTTATGCCAGCGTATAAATCAGATCCCATTGATTACCCTTATAGGTCAAAAGCCAAATATTTGGCTCCTTGATTCTAACAAAAGTGTAAAGATATTCGACAGTTATTATACGTGTGTAAAGATGCTCGACAGTCGAGCACCGAAATGTGTGTGTGTTTACCCCTAACGGGGTTCGCCTGACAAAACGTTATGGCAGACAGAGGATACGGGGGACCAACATATTTCTGGCGTTAGGCAGACTTATCGGCTATTTCTTTGCGCTTGCATGTTTCGACTTATCGTGGGTTCTTGCTTTTTGCTATAGCTCGGCAGCGAGATGGGCGCGCGTCTTAGGGTGAGCTGCACGATAAAGTCGATGAGTGCTTAAATTTCAGCACCTATGTGTTGAACATAAAATGTACAAAAGAGGAAGAAGCGGAACCCTTGGTTCGCCTACTTGTTAGAAGGGATTCAATTTTTCTGTGTGCTTACAAGACGTAAAAATCATAGCTGTTTGAATTTGCCTATTTTTTAAAAGAGCCGTGCTGAATCCGGCCGCTTGCCCATTCTAATAACGGCGGGCTCTGTTTATCCACTCGCATCTACACATTGCCAAACGCACCAAAACGGGCATTGAGCTCATCAACGTTCTCTTCTCGACGCCAATTCAGCAATATTCCTTTGATGGCAGTTACCGTTGCCATAGGTTCGTCAAACATAAAATGGTGATAAGTCCCGGGAATCACAAACATTGGCAACAAACCACCTGATATCTCTTCAAGGTAGGGCGCGCTGAGGGCGCCTTCGTCCGTGCTGAATTCTCCTAAAATTACCGCCGTTGGGCATGAAATATTAACAAACTTATCTCTCTGATCGGTGCCCATTTCCAAATGATCGAATAGCGCTGGGTCGAATTTCCAAGTCCAACCCCCATCGACCTCGCGAAGTGATTGTGTTCCAAGATATTCAATAACATAGGGGTGCTGACAAGGTTGCTCGGGCACCATCCTGAAGCGACCCAACGCTGTCGCCTTCTCTTCGTAAACTCGAGTCGGCCTAATCGGTTCACCGCCCCGTTCTTCCTTTTGTTTTCCCCATTCCACATATTTTTCAGGAGGCTCAACAGTGAAGTCAGCAAATATAATCCCGCCAAGCGACTTACCAAAATAATGCCCAGCTTCTAGCCCTACAAATCCGCCAAAACTGTGGGCAACAACAAACGGCTTTTCTCCCAGCTCTGCTGCTTTGCAAACCGCCATCACTTCTTCAGCAAATAATTTGCCAGAGTACTGTTCACGCCACTCGCTATCACCATTACCTGACAAATCTATTGCAGCTACTCGAAATTGATCACTTAGGAAGGGCGCAACGAATCGCCACCACTCAAGATGTGCATTGCTACCGTGGATCAATACAATGCCTGGCTTGCCAATCTCACCCCAGGTTGCGAAGTGAATATTGCAATCAGCGACCTCAACGACACCATCTTGCCTATTTGCATCAAGCGCTTTTTGAAACCACGCCGGTCGTTCAACAATGGTAGTCACTTCTGGCATATCTTCTTTTCCTTAACCGTTTCGTAGACATGAAAACATGCCACTTTACTCAAAATCTTTAATGTTGCTTATATCAAGCGCGTGAATGTAGCATAGGTCTACCGCGGCACCAAACTGCGGAGTGCGCTAATCGCGATGAATTTTATTTAATCAAAATGGAGAGGAAAATGGTGAGCCTAGTCGATCGAAATGTAGTGGTAATAGGAGGGACATCAGGTATTGGACTAGCGACGGCTGTTATGGCCAAGGCTCAGGGCGCAAAAGTATGGGCTGTGGGTCGCTCAGAGGATAGAGCCGCTGCTGCCGCTGAAGGTAACCCGGGCATCAGTTTTTCCACGCTTGATATCCACAACCTCGATGCTCTAACGACCCTCTTTGAGTCGATAGGTATTATTCACCATGTCGTTGCTGCAGCAACCGGCGCAAACCGCACCATGGCCCCCTTTATAGAGCAGACGGACGAGCAGTTTCGTGAGGCTTTTAACAAGTTCTGGGGCTACTGTAACGTCATTCGCAAAGCATCGCCCTACATGACAGACGACGGTTCCATCACGCTACTAGGTGGTTTCCCAGCCAGAAAATGCAACCCGGGCATGTCAGCGGTGTCCTGTGTTGGCAATGCTGTTGAGGGACTGAGTCGAGCACTAGCGGTTGAAATGGCTCCACGCCGAGTTAACGTGGTTGCGCCGGGCACAATCTCAACAGGCATGTTTGATAATCTGGGAGACAAAAAAGAGGAAATACTCGCCAAAGGGACACAACATATCCCGTTGAAGCGCCCAGGACAGTCGGAAGAAGTGGCTAGCGCCGTAATTCTTACGTTAACGAATGCCTACATGACCGGCACAACAATTGACATTGAAGGTGGTGCCTTACTGCCCTAGCTTTTCGATAGTCGAAATTTATGTCGCAGGGTCACCATCTTTGGTGCCCTGATAACCCTGCCCGAAATCCTAAACACCTGCCGCATGACTATCTGCTTATCGTCAGCTGGAACTCCCTCGTTCGCTCGATACAGCACAGCCCGCGCTTTGCCCTTTCCTCGTCAACGCAACGCAGAGAATAACCCCTTAAGTGGGGTTATTTTGCTGTTTGGCTTTGGCTTCTCGCCTTCGCGCATGAAGCAAAGGCTCAGTGTAGCCGCTTGGTTGCTCCATTCCCTTGAAAATAAGATCGCTCGCGGCTTGAAAGGCAACACTGTTTTCGAAGTCAGGCGACATATTTGAGTAAGCCGCATCCGATGCATTTTGCTCATCGACTATCACAGCCATGCGCTGCATCGTTTCGGTCACCTGCTCCGAGGAACAAATACCGTGGTGTAACCAATTCGCGATATGCTGGCTAGATATTCTTAAAGTCGCACGGTCTTCCATCAACCCTACGCCATCTATGTCTGGCACTTTGGAGCAACCCACACCCTGATCGATCCATCTGACAACATATCCAAGAATCCCTTGAACATTATTGTCCAACTCAAGCTCCACGTCTCTGGATGACAGATTGGTGCCCTCAAGCAGCGGTATCGTGAGTAAGGCACCGAGATCTGCCTCTGCTCTATCTTTTAATTTGTTTTGCTGACTGGCAACACTGACTTGATGATAATGCATCGCATGCAACGTTGCGGCCGTCGGCGAGGGCACCCAGGCCGTCGTCGCGCCAGATTCGGGGTGACCGATCTTAGTTTGCATCATTTCGGCCATTTCATCCGGCTTAGCCCACATGCCTTTGCCAATTTGCGCTCGACCCTGTAATCCAGCCGCAAGCCCCACATCAACATTCCAATCTTCGTAGGCGCCAATCCAAGCCTGTTGTTTCATCAGGCTCTTCCTGACCATTGCACCGGCTTCCATACTGGTATGAATTTCATCACCGGTTCGGTCAAGAAATCCGGTATTAATAAAAATGATTCTCTTCCGAGCGGCAGCAATACAGGCCCGCAAATTAATTGTTGTACGGCGCTCCTCGTCCATAATACCGACCTTAAGAGTGTTCGGCGCAATACCTAATACGTCTTCTACCATTGCAAACAGGTCAACAGTGAAAGCAACTTCCTCCGGGCCATGCATTTTGGGTTTAACGATATAGACACTACCCTTCCTTGAGTTTCCAAGTTTACCGGTACCCTTTAGATCATGCATCGCCGCCAGGCTCGTCATCATCGCATCGAGGATTCCTTCTGGAATCTCTTTCCCATCAAACAAAACCGCATCTGTTTTCATCAAATGCCCGACATTACGAACCAACAACAGGCTTCTACCGTGCAGTACCATGGGATTTCCATTCGTATCACAATAGCTTCTGTCGCCATTGAGCTCACGGCGAACAACATTCCCGCCTTTGTTAAACTCTTCAGCAAGATCTCCTTTCATCAACCCGAGCCAATTAGCATAAACCTGCGTCTTATCTTCAGCGTCAACCGCGGCGACCGAATCCTCGCAATCCTGAATCGTTGAAACAGCGGACTCCATCAAAATATCTTTCACGCCGGCGGGGTGATCCTTGCCAATCGAATCATTTGGATCAATTTGTATTTCTAGATGCAAGCCGTTATTCAGCATCAATATACCGTCAGGTTTCTCTGCGGCCCCGGCATATCCGGCAAACTGATCTGGGTTTTGCAAACGAGACTCGATGCCAGACTCAAGCACCATGTTGAGCTCACCGTTCACAACGCTGTATGAATTCACCGCGCCGTGGCTGCCTTCGGTGAGTGGCAAATGTTGATCAAGGAAGTCGGCTGCATAGGCGACAACTCTATTTCCGCGAACAGGATTATATCCACCAGCACCTTTCTCGGCACCGTCTTGCTCGGATATAACATCAGTGCCGTACAATGCATCGTAAAGACTACCCCAGCGCGCATTAGCGGCATTGAGAGCAAAGCGGGCATTATCAACAGGCACAACCAACTGGGGACCCGCCATTAATGCGATCTCGTCGTCTACATTACTGGTTTCAATCACAAAATCCTCAGGATCATCCTGCAGATAACCGATCTCCCGCAAAAATGTTTTGTAAGCTGCTGGATCATGCTTTTCCGCGGCATGATCCCTGTGCCACTGATCGAGTAGACTCTGCAGCTCATCACGGCGAGCTAACAGCGCCTCATTTCTGGGCATCATCTGTTGGAGGATATCTTCGAAACCTGCCCAAACCTGCTCCGGTTCAAGGCCTGTGCCCGGCGTCATTTGCGTTTCCACCAGTGAATGCAAACCAGTATCGATTGTTAACTTACCGATTGTTATTGTGCTCGCCATAGTCTTTCTCTTGGATCTAAAAAGTTCGCATGCTACGCGATTTTGTCACCGACTTCATGCGTTCCGATGAATCTCGAGAGCAAACTTAAATTGACAGTGCGGCGGAGAGCATGTTGACATCGGGTTTTAGCCAACACGTGACAGAGAGAAGTTATGAAAGATCAACACGTCAATATTTCGACCGAACACGGCGAGATGAACACCTTCATCACCTGCCCTGAAGAGGATGGACCTCATCCGGTTATTCTTTTTCTGATGGATGCGCCGGGTAAAAGAGAAGAATTGCATGATATGGCCAGGCGCATCGGATCGTCGGGATATTACGTCATGCTACCCAATATGTATTATCGAGACATCGCAGATTTTACCAGTGATGGATCACCCGAGAGCCGCGAGGTCATGTTTGGGTATATGAACGCCTTATCCAATGAATTGGTGCTTAGTGACTGCGAACAACTATTGAAACACGCCGCAAGTGATGCCGATGCCTCTGATGGCAGCGTCGGCGTTGTCGGCTATTGTATGAGTGGTCCCTTTGCGTTCTACGCTGCGGGTAAGTATCCGGAACGCATTAAAGCTGCGGCCTCTTTTCATGGTATCCGCCTGTTCACGGAGGAAGCTGACTCTCCACACTTGTTCGCGAAAAATATCACCGGGGAACTTTACATAGGGTGTGCCGAAACCGATGACTGGGCGCCTGCGGAAATGATCGAGTCTCTTGATGCCTATCTGGCAAAAACCGGCATTAACTACCGTATTGAGTGGTATCCTGACACTCATCATGGCTTCGTCTTCCCGCAACGGGAGCTCTACCACAAAGATGCCTCGGAGCGACACTGGGAACGAATGCTTGCGATGTTCAAGCGCCAACTTTAGCCTTAAATCTTTATGAATAAATTCGCCCTGGTCTTTATTTTTCTGACCGCCCTGATGGATTCCATCGGGTTCGGCATCATTATGCCAGTGTTACCGGACCTGCTCATCGAGATAACCGGTGAGAACCTCGGCAACTCTGCCCGCTATGGCGGCTGGCTGATGTTTGTTTATGCGGTGATGCAATTTTTGTGTTCGCCTATCATCGGCAATGTCTCCGACAGATTTGGCCGCAGACCGGTCTTACTGTTTTCTTTAGTCGTGATGGCAGTCAACTACATGTTGATGGGATTCGCAGAATCCCTGCTGCTGTTATTTATTGGTCGCTTTATCTCGGGTATCGGCGCTTCAACTATGAGTACTTGTAACGCTTATGTCGCCGACGTCACCCCCGAGGATAAGCGGGCCCAAAATTTTGGACTCATTGGTGCTGCCTTTGGCATGGGTTTTGTATTTGGCCCGGTCATCGGCGGGTTCCTTGGGGAGTACGGCTCAAGAGTGCCTTTTCTTGCTGCGGGCGTTATCTCATTGCTTAATCTTGTTTTTGGCTTCCTCGTTCTCCAAGAGTCTCTTGCACCGGAGAACCGGCGACCTTTTGAGCTGAAACGTTCCAACCCAGTCGGGACGCTGCTGCAGCTTAAAAAAATCCCGCTGGTGATCGGCATAATCATTGTCATGTTTCTCTATAACATTGGTCACCACGTACTACCCGCAACCTGGAGCTTCTTTACCATCGAAAAGTTTGACTGGACGCCCAAAGACATCGGGTTGTCACTGATGTTTATCGGCATTTGTATGGCGCTGGTTCAGGGATTTCTGATCCGATGGGTCATACCACGCACCGGACTTCGCTGGGCGGGTATCATCGGTATGAGTTTTACCGCGATCGCTTTTTTAGGGTATGGCGCCGCGGTTGCGCCTTGGATGATGTATCTTGCAATGATACCAGGAGCGCTGGGTGCTTTGGCTGGTCCTGCAATGCAGGGCATAGCTTCAAGTCAGGTTGACGCCAGCCAACAAGGAGAACTTCAGGGAGGACTTTCCAGTACCATGAGCCTCACTTCGATCATAAGTCCCCTCATGATGACTCAAATATTTGCTTATTTTACCGAAGACCAGTCTGCTTACTATTTCCCGGGAGCCGCTTTTATTCTCGCGTTGTTTCTAACACTGGCTGCACTTGCCGTGTTTGTTAGCATAACAAAAGAGAAAAGTGCAGTTGCCACTGCGTAGACAAAAAGCACCGGCTAGTTTGTCGACAGAAATCTACTCTTTCGAGTACCGCCCTATCAGAAAACGCGTCTTTTACTTGCGATGAACAACAACAAGTAATTCTTCATAACCCTTAACAAAATTGCTAGCGACTCTCACGGGTTCGGCAACAACTTCAACACGAGAAAACCTCGCCAAAATCTCTTCCCAGATTATGCGCAACTGCATCTCCGCCAGTCGGTTTCCCATACAACGATGAATTCCAAATCCAAATGCCAGATGGTGCCGCGGTTGTTTCCTGTCGATAATAAAAGCGTCCGGATTGTCGATAACCCTTTCATCGCGGTTTCCTGAGCAATACCACATAGCCACCTTGTCGCCCGCTTTAATTGTCTGGCCGTTAACAACTGTATCGTTCAAGCACCGACGCCGCATATAAGAAAGGGGTGTTTGCCAGCGGATAATCTCAGGGACCATGTTACGGATAAGCGAAGGGTTGGCTCGAAGCTTGTCATACTCCTCGGGGAATTGGTTTAACGCCAGCACTCCCCCAGAAATTGAATTCCTTGTTGTGTCGTTCCCGCCGACAATCAGCAATATAAGATTACCCAGGTACTCCATCGGATCCATGTCTTTAGTCGCTGGACTATGAGCCATCATGGTCACGAGATCATTGTGCTTGGCAGGGTCTCGACGCTCACGCTCGCGCTTCAATTGGGTGAACACTTCAAGGCACTCCATTAAACCTTCGCGCCGTGACTCTTCGGGCATTGACCCGCCCGTAGCGACAGTCGAGGTCGCCAGGTCTGACCAATAAGTCAACTTGCGTCGCTCTTCAAAAGGAAAGTCGAAAATGGCTGCTAGCATCTGAGTGGTAAGCTCGATAGAAACTTTATCGACCCAGTTAAAGGTTTCTCCAACTGGCAGGCCATCGAGAATTTTGGCGGCACGTTCCCGGATCACTGTTTCAAGCGCCGCTAAATTGGTCGGTGCGACAACACCGGTCACCGCCATTCGCTGACCATCATGCTCCGGAGGGTCTAACGATATAAAATTAGGCGTATAAAAGTCACTCGGACGATCTCCAAGCGACACGCCTCCGACCGAGGAAAAATTATGGTGATCTTTATCCACCGACATAATGTCGTTGAATCGAGTGATACTCCAAAAGGGACCAAACACACTGTCTTTACAGTAGTGAACCGGGGCTTCTTTACGCAAACGCTCGAAGAAAGCAAAATGGGCGTTGGTCTTAAACAGATTTGGTTGCGAAACATCAATCTCATCAATCGGAACAGACCAAGGATCTAGTTTTGACACCTCATCTTCGGAAAGAAATATATCGCTCATGCCTGACCGCCTTCAAAATTCTAAAGGAGCAGTCTGCCAACCTCACCAGCCAATCTCAAGTTAATCCGTCCTTCATTTATTAATCAAATTCACAGCATTTCAGCAGTACCCATCGGGTAGTCCAGTTATCTGGTCAGGGTGCGTGTTCATGATTAATGGTCTCTGGTCATGCTTTCAGTGTGAACAGGTATGCTCGCATTCCCCGTTCATCTTTGTCATAGTTCTCGATTAACGAAGAAACAATGCGCTCATCGTTAGCCGAACAAGCCAACTGCCTTACAAAAAACACATCACCTGTGAGCCCTTTCATGCTTGACCAATCTCTCGATACACAAACTTTCGTTAGCCATTTGGAGTGCAGCGAAACAGGAAAGGTTTATCCGGCTGATAAAATCCACAACCTTTCTGAAACAGGTAAACCGTTGTTAGTTCGGTATGATCTAGATGCGGTGAAAAGGTTTTTCCCAAAGACGGCACTAAACGGCAGACTTCACGAGTTCTGGCGATACAGAGAACTACTCCCAATACGCAACCTAAAAAACATTACGCGTCTCGGAGAAGTCATGACCCCGCTTCTACCAGCGACTCATCTTCAGTCTGTGCTAGGCATGCGATCCATATTGATTAAAGATGAAGGCCGGCTACCCACGGGTTCGTTCAAGGCTAGAGGTATTGCATTAGCCGTATCAATGGCGAAGGAACTAGGCATCAAGAAAATGGCCATGCCAACCAACGGTAACGCAGGTGCCGCACTGGCAGCCTACTGCAGTCAGGCAGGTATCGAGAGTTACGTATTCTGTCCAGATGACACACCTCAGGTAAATATTCGCGAGATCGCATTTCAGGGCGCAAACACCTATACGGTAAATGGGCTGATCAATGACTGTGGAAAAATTGTTGGCGAGGGAAAGACTGCAAGAGGATGGTTCGACGTATCAACACTCAAGGAACCGTACCGAATCGAAGGTAAAAAAACGATGGGGATTGAACTCGCGGAGCAGCTCGACTGGCATCTGCCCGATGCTATTTTATATCCAACCGGCGGTGGTACAGGGCTGATTGGCATGTGGAAAGCCTTTAATGAGCTCGAAAAAATTGGCTGGATAGACTCAAGAAGGCCAAGAATGATTGCCGTTCAGGCGAGCGGCTGCGCGCCTATCGTCAAGGCCTATAACGAAGGACATCGTTACGCTGAGCTATGGCAGGATGCCTATACTCAGGCGGCCGGCATACGCGTGCCCGCAGCAGTCGGTGACTTTTTGATTCTGGACGCGATTCGAGAGAGTAACGGTTTTGCAACCGCCGTGAGTGATGAAGCCATCTTGACGATGCAAGCGCGCGTCGCCCAATCAGACGGCATTCTACTTTGTCCCGAAGGCGCAGCGACGGCAGCGGCGCTAGCGCAGGAAATCGATTCAGGGCGAATTTCAAAAAATGAGAAAGTCGTCCTGTTTAACTGTGCGACCGGTTTGAAATATCCGATGCCCGCCAGCGATCAGTTTATCGACAGGCATTTCCCGATTGATTACAACCAGTTCTAAATTTGCTGGGTTGAAGAAATTCGATCGCAAGTAATTCAAAAAACACCCAAATCAAAAAGGCCTGGTGCTTGGAACCACCGCTACATTTATTTCTGAAACGCATAGATGACTTTTCAACTGATGAGGTAGATAATACACCCCGTTCCTTAGGGGAGGCATCGTGCGCCATCGGCACACCGTGATCTGAGATTCCGCGAAGTGGAGAACCCTAGAACCTGATCCGGCTAGAACCGGCGTAGGAAAAGGACCCATATTGTCTTATCCCGTCTGAACTCCGGGTCTCTTACAAACTTTCAAGAGACTCAAAATGTTAAAATCCCCTTTAAAAACCACTCGCGCAATTGATCTTGCAACGACCGCGCTGGCCATATCGACTTTCATGCATACCAGCCTGCTGCTCGCGGCACAGGATGATCTTCGAGCTGCCACACTGGAGGAAGTGGTCGTCACCGCCGATTTTAGAGATCAAACAAATCAGGGCACTGCGGCAAGCATCACAGTGCTAGGCGAGGAGAAAATTGCCAACCGGGCAGCCCAACACTTCGAAGCGCTAATCCCGGCTATTCCTAATTTCAGCTTCGCCGGCGGCACTAATAGAGCCCGTTTTTTTCAGATCAGAGGCATCGGCGAGCGCAGTCAATTTATACAGCCATTGAGCACGTCTGTGGGCGTGATGATTGATAACGTGGATTTTAGTGGCGCTGCTTCAATCGCGTCATTATTTGACGTTCAGCAAGTAGAGGTGCTTAGAGGGCCTCAAGGCACCAGATACGGCGCCAATGCCCTGGCAGGATTACTTAACATCAAAACAAACGAGCCAGCCAATGTTTTTGAAACAGCTCTCTCGGGCGAATTCGGCCAGTATGGACATCAATCCGTTGGATTAACAACAACGGGTCCCATTTCGGACACTGTGGCGTTCAGGTTGGCACTACAGCAACACAAAAGTGATGGTTTTTATACCAATGCGCATCTCGGTACTGACAATACAAACGAAAGAAATGAATCAATTATCAGGGGAAAGTTGAGAATCCAGCCCAACTCAAGTTGGCAGATCGACACCGCGCTCTCCAGAGTTAATATCGACAACGGTTACGACGCTTTTACCCTGGACAACACCAGAACAACGTTGTCCGATCAACCCGGGCGCGACCTTCAGGATTCAACCGCTTTCTCTCTTGATAGCCGATGGCTTTTAGAACATGTTGAGATTCAGTTAATCGCAGCTCTGGGACGAAGCGATACCGAATACAGCTACGATGAAGATTGGACCTTTACCGGCTTCCACCCTTTTGGCTATACGTCTTTCGACCAATATACGAGAAACAGAGATACAAATAGTTTGGAACTCCGAGTCATATCCCAAGCACCTGCCATGCTTCTAGGGATAGAGACGAACTGGGTTTTTGGCCTGTATACATTGACAACAGACGTCGACCTGCAGCGTAATTATACGTTTCAGGCGAACGATTTCTTTAGCAGCAATGATGCCTCTAACAGCGCCTTGTTCTTTCAATTTGATAGCCAACTAAGTGATTTCCTAGAACTATCGACTGGATTAAGAGTGGAACGCAGGTCTGCCGACTACAATGATTCTGAAAATCTGAGCTTTAGTCCAACAGAGAATATGTGGGGCGGCAGATTAGCCCTCAAATACATGTTTGAGCGAAACACCATGGGCTATATCAGTCTATCTCGTGGGTATAAAGCAGGCGGATTCAATACAGATGGGTCTCTTGATGCTGATCTGCGAGAATTTGACTCGGAGTACCTTTGGGAGATCGAGGCAGGTGTCAAAACCAGCTTAATGGACGACACACTTCAGATCCGAGCAGCGGTTTTTATGGATGACAGAAGAGACCAACAGGTAAAAAGTTCTCTCGTCAGGATGAGAGCGAACGGCAGCACCGAGTTTATCGATTATTATGGCAATGCTGCAGAGGGCACTAATCAGGGTCTAGAGCTCGAAACCAATTGGCAAGCAACAGATTCAGTCAACCTGTTCGCTAACCTTGGCATTCTCGATGCAACCTTCGATCGCTATATTAACGAGAACGGCGAAAACCTGAATAACAGGGACCAGGCACACGCACCGTCATATACCTACAACCTGGGCTTCAACACAGGGTGGGGAAATTGGCACACAAGCCTTTCATTCGAGGGCCGCGACGATTTCTTCTTCTCGGACCGGCATAGTGAAAAAAGCGACAAAATGAATCTCATTAATGCAAGCATTGCTTACAAAGAAGAACAATGGCAAATAAGATTATGGGGCCGAAACCTGACTAACAAAAACTACACGATTCGCGGTTTCGGCAGCTTTGGTAATGACCCCCGAGATGGATACACAACCCGCCCCTTCGTTCAATTTGGTGAACCTAGGATGATTGGGATCACTGGCGACTATCAGCTCTAGGAGGCAACGAGAATGACAACATTACTACAAGCTTCAGTCGACATCAGTCTCTACCCGTTGAAGGAAGAATACATTCCGGCAATCGCAGAGTTTATTGATCGTATCGGTCGGTACCCACGGATTCACGTCACGCGAAATGATCTGAGCACCCAGTTGTTTGGCGAGTATGACG
>Ga0209631_10005444_pt1 | contig 13486 bp, 16 predicted proteins | sample COG_08_FD_184752 | JGI IMG/M metagenome (GOLD analysis project Ga0209631, IMG submission 184752) | Pelagic Microbial community sample from North Sea - COGITO 998_met_08 (SPAdes) (version 2) | ecosystem: Environmental > Aquatic > Marine > Neritic zone/Coastal water | place: Helgoland, sampling... | reverse complement strand
AGTAAAACCATCTGTAACTATTACATTAGATGTTCCTTCCATTAGTTTATTACCTTCGATATATCCATTGAAAACAAAATTACTATTATTATTGTCATTCTTTAAAATCGAATAAGTTTTTTTAAGTATTTCCGTCCCTTTAATTTCTTCAGATCCTATATTTAAAAGGGAGACATAAGGAGTATCATTTTGAGTAACGGATTTGTACAAAGCTGCTCCCATTTCTGAAAAATCTACTAAATTTTTTTGATCACACTCTATATTTGCACCTAAATCTAGAACTACACTAATTCCTTTTTTATTGGGCCACAATCCAGCTAGAGCAGGCTTGCTAACCTCGGGAATCATTTTTAAAATCATTCTTGAAATAACAAGCAACACACCGGTGTTTCCAGCTGATAAACTTATATCTGCGTAACCATCATTTTGAGATTTGATGGCATTCCACATACTAGAATTTTTTGAATTTTTAATAGCCGTTAAAGGAGTTTCTTCATCTGAAACAATATTATCAGTATGTATTATTTTAATAAAATCTTTTGAAATATTTTGTTTTAAAATTTCTTTATTTAAAACATCTTCATTTCCACACAAAATAAAAAAGTAATCATCGATCTTGCTATTTTTTTTTAAAAATAAATTTAAACCCTCCAAATTTTTATGTGGTGCATTTTCTCCACCCATTGCATCTATTGCAATAGTAATTTTTTTTGTCATGTTAGTAGATTAAATATCTAGTATTTTTTTTCCGTTATAAAAACCGGATTTTAAATCAATATGATGAGATAGTTTATATTCACCACTTTTTTTATCTTCGATAATATTAGCAGAAGATAATTTATGATGAGATCTTCTCATTTTTTTTTTTGATACTGAAGTTTTTCTTTTTGGTACAGCCATTATATATAATTATATTTTAAATTTTAAAGCATCTTTTAACACAATTTTTGGATCTTTTTCAAAACAAAAGTTATAAAAATTTATAAAATATTCTTCAAAATTGTTATATTTATCTACATTTTTATCATTAAATTCTGTAAAGTACTTAAATACTAAAGCTTTATTAATTTTTAATTTCTCATTTCCTGTATTAAGTTTAAGCAATATATCATAAAAAATTTTATTAATTTCTTTCATTTTTTTATTTACAGCTATATCACCAAAACCTAATTCTCGTAAATTATTTTCAATATTAAAAAACAGATTGTCATACTCTGATTGTGGAAAATTTTCTTTTTTATTTTTATAAACCAACAAAATAATAGAGAAATGAAAGAAAATTAGATAAATTCTAGTTTCAAAAACATCCTTTAATTTTATTATTTTGTAAAAATAAATATTTCTAGATAATTCTAATAATGTGTTATAAAAAATAGTATTATGTCTTTTAAATTTAAAAATCATTTAAATAAGGTTTTTTTTATTCTTTTTATTATTTTAAATGGATGCAAATTACAAGAGCCCGCAAAAAATCATGGCATATTATTCCTTGAAAATAGAACAAAGAAACTAGTCATTCAAAAAAGTAATAAAAATGATGTACTTAATGTTATAGGACAACCTCACTCAAAATCAATCAACGATGTTAATATATGGTTCTATATGGAGAGAATCCTTACTAAGGGAAAATATCATAAATTAGGAAAGCATGTTTTAAAAACAAATAATGTTTTGGTTCTACAGTTTGATAAATATGGTGTTTTACAAATTAAAGAAATACTTACAAAAGATGACCTAAAAAAATTATCTTTTTCAAAAAAAAGTACTAAAAATGATTTAACTAAAAAAAGTTTTGTAGAAAAATTTTTATCCAGTATAAAACAAAAAATGTACAGTAATAAAAAATAAATTTAGTGTGCTATTACCGCTAAAAGTAATAACGCAACTATGTTGGTAATTTTTATCATTGGGTTTATAGCTGGACCCGCGGTATCTTTATAAGGATCACCTACGGTATCTCCTGTTACAGCAGATTTATGGGCTTCTGAACCTTTTCCACCAAAATTACCATCTTCAATATATTTTTTTGCATTATCCCAAGCACCTCCACCTGCTGTCATAGATAAAGCAACAAAGAGTCCAGTAATAATAACGCCTAACAACATAGCTCCTAAAGCTGATAAAGCAGCTTCTATTCCACCAATTTGTAGTATTACAAAATAAAGAATTACTGGAGATAACACAGGCAATAACGATGGTACAATCATCTCCTTGATTGCGGCTTTAGTTAATAGATCAACTAAACGTCCGTAATCTGGTTTTCTCTTACCTTTCATTATACCTGGTATTTTTTTAAACTGTCTACGTACTTCAATTACTACAGCACCACCAGCTCTTCCAACGGCTTGCATACCCATAGATCCAAATAAATATGGAAGCATTCCACCAATTAGTAATCCAGCAACCACAAAGGGATTAGACAAATCAAAAGTAACATTTACACCCTCCAAGGCAGATCCATTTACAGTAGAAAAGTATTTAATATCCTCTGTATATGCTGCAAATAAAACTAAGGCACCCAATCCTGCTGAGCCTATAGCATAACCTTTTGTTACAGCTTTAGTAGTGTTTCCAACTGCATCTAAAGCATCTGTAGTTTTTCTGACACTTTTAGGTAATTTTGACATTTCAGCAATACCGCCTGCATTATCAGTAACAGGGCCATAAGCATCTAGTGCTACCACCATTCCAGTTAGTGCGAGCATTGATGTTACTGCAATAGCAATACCGAACAATCCTGCCAAGCTATTTGTATATAAAATGCCTGCAACAATAATTAATGCTGGGATAGCGGTTGCCTCCATGGAAATAGCAAGACCTTGAATTACATTTGTTCCATGTCCAGTCGTGGAAGACTGAGCCACTGATTTAACTGGTCTATAATTAGTGCCTGTATAATATTCTGTGATCCAAATTAGTAAACCTGTGATTATGAAACCTGTCAAACCACAAATATATAAATCCATTCCTGAAAAAATTTTACCTTCATTATTATATTTTTCCGTCATACCAACTACAGAGTCAGTTACAGGATACAAAATCAAAAGAGATGTAACTGCTGTAACAATAAAACCTTTATATAATGCTCCCATAATATTTTTACTTTTTCCAAGTTTAACAAACCAAGTTCCAATGATAGATGTGAGAATACAAGCCCCGCCGATAGCGAGAGGATAGATCATTAAATTATAATCTTGAGGAAAAAAAATTGATGCCAATACCATTGTTGCGACAATAGTAACTGCATAAGTTTCAAATAAATCAGCTGCCATTCCAGCGCAATCTCCAACATTGTCTCCAACATTGTCAGCTATCACAGCCGGATTTCTTGGATCGTCTTCTGGAATACCTGCTTCAACTTTTCCAACTAAATCAGCTCCTACATCAGCTCCTTTAGTAAATATACCACCACCTAATCGCGCAAAAATAGAAATAAGTGAAGCTCCAAATCCAAGAGCCACTAAAGCATTTATAATCTCTCTGTTATCTACGTTCATAGAAATCAGAATTATATAATAAATAGTTATTGCTAATAGTGCTAAACCTGCAACTAGTAATCCTGTTATGGCTCCTGATTTAAAAGCTATTGTTAAACCTGATTGTAAACTTTTTCTTGCAGCCTCTGCTGTTCTTACATTAGCTTTAACAGAAATTAACATTCCTACATAGCCAGCTACACCAGATAAAAAAGCACCAATAAAATAACCTAATCCAACTAAATAATTAAAAAAATAAGTAACTATCGCTAAAACAATAGTACCGACTATTGCTATAGTTTTATATTGTCTGCTTAAATAAGCTTTTGCACCAATTTGTATTGACTCTGCAATTTCTTGCATACGAGCGTTTCCGGGGCTAGATGCAATAATTTGACCAGATAGTAAATAACTATAAGCGACTGCTAGGATTCCTGTAAAAGATATTAAATAAAGTAATTCTAAATAATTTGTCATTATATGAAGAGCATAAATGCCAAAAAAATATTAAAAACGCAAGCTAAACTTAAAGAAAAATTCTATATTTTTTCTTATTTTCTTACTTCTTTGGCCATTTTATCAAGTATTGCATTCAAATAACCTATTTGAACTTTTTCTAAAAAATACTCAGATGTCAACAAATATTCACTTATTATAACTTTAGTTGGTGTATTATGTTTAAACATTAGCTCATAAACTGCTGCAAAAAGTATAATTTTTAACAATTTATCTGTCTTAGCTAAATCAATATCGCCAGAAAGATTTTTAATTACAATGCTTTCAATTAAATCAGATCTTTCAAGGGTGCCTATGACAACATCTTTTATAAATTTTTTATACTGATTTTTAGGATAATCAATTATAGTTTTAGGATTCATAAGTGAGTTGTAAATTTTTTGAACAACTTTAATTCTTGGCGAAGAATTTTTATATTTTTTTTGGTCCATTTTTTAAAACAGAAATTACTGCGTTTGCAGCTTCAGACCCCTTGTTTGGTTTATTTGAGGTACTTTTTTTACTTCTTTGAATAGCTTGTTTCATACTTAAGGACGTAATAATTCCATTTCCAATTGGCTTACAAAATTCTATTGAAAGTTTTAAAATAGCATCAAATGTTGAAGAACAAATTAAATTGAAATGGGGAGTTTGACCTTTTATCACGCAACCTAAAGCAACAAATCCATCATATTTATTAATATTTTTTCTAATTGAAATAGGAATCTCAAATACACCTGGTATATTTAAAATATGAATAGAGAATTTTTCTTTAATTAATTTTTTTTTAGCGTTTACAACTAAATCATTTGATATGTCCTTATAGTAATTTGAATTAATAATAAGAATTTTTTTCATTTAATGATAATTTGTTTTTTTATCTTTAATCCAAAGCCTTCTAAACCGATAATTTTTTTTTTTTTTCTTGAGATTAATATCATGTTTTTAACCTTTAAATCTTTAATTATTTGAGCACCAAAACCGTAGTATCTTAGCGTATTAATATTACCATCTTTTTTTTCATTTATATTGTTTATAATTAATAATAAAAAATTTTTATACTTAGATAACATCTTGAGAGTTTTATTTATTTCAGGATTATACAAAATATTTTGATTTTTAATTTTAATAGAAACAACTCTTACAGGTATAAATTTATCAGAACTCAACTTGCCTTTCGTAATAGCAAAATTAACAGTATTTTCTAATTTATTTTTATAAGTAAAAACTTGAATTTTACCTAAGTTACCAAATAAAATTATCTTAGAATTAATTTTTGAAATTAATTTCTCATTTCTAAGTCTATAAGAAATTATATCTTCAATAGATGCTAATCTAATTTTATGTTTCTTTGAAAATTTAAATAAATCATTAAGTCTAGCCATTCGACCATCTTCATTCATAACTTCACATATTACAGAACTAGGATTAAGATTGGATAATATTGAAATATCTACAGATGCCTCTGTATGACCAGCTCTCTCTAAAACACCGCCTTCTCTAGCAACAAGTGGGAATACATGGCCTGGAGAAACGATATCATTTTTTTTAGCATTTTTTTTAATAGCGGTTTTAATTGTTTGAGCTCTATCATGAGCAGAAATTCCTGTTGTGATGCCTTTTTTAGCTTCAATTGATACTGTAAAAGCTGTTTGCATTCTTGATTTATTAATTGGTGACATCAAAGGTAATTTTAAATTGTCGATTTGTTTTTTGGTCAGAGCCAAACAAATTAATCCTCTTCCATGTTTAGCCATAAAATTAATAATTTTTGGGTTACATTTAGATCCTGGTATTACTAAATCACCTTCATTTTCTCTATTTTTATCGTCAACTAAAATAAACATTTTACCCTTTTTAGCGTCTTTAATAATTGATGAAATTTTAGAAAATTTTTTAACAGACATATTAGTTTGAATATTTATATATATATTTACTAAAGATATCTAACTCTACATTTACAATATCGTTAATTTTAAGATTTTTTAAATTAGTTAGTTTTAAAGTATGAGGAATAACGTTAATCTCAAAAAAATTATGAAAGGCATTGAAAATAGTCAATGAAACACCATTAATTGAAATAGATGCTTTTTCAACGAGAAATTTGTTGAACTTTTTATCTTTAATTTTAAATTTAATTATCCATGACTCACCTATTAATTTTATTTTCTCTATTTGAGCGACGGTATCGACATGCCCTTGTGTAAAGTTCCCTGATATTTTTTTTCCATATACTAATGATTTTTCTAAATTTATAATTTGATTGATTTTAATAAATTTAAAATTAGATATTTTTAAAGTTTCCGATGATAGATAAAAATTAATAAGTTTACCTTTAATTTTTACCAAGGTTAAACATACGCCATCACAAGATATAGATGAGCCTATGTCTTTCTTAGAGAATTTTAAGTTTGTTTTAATTTGAATTAAAATATTTTTTTTATTCTTTATAATTGATTTAACTTGACCTGTGTGAAAAACTATTCCATTAAACATTTTTAAAATCAATTTTGTAAAGATTATCATTATTTAGATTAACTTTTATTTTTTTTTGTAACTTTATTTTTTTAAGATTTTTTAAATGGTGATTATTATACCCATTTTTTTTTAGTTTTTTATTATTTTGAAAAATATAAAGATTATTTAAAAGTCTATAATCAAGTAAAGTGTTTAAAAAAGTTAAACCTGTTTCAAAAAAAACTCTACAGTAACCTAATTTATAAATTTTTTTAAACATTAAATTAAAATCACTTTTGCTTTTTAGTGATTTGATAAAAATAAGTTTAAACCCTTTTTTTTTAAAAGAAATTGACTTATTTTTGTTTTTTTTTTCTGTTATCAAAAAAGTTTTTCTTTTATCTAAAATTTTATTAAGTTCAAGTTTTTTTTTTAAATTCAAATTTAAATCAATTATAAATAAATCTGGTTTAAAATTATCTAAACCTTCAATTCTACAATTTAGTAAAGCGTTATCTGTATTAATTGTTTTTGATGTTGAAAAAATGCAATCATTTCTAGATCTTAATAAATATGTAATTTGTTTAGACTGCTTATTTGTTATCATTTTTGATTTTTTATTAATTGAAAAATAATCTTTAGAAATAGCTATTTTTCCAGAAACATAAGGCATTCTAAATTTTTTATTATAATAATAACTTGAATAAAAATTATTAAATTTTTTGTTTTTTATAATTTTACAATTTATATCATTTTTTTTTAAGATAAATTTAGCTTTATTATATGTTCTGATATCTGGATCATTAAAGCTGTAATAAACATTTTTAATTTTTTTTTTTACAATGATGTTTGTGCATGGGGGTGTAAAACCATAATGGGTACAAGGTTCTAATGTTGTGTAAAGATCAGCACCATTTAAATTTTTTTTATTTAGTGCATTAAACTCAGCATGAGGGCGTCCATTATATGACGTTACACCAGTTGAAATAATAGAATGATTTTTAACAACAACAGCACCTACTACAGGATTTGATTTTGTTTTACCCAAATTTTTTTCAGCTAATTGAAAAGCTAAGTCTAAGTAATGTCTATGATTTGTTGTCATCAAGATTACCAACAAATTGCTCAAAATCTTTTGCTTCTTTAAAATTTTTATAAACAGAAGCGAAACGAACATAAGCAACTTTATCTAATGTCGATAAACCTTCCATGATAAATTTACCAATGGTTAATGTTGGAATCTCGCTTTCACCAAGTCCTTCTAGGTTTCTAACTATCTTTGATATAAATTTTTCTATTGTCTCTGAATCAATTGGCCTTTTTCGTGTAGCTATTCTTATTGATTTTGATATTTTGTCTCTGTCAAAAGGTTCTCTTTTGCTATTACCTTTAATGACTGTTAATTCTTGAAATTGGACACGTTCGAATGTTGTGAATCTCTCTTTTCTTTCACAGCCACATAATCGTCTTCGTCTAATAGCTGTACCGTCTTCAGTCGGCCTTGAATCAACAACAGAGGTATCTTTTTCTCTACAAAATGGACAAAGCATAATACGTTAATTAATTACCATATATAGGAAAAGCAGAACAGAGCTCAATTACTTCTTTTTGAACTTCTTTTTCCGCCTTCGTGTTGTCTTTATTTATGCTTAAGCCTTTTATAACTTTATAAATTAAATTAGCTATTAATCTGAATTCATTTCCACCAAATCCTCTAGTTGTACAAGCTGGAGTTCCTAAACGTATCCCTGATGTAATCATAGGACTTTCAGTATCAAAAGGAATACCATTTTTATTACATGTTATGTTTGCTCTACCTAAAGAATTTTGTGCATCTTTTCCAGTCACACCAAAAGATCTTAAGTCTAAAAGCATCAGGTGAGTATCTGTACCACCTGAAAAAATTTTAAAACCTTTTTCTGTTAAACTATCTGATAAAATTTTAGCATTATTAATTACATTTTTTGTATATATTTTAAAATCATCAGATAGTGCTTCTTTAAAACAAACTGCTTTAGCTGCAATCACATGCATAAGAGGCCCCCCTTGTAAGCCAGGAAAAATTGCACTATTAAACTTTTTTATTAATTCCTCTTTATTAGTCAGAATTATCCCTCCTCTAGGCCCGCGCAAGACCTTGTGAGTAGTAGATGTAACAACATCAGCATATTGTGTTGGATTTGGGTAAGCTCCTCCTGCGACCAAACCTGAAAAGTGTGCCATATCAACTAATAAATAAGCACCAACTTTATCAGATATTTCTCTAAATTTTTTAAAATCAATTATCCTTGAATAAGCACTACCTCCTGCAATGATAATTTTTGGTTTATTTTCTAAAGCAAGTTTTTCAACTTTTTCGTAATCAATTAAACCAGTTTCTTCATTTACATCGTAATGTATAGCGTTAAACCATTTACCAGATTGTGCTGGCTTTGCACCATGTGTTAGATGACCACCTGAGTTTAAACTCATTCCCAAAATCGTATCACCGGGATTAATTAAAGCTAAATAAACAGCTCCATTGGCTTGGGCGCCCGAATGAGGTTGAACATTTGCAAATTTGCAATTAAATAACTTTTTTACTCTTTCTATAGCTAGATTTTCTGACACATCAACATGTTCACATCCACCGTAGTATCTTTTACCAGGATAACCTTCGGCATATTTATTTGTCAAAATTGATCCTTGAGCCTCTAATACAGCTTTTGAAACAATATTTTCTGAGGCGATAAGCTCAATGTGATTCTGTTGTCTTATGAACTCATCACTTATGGAGCTAAAAACTTCAGTATCAGCTTCATTTAACTTCAGTTTAAAAAAACTATTTAAATATTTATTTATTTTAATTGCAGTAGACATAATTATATCTTCTTAATTCTTTTTAGATGCCGGCCTCCCTCAAATTTAGTTTTTAGAAAAGTATCTATTAACTTAAGAGATAAATTTTTTTTAATAAGCCTAGCACCTAAAGCTATTATATTAGCATTATTATGTTGTCTAGACAATCGAGTAGACTTAACACTATAACAAACTGCTGCTCGAATAGCTTTTATTTTATTGGCACTTATGGCCATTCCTGTTCCAGATCCACATACGAGTATACCGATATCACTTTTTTTGGCTTTAATTCTATTTGCAAGTTTTCTTGCATAATCTGGATAATCAACAGATTTATTTTCATATGGGCCTAAATCAAAAACTGAAATTTGCTTATTAATCAAGTAGCTTTTTATGTCTTCTTTTAAATTAAACCCAGCATGATCGGAAGATATACAAATTTTTTTAAATAAATATTTCAAGTTAATTAAACTTATAATCTAATACACAAGCAACTAGGTGTACTCGATTTTCTTCTCCACCGTTAAATGCATTATGATATTTTGTATTATTAGTAACCCATACAGAACCATCAGCAGGCATATGTTTAGCAACGTTGTCGATTACCATTAAACAACCAGGATTAGTTACAATAGGAATATGTAATCTTGGTTCGGGATCTCTGTGCCAACTTAATGTTGATCTAGGTTCTTTTAATAAAAGTCTTAATCTTCCAAGCTTATATTTAGAAGAAATAACATCAAAGACCTCTTTGAAATAAGTATTTTCATAATCAGGAATAAATTCTGAATAAGCTGATTCATTAATATTTGTATCCCTTGAAACTTCTTTCCCAGATTTATCTGGTTTAGTCCAGTAAAGACCTCTTGATTTATTATCTTTGATAGAGTCAGGATCTCCTGGGACTCTAGTTAAACAAATAGCGCCAAAATGTGATATGCCACCACCATCATCAAATTTTTTTGTTTGGATAATTTTCTTGTAAGCATCTTGAAGTTTTATGATATCAAAATTTATATTCTGTTTTTGAAAATCATTAAAATTTAAAATTTTTTTGTTTCTCTTTAAATCTAAATTAACGATATTTTTTGAGTCTGAAGACATGTATTATTGTTATTTATCTTTTTGTAATATATATTTGTACAATAAATTTGTCGCAACTAAAAATTAAAAAGAAATCATGATAACAGGTAAATTTCCTAATTTAAGACTTCGTAGGAGCCGGAAATACAACTGGTCTAGAAGATTAATACAAGAAAATAAGCTTTCAGCTAATGATTTTATATTACCTATATTTCTTATAGACGGAAAAAATAAAGTACAGACTATTAAAACAATGCCTGGAGTATATAGATATACGATAGATAAACTTAGCGAAATTGTGAGTAGAGCAATAAAGAATAAAATACCTATGATTGCTTTATTTCCCTCAACATTAAAAAAGAATAAAAATTTTTTAGGTAGTGAAGCGCTAAATGAAAATAATTTAGTTTGTAAAGCAATTAGATTTATAAAAAAAAAATTTAAAAATGACATTGGAATTATGTGTGACGTTGCATTAGATCCTTACACATCACATGGACATGATGGATTAATAAAATCAGGATATGTTTTAAATGATGAAACAATTGAAATATTAATCAAACAGTCGCTACTCCAGGCGCAAATGGGATGTGATGTAATTGCTCCTTCAGATATGATGGATGGTAGAATTGGTAAAATTAGAACTGCTTTAGATAAAAATGGATATCAAATGGTTCAATTACTTTCTTATGCTGTTAAATACGCATCTAGTTTTTATGGACCATTTAGAGATGCAGTTGGATCTAAAAATTTGTTACAAGGGGATAAAAAAAATTATCAAATGGATTTTGCAAACTCATCAGAGGCAATAAGAGAGGTAACTTTAGATATTAAAGAAGGAGCCGATCTAGTTATGGTTAAACCAGGTATGCCATACTTAGATATAATTAAAACAGTTAAGGATAATTTTAAAATACCAGTTTTTGCATATCAAGTTTCTGGTGAGTACAGTTTAATTAAAAGTGGTATAAAAAATAAGTTAATAAATGAAGCCTCTATTATTGAAAGTTTGATGTCTTTTAAGAGAGCTGGTGCTTCAGCAATAGTAACTTATTTTGCTTTAGAAATTATTAAAAAATTAAAACATTAGTTAAAATAGCTTTCTAGAATAATTCTTGATTTTGGAAATATTAAATTATTAGGTAAAAAAAATTTATTTATAAAAATACTTCTCAAAAAAAACAATGATTTTTTAATTAATTCATTAGTAAGATGTTTTGGTATTTTTTGATAAATCAAATATGTTGGTACTTCATATTTGTATCCATCTATATTTACAATCCTAAAAACTTTATCTTTGTCAGAGTAACTTTGAAAAACAGTTAGATTAGTATCATAGCCCAAATCTTTGATTAATTTAGTTTCAAATAAAATATACAAAATTATCCAGTTTTCGTTATTTAATGAATTAATTAATTCTTCAAATGAGCTATATATTTTTTCGTTTTGTTGAGACTCTGGCAGCAATATATTTAAGATATTACATAAAGAAATAATTGCTGCTGATCTTTCTTTATCATTAAAATAAATTGGAGAAATTGCTTTTATTAATTCTGTTTTAAAATAACCAATCCTATTTTCACTTTTAGAATTGTAAGCGACAAATAATTTATTTCCCATTTGTAAATAATTTTTAACTTTTCTAGAATTTCCCCCATAAACAATTCCAGAAATTTTACCTTTTTTTGAAGAAAAAACATTTACAATTGTTGCATTTTCACGAAATTTTCTTTTAGACAAAAGATAAGACTCATCTTCCCAATTCATATTTTTAATAACTTGATTAATTTTGATGCTGCATTTTGTTGTGCATTTTTTTTTGAGGTACCAATACCAATTATTTTTCTTGATTTTGGAATTTGAACTTCAGTTTTAAATAAAGGTTTATGTTGGGGGCCAGTTTTTTTATAAAAAGTATATTTCGGTAGAATCTTGAATTTCTTTAAACTATATTCCTGAAGTTTGGTTTTTGAATCTATTAAAGTAACAACAGACTTATCGATATAGATACCCCAAAAATTTAATATAAATCTTTCAGCTGATTTAAGACCGTTATCTAAATAAATAGCGCCAACCAGAGCTTCCAAGCAATCACTTGTTATTTTATTAGCAGAACGATCTAAGTTTTTATGGGACGATCCAGTAAAAATATATTTTTTTAGGTTTAATTTTTTTGATATTAATAGACAAGTTTTTTTATTAACAAGATTTGCAAATTTTTTATCAATTATTCCCTCTTTTTCTTCAGGATACTTTTCAAGTAATTTTTTTGATATGATTAATCCTAAAACCCGATCACCTAAAAATTCTAATTTTTCATTATTTTTTTTATTATCGAAACTTTTGTGAGTTAGCGATCTATTTAATAATGAATGATCATTAAAACTGTATTTTATTATAGTTTCCAGTTCTTTTAAATCTTTTTCCATTATAATTTAGTAAAGGTTCTTTCTAATCTAAATGAATTGTGCAAATTCCAAATTTTTAATAAACTACCTTTTAAAGTATCGTTAGAAAAAAATATAACATTTGCTTTTCCAACTAAATTAAGATTTTTGACATAACCTACGCTGTCTAAAAATCTACTATCCTTTGAACAATCGCGATTATCACCCATAAGAAAATAATGATTTAATGGTACTTTATATTTTTGAGTATTTTTTAATGTACCGGACTTTTTATAACTTACTAAATGTTCGGTGCCATTAGGTAGAGTTTCAATAAATGTTTCCGTGTCTAAATTATATTTTCCACACCTAATATATTTAGTATTTCTAGTTTTTTTTCTAGGAATTTTATTATTATTGATAAATAGTTCACCATTAATAAATTGTATAGTATCTCCAGGTAAACCGATTAATCTTTTTATATAATCAGTTCTGTTATCAGTTGGGGTTTTAAAAACTACTAAATCACCTACTATCGGCGTTTTTTGAAAAAAACGAGTATTTGAAAAATTAGGACTAAATGGAAATGAATGTTTACTATATCCATATGAATACTTTGATACAAAAATTCTATCTCCAACAAGTAATGTCGGTTCCATTGACGAAGAAGGAATATAAAAAGGCTGAAATATAAAAGATCTTATTAAAATAGCTATAAATAAAGCTCCTAGAAGAGTTTTAATATTATCG
>Ga0209631_10005440_pt1 | contig 13494 bp, 14 predicted proteins | sample COG_08_FD_184752 | JGI IMG/M metagenome (GOLD analysis project Ga0209631, IMG submission 184752) | Pelagic Microbial community sample from North Sea - COGITO 998_met_08 (SPAdes) (version 2) | ecosystem: Environmental > Aquatic > Marine > Neritic zone/Coastal water | place: Helgoland, sampling... | reverse complement strand
AGTTAAAAATTATGAAAATGAAATAAGATATTTTTTAAAAACAAAAATGTATAATAATAGAAATGTGTTAGGTAAAAATAATAAAGGTAAATCAATTATTAAAAATCTATTTAAAAGAATAGATAGAAATCCAGGTAAATTTATTTCAAAAAATCAACTAATCAAAGATAAATATAGAGCAATTTCAGATTTTATATCTGGAATGACAGACCGATACGCTATTAACCTTTATAAAAATACTAAATGAACATTTTTGACAAGTATTTAGATAAGATTAATAAAATCCTATTAGATTTATCTAAAAACGGTAATTTAATTTTACCTGATAATTTAGATGCTATTACCGTTGAAATACCTCCTTCAAAATTTAATAGTGATATCTCAACCAATGTAGCCATGGTTTTATCTAAGATAAATAAAAAATCTCCGACTGATTTAGCTCCTGTTTTAGTCCAAGCCATAAAAAAAAGTGATAAACTTATTGAAGATATTTCAATAATAAAACCAGGCTTTATTAATATTAAGTTTAAACCAATTTTTTGGACTAATTTTGTAGAAGAAATAATTAAAAATTCTAAAACGTTTGGAATAAACACAAAAGAAAAAAAGAAAAATTATTTAATTGAATTTGTATCAGCTAATCCAACTGGCCCTTTACATGTAGGTCATTGTAGAGGGGCAATTTTAGGAGATGTAATTGCCAATATTTTATTATTTAACAAACATAAAGTAACAAAAGAATATTATGTAAATGATTATGGTAATCAAATTATAAATTTTACAAAATCAGTATATTTTAGAATAAGAGAAATAGCTTTTAATGAAGCATTTCCTACTGATAACGAAGATTTATACCCAGGAGATTATTTAAAAGATTTTGCGAAAAATATTATAAATTTAAACAAAAATATTGATTTTAAAGATTTTGATAAAATAGCTGATGAATTAACTACTCTGTCAATTAAAGAAGCATTAAAATTAATAAAAAACAATCTTGTTAGCCTGGGCATTAATCATGACAACTTTATTAGCGAAAAAAAACTAGTCGAAAATCAAGAAGTAGAAAAAGTCATTGATTTTCTAAAAAAAAATAATTTTATTTATAAGGGAAAAATTGAAGCTCCTGTAAACGAAAATAATGATAAATGGGTAGAACGAGAGCAATTACTTTTTAGATCTACAGATTTTGGCGATGATAAAGACAGAGCTTTACAAAAATCTGATGGTGCTTGGACTTATTTTGCTAGTGACGTTGCGTATCATAAAAACAAGTTAGATAGAAAATTTGATCATTTAATAAATATTTTAGGTGCAGATCATGCTGGATATATAAAGAGAATTTCATCAGGGGTTGATGCTTTAGCTGACTCCAAAGGAAAATTAATTTGTAAAGTTAGTCAATTAGTTAAACTTATTAAAGATAAAAAACCCTTTAAGATGTCTAAAAGAAAAGGTGACTATATAACTGTAGATGATTTAATTAATGAAGTAGGTAAAGATGCAACAAGATTTATAATGCTAAATAGAAGCAGTGATGTTGAGCTTGATTTTGATTTTGATAATGTTATAGAAAAAACTAAAGACAATCCCCTTTATTATGTACAATACAGCTACGCACGAATAGCTTCTGTTTTTAGACATCTAGATAAAAATTTAAAATCTGAAATTAAGATTACTAATTATAATTTTGAATATTCTAAAGATGAAATTGATATATTAAAAAAGTTATCTGAGTGGCCAAAATGTATAGATATATCAACCAATAGACTTGAGCCTCATAGAATTCCAACATATTTATATGAATTATCATCTTTATTTCATTCATACTGGAATTTGGGTAAAGATAATCCTAAAAAAAGATTCATCAATGATCAAAAAAAAATATCTGACGATAAGTTAGTTTTTTTAAAAGCAATTTCAAATGTAGTGAAATCAGGAATGTATATTGTGGGTGTTTCAGTCCCTGAGAAAATGTAATGCTTAAAGAAATTAAATATTTAATATTCATTCTTATAATTTGCCTTTTTTTATTTTTAACAGGAAGATACTATTTTTCAGATACTAATTTTAAAAATTCATACAGATCATTAAACAATATTGATAAAAAAATTAATAAATTTGCAGATAAATTACCTTATTTAGAAGATGATACAAAAGATATCATAGAATATGTTGAGCAATCGAATAATAAAAAAAAAAAAAAGTTTAATTTTTGGAAATTATTAGAACCAAATGGATAATCATCGATCGTTTATTACCGGTATTAAATCAACAAAACTTTTATCTAAAGAAAAAATTTTTCTAAAAAAATATAAACCATGGGGGGTAATTTTATTTACACGTAATATTAAAAGCATTAAACAAACATATGAGTTAACTTTATCAATTAAAAAGATTTTTAAAGATAAAAATTACCCGATATTAATTGATCAAGAAGGCGGTCGTGTTAATCGTTTAAAAAATATAATTTCGTTTGACAATCTTACTTCTGAGTTTTTTGGACAAAAGTTTCTTACAAACTTTAAAGAATTTAAATTTTATTATAAACTATTTATTGATAAGACTTCATTTTTACTAAAATCAATAGGTGTAAACATTAATACTGTTCCTGTTTTAGATTTGAGAATAAAAAAAGCTTCTAATATTATTGGAGATAGATCATTTTCTAATAATCCCGAAATAGTATCTGAAATTGGTGATTATTGTATTAAGTATTTTCATGAAAATCGTATTGGTACTGTTATTAAACATATACCAGGACACGGGTTAGCTAAAGTTGATAGCCACCATTTTACTCCAATGGTAAACAAAAAATTGAGTTATTTGTCAAAAAAACATTTTTTCCCTTTCAAAAATAAAAAGACTTTATTTGCAATGACTGCACATATTATTTTTAATAAAATTGACAGCAAAAATACAGTCACTCATTCTAAAAAACTTATTCAACTGATTAGAAAAAAAATAGGATTTAAAAACATATTAATCTCTGATGATTTATCAATGAAAAGCTTAAAAGGAAGTCTAAAAGATAATACAATCAAAACGTTTAAAGCAGGATGTAATATAGCTTTACATTGTAATGGAAATTTTAAAGAAATGGAAATAGTTGGCAAAAACTCTCCATTAGTAAGTAAATTTATAATTAAAAAAACATCACAATTTTATAAAATTTTAAGATAATATTGTCTCATGATTAATAATGATTCATCATTGTTTAAAGTAGAAGTTGAAAATTACAACGGTCCCTTGGATGTTTTACTAGATTTAGCAAAAGCACAAAAAGTTAATTTAGAAGATATTTCTATTACAAAATTGGCTGATCAATTTCATAATTATATCACTAAAAAAAAAGATTTAAATCTAGAAACCGCTTCTGAGTATTTATTAATGGCTACTTGGTTGGCTTATTTAAAATCTAAATTGTTATTACCAGGAACTCCAGAAGAAGAATTTAAAGTTCAAGAAGTTGCACAAAGATTAAAACTTCAATTAAAGAAATTAGAATTAATAAGATTATTGTCTGATCAAATGTTAAAAAGAAAAAGACTAGGAAGAGAAATTAGAATAAGAGGAATGAAGTCAGGTATTCGACCTATTTATAATAGTGAATATAAAGTAAATTTATTTGAATTGTTAAAAACATACTCAACAATTATTATGACAAAAGATTTTCAAAAAATGAATATTCCCAAGTTACCAGTTTTTACAACAGAAGAAGGGATAAAAACTATAAAAGAATTCTTTGGTAAGTTGTTAGACTGGAAAAAATTAGATGATTTAATACCAAAAAACTTTAAAAAAGAATCAAGTTATAAAAAAACAGGTAAAGCAGGTATATTCGCTGGCTCTTTAGAACTTGTAAAAGAGGGTAATTTAAAAATTAAACAAGAAAATCTTTTTGATGATATTTATATAAAGGAAAATAAATGATTAAAAAAAAGATTAAAAAGAAAGATAATATTTTGAATTTTCCGTCTAAACTATCCTCTATTGAAAAAGAAATTGAAGCAATTGTATTTGCGGCAGCTGAACCATTAAATATTGAAACTATTGAAAGTAAAATTTCTAAAAAAACTGATGTAGAAAAAGCATTAATAAAATTACAATCTATATATTCAGATCACGGTATAAATTTAGTTTGTATTTCTAAAAGATGGTCTTTTAGAACTTCTGCAAATTTATCTGATTTAATGGCACAAGAAAAAACAGTTGAAAAAAAATTATCTAAAGCAGCAATAGAAACACTTGCTATAATCGTTTATCATCAGCCCGTAACAAGAGCTGAAATCGAAGAAATAAGAGGTGTTGCTTTTGGAACTAATACCCTTGAAATATTAATGGAACTAAATTGGGTTAAACCAGGCGGTAGAAAAGATGTTCCAGGTAAACCGATTCAGTATATAACAACTGATGAATTTTTAAGTCATTTTAACCTTCAAAAGATATCTGACCTACCAACTGTAGATGAATTAGGAGCTGCTGGTTTAATTGATAGCTCTAATATTGACAATGCAATCTTTGGAACAGGAAAATTTTATAAAGAAAAACAAGATAATAAAAAAGAGGACATTTATTCAAATATTGATGAAATGTTGAGTGGTACTCTCGAGTCAGAGGACAACAATTAGATTATCAAATGACATAATCCATAAAATGATACTTTTAAATCATTAATAAAAAGGCTATAAGTTTTGTATGAGCATTGGAATATGGCAAATAGCAATTGTAGTTATACTCGTAGTTTTACTATTTGGTCGAGGTAAAATATCTAGCTTAATGGGCGATGTTGCTAAAGGAATTAAAAGTTTTAAAAAGGGGATGGCATCAGATGTAACTGATGACACTGATCCAAAAAATATCTCCGACGAAAATCAAGATTCAAGTAATAAAGAATAAGTCACATGCCTACTATTGGTTGGTTTGAGATTTTAATTGTAGTTGCAATAGCTATTATTGTTCTTGGGCCTAAAGATTTTCCAATTATGTTGAAGAAAGTTGGTTCTTGGATTGGTACAGCTAAAAAATATATCAATAATATACAAGATGAAGTTTCAAATATTGATATTGAAGATAATGATATAGATAAAAAAGAAAATAAAAAAGATGAAACATGATGAAAATGAAGGTGGCTTCATAAGTCATCTAGCCGAATTAAGAAAAAGACTAATTCATAGTTTTATATTTCTTATGATTTTTTTTATAGCTTGCTATTTTTTTGCTGAACACTTGTATGGTTTTCTAGTTGAGCCTTTTGCAAAAGCTGTAAAAGACGATGGGACTGACAGACGATTAATTTTTACTGCTTTACAGGAAACATTCTTAACGTATTTAAAGGTCTCTTTTTTTACTGCTTTTTTTGTAACATGCCCTTTTATTTTAATGCAAGTATGGAAGTTTATAGCGCCGGGTTTATATAAACATGAAAAAATTGCAATTTTACCTTACTTAGTTTTGACACCAATATTATTTTTTTTAGGAGGTACGTTGGTTTATTATTTGATAATGCCTCTTGCGATAAAGTTTTTTTTATCTTTTGAGAGCACAGGTTTATTAACAAATTTACCGATACAATTAGAAGCAAAAGTAAATGAATATCTTTCGTTAGTAATGAAACTTATTTTTGCTTTTGGAATTAGTTTTCAACTACCCGTAGTTTTAAGTTTATTAGCAAGAGTTGGGGTTGTTGATTCTCAATTCTTAAAAAAAAGAAGAAAATATGTTGTTGTAATTATATTTGCTGCGGCTGCTTTGTTAACTCCACCTGATCCAATCACACAAATTGGTTTAGCTATTCCATTATTAATTTTATATGAATTATCAATATTTTCAGTAAAATTTATAGAAAATAAAAATTTAAAGAATACAGATGCATAATTTAAAAGAAATAAGAAAAGATTTTAACGCCTTTAAAAAAGCTCTTGAAAAAAGATCTTCAATTATAGATTTTGATAAACTTAAGGATTTAGACATCAAGAATAGAGAATTTATCCAAAAAAAAGAAACATTAGAAAATGAAAAAAAAATAATTTCAAAGTCTAAAGACAAGTCTTTATTTGGTAAATCAAAAGAAATTTCTCTGTCTATTGAAAAAATAACTGAACAACAAAAAATAATTAAAACAGATTTAGAAAAAATTTTATCTACAATACCCAACATACCTCATGCCGATGTTCCTATTGGAAAAGATGAAAACGATAATGTTGAAATTAAAAAAATTGGTAATATACCTAAATTTGATTTTAAACCTAAGTCTCATTATGAACTTGGTGAAAAACTTAAAATGCTGGATTTTGATCTTGCTACTAAAACTACTGGATCAAGATTTGTTTTCGTCAGAGGTAAATTAGCTTTGTTAGAAAGAGCTCTTTCAAATTTTATGCTAGATATTCATACATTAAAAAATGGTTATGAGGAAATTTCACCGCCATTATTAGCTTCTGAAAATACAATGTTTGGTACTGGTCAACTTCCTAAATTTGAAAATGATCAGTTTGAAATTAAGCTTGAGGAAGGTACTGACAGAAAATTTTTAATTCCAACAGCAGAAGTAATTTTAACTAACATCGTTAAAGACAAAATTATAGATTTAGATTCTTTACCTATGAGATTTGTTGCTTCCACTCCTTGTTTTAGAAAAGAAGCTGGTAGTTATGGTAAAGATACAAAAGGAATGATTAGACAACATCAATTTTATAAAGTTGAGATGGTGAGCGTAGTTGAACAAGAAAAATGTTTAGAAGAACTGGAAAAAATGACTAATTGCGCAACAGGGATTTTAGATCTCTTAGAACTACCCTATAGAAAAATGATTTTATGCTCTGGAGACATGGGTTTTAGTGCTGAAAAAACGTATGATATTGAAGTATGGCTACCTTCAGAAGACAAATATAGAGAAATTTCTTCTTGTTCATCTTGTTCAACATTTCAATCAGTGAGAATGAAAACTAGATATAAGAATAAACAAAAAGAAACTCTTTACACTGGCACTTTAAATGGTAGTGGTTTAGCGGTAGGCAGAACCCTCATTGCAATTTTAGAAAATTATCAGCAAAAAGATGGCACAATAACTGTTCCAAAAATACTTAGACCTTATATGAACAATTTGGAAAAAATTTCAACCAATTAAAGTTGTTTTAATTCAATAGATAGTATAAAAATTTATTTTTAATTAAGGAGTTTTATGGAAAGTTCAGGAATAGGCCAATTTATACCTTTAATATTAATTTTTGTTATTTTTTATTTTTTCTTGATAAGGCCTCAACAAAAAAAAGTTAAAGAGCATAAGGCAATGGTCGAGAGTTTAAAAAAAGGGGATAAAATTGTAACATCTGGTGGCATAACCGGAACTATTTCTAGAGTCGTAGATAACGATAAAGTTGAAGTAGAAATCGCTGACAATGTTACTGTCGAAGTTGTTAGAGGCACAGGTATTCAAAGCTTGATGAATTCTCAAGAAATTAAGAAATAAATTTCATTAGACTAAAGTGTTATACTTTTCAAAATTACGAATAACTGTTATTTTATCTATATCTTTATTTTTTATTTTAATTGCTTCTTCTAACCTTTTTAAGTTCAGTAATGAATTATTTAATAAGAAGATAAACCTTGGTTTAGATCTTCAAGGTGGATCTTATCTATTATTAGAAATTGACAATTTACCAGTAGTTGAACAAAGACTACAAAATTTAACAATTACTATTAGAAATCATTTTAAGGAAAAAAATATTAGAATAAACAATCTTAAATTAAAAGATCAAAAACTTTTTTTTTCTGTTGATGAAAAATTTAAACAAATAGTTTTAGATACATTTAAAGATAAAGAAAGTAATTTAAATCCTTACTACCCGAGATTTAAATCTCATCAATTAGAGATTGTTGAAATTAATAATATTTTTAATATAAATTATTCAAAACAAGGATTAGTCGAACTTAAAACTTCATCTCAAGATCAAGCATTGGAAATTGTAAGAAGAAGAATTGACGAAATTGGTACTAACGAACCGAATATTCTTAAAAGAGGCAATGATAGGATATTAGTCGAACTACCTGGGTTAGATGATCCGATGAGAATAAAATCATTACTTGGTAAAACAGCAAACCTAACATTTAGATTTGTTACAAATAATAATGAAGATTCATTTGGAGCAGAAAAATTAAAATTCGAAGATAATTCCAATGAAGCTGTTGTTAGTAAAAGAATAATTTTAAGTGGAGATAATCTTTTAGATGCTCAACCTAGAATGAATAGTGAAACTAATGAAACAATTGTTTCATTTACCCTAGATAGAGTAGGCGCAAAAAGATTTGGGAAAGCTACATCAGGGGGAATTGGCAAACAATTAGCAATTGTTTTAGATGGAAAGATTATAAGTGCTCCTGTAATCAGAGACACTATCGCTAGTGGATCAGGACAAATTAGTGGTGGTTTTACTTTTCAATCAGCAACAGACCTTGCCTTATTATTGAGATCTGGGGCATTGCCAGCACCATTAAATATAATAGAAGAAAGAACAGTTGGACCAGACTTAGGGCAGGACTCAATTAATGCAGGCATGATTGCATTAGTTATTGGGTTTATGCTTGTAATAATATTTATTTTTATGAAATATAAAATTTTTGGATTAATTACTAATGTTACTTTAATTACAAATTTATTACTTTTAGTTGGAATTCTAACAATATTTGAGGCAACTCTAACTTTACCTGGAATAGCTGGAATAATTTTAACAGTTGGAATGGCTGTTGACGCTAATGTTTTAATATTTGAAAGAATTAAAGAAGAATTAAAGAACGAAAAAAATAATCTTATTGCTTTTGATAGTGGATATACAAAATCCAGAACAGCAATTCTTGATGCAAATATAACTACTTTGTTAGCTGCAATTATCTTATTTTTTATGGGTTCAGGGCCAATAAAAGGCTTTTCTTTAACCTTAGGAATAGGGATTTTTACGACACTTTTTTCTGTATATTTTATAGCCAGACTTTTAACCTTTTTATATGTTTCTAAAAATAAAGAAAAAGAAGGTTTGATTTAGATGATAGCTTTTAACAGATATTATAACAAATTTAACATTCTTTCCATATCATTAGTTGTTATTTCTTTATTGTTGCTTACTTTCAAAGGTTTAAATTTTGGAATTGATTTTAAGGGTGGCACATTAATTGAGTTAAGATCTACTGACTCAAAAGTTAATGTTTCTTCGTTAAGAAACAACTTGAACCAAATGAATTTGGGTGATGTTTCAGTAAAAAATTTTGGAAATGAAAAAGATTTTTTAATTAAATTTGAAAATAATAATAATAAAAATATTATTGAAGAAATTAAATCTAATTTAGATAAGTCATTTGGAAATAATTTTGATTTCAGAAGAGTAGAGAATGTAGGACCCAAGGTTAGCTCTGAATTATTAAGATCAGGTGTTATAGCTATATCTGTGGCTTTAGCCTTGATGCTAATTTACATTTGGATAAGATTTGAGTGGCAATTTAGTCTTGGTGCTATTCTGGCTTTGTTCCATGACGTTATAGTAACGCTAGGTTTATTTTCTTTACTAGAACTTGAAATCAACTTATCAATTATTGCAGCTGTATTGACAATTGTTGGATACTCAATGAATGATACTGTTGTGATATTTGATAGAGTTAGAGAAAACTTGAGAAAATATTCAGATATTAAGATTTATGAGCTCACTAATATTTCAATTAATGAAACTTTATCAAGAACGTTGATCACATCAATAACAACCTTGTTGGCTTTATTATCAATACTTTTTTTTGGAGGTGAAGTTTTAAAAGGTTTTTCATTAGCTATGATTTTTGGTGTTATTTTTGGAACTTATTCCTCAATTTATATAGCTAATACAATTTTAGTGAGACTTAAGGTTTCACAAAGGACAGTTTTAAGAGAAGAAGATTAGAATTAATATAAATTTTGTGCAGCTACCATTGAAAGAAGCATTGGCAATGATAACAGTGTGTTTGTTCTAGAAAATAACATTGCTGTTTTTGCAGATTTCGCTTTCAGTTCAGGGACACATTCAACTATGCCTAATGCTCTCTTCTGATTTGGCCAAATCACAAACCAAACATTAAAAGCCATAACAATTCCAAGCCACATACCTATCCCAATTGCAGTATGTTTTGGTATACCTGAACTAATACTTAATGTCATAGCATCATGTAAATATCCATTAAGACCAGCAAGTATTAATCCTGATAAAATTGTAAAAGCAGATGCCCATCTAAAGTAAAATAAAGCAGCTGGAGCTATTACTTTTCCAATTGCAGGTTTTTGTTCATCAGGAATTTTAGACATATTTGGAATTTGTACAAAATTAAAATACCAAAGTAATCCAATCCACATTATCCCAACGACAACATGAGTATATCTCGCTACCCAACTCCAGAAAAGCCTATCGAAACTAAATCCATCATTTTGATAAAATAATCCAAGAAACAATAATATAGCCAGAGCAAGTGATGCATGAATTGTTTTAGATAAAGATGAAAGTAAATTTCCCATAATTAATAATTATATACTAATTTAAATAAAATATTACAATATTTTTCTAGTTTAAAAGTGGTTTTAGAAATTTACCTGTGTAACTTTGACTAATTTTACAAATTTCCTCTGGTTTACCTTCTGCTATGATTTTTCCACCTTTTACTCCACCTTCAGGTCCCATATCTACAATATAATCAGCTGTTTTTATTACATCTAAGTTATGCTCAATAACAACAACGGTATTACCTAGTTTTACAAATGTGTGAAGAATTTCTAATAATTTTTTGATATCGTGCTGATGCAGACCTGTAGTGGGCTCATCCAGAATATACATAGTTCGACCAGTTGATCTTTTAGAGAGTTCTTTTGCTAGTTTTATTCTCTGAGCTTCTCCACCCGAGAGCGTCGTCGCTTGTTGTCCTATTTTAATATATCCTAAACCTACTTTTTTAAGAGTAAGAAGTTTTGTTTTAATATTAGAAATATTTTCAAAATATTCACACCCTTCATCAACTGACATGTTTAGTACGTCAGCTATACTTTTATTTTTAAATTTAATTTCAAGTGTTTCTCTATTATATCTTGTTCCCTTACATTCATCACACTGAATATAAACATCAGGTAAGAAGTGCATCTCATAAGTTATCACACCATCACCCTCACAAGCTTCACATCTTCCACCTTTGACATTAAAAGAAAACCTTCCTGGTTTATAACCTCTAGTTTTAGATTCAGGTAAACTTGTAAACCAATCTCTTATTGGTCCAAAAGCACCTGTATAAGTTGCTGGATTAGATCTTGGGGTTCTTCCAATAGGTGATTGGTCAATATCAATAATTTTATCTATTAATTCTACACCCTTATAATTTTTAAAAGCTTTAGGAGCTTTTCTAGCTTTGTTATTAAGTGTTAGATTAAGAGCATGATATAATGTTTGTAAGATTAGGGTAGACTTACCACTACCTGAAACTCCAGTAACACATGTGAAGGTTCCAGTAGGAATTTTTAGATCTATGTTGTTAAGGTTATTTCCACTTGCACCAATAATTTCAACAAATCTACCATTTTTAGCTAACCTACGAGTTTTTGGAATTTCAATTTTTTTTTTGTTGGATAAATATTGACCAGTAATACTATTTTTATCATTTTTAATTTCTTCGTAAGTTCCTTGAGAAGTTACTTGACCACCATTAGTTCCAGCTTCAGGACCTAAATCGATTATATGATCAGCATTTTCCATTGTTTCTGTGTCGTGTTCAACAACAATTACTGTATTTCCTAAATCGCGAAGTCTTTTTAATGCTTTAATTAATTTTATATTGTCTTTTTGATGTAATCCTATCGATGGTTCATCAAGAACATATAAGACTCCAGTTAAACCTGATCCTATTTGTGAGGCTAATCTTATTCTTTGAGCTTCACCACCTGAAAGAGTACCAGACTCTCTTGATAAAGTTAAATAATCTAAACCAACATTTAATAAAAAATTTAATCGTTCGTTAATTTCTTTTAATACATGTTCAGCAATTTTAAATTGTCTTTTATCAAGATTTTTTTCCAAATCTTTAAACCAATTAACAGCTTCTAAAATTGATTTTGATGTGACCTCACTAATATTGTGATTGTCAATTTTTACACATAAAGCTTCTTCTTTAAGTCTGTTACCATTACATGACTCACAGGCAGAATCAGATTGATATTCAGCTATAGCTTCTCTTTTCCATTCACTATCAGATTCCAAAAACCTTCTCTCAAGGTTATTTATTACACCTTCAAAGGTTTTTTTATGTGAATATTTTTCATAACCGTCATCATAACTAAATTTAATTTCTTCTTCATTGGAGCCATAAAGAATTACATCTTTAAATTTTTTTGATAGTTTTTTCCATTTTTCATCTAAAGAAAAACCATAATGTTTAGCAATTGAGCCAAGTGTTTGAGCGTAATATAAAGTTGTAGATTTTGCCCATGGTTCAATTGCGCCATCAGCTATACTTTTTCTCTCATCTGGAATTACTAAATTTGGATCTATGTTTAATTTTATTCCTATTCCTTCACATTCTTCGCATGCACCATAAGGACTGTTAAATGAAAAAAGTCTTGGTTCAATTTCTTCAATTGTAAAACCACTTTCAGGACATGCAAATTTAGTTGAGTAAATTAGTTTTTCAATTTTTCTGAACTTTTGAGGTAAAGTTTCATCTTCATATTCAACAAACACTAAACCATTTGATAAATTTACTGCTGTTTCAATGCTTTCAGCTAATCTATTTCCTATTTTAGAATTTAAAACAATTCTATCTACAAGGACTGAGATATCATGTTTGAGTTTTTTGTCTAAAATTGGTGATTTTTCAATATCGTAAAGTATATTGTCTATTTTTATTTTTCTAAATCCTCTACGTTTATAACTAAGAATATCTTTTTTATATTCACCTTTACGACCCCTCACTACAGGAGCATAAATATATATTGTAGATTTTTTTGGTAATTTTTTTATTAAATCTACTATCTGGGTTATTGTTTGAGATGTTATTGCTTTACCAGTAAATGGTGAGTAGGGAACACCAGCTCTAGCATATAAAACTCTCATATAATCATAAATCTCTGTAACTGTTGCCACAGTTGATCTGGGATTCTTCGAGGTATTTTTTTGCTCTATCGCAATAGCAGGACTTAATCCTTCAATAAGATCGACATTAGGTTTTTTCATTTTATCTAAAAATTGCCTGGCATAGGCTGATAAGCTTTCTACATACCTTCTTTGTCCCTCAGCATATACCGTATCGAAGGCAAGTGAAGATTTACCTGAACCTGAGAGACCAGTTATTACAACAAACTTATCTTTAGGAATTTCTAAAGATATATTCTTCAAATTATGTTCTTTGGCGCCCTTAATAACTATCTTTTTAATCATAATTTTTGTTGCTTTGACTTAATAAAATTAATATTCAGAGTAAATTGTGATATAATTCTAATTAATAAAT
>Ga0209631_10005438_pt1 | contig 13499 bp, 8 predicted proteins | sample COG_08_FD_184752 | JGI IMG/M metagenome (GOLD analysis project Ga0209631, IMG submission 184752) | Pelagic Microbial community sample from North Sea - COGITO 998_met_08 (SPAdes) (version 2) | ecosystem: Environmental > Aquatic > Marine > Neritic zone/Coastal water | place: Helgoland, sampling... | reverse complement strand
CCATTGTGCTACCTTAGCAATAAATAATCCAGCTGCTAGATGATAGGATGTCCAACCATCTAATGCTCCACTACTTACTTGCCAACTATAAAATGTTGCTAAAGGATTTTTCATCTTAGTTCTCCTTTTTCTTTTTCCATTTAGATTTCCAAGAACCCCACTTTGAGCCTTTCTTTCCTTTACCTTCTTTACCCTTCATCTTCTTTCCTTTTTTCTTTTTCTTTTTCTTGATTTCTTCCATACCATTACTACTATCCATAGCAGATAAAGTTGGTACAGTACCAAAGAAAATAAAAAGTGAAAGTATTCCTGTTAGTATTGTTTTCATTTTATTTCTCCATAGTTAAAACATGTTCTATTATAAATATCATTAATAATCTAATCTCAATAAAAATTTTATTGGTACAACTTGACTTTTAGGTATTGGTTTAGACAATCTAGCATATCCTACCAAACTTTTTTGATCATCGTACAATCCAATCTCTGATATGTAAGTTGGAAAATTACTACTTGTCAAATTATCTTTTAACTGACCTAATCCATTTGAATTAAAAACAGTCATATTAGTTGAGTTATTTAATTCATTTGAAATAGCATCACAAGTCCATTCATATGTATTAATAACACTTGTCCCCTTATATCTCAATGTAAAGTCACCACTTGTAACATCCGTATAATTATGTGAACTATCAAAAGAAGCAGTTTCGGTAATTGTAAAAGCACCAACACTATAAAAAATATTTCCCACATAGTTATCGGATGATGATAGTGCCGACACCGATTGGGAAAACGTAGCATTTGTAGAATATAAATTACCGTTAGAATCATCTACGATGATAGCATTTGTCTCATTATCTATTAATTCAAAACTACCTTTTTTTATCTGTTCGTCAAATTTATTCTGTGGTATTAAAACGATTGAACCTTCATCATAAAACTTTGTTAGAAAAGTATCTCTACCAGAACCATCATTTCCTATAGTGAATGTACTACCATATTGTTCTTGAGTAGAACCACTAAGATAAAAGTTTATACGAGAAAAGTCGTAGTAACTTTTAGATACTTCGTTTGATGAATCTTTTATAAACTGATGTCGAGTGACATCTGCTTGAGTTAAAGTAAATGACTTATGTGCTGTATACTCGTAAGTATTTTGATTTTCAGGTGTGAATTGTTTAAACATCCCATGACATTAGTAAGTCAAACGAACCTTGACGATTGCTTCCGAACTATAGTTTTTATTGATTGGTGAACTTAATCTACCAACAGCAACTAATGAACGTTGAGAATCATATAAACCAACTTCACTAATGTAAACTTGTGGATTGGTTACCATGTCAGCATGTCTAATTTCATATCCTGAACCACTCCAAAATGTTAAATTTTGTGAAAGGTTAAATTCATTAGTTCTAGCTCTACAGAAATAATCAAAGATATATTGTTGTTCTTCTGAACGAATAGTTACTGAACCTTTTTGTAAAGCCAGTTTAATTTTATCAGCATTATCAACAGCATCAGCAATTCTCTCGTCAGGTGCAAGTCCAGTTCCTTGATAATTTACTTCACCACTTCCACTCTGTATAAGTCCTGAGACTCCTGGTAAACTTGAGGAAACTGAATTAGCACTTAACACTAATACACCAGCATCAGGATAAAAGAATCCATAATTCTTATCTGAAGCGGCAGTATGAATAGTTCCACCAGAACCTGATACAATATTAAATCTTGAACCAAAAGGAGCATTTGTAGAATCTGTGTTTGTTTTTGAATCATCTGTTAATACCAAAGTACTAGAAGCTCCATTAGTTAATGAACCAGAAAGATTTATTGTCCAAGTTCCAGGATTTAATCTGTCTTTCATCTGTAGTCTTTCAGCGGTAATTATGTAAACACCAGACTGACTCACAGCATTTGTACCATCAGTCCCATCCACAATCAACCAACCTTGACCATCTCTTACATTTTCAGCATTTGGTTCTGTAAAATTATAAAATTGTTTATAGATAGCTTGAGTTGTTCCTTCTACATTTACATTTTGATTAGCTGAACCACTACCACCAATATGACCATAAGTTACACTAAAATGGTCTTTAGAATTGTATTGTAAATTATAGTAGTATGATTTTTGTGTAGCAGATAACGAAGATGTTACGAGGTTAGAACCAGCAAGTGTTCCAACACCACCATCGAAAAATCCGTTAGTCACAGTAATCTGTGTTGTTATAGTATCGTTTGATATATCAAATATTTTCATCATGGTTTAAACCCTTAAATAAAATCGTTTCTTGCAATTGTTACAGTCATAAATGCTGGAGCAGAACTATCTGCAGATACTTCAATACCAATAGACCTTTGTGTTGTAATAGCTCCACCAATAGCACTAATTTCTATTGTTGGTCTACCACTTATAGTACCTACAACAGATTCTGGATATGTAAATGGGACTTCATCACCATCATAAGTAGAATTAACTTGTACGTTACCAAGAAATTCTAGACCTCTAATATCTAAAATTTTAAAATCAAACGTAGCAGTATCAGAACTTCCAACTCCAAATTGTTTTGGAATTATCGTTATAGGTTGAGATGACATCTCTGCAGGAACTTTTGATATAGTGACAGAAGTTCCACTTGTTATACTAATAAAATCAAAGTTTTCAACATTTCTTTTAGTTGAAGTATATAATTTATATCTTAAAAATACATTATCATCTGGTACAGCTTCTAACATCGGTAAATCGGTTATAGCTTTTCCATATGAGTCTGAACCACTCGGATGAGCAGAGTTATAAAGTGTATAATCAATTCCTGTATCTCCGAAAGCATATTGTGTAATACCTAATGGTTGTCCATTTGCTAACTTCTGACGACCTATTTTGGTTAGAATGGCATCAACTATTACTGTATCATTATCTAAAATTCCCATTTGTAATTCCTTATGTTATAATATTACTCATCTATAAATATATCCAAAAAATATTTTACCTTCTTTTTATCTTTTTACTTTAACACCAACAGTAGTATCTGAACCACCTACATCGATTGTATATGCTGGGCTATTTGGTAACACATCATATTCTGAATCAAATGGTTGTGAGTTACTACCATCATGTTGTGTTCCTTCATAGATTAACTTTACTAAAGTATCTTTACTTGTTCCAACCTTAAAGAAATGATTAATTGGATATGTAATGTTTCCACTTGTATCTGTTTTAAAGAAAAGTGTTCTACCTACCATTCTACCATCTACGGTAGCATCATCACTACCAAAGAAAGAATTGTAAGTATATCCCTCTCCACTATCTACATAATAACGATTTTTAAAATGTCTAAAGTTATCATGATGATTAAAAGGTTGTTTGGCGTTTTGACCAGTTCTCTTTCCTAATGCTCCACTTACAGGAAAAAACTCTTCTATATCACCAATTGTTTTAAAATGAAATCTACTTTCATATTTGTATGTGTTGTAATCACCATTACTACCAGCTTTACCAGATTTAAAGAAAGTCTGATTTTCACTCTTACCATGATTCTTATAAAATTCGTTCTTAGAACCTAATAATAAATCAGTAAAATTACTTGGTTCTATATTAAAAATAGTTTGATTTAATGAATTTGATAAGTTAACGATATCTAATGGAGTAGATTCATTTGTATGAACTTTATCATTAGCAGTAGATGTTATACTTACTTCGTCTGTAAGAACATTGATAGACTTTTCATGTATGTTTTCATTTAGTAAACTACTTATACTAACTTCATCTGTAAAAACATCGATAGACTTTTCGTATTTATTTTCGTTAAAGTTTGCGTTAACACTTGGTTCTGTTAAATTAGTTGAACCATCCACTCTATTGGGATTTAGTTGTGTTTGTAAATTAGCTCTTTTTATTCTTGGTCTAAAAAGAGTATCGTTTTTAACTTCGTAAGAAAACTCTAATTTTGTTTTTGCTGGTATTAACTTTTCTATAGATTCTATAAAAGAAGGATCTTGTACTCTGTTTTCTACTAAGGATAAATTATTAACAATATCGACTTTAATTAATCTTTCATCAATGAGTTGTCTTCTTAATGTTATCAACTCATCATAAATACCATTATTGTCATAGTCATCTAAATAATCATCTAACACAAAATCAGACATAGCATTTATTACAAGAGCATCAATAGCATCCACATAAGAATAAGATTTACCATACTTGTTTATTATTGCCTGATTATCTGGTGAATTATGTGGCATTCCTAAAGTTTTTGTATTTGGATTAAGTTCTCCATGATATTTTAAATTAGAACCAATATAATATTGTCTATTACTTTTGATAGCATCCGTACCTCTAACTTGAAATGAATAATTTTTTACAGTAGAAATACTACTTGTTACAGCACTTAATCTTGGTTGTGTTGATAATGGTTTATCAAAACTTTTAATTTTTTTAGTTGAAGATATATCTTTTATGATTTTATCATTTTTTCCTTCATCTAATGGAAAATGATAAATTAATTTATCTCTTGGAGCAGTTGCAGTATTACCAACCACACTTTTATAATTAAGAGTATGTTGTTTAAATTTAGACATACTAATAGCAGTATCCCAAGCTCTCACTTCACCAATTGAACCAGTCATCTCATCACCAATAATAAAATTATTACTTGTCTGACCAGATGATGTCATAAAATTTTTATTAGCATTTTCATTTGATGTTGACATAGATATATGTTGTACATCTTTTATAGAATCACCATCTTTTCTTGCTACAAGTAAACTATAAGATTGTGTAATCTCAACCGAATCGGTCACTATATCTTTCTGTAACATTACATTAAAAAACTTATTATCGTTTATATTATCAATGTAATCAGTAGACATGGTGACAGCATTATTTTGAATATCACCAGCTGAACCAACACTACTATTTAATCTAAACTCTACTTTACCAATAGTATCAGAGGATGCGGACGGTACAATTCTTACATCCCAATTATCACCAGTTCCACTTGAACCACTTGATCTTAAAATCTTTTGTTCATTTTTTGTTTTTGTAGTTTTCATTACAAACTCAACACCATTTGGTTCAGCTTCATTAGCGTACCAATCTAATGCCAATTTGTTTTCTTTCTTAGAAAAGTTTAACGATTTCATGGACTCTTGTTTTTCAAGAAATGAAACATTACCCTTTACATTTTTAATTCCATTTTTTATATCATTAGCAACATTGTTTGTCAATATACTTGGATTGTGTTCTTCTCGTGAACCACCATATTCAGTTAATGTAAACGAAGAAGGATCATGCCCATACATACTCAATAAAGTGTTTATACTTTCTTGTGTACCTTTTGATTTATAAATGTAAATTACATTATTTAATATCTTTGTCCAAAGAGAAGAAACAGCTTTCTTATCACCTACCTCATCTCCACGAGTTGATTCCAAATAATTATCTAAACTACCAGATAAAGGATTTCTTAAATCAAATCCTAAAGAACTTCCAATAATTGGCAAAAGATTATCTGGCATACCATTGGGGTTTTTATATCCTAACTTGTATATGTTATGATAATTGTCAATGTAACTTCTTAATAAGTCAAATTGTTCACCTAACATATTTACAAAATCACGAAGAATCCTATGTTCATCTCCTGTTTGTAAAAATTCTGGTAAGTTATTTATAAGAGAATTAATATTATTTGAATCATAATCTTCAGCTATGGTTTCCATTGTGGTATACCAATTGTTCCATTCGGATGAACCAGCGTAACTTCCACTCGGTGGTCTGTAAACTTTTGAAAAAGGATGTATGTTAGTTGGATTATTTTTTGATACAACTACATCTGTAAAGAATGCCTGTTTGTCTCCACTCTCTGGTGTAAATAAAGGAAACAAATCCCCTTGTGGTAAAATAGAGCCTGTTATAAAATCATCCATACTCAATGTACCATCATCTTTTACTTGAGATGGAAATATATATGGAGTATAAACACCAGTTAAATCATGGATACCATAAGCAAACCCATCTCCAATACCACCCACAGTTGAAGCGGATATAAAATTAGAGCCAGATAATATCTCCCAAGATGTAGAATTTTTATCGTATGTTTCTAAACCATTTATTAAACCCAAATCGTTATTTTTTATTGGTCTAAAAAATTGTTGCCTGGCTTGAAAAATATATCGTTGATAGTTAGAACCCGTTACTTGTGGATTAGTTAATACAGAACCACTCCAAGCATTATGTGGTATTTGTCTATCTTTAAAGTAACCATAGTTTCCTACTTCAGCTCCACCTGACCTATCATACCTTTCGTTAGCAAAACCACCAGAAGCAAAGTTTAAATCATATGCACTATCTGCTCCTCCTCCTCTTAACATAAAAGAAAGATAAAACTTATCATCTGAATTATAAAAAGGTGGTTGTTCTACATTATAAACATCTGTAAAAAGATGTACAAATCCATCTTCTGATTTTTTATAAACTCTACCAATACCATCAACATCATTTAATTTTAAAAAATCATTATTAACTAAGTTTGTATAATTTGTTCCAGCTAAGTTTTGACTAACACCAGGTGCTGAAGAAGTAGAATGACTTTGACCATCATTGTACATAAAATGTTCGTAATGAGTAAACTCATCTTCTACTTGTCTTATCCGTTTAAATAAATCTTTTCTTTTTTCTACTATTTTTAAACTACTTGAAAAAACTAATGATGAACTTAATTCAGAATATAACCCTTCTAACTTTATAGTTTTATTTTTAAATCCTTCAAGTTTAGATTTTGCTGAACCAAAAAATACATGATTGTCAAATTTTTCATAATCAATATTTAGATTTAAATCTTTTTGTTGACGAGTTATTTCTTGTACAATGTTTTCACTAACAGAAGATGTTATAGAATTATAATTAGAGTAGTCATCTTCTATGTTATTAGATTCTGTAAAGTATCCTTGATCTATTTCTAAACCCAACCCACTTATAGCAAGACCTTCTCGGTCAATAAAAAATATTGTTTCGGTTTGTGATGATAAAAATTTATTTGATATGTTAAACTCGGTTGATAAAACAACTATATTAGATGGTAACGGTTCATTTAATTTTAAAATTAAAGTTCTTTTATCATTAGTTACATTATCAAAAGCAAATCCATTGATTGGTATCAAACGACCTTGTGATATTTCTAAATTAGAGTTAAACTGATAACTATCACTTTCACCTTGCATAAAATTAACAATAACATCTTGAGTGTTATCATCTATTTCAGAACCAATTATATTTAACCTTATTTCTTTTCTACTTGGGGATATCTCAGATATATTAAAGGCACTTGTATCTAGTCGTGTGAGAAAATCATACTGAACATTATAATTACCTTCAGCAAAAGCATTTCTATCTAAATACTCATTTGGTTTAATAAAGAAATCATTATCTTTTACATAAAAGTCAATATCTTGTTGTAAATCTTCATTATCTAAAAAAGTACCTATATCAGAAAATACAGATACCTTTATCACCCCATCTATCAAACTATTAGAATTAAATTGATATTGTGATTCGTCTGATATCAGTTGTAAAGTGGTGTCGTTATATGGTTGTAATATTTCCATTAGAATGCTTGTCTATCGTTTGTATTGTCTAATTCAGCTACGTTCATTGAACTTTGTTTAGTTACACTTGAACCTTCTTCTTGACTAAGTTCATAATCTCCGACTAATATACCTATGCCAGATAATCCAACTTGATTATTCAAAACCGAGTAATCGGAGTTAGATGGGTTTAAATCAACTATACAATCTTTGTTATTTATAAATATATCAGTAGCTAAACTATTGAGTGGTAAACTACCAGAATTTTGATTTATCCACTCTAACTTATTACCACCGATAAAATCATAAATATCTTTTGGTTTGTTAAACATTCTCGTCTGACCTAAATTTAACTGACTCGGTGTTTTTCCTAAAAGACCATCATTGTATTTGTCTACATAATCTCTAGCAGATGTTCTGTCCAAATAATCTTGTTTTAAAAACAAATCATTTTTTACTATTTTTTCTACAGAATTATTGTAATCAGAATTATCATCAAGTCCACCTATGACTACTTGGTTTTCTGTAATGGGGATGTAATTAAAATCACCACCACCAAATATAGAAAAGTCTTGTGACTTTAATACACCATCACCAACAACAATATTTCTCGTAACTAAATAAGTTTGTAAGATGAAAGCAGCATCTGGTGTATAGCGATATACAATCATCTTAATTGTTTTTACACCAGGTGTATTATAAGAATGAGTCTTAATATTTGGTATACTAGCATAATTTCCTTGAACTCTTGCTCCCTCTCTTCGTATGGGTATTGCTTCTAAAGCTTGAGATTGTTGATACTTTTTATAAAAGTAATCTGTTGTTTTTGGATAATCTTCAGAATCATAAAAATTAAAAAAGTAAGAACTCTCTATCTGTCCATCGGTCAACAATGTCTTTTCATCACCCCATTGTATTACTTGATACTTATAGTAACACTCTTCTGGATTAGAAGCATAGTAAGGTATCTTTATGGTTTCTGTTAAATAGTTTTCACTACTTGCATCAGTACCAGCAGCAAAAGCAGATATCACCTCTTGTTCATCTATTGGCTCTCTTTCGTTTTCAAAACCAAAATCGTAATATAAATTTACATCAAGATTTACCTTGATAGGATAGGAAGCATCTCTATACTCAATTGAATTTTCTTCTCTATCGTAATAAAGTAAATCATTATCGTTACCCGTTTTAACATTAACAACAAAGTCTATCGGTGTATCATATGTATCTAAAGTTTGAACATAATTTTCGTTGTCTATTGCTATATCTAATTTAAAATCAGGATACCCTATAAAATCAAAAGTATTATCCCAAATAAATGAAGCTATATCACCCGTTGAAGCTACATACGCACTTTCAATGCTTTCTCTTAAAGTTTCTTTTTGATAATCTCCTTTTTGTGGTAACAATCCAAAGTCTTTTATATCATTCGTATCTTCATCTGAAAATCTTAGTTTATCTGGCCAAAAGTTTGCTCCTAATTTTATATCGGTTCTATAACCAGGATTCCAATCTACTGCTCCTATGTTAGCTCCAAAATCTCCATCGGTTCTGTAATAACCATAACCACCATCATGAGGTGAATCGTCAAAGAAGTCCCTTCCTTGAGGAGTAGGACCCCAAGGAATAGCAACAAAAGGATGGTTTGTTGACTCTCCATTAGGACCATCAAAGAGATTTTTTTCTAAACCCCTTAAGGTTATATAACTAAAATCATCTCTTATATAATTGTTCATGTATTGTACATTTAAGTTTCCTGTCGGAGTACCATCGTTTGGGAGTAGAAATTGATACCTACTAGCTTCAAGTTCAGTTAACGTCTGTTCATCTATGTTAAGAGCTTGAATGTCAAATTCAACCATAACGATAAGTTCGTGTGTAAAGTCTTTGTCATTTCCTTTTTCAGAACCTCCGTCTCCCCAATTAGTTATCTCAGTTGTGGTTATTTCTCGTTCAAAGGCATGGTGTTGTTCTAATTTAGTTCTAGCAACATCGTTTAAGGTTAATATAATATCACCACCACCCTCTCTCTCTTGTATGAATGCTCTTCCCTCATCAAATGAGATAGCTTTATCTGTAATTGAAGAAGTTGAATGATTTAATTGAGGTCGTATCGATAACCTATTACTATTTCTATCATATAAACCAGCGCCAGCATTAAATAAACTCGTCATTGATTCAAGGCTATTTTCGTTTGGTACATCTAAAGCTGATAATTCCGGATTTGGAAGAGTAGCACCATAAAATTGGTCATAGACAGCTCTTGTCCTAATCAGTCTACTTTTCTTTACAGCCTCAGTATCTCTATTACCGTGGTCTGTTATTTCTTCTACTTCACTAAGATATTCAATAATAGGACCTTGAGCAAGTAAGATAGCATTTTCATTAAAAAATTCATCATTTCTTCTATATCTCCAAACAAGAACCCTTGTTCCTTGTTTTGGTAAAGATGTTCTAAACTTTACCTCGATACCACCTGAAGTCTTTATCTTTTCTAATAGGTCACCTGACAGAAATAGTTTGTTACCTTTATAAATGGAGTTCCAATTTCCAAGAGAAAGTTCTTGTAAGTTATCAGCGTCTAAACCCAATTGTTCATCCGTAGCATCACGATAAACACCTGGTGTCTTTACACTTGGATATCTACTTTTTCTATTGTATGACATTAGAATGGTTGCTCCGATTTATTCTTTTCTATAGGATCTGGTGTATTGATGGTTGACTTAAATAATCTTAAATCATCATCTAACTTTAATTCAAAATCTTGGTTGTACTCTACCTTGTTTACATCTGTTTTATCAATGATATCATCCGTATTAGAACTACCTAAATCTAAGTTCAGTAACAAATCATCGTTGACTTCTTCTTTATTTGTTATCGGTGGATTTTCTCCACCATATAAAGTTACATCAACTTCATCTTCAAATTCACCAAACACATCTATTCTTGGAAGAACAGGATAGTAGTATCCGTTATCCCACTTCTGTTCAGCATCTTCATCTATAACTATCTTCGTATAAGATTCTCTTGATACCTTAGCACCTTTGGTAACTCCAACATCACCATCGGTATGTACTTGTTGTATTCCTATACCAGATAAGTTAAGGAAGTCAAAATCTTTTGGTATTATATTTTTCCAATATACATCATTTTTTGGATTATTAAAGTTAGAACTAACAAAACCAAGTTGTTCAAACATAGGCTTAACTCCCTTATACATTTTAGTAGTTCCTAAATCAAACTGATTTAATCCACTGTCTTTTAGAGAGTTTCTGAGTTTACCATTAATTAATCCTTTGTGAATCTTATTCATTACGGTCCTCCCCCTCCACCAATACCACCACTACCACCATTATTTCCAGTAAAAGCTTCTATGACTACACTATGACTTCCGTTTATGCCACCATTAATGGTAGAATCAACTTCTTGTATGTTTTGAGCATCTATCGTGTTAAAACCATATCGTTTAATATTATATACTTCCCATTCATTTCCAACTCGTCTCATGTTACTATTAATATTAAAATTTTGTACAACCGCAGTATTTAGGTTTGAGAAAGAAATAGATGGCACAATTCTACCATCGTTTGGATTTGTCACATATGTTGATATATTAACATCAACAAATTGAGAACCTCCTGTACTCAACGGGTCTGCTCCAACGAGAATTTGTTCAGCATCCCTTAATGTATCACGAGATACGATTGTATTGTTAGGTTGATTACCCGATGGGTTAGTGTAGATATCTACCTTTTGATAAGCAACATCCTCTAAATCATCTATATCAATCCATTGACTACCCAGCTGATTAATTATAGCAGCTCTCCTACCAGTTGTAGCATTTGGATTAGCTATTGTTTCACCTCTATTATTAACAATAACTTCGGGCTCATCATCTGGTGGAGACTGATATAGACCATCTAAATTAGAAGAGTTAAGAAAATAAAGGGTAATTTTCATACTATCGGTAGATGGAATAGCACTAAAATTTAATTCTAAATTATATTGACAAAGAGTTCTTCCACCTGATAAATCACTATCGGAGTCAGGTTGGTAATTTTCTGCTTCTGGATCTAAGCATCCAAATATATAATCTTCTACTAACCTCTGTTGAGGTACATCAAATATATCTTTTTCGTATAGTGAAATAATTGAATTAAATTTACTTATGATATCATCATCAACTTTTGATAAGAAGTTGAAAAGATTTAACCTATCAAATAAATTTATATTTTTTATTTGAGAATTAGAAGCTTTACTATCGTCTAATGTTAAAGCATCAACTCCTATAATATCAGTTGCTGATTTTACCAATACGGAATCAGAACTCATTCCACCTATTGTGATAAAATTATTATCATCATATAATTTAACATCATAATTATCAGATGGATTCAATAAAATATTTGTTTCAAACTTTTCCCAACTACCGATATTAAAACCATCAAATGCCATAACCACACCTTTAATAGTATAGAATCCTGGCTTCTTGTAGACATGTTCTAATAGTGTAGTTCCTTCTAATACCTTTGGTTTTGATGTATGTTCTAATGGAGTCCCATCACCCCAATCCAAACGAAAAATACTATAACCCTTAGCATCAGGTCCTCCTTCGCTAGCATAAGAATCAAACGAATTAAAACCATCCTTTGTCTTTAGACCTTTATATCCGTAAGTATCTAAGTTACCTGCTGGAGTTCTACCATCACCTCTTGGATAAATGTAATAACTTATATTACCTTCAGTTGCTAAATTATACTTTTCAGTATCTATATCTCTATCGTGATATCTATCCAACCTTACAATCTCATCTGTATTTGGATTTACAACGAATGGTATCGCATCTATTGTAAACTTAAAAGTGGTAGATTGATTTCTTTTTTCATTAACAACAATTCTTCTCGTGACATTACCATTAAAAGTTTGACTATACATCTGAACATTAACTACCTCTTGACCATCAACAACTTCTCTAAGACCTGTTAAATAAGGACCAAAAGTATTTTCATTGTAATTACTATTTTCCCAAAAGTCTCTGTTGTTTAGAGTTATAGTTCCAAGAGTTTTTCTACCATCAAATGACGCACTTACACCAGTAGAAAAGTCACCCTCTTCCCTATCCAAGTAACCGACATTTGGTATTAAAACATCTAATCCTCTATCAGGTTGAAATATCCTAACAGATTCGTTTCCATTTCCACCTTCGGTTGGATTACCACCAACGGATTGTTCTGCTGATGAGAACAAGTCTTCTGCTTTTGTGAAGATAGCCATTTATACCATCCTACTTTGGTGGACCGTCATAACCACCACCGACATCTCCATCACCATTACCACCATTACCACTTAAATCTATGATACTTGATATATTCATATTGAAGTTATATGCAGTAGTTGGATTACCACCACTTCCTACATTTCCAGCAAGAGTGATTCTACCACCTCCTCCATCGGACTCAAACTGAATGATAGTACGATTTTCACCATTAGCATATATAGCATTTGGTACATTCACATAATTTTCAATCTCCCTAATTAATTCTGGATAGTTGATACTATTTACAACGATATTAAAAATTGTACTATTTACTCCTACAGTCCTATTATTTAATTGTCCCTCTAATTGATAATTAAATGTTGGTCTACTACCTCCTGTATCACTATCATCACCTGATGTGTCTTCACTCTCAGTTGTTGATGTGTCGTCATTGTCAGTTCCTGTAACTGTAGTCGTAGATGAATTTAAAATCCAAGCAGTACCATTCCATGTCCATTGACCTTCGGGACTTACAACACCTATTCTAAAATTTCCAGTTAAAGGATTGTATCCAGTAGGTGGATATCCTGGTCGTGGCTCTGTAGAAGTTGTCTCCTGTTCAGAATCATTTTCTGTTTCTTGACCACCGTCTTCATTATCTTCG
>Ga0209631_10005435_pt1 | contig 13500 bp, 13 predicted proteins | sample COG_08_FD_184752 | JGI IMG/M metagenome (GOLD analysis project Ga0209631, IMG submission 184752) | Pelagic Microbial community sample from North Sea - COGITO 998_met_08 (SPAdes) (version 2) | ecosystem: Environmental > Aquatic > Marine > Neritic zone/Coastal water | place: Helgoland, sampling... | reverse complement strand
GGTTGAAACAGCCCTCACCCATGGCGAAGGCAGTATCGTTGTTTCGATCATTGAAGAAGAGGAGTTATTGTTCAGCGAGAAATTCGCCTGTAGTTATTGCAACATCAGCTACCCAGAACTCGAGCCCCGACTCTTTTCTTTCAATAATCCGCAAGGAGCTTGCTCGAAATGTGATGGGTTGGGAATAAAAATGGTGATCGACCCCGAACTGGTGGTGCCAGACGACAGCCTTTCCATTCGAGACGGCGCATTAAAACCCTGGGAAAAACGCAGTTCTATTTATTACCATCAAATGCTGGATACGATCTCTGCCCATTTCAAGTTTAAGCTCAGCGTTCCCTTTAAAAACCTCACTAAAAAAACTCAAAAAATTCTTTTATACGGTTCTGGAGATGAACAAATAAAATATTTTTTCGAAAAAGACGGACGCCAACAACATTACAAAGACACCTTTGATGGCGTAATTCCTGATCTCGAAAGACGTTATCTTGAAACGGATTCCACATGGTCGCGGGAAGAAATCGCTCGTTTCATGCGCGCCCTCCCCTGCCAACAATGTGATGGCAAGCGGTTGAGAAAAGAAGCTGTCTCAGTAAAAGTTACAGATTTAAATATTGTTGAACTCACCTCTTTCTCCATTGGCAAAGCCTTCAAGTTTTTCAAAGACCTGAAACTTACAAAACAGGAAAACAATATTGCCCGTCGAATTGTAAAAGAAATTAAGGAAAGACTCGGATTCTTAACCAATGTCGGACTGGAATATCTGTCGCTCGATCGCACATCGGCAACCTTGTCAGGGGGTGAAAGCCAACGCATTCGATTGGCAACACAAATCGGCTCCAGCCTGATGGGGGTTCTCTATGTTCTCGATGAACCTAGCATTGGACTGCATCAACGAGACAACGATCGTTTATTGGCAACCCTGATCCGATTACGTGATTTAGGAAACACCGTTATCGTAGTGGAGCATGACGAAGCCACCATCCGCTCCGCCGACTATGTTGTAGATCTTGGTCCCGGCGCAGGAGTTCATGGTGGAAAAGTAACCTTTGCAGGCACCCCTAAAGCCCTGTTGAAGTCAAAGAGTTCATTAACAGGACAATATTTATCTGGCAAAAAAGAAATTGCGACACCAGAGCAAAGAAGAAAAGGCAATGGCGAGTTCCTTGAAGTGCTGGGAGCAAGTGAAAACAACCTGAAAAATGTGAATGTAAAATTTCCATTAGGTTGCTTTATTTGCGTGACCGGTGTTTCTGGTTCTGGCAAAAGCACACTGACTCTGGATATTCTTTATAAATCGTTGGCCAAACATTTTTACAGATCGGTAGACAAACCCGGAGCTTTCGACAAAATCGAAGGGATTCATTATCTAGACAAAGTGATCGACATCGATCAATCCCCCATCGGCCGAACTCCCCGGTCGAACCCCGCTACCTACACCGGCGTGTTCACCCTCATCCGGGAATTATTCAGTCAGGTTCCTGAAGCCCGAGCGCGTGGATATAAACCTGGTCGTTTCAGTTTCAATGTTAAAGGGGGGCGTTGCGAAGCCTGTCAGGGAGATGGGCTCATTAAAATTGAAATGCATTTTCTACCCGACGTGTTCGTGACTTGCGAGGTCTGCCAAGGAAAAAGATTCAACCGTGAAACATTGGAAATTTTATACAAGGGTAAAAGCATCGCCGATGTTCTCAATATGACAGCGGAAGAAGGCAACGAGTTTTTTATAAATATCCCTGCAATAAAAAACAAATTACAAACAATCAAAGATGTAGGCCTCGACTATATCCGCCTAGGTCAACAGGCCACGACCTTATCTGGCGGCGAAGCCCAACGCGTAAAACTATCAAAAGAACTCAGCAAACGAAGTACAGGTAGAACCCTTTATATTCTAGATGAACCGACCACCGGATTGCATTTCGCCGATATCGAGCATTTGCTGAAAGTGTTGCAGAAACTAGTGGATTCCGGAAACACCGTAGTCATCATCGAACATAATATGGATGTTATCAAAACAGCAGATCATCTTATCGATCTCGGCCCCGAAGGCGGCGACGGTGGAGGATGCATACTTGCTGAAGGTACTCCCGAGGAAATCGCAAAATCTAAAACCTCGTACACGGGGAAATATTTAAAAGATTATCTCTAGTCTATCTAACACAACCGAACCTATCCATTTATATCCATTAATGGAATATTGTATTCATCTAAAAAGAGGGTTAACACTTTAAGAATACTTATTTTAGCTTCTAAAGGTTTGATATAGAGATATCTCTGTTCTTGTAGATCAGAGATACACTTGACGGCCACGGGTTGTTTAGTATGCACAAATCCGGATGCCAGAGATTCTAACGAATTATTGAAAAGTTTCATTGAGATCTGAAACATCTCTTCTGAATACCTTTGTCGATAATAATCGCCAGCTTCTTTTTAAGGTATCACTTCCAAATGAAGGGGGAATTAAAAAAGGGGTGTTGGGAGTTTAGTTGTTCTCAGAATTTTCGAGGCGGGCGATAGCGCGGAACAATTTTTTCCGCGTTTCAATGTATTCTTCTTCAGAGATATCAGTTTCGCCCAACCTTTTTTCTGCTTCGGCTTGGGCACGCTCGGCGCGTTCGCGGTCGATCTCATGCAGGAACTCTCCGGTTTCAGCCAGTATTGTTACGCGATTATCTGTCACTTCCAGGTATCCTCCACTAACAACCATAGAAATTGTTTTGCCCTCTTTTTCATAAGACAATTGTCCAGTGCGTAAGAGGGTCAGAATCGGTGCGTGATCATGAAGAATCCCCAAGTCGCCCTCGGTACCGGGCACATTGACTTGATCGACCTCTTCAGAGACCAGTTGCTTTTCGGGAGTTACAATGCTAAGTATCAGTTTTTGCGTCATGCTGATTTTTTATCCAGTTCCTTTTGTTTTGCGTGAACTTCATCAAGAGTTCCCACCATATAAAATGCCTGCTCAGAGATCTTATCTCCTTTACCATCGAGAATAGCTTTGAAGCCTTCTATAGTATCTTGTACTTTCACATATTTCCCTGGCGCCCCTGTAAATACTTCTGCAACAAAGAACGGCTGTGACAGAAATTTTTGAATTTTTCGAGCACGGGAAACCACTTGCTTATCTTCTTCCGACAATTCGTCCATACCCAGAATCGCAATGATATCTTGAAGATCTTTATATCTCTGCAAAACTTGTTGAACTCCGCGAGCTGTGTTGTAGTGTTCTTCGCCGATAACTTCTGGATCAAGAATCCGTGAAGTTGAATCCAGAGGATCCACAGCTGGGTAAATACCCAACTCAGAAATACGTCTGTTCAATACGGTCGTAGCATCGAGATGCGAGAACGTTGTCGCAGGAGCGGGATCGGTCAAGTCATCTGCGGGCACGTAAATCGCCTGTACGGAAGTGATGGAACCTTTTTTTGTAGAAGTGATACGTTCTTGTAAGTTACCCATTTCAGTTGCGAGTGTAGGCTGATAACCAACCGCAGAAGGAATTCGGCCGAGAAGCGCAGATACTTCAGAACCCGCTTGAGAAAAACGGAAAACATTATCGATGAATAACAGAACGTCTTTTCCACCTTCATCACGGAAATACTCCGCGCAGGTAAGACCGGTCAACCCGACCCGCATTCGAGCGCCAGGAGGTTCTGTCATCTGCCCGTAAATCAGGGCTGTTTTATCAATTACATTGGAATCTACCATTTCGTGGTAGAGATCATTACCTTCACGAGTTCGTTCACCTACTCCGGCGAACACAGAATAGCCGCCATGCTCCGCGCCTATATTACGAATCAACTCCATGATCAGAACAGTCTTGCCCACACCCGCGCCGCCGAACAAGCCGGTTTTTCCACCTTTCAGGTAAGGCTCAAGAAGATCGATAACTTTAATACCGGTTTCGAGCATTTCCATCTTCGTATCCTGCTCATCAAATGCAGGCGCATCGCGATGAATACTCCATCTAGCCTTAGACTCAACTGGGGGTTTCTTATCTACAGGGTCGCCTACAACATTTAGAATTCGACCTAGCACCTCTTCGCCAACCGGCACAGTAATAGGAGCACCAGTATCTAGCACTTCCATTCCTCGAACCAATCCATCAGTCGAATGCATGGCAACGCTTCGAACCGCGTTATCTCCCAAATGCAGAGCTACTTCGCATACGAGGGTTTCAGTTTCTCCGCTTTCACCGGTTCGCTCAATGTTGATCGCATTATAAAGAGCAGGTAGTACGCCGTCTTCGAAACTCACATCTACAACGGGTCCCATTACCTGGATGATCTTTCCCTTATTCATTCATTCCCCTCCACTAATTTCAGTATCTTTCACGCCATTAACCCTTCAAGGCTTCGGCGCCATTTACGATTTCTATTAATTCTTTTGTAATATAAGCCTGTCGGGCTTGATTATAAGTCAACGTCAAGGCACCAATCATTTCACCCGCATTGCGTGTAGCACTATCCATCGCCGTCATACGTGCACCATGCTCACTGGCACTTGATTCAAGAAATGCCCGATAAACTTGAACTGTCATATAACGCTTAAGAAGTTCGTCCAGAATCGCTTCTTCATCGGGCTCGTAGATATAATCCACTGCAAAGGATTCTTCTTTATGTTCCAGATTTTCTGGCACCACCGGCAACAATTGCTCAACAATAACCTCTTGAGCCATTACCGATTTAAACTCGTTATAAATCATGAAAACCTTGTCGACTTTTTTCTCTGAAAACAAAGTGGCCAGATTTTCACCAATCGTCTGCGCCTTGAGATAATTAAAATCTTTCGTCCAGCCAATATGGTCCTCAATAATATTCACAGGGCGATTACGGAAAATATCATTTCCTTTTTTCCCGGCGATAATTAGCGAGTTTTCATTTTGTGGATTATTTTTCAGGTATTCGGCTGTTTTACGAATGATGCTTCCGTTGAACCCTCCACATAAACCTTTGTCGGCAGTAATGATAAGGAACAAATGCCTATTTCCATCTCGCACATCCAACAAAGGGTGTAAGTCGCCATTGCACCGTGCTGCCAAATGGTTGAGAACATCCATCATCTTAACCGCATATGGCCTAGCATCAAGGATAGCTTGCTGTGCTTTTCGCAATTTCGACGCCGCAACCAGTTTCATGGCTTTGGTGATTTGTTGCGTATTTTTTACGCTTCGGATGCGCCTTTTTATATCTTTTAAGTTAGGCATAAATTAGTTCTGAAAAAGACCTTTGAATTCTTCGATAGCCGCCTTCAACTGGCTTTCACTGTCATCATCCAGTTTTTTAGCTTCTGCAATTTTATTCATCAAAGCCTGATGTTTCTCTTCCATAAAGTTGATCAAACCGCTCTCAAATTTTTGGATACTAGCGACAGGGACATCATCCACAAGACCTCGCACACCTGAAAAGATCGAAACGATCTGCTGAACTACGGTCAAAGGTTTGTACTGACCTTGTTTAAGCAGTTCCACCAATCGTTCGCCACGATGAAGCTGGGCTTGAGTAGCCGCATCCAGATCACTACCGAACTGGGCAAAAGCAGCCATTTCACGATATTGCGCCAAGTCTAATCGAAGCTGACCAGCCACCTGTTTCATTCCTTTAATTTGCGCTGAACCACCCACTCGGGATACAGAAAGCCCAACGTTGATCGCAGGACGAACACCAGAATAAAACAGATCGGTTTCTAGAAATATCTGACCATCCGTAATAGATATCACGTTGGTCGGAATATATGCGGAAACATCACCCGCCTGGGTTTCAATGATCGGCAGAGCCGTCATGGAACCTGCTCCTAATTCATCACTGACTTTTGCAGATCTCTCTAACAATCGAGAATGCAAAAAGAATACATCACCCGGATACGCTTCACGTCCCGGCGGTCTCCTAAGCAGAAGAGAAAGCTGACGATAAGCTGCAGCCTGTTTACTGAGATCATCATAAACGATCAGGCAATGCTGACCATTGTCACGGAAGTATTCTCCCATTGCGCAACCCGCATACGGAGCAATGAACTGCATAGGCGCAGGGTCGCTGGCTGACGCAGAAACAACAATGGTGTACTTCATTGCACCGTGCTCTTCGAGCGTTTTCACAACTCGTGCAACAGTAGATCGTTTTTGCCCAACTGCAACATAGATACAAAACATGTTCTGGCCTTTTTGATTGATGATCGCATCAATCGCAACTGCCGTCTTACCTGTTTGTCTGTCACCAATAATGAGTTCGCGTTGACCACGACCAACAGGAATCATTCCATCAATTGCCTTGATACCTGTTTGCATAGGTTCGTGAACCGATTTTCGGTCAATTACGCCTGGAGCAGTTCTTTCAATAGGACCAAACTTGTCTGTTTTAATAGGGCCTTTGCCATCAATTGGCGCACCCAGACCGTCTACAACCCGACCGACCATTTCAGGTCCGATAGGCACTTGCATGATCTTTCCTGTGCGCTTAACCTCATCACCTTCTTTAATATTGTCATCGCGTCCTAGAAGCACCGCACCCACATTATCTTCTTCGAGGTTCAGCACCATTCCAGACAATCCACCAGGGAATTCCAAAAGTTCACCGGCCATAGCATTTCCAAGGCCGTAAATACGCGCAATTCCATCTCCTACTGAAATCACCCGACCGGTTTCCTTGAGCTCGATCCCTTCCTCAAATCCTTCGATTTGCTTTTGAATCAGGGAGCTGATTTCGTCGGCTCGTAAATTCACTTAGGCTACCTCCTCTTTCTCTATTGTTCGTTTCAAGATATCCAAGCGGTTACGAATAGTATCATCCGCTACCTGGTCTCCAATGCGCAACATTACGCCGCCAATCAGTGACTCATCCACTTCGGTATCGATCAATATGGTTTTATCTAAAATTTTATTCAACGCTGTTTTAAGGCGATCCGTATTCGCATCTGACAAAGAATACGCCGAGGTCACCTGAACTCTTGTTTGACCCAACCTACGGTCTACAACCCGCGCGAAATATTCAATAATTTTATCTAGAAAAATAATTTTTCCGCGCTCGTTGAGCATAACAAGCAGATTGCCAACCTTATCTCCAGTCTGCAAACGGCTGCAAAGCTCCTCAACAACATTCTGTTTCTTTTCTGTGGAAATAGAAGGATGCTCAAAAAAACGCAACAATTGTTTTTCCGTTTTCATAGCTTCGCCAAAAGCTTCCAAACTTTGCAATGCATTCCCCAATTGGGAATCATCTTCAATATTCCCAGAAAGTGCTTCGGCGTACCTTTTCCCTACCTGATTTTCCAACATCGCAATTTATTCTTCTTTAAGAGACGTTAATTCTGCTGATTTTTTTCTAGTTCCTGAATCACCTGTTCAATAGATTCATCCACCAGCCGTTTTTTATCTGAATCATCCAATGCCTTCTTAAGAAATTTCTCCGTAGAAGCAATGGTCAACGCTGCGGTGTAGCTTCGAATCTCCTGCAAAAGTTTGCTTCGAGAGCTATTAATTTCCTGCTCCGCTTCGCGCTGCACCTGTTTGACCTTGGCTTCGGTTTCTTGAACGGTTTTCTCTTGAAGTTTTTTAGCTTCATCCTGCGCCAGTTGGACAATCGTTTCAGCTTTTCCGTGCGCGGCTGCTAGCTTCTCTTCCAGATCTATCTTTATCTTTTCTACATCCTGTTTCAGCTGTTCCGATGCTTCAATATCACCGCGAATCTTTTTCTCACGGTCATCAAGAGCAGCGAGAATCGGCGGAAAAGCAAACTTCTTCAGCATGAAAAACAAAATAGCAAAAGAAATCACTGACCAGAAAATCAGCGAACCAAAAACAGAAACTTGTTCAAATTGAGGCATAATTGATCCTTATAAAATTTTCATCCACTCCCATGAAAGGGAATGTTAGCGAACCTTTAGCAAAGGATTTGACGGCCTCATTAGCTCTTAGCCGTGTGACCCTATTACCTGGGGCGGTTTGCCGCTATGGCATAATGATGAAAGCAATAACTAGAGCGTAGAGAGCAATAGCTTCTACTAACGCAAAACCGATCCAGCAATACTTAGCAACTTTCGCTTCACAATTAGGCTGACGACCAACGGTTTCGATGGTTTTCGCAAAAATATATGCGATACCCAATGCAGCACCAAAAAAACCGGCGGCGCACAAACCCATTCCAATCAATGCAGCAGCTTCTGAACCCATTCTTTCCTCCTATTGTTAACTAATAATTAATGTAACTTGATCACATCGCCAATGTAAACACAGGTCAGCGTTGTGAATATATATGCTTGAATAAAAGCGATAGCAATTTCCAATCCATTAATGACTACCGTAAAACCAAACGGCAACCAACCCAGCCATAAAGGCCCTGTCATCGCTAGACCAAATAGAACTGCCAAAACAGTATGTCCTGCCGTCATATTGGCAAACAGGCGCACCGCAAGGGATATCGGCCGAGCCAGCATGCTGATGATTTCAATGGGGATCATTATGGGAATCAACACTTTGGGAATTCCCGGTGGCACAAGGATCCCAAGAAAGTGCATACCATGTTTTGAAAAACCAATCACCAACGTCAAAATAAAAATTCCGGTGGCAAAAACTCCAGTCACTACCAATTGACTAGTGATCGTATAAGACCCTGGCAACAAACCAATCAAGTTGCAGGCAAGAATAAACAAAAACAAACTGGCAATAAATGGGACATACTTCCTCCCCTCTTCTTCGCCAATGAATTCGTAAACCAGATTACGGATAAACTCCACCGCAATTTCCAGCACACTCTGCAATTTTCCAGGTACAAGGGACAATCCTTTTCTGGTAGGCAATAAAAACATACTGCCAATAACAGCCAACCCCACCCACATGGCAACCACCGCATTATTTATAGAAAGGTCTAACCCACCAATGTGGATTGGAATAATCGTGTGGACTTCAAAATGGTGCAAAGGACTTTCCATAATTTACTTATTATTCCAAATCGTTATTTGTATCATCTTCTTCTAAAGTCAGGGTCATCGCAACTCGGTAAACAGCAAGACAACCCGCCGCAGAACCAAGCACAATCCCTACCACCAAGCCCCAAGGCTTTGTGCCGAAAAAATTATCCAGCGCATACCCTAGTAAACCACCGATGCTCGTTGCTACCGTCAGCTCAGTTCCCAACCTGAACGCAACCTGCATACCTTGACGGAAGCCGCTGTTTTTACTCATTTATTTGTTACTTGGGGGGATTACCCAGAAAACCGGGGATATCATACCTCAACGTTTCTATGTTGTCCAAAAATTTTTTCGTTGTTTTTCCCTATCTATAAGTCACTGAAAAAACTGGCAAATAAAGGCCGATATTACAATGCGATAAACCTAGGCAACTCATTGCCGGATCTATTTAAGAACCTAATTCAGCATACTGACTTTGAATTTTGAATTATTATCTATACTAATAAGGAAGGGTTCCAAAATCTGCTTCATACTTATCAAGCGGTATCATATCAATTGCATCCCAAGGACAACCTTCCAAGAAAGTGTCCATTGGACCTTTAGTAATACATTTTTTACAACCTATGCATAACAAAGGATCAACAAATACCCGGTTGAACGCTGGAGCGTCTGGATTTTCCACTTCGAACATGCAGTTGTCTACGGGGCATTCAGTGATACAAATTGGAGAACTGGCACACCCCGTGCAGGCATCATTGATAACAGCAAGTATTTTGGGTTTTCTTTTTCGCTGTACGTTTCTTTTGGCTTTCTCTATTGTCGCCATTACGTATTCCCTGAAAGTTAGCTCTTGTCTATCCTTAAAAACAGCGCTGATTATAACCTTATTCCAAAACGATTTTCAATCATTGTGATGTAATTAACAAAAAAATAAAGTAAACGACCATTTCCTTTAACTACCTCGTTATATAATAAGGAAGCTCGCGCTTGTTTTATAAGTGACCCTGTATTAAAATACTAACAAATGCGGTGAGTTTGATCCAATATATACAAGGATCTACTCCATCCTCTTTCCTAGCTGGAACTTAAGGAATTTAAATCTTCTAAACATCCTTAGTTTTTAGATTTTTATAAAAAAATTGGGGATACACTATTACTACCATGTCGTTCGATCGGATTTTGGGTCAAGCAAAACCCAAACAAACCTTAAAAAATGCACTCCAAAACAACAGCGTGGCACACGCCTACCTGTTTTATGGGCAGGAAAGCATTGGCAAAAAATATACCGCTATTGAATTGGCAAAAGCCATGAATTGTTCGGAATCGACAGAAGGTGAGTCCTGCGACGAATGCTTGTCCTGCAAAAAAATCGAAAAAAGAACTCATCCCGATTTCTTTTTTATTGAACCCGTCAAAAGCACTCCAACAGCACGAGAAGCGACAATCAAAATTGAACCCATTCGCGAGTTGCAAAGAAAACTTGCTTTTCACCCATACGAAGGAAAAGTGAAAGTCGCAGTGATCGATGATGCAGAGCTCATGAACCCGCAAGCGGCCAATTCTTTTTTAAAAACGTTGGAAGAGCCTCCATCGGCAACGGTATTGATTCTGGTTTCATCGCATCCATTTAAATTATTGCCTACCCTAATATCAAGGTGTCAGGCAATTCAATTCCAACCGCTCACTCCAGAAAACATAAAAAAGATTTTAAAAGAAAATATGAGCGAAGAAGCGATGGAGGAAAACGACCTGAACTTTCGCACTCTTCGATCGCGAGGCAGCGTAAAAAAGGCCATGACAGAAGATATGGCTGATATCGCTAATATTCGCCAGGAAATTGTGAATCTTCTGGAAACGGTATCTTTTGATCGTATGGATATAGTATTCTCACATGCCAAGTCTTGGGCTCGACAGTCCGATCAATGGGAAATGATTTTTAACGAGATGATGGAATTAGTACGTGATCTTGCATGTTTCCGGTCAGGGTGCTCTGAATCAGAAATTCGCAATCGTGACATTGCCAACAAATTAAAACCATTAGCCTCAAAAAGAAGTTTAAAGTCCTGGCTTGAAATTTTTAATACGATACATACAACCCAATTAGCTTTGTGCGGAAATGCCAACGCTCAGCTTTTTTTTGAAAACATGCTTATAGACTTTTGCGAAGCCGCTTAAACATTATGAATTCGACAGCCGAAAAAACTAAAAAAACCGAAGACATTTCAACACCCCCAAAATTTTTAATTGGCGTTCGCATCAGCAACCAAGCCAAATCGCAACTCTACGACCCAAAAGAATTAAAACTGCGTGTGGGAATGACAGTAATGGTCAATTCGAACCAAGGGCTCAAGATGGGCCTTGTGGCTTCCAACAAAATCATTAATTTTCGCAAAGACAAAAACGAAAGCTTTTATAAAGTTCTTCGCGTTGCAAACGAAAATGACTTTGAAGCTGAAAATCGTCGGCTGAGTGTCGAACAAAAAGCCAAAACTTTATGCTCCGAAAAGATCATCGAGCTAAAACTGCCGATGAGCTTGAGTCGGATTGTTCACCAGCCGCATATGAATAAAACCATTTTCTTTTTCACCGCAGAAGGAAGGGTAGACTTTCGCCAACTCATTCGCGACCTTGCATCCAACCTGCGGCACCGCATCGAAATGAAACAGGTCGGAGTAAGAGATGAAGCAAAGGTCATAGGCGGATTTGGAATATGCGGCGAAACATTATGTTGCTCTTCGTGGTTACCTGATTTTACTCCCGTCACCATAAAAATGGCAAAGAACCAGGGACTGGCATTGAACCCAAGTAAAATTTCCGGTGTGTGCGGCAGACTGATGTGTTGCCTCCAATACGAACATGACAATTATAAAGAAATGGTTAAAGGCATGCCAAGAGTCAATAGCCAGGTGCAAACTCCAGATGGTCCCGGCAAAGTTTTAAAAAATGAAATTCTCGCCCAGAGAGTTATGGTTCGCCTCGACGATGAAAGCATTAATACCTACCCCAAAGAAGAACTGAAAGTTAAACAGTAAAATCCAAAACCCTGAAACTCGAAAAACTGGAAAATGAAAAATTTTTACATCACCACCCCTATTTATTATGTGAACGATATTCCACATATCGGGCATGCATACACAACCATAGCTGCAGATGTCGCCGCTCGCTTTAAAAGACTAGAAGGATATAAAGTTTTCTTCCTGACGGGAACCGATGAGCACGGACAAAAAGTCCAGCAAGCCGCAAAAGACCTGAATGTAACGCCGCAGCAGCACGTCGACAAACTTCATCAACGGTTTAAAGAGTTATGGGTGAAGCTTAATATTTCCAACAGCGATTTCATCCGCACAACAGAAGAACGTCATAAGCGACTGGTATGCGACATTCTGCAAACACTGCATGAGAAAGATGAAATTTATCGCGACAGCTACGAAGGCTGGTATTGCACCCCCTGCGAAAGATTCTGGACAGAAAAGGATTTACAGGAAGGCAATTGTCCTGACTGCCAACGTAAAGTAGAAAAAATAAAAGAATATAATTATTTTTTTCGCATGGGGAAATATCAGGATTGGCTTATTGAAAAAATAAAAAGCGACCCGCATTTCATACTGCCTGCTTCACGGCGGAATGAAGTTTTGGGTTTCCTGGAAAAGCCACTGGAAGACCTTTGCATCTCGCGTCCAAAATCACGACTTCCTTGGGGCATCCCCCTTCCCTTCGATGAAGAATATGTCACCTACGTTTGGTTCGATGCCCTAATAAATTATATTTCCGTCCACGGTTCGCTTGATGATATACGTGCCAGTGGCTATTGGCCTTCAGACCATAATATGGTTGGAAAAGATATCCTGACCACGCACGCGGTTTACTGGTCAACTATGCTGAAGGCTATTGGACTGGAGCCTCCAAAAAATATTTTTGCCCATGGATGGTGGACCGTGAACGGACAGAAAATGTCCAAGTCCCTGCACAATGTCGTCGAACCAAACCAACTCGCAGACCAGTTTGGAGTTGATGTGATCCGTTACTTTCTTTTAAGAGAAGTTCCGTTTGGACTTGATGGTGATTTTTCTCATAAGGCTTTGATCGGGCGACTCAATAGTGACTTGGCGAACAACCTGGGCAATCTACTCAATCGTTCCGTGAATATGATGAAGAAATATTTCAACGGCACCATCCCGGAACCTGCGACAACAGGTGAAGAAGACATAGCATTGAAAAAAAAAGCACAAGAAGTGATTGATGAAGTGCGTAAACTTTACGACGAACTTGCCTTCAATAAAATTCTACAAAAAATCTGGGAGTTGGTAGACACTACCAACCAATACATTGACAAAACCGGCCCCTGGAATCTCGCCAAAACAGATGAAGGCAAAGAACGACTGAAAACCGTTATGTATAATGCCGCAGAATCTTTACGCATTCTGGGAGTTCTACTCTTTCCCTTCATGCCAAAAAGCTGCGAATCGTTGATGCAGCAACTGGGAGTTGAAAAAAAAATAGAAGAACAAGGAATGGCCTCGCTCGATAACTGGGGCGGCTTAACATCGGGAACACAAACACAAAAGGCCAAACAACTTTTCCCGCGAATCGAAGACAAG
>Ga0209631_10005432_pt1 | contig 13506 bp, 9 predicted proteins | sample COG_08_FD_184752 | JGI IMG/M metagenome (GOLD analysis project Ga0209631, IMG submission 184752) | Pelagic Microbial community sample from North Sea - COGITO 998_met_08 (SPAdes) (version 2) | ecosystem: Environmental > Aquatic > Marine > Neritic zone/Coastal water | place: Helgoland, sampling... | reverse complement strand
GTGGTGACACGGTAGAACTGAGCCGTGGAGTATTCCTGATCAGTCCACGTCTCCCCACCGTTGAAGGAAACGTTCCCACCCCCATCATTAGTGTTGATCATCCGATCGGGGTCCGTCGGGGCGATCCACAGATCGTGGTTGTCCCCATGCGGCACGCGGATCTGCTGTGGGAAGGTCACGCCGCCGTCCGTTGACCGGTAAAAGCCTGTGTTCAGGGCGTAGACGACGTCCTCATCCTGCGGGTCCGCGTAGATCCGTGTGTAGTAGAACGCGCGCTGCCGCAGCTTTCGCTCGTCATTCACATACTCGAACGTGTTACCTCCATCATCCGAGCGATAGACACCACCTGCGTCCCGGTGCTCCACGATGACCCAGACGCGATCGGAATTCGCACCAGATACCGCCACGCCGATCTTTCCGATCGGGTCGGCGGCATCGAAGCCCAGGTTGGCCGTGATGTCCGTCCACGTCTCGCCCCCATCCGTCGACTTCCACACACCGGAGTCGAAGCCACCGGAGCTCATACCCCAGCTCTTCCGCCAGGCCTCCCAGATCGACGCATACAACACGTCGGGGTCGTTCGGGTCCACCACGAGATCGGTCGCACCGGCCTTGTCGCTCTTGAAGAGGGTCCGCTCCCAGTTCTCTCCACCGTCAGTCGTCTTGAAGACTCCTCGTTCCGGATTCTCTGCGGAGTGCTGGCCGAAGGCGGCCACCCAAGCCACGTCACAGTTGTCAGGGTGAATCCGGATGCGAGCGATATTCTGACTCTCGACCAGGCCCAGGTGCTCCCAAGTCTGTCCAGCGTCGACCGATTTGTAGACGCCATCACCCTGCATCACGTTACCGCGCAGCTGGGTTTCTCCGGTGCCAATATAGACGACGTCAGGATCGGTTTCACACACGGCAACAGCCCCCACCGAAGAAGACGTAATCTGTCCGTCGGTAACTGGGGCCCAGTTCGAGCCACCGTCCGTAGTCTTCCAGAGCCCACCACCCACCGCACCGAAATAGTACTCTAGTGGCCGCGCGTCGGTGCCCGCTCCTGCAGTCGAGCGGCCCCCGCGGGGAATGCCGGCGTTGGCCCAGGACAGCATCTCGAAGAGGCCTTCGTCGAACTGCTGGCCCGAAACGGGCTGAGGCATCGAGAGGGCGAAGGTTCCCAGCGTAAGGGCGCTGGATACAAAGATGCGCAACTGATTTCGCATGAGAGTCACGGTTGGGATGTAGGTAAACTGCATGGTCCGACGCATAACAAGATGCGCTCATCGACCGCGGGGTGTCACCGGGACCTGGGCTCTCGAGCCCTAGCTCCTGGCAGGGCGCCTCAACCCTCGGCTAATTCCCGAAGAGGCCGATGATCGCCGAAATAATCGATGGTGACATCACAACGGACGGGGTGGGCCCGGAACCGGGCCCTGAGTCATCACCGCCACTGCCATCGTTGCCGGCGTTGAATGCTGAGACCGCGGCAAGCACGGCACCAATTGAGATCACAGTGCTCAGCAGGATACTTCTCTGCGGCGAGAAGGCCCGCACCTCGATGAGTGTGGGCTGGTCCATACCAACCCTGAGGGTGTCATACTGAATGACCTCTCGGTACGCGCCATACTCCTGCCTGTTTTGAGTAGCGAGCGTCAGGGTGTCATCAACTGCGACCACTTGTCCTTCGACGGTAGCTGTCGCGGGAGCCTGGTTCACGTCTCGAAGAGCATTCGCGATGGGCACGTGAACCCGAATCGTGGACCCGATCGCCGGACTCTGTACCGGCGTGAACGTATAGCAGCCCGAAACAAGAAGACCCATGAGCGCTGCGAGGCCCACACGTTGCACGCGCATCAAATTATCACCTCGATATCATCCGTAAACAGGCTGTTGAACTGGTACAAGAAACGCCACGGCAGGTCCGGGAAGAGATCTCCTCTACCATCAAATAAGGAGCGGCCATCCACGTCGATCTCCACATCCACCGAGAGGGTGTCCAGCGGTGACACCTCACCCTGAATGAAGAGACGCCGATCGATGCGCACGTCGATCACGGTATCGATCGGAAGTGTATGCAACACCGTATCGGATTCGAACACCTCGACACGGGTCGTGCCCGCCTCGTCCACGCCAGCCACGAATGCCTTGGAATAGATCACCTGGACCATTGCACCAGATGGACCGTCCATCGCGAAGGAAATGAACTGAGGGGTCTGATCCTCGAACACCTCGCAGGCCGCTAACACAGTTGAAACGAGGAGGAGGACACCGAAGAAAGTCTTAAATGGCTTCATGCTGCGGAATGTAACGACTTAGCTAAAACGCAAAAGAAGGCGGAGCGCACCCGTACCGTGTACGGATGCGCCCGCCTTCTCTTACAGCGTAACCCTACCGCTGCTTCCAGCTAAAGACGATCAGCAGTTGGCTTCACCAATCGTCGTGTTCGCGCGGCACTCCACGATCGTAATCGGGAGCATCGTACCCGGCGCCGTAAGAGCCGCCGACTGAGGATCCCACTTAGCCAACGTGATGCCCCAGCGGTACATGTCCTGCAGCCGCAGCCCCATGAACAGGGTGTTTACGCGGCGGTGGTGCGTGAGCGCCTCCACCTCGTTTCCGGCGGCATACGTGTAATCATGCGCGGCATCCGCATTGTCCAAATCGCGGATCGCGTTGATCTGGGCTTCGAAGTCACCCGTGTTGCCACCGGCCAGCGCATCCTCAGCCACGATCAGCCGCATCAAACGCTCGGTCGCGATCGAGATCGGACCGTACGTGCCAGTGCCCCACTGAGTGAGGGCGGCGCTAACCGCCAGATCCGAACCACCGGTGAACGGATCCCCCAGAGTCACGACACCGGTACGACCCGAAGCTCCGGGCCCGGTGTTCTCCACCAGTGACTCATCCCACTGGTTCTCACCTCGGCTGTTGACGTTCGAACCCATGGGGTTCGACGTCGAAGCCGCAGAAAAGGTGAGGTTGTACTTCCAGTCGGAACCACCCACAGAAGCGAGCACCGTCTCCGCGTCGGTACGGGCTGCAGCCATCGCAATCGCCGTGCCCACGGTAGCAGAGGGGTTAAGAACATCCCAAATGACCCGGGACATCTTCGCCCGCGCACGGATCGCCGTGGCGGTCGTGGCCAAGTCTGTCTCACCGAGCGTGGAGAACCCGGAGACCGCCGCATCCAGCTCGGCAATAGCCTGGTCCAAAATGCCCGACATACCTGCAGGACCAACCGGTGCTCCGTCCTCTTGCTTATCCGAGAACGTCATGTCGTCCTGTGTTTCTCCAACCACCATCAGCACCATGCCACGGAACATCTTGGCACGAGCCAAATCACGGGCGAAATCTGCATCACCCGGGTTGTTCGCGACGTGGCCCTCGAGAATCGTTACCGCGTTGCGAGCCATCCAGACGGCCTGGCCAAAGCCAGGAAACGCGCCATCGGTGAACTCATTGTAGGGATCGTCGATGAAACCCTGGTCGAGCTGACCCCAGGCATCACGCGAACCGGTCCAGTAAAGCTCATCACTCACGACGGCGGGACCTTCCCACACATCGGCAATCGCCCCACTGGCGAGTCGAAGTGAGCCATTGGCCACACCGTTAGCGGCGGCCTCTCGCTGAATGTCCTCCTCAACCAGGCTGTTCGGGTTATCCACGTCGAGCAGGTCGCAGCCCGTCAACGTGAACACTGCCGCAACCGCCAGGATGGGAGCTTTGATCTTCTTAATCATTTCAGAATCTCCCTTAGAAGGTTACACGCGTCGAAAGCGTGAAGCGACGCGGAATGGGGAGCGCCCAGCCTTCGGTCGCCTGCAAGAAGTTGCAGCTCAACCCGCCGTTACAGCGGCCGATGACGTTGGTCTCTGGGTCCATCCCAGTGTAATCGCTGCCGGGCAGCCACAACATCAGGTTGCGCGCGCCCAGGTTGATCGTGGCAGTCGACAGACCCCAACCATCAACTAGATCCGACGGAACCCGGTACGTGAGCGAAAGCTCTCTGAACCGCACCATGTTGGTGTCGAAGATCCCGTTGAGGCCGGACATCGGGGACAAGCCCTCGACCTCACGAGCCCACGCGATGGCGGCATCGAGACGATCACCAGGCGCAGAAGTCGGGCTCTGCATGATCGCGCCCAATTCTGCCGCACGAGGCGTGTTGCGGCCGATCACGGCGTTGGCCTTGCGGAACATCCCGGACAGGTCCTGGTTCTGGCCACCCCATTTGTAATCGAACAGGGCTGCGATCTCGAAGTTGCTCGCGAACGACAGGTTGAAACCAGTGGAACCAGCGAAATCCGGGGTCGGCTTGCCGAGCAGCGTGCCCAGCAGACCAGATCCACAGTTGTTCGAAGCGAGCGAGCCGTCCGCCGCATCGAAGCCCGGGTTGGGCACACTCGCGCCCGTCGAGTTACCGATCGCCAACGGCTTAAAGGTGCTCGGCTTAATCGGGACATCGAACGAACCCGTCGCGAGCGCTGCCTCACGTGTGAAGGCCGTGCATGAACCGTCGAGGTTCAAAGGCACGTCGACGTCCGCAATCTGGGCGCCGAAGAATGATCCCGGAGCGTACCCCTCGAGGAGGTAGTTCCGATAGCGCGGGTAAGAACCACCCGTCTTGAGTGGCGGTGCGCCACCCAGGCTGGTGATGTTCTCGCTCAGGTACGCCGTGTTGGCGAACACGTTGAGTGAGAGGCCCTCACGCTGAAGAACCGTACCGCGGATGCTGGCCTCGAAACCTTTACCAGCAAGCTCACCAATGTTGACAAGCTGCTGCTGGGTGAAACCACCCGTCGGGGAGAACTGACGGGACACCATCGCGTCCTGTACGGTCCGATCCCAGTACGTGACGTCCACAGACCAACGATCGTTGAACAGACCGAGCTCAGCTCCGACCTCCCACTCCGTGGAAACCTCGGGCCGAAGCGCGTTGTTCCCGAGGTTGGCGGGCGAGACGCCCGGGCCTTCCTCGGATGGGGCCGGCTGATACGTCGTGAACTTCGCGAACGCATCAGGCTGCAGGCCGGACTTCCCGAGGGCCGCCCGGATGCGGAAGGTGGAGAACGTGTCATTCTGCCAACCGAGGCCCTGCGAGGGCACGATGGAAGCAGATGCTTTCGGATAGAAAGCAGTTGCGAAGTCCTCACCGAACGCCGAGTTGGCGTCCCAACGACCACCCACTGTCAGGAAAATCCAGTCGTTGATACCAACCTGGTCCTGCAGGTATCCACCGAGCTGGGTAACTCGCGTCCACGACTCGCTCGCACTCTGATTGGCAAGTGCGGAGAGTGTCTCAAGCCCTGGGCCGGGGAAGGTGTTACCACCACCACCAGCGCTCTGGCGCTGACGGAGGAAACCCTGACCACCGAAGAGAAGGGTGTTCTCGAAGTTGTCGCCGAACGTCGCGATGTGAGAACCCTTCAAATCCGCCGTGATCTCGCGGCTGCGATCCTCGCGGACCGTACGGTCCCCGTCGCGGTTCGCATTCGTGAAGTTGTCGACCGCGTGACCGTACGGACGGCCGAAGACGCGGTCATCCGACGTGAAGTCGAGGCCAAACGTTCCGTCGAGGCGGAACGACTCCGTCGGCGTGAAGCCGATGGTCGTGCTACCTGCGAAGTGCGACGAGGCTGCCTGGTTGAACTGGTAGGCAAACTCACGCGTGGTTCCGAACGCTGGGGCACCGTAGTAGTTGCCGCCATCCATCGCCGTGGCACGGCGAGGCTGAGACATCAACATCGAGCTGAAAAAGCCATAGATGTTGTTGCCGTTGTCCGGCGTACTCTGTTCCATGTCCGAGTACAGCGTGCTGACGCCGATGCGGACCTTGGAGGTCGGAATGATCGTGAAGTTGGACGTGAACCCAACGCGACGGTTGGTGTCTTCCGAGAAATCGATACCATCGGTCTCGGGGAACACATCCGTCGTGATGACACCGTTTTCGTCCGTGTAGCGTCCAGACACGAAGTACTGGAATGACTCGGAACCACCGGAGACTGAGGCAGAGTAAATCTGGCCAAAGCCCGGACCAAGCACGTCGGTCACAAGGTCGTTCTCGAAGTTTTCGAAGTCACCCGGCGTCACGCCGAAGCGATTCTGCATCCGCGAGCGGTACTCGTTCATCTTCGTGACGTCTGCCGCGCTTGCGCAGCCGGCCGAACTGCAGTCACGACCGATGTAGTCGGCCACCGGCAGAATACGGTTGGTCGGTACACGGATCCCGGTCCAGTCCGCCTGAGCGGTGAACTGAGGAGCACCCGCGCGCCCACGCTTCGTGAAGATCTGGATCACGCCGTTGGATGCCTCGGTGCCATACAGCGTAGCTGCAGCAGCACCCTTGAGGATCTCGACGCGATCGATCGACTCGGGTGGGATATCATCGAGGCGGCTCGGGTTACCCGTACCGGACAGCGAAACCGCTGAACGGTCGACCCGAATCCCATCGACGTAGATGATCGGCTCGTTAAGCTGCGAGAGCGACGACGAACCACGAATACGAATCGCGGCGCCCTCTCCGGTCGAGCCGGAGGAAGGAAGCGCAACGACGCCAGGCTCGCGACCCGCAATCATCTGAGAGAAGTCAGCGATCGGCGCGTTCTCAAGAGAGGCTGCGTCGAGCGTCGCGATCGTGTTACCGAGCTTACGCTTCTCGGTAGCAATACCAGCTCCCGTCACCACGACCTCGTCGAGAGTGATGGCGGTCTGTTGCAGCCCGAAGTCCTGGACCACGGACTGCCCGGCCCCGACCGTGACGGTCGCGGTTCCGGAGCGGTAACCGACGATCTCGGCGATGAGGGTAGCCTCACCCGCCGGAACGTTCAGCAGAAGAAAGCGACCCGCGGCGTTCGTCAGGGCACCGATACCGGTGCCTCCGAGGTAAACCTGGACCGCCTCAAGGGGACGCTGTGAAGCAGCATCCCGAACTGTACCCACCAACGTCCCAGTTGCCTGAGCCGCGACAGGGGCAGGTGCCCATCCGATCATTGCGGCCAGAGCCAGAACCAGGCCTCCCCGCAGCAAACCGGACGTGAGACGTGCAGACGTCGTAAACGTCATGTCCGTCCTCCCAGTGTTGAGTTGGACAAATAGAAATTCCTAAAACGAACCTCACCGAAGCCAGACCGCGCTCCGAAAGCGGCGCACCATACAATGCGCCAAGCCCTTCGCACGCAAGCACTTACGCGCCAGCGTGATCGAAGGGATTCTGCGTCCCGACAACCCACGAGATATCACTCTCGCTCGTGGAGACCACCGGGATAGAAGCGAAAGGTATCGGCCCCCTTTGGGGGGCGCAACAACCCGCATACCTACAGGGCTGAGGCCCTTCAGCCGACCCGCGCGACGCACTCGATTTCGACATCGCAGAATTTCGGTAACGCACCTACCTGTACCGCGGCCCGAGCCGGTCGATGATCCCCAAAGTGACGCGCGTACACCTCGTTCATTTCCGCGAACGTGTTCATGTCGGAAAGGAAGACGGATGTCTTCACCACTAGATCCATGCGGGAACCAGCCGCCTCGAGCACAGAACGGAGGTTAGTCAGCACGAGTTCCGTCTGCTCGTCCACACTTCCCGTGTTCATCTCTCCCGTCTTCGGGTCGAGCGGGATCTGGCCGGAACAGAACACCCAACCGTCGGTCACGATCGCTTGTGAATACGGTCCGATCGCTGAAGGTGCGTGTTCGGTGTGGATAGATGTGAGTTCGCTCATCAGGTACTCCATTGTGTTGGGTGAGCTTTGATATGATCGAGGATTTCTTCTGCGGTCACAGTGGCGACCCCAGCCTTTCCCACTTCGACTGCAGCTGCGTGGTTCGCAATCACCGCTGCCTCCATCGGGTTTCCTCCGGCGGCGAGCACCGTAGCCACCAGCGCGGTCACGGTATCCCCCGCACCTGACACGTCATAGACCGAACGGGCTACTGTCGGCACCCGGATGTGCCCGGCACCCTTTGCGTGCAGTGCCATGCCTCGCTCACCGAGGGTGAGCAACAAGTGGTCGCAGTGCAGCCGCTCCCAAGTATCCGCCATCCATCTCGCGTCATCTGGATCAACGAAAGAACCGAGCGCGTCCCCGAGTTCCTTTGCATTAGGCTTGAAGACAGACGCACCCGAGAACTCGAAGAAGTTGCGTCGTTTCGGGTCCACCACACTCGGAACGGCATGCTCCCGGGCGGCATCCAAGGCGGCCCGAATGACGGCGGGGGTCAGTACTCCCTTGTTATAGTCCTCCAGGACGACCGTATCCGCGATAGTCGTCGCAGTCTGCACGGCCTCGGCCAGCCGCGCTCCGACGTCGGCCGACACGTCGGCGTCCCCCTCACGGTCGAAACGGACAATCTGCTGATGGCGAGCCATCACTCGGGTTTTCACCGTGGTGGGTCTGTCATCGGTCAGGATCACGCCCGAAACGTCGATCCCTCGGGCATCGAAGGCGTCGCGAAGAGCCCGTCCATCGGCGTCATCCCCAACACACCCCACCACCGAGCACGCTGCGCCCAACGCGGCGATGTTCGCGGCGACATTCCCGGCTCCACCGATCGCGGCCCGTTCCTCCTCGACGCGGACAACCGGCACGGGCGCCTCGGGTGATACACGTTCCACCACCCCGGAGATGTATCGATCGACCATCAGATCGCCGATGACAACCGCGCGAACCGATCGCACGGACGTCAGAAGCTCTTCTGCCCGACGGTGCGTCAGGGCTGCCACGGCCCCCTGCCTCTACCCTCGAGCGAAAGCAGCGAATGTGCTCCACCGTCGATCGTCAGAAGATGATCCTGGAGATTCACGGAGACGCAAACATGGTTGGGTATAATTCTGACCCGCTCACCGATCCGGGGCACCCAATCCGATTCCGACACGTCCAGAACTCCGTGCTCCTCGGATACACTGGCGACCAAGATGTCGGGGCGGTCGAGCAAGACGCCAAAGCCCCCTCCCCCACCCCGAGACTCCTTCGCGAGCGCCTTCGACCCCGCGTCGACCACTGCTCGACCAGGGACCGCCGTGCTCACCACAGTAGCAAGCACCGTATACGCAAGATCATCCACGTCGGCTACGCCGACATCTAGCCCCTCTCGATCGTAGAAGATGCACGACCCGGGGCGAATCTCCGTCAAACCCTCGACTTCATGGCTCCGCCATATCGTCGGCGTCGAACCACCTGACACGATCTCCGGCTCGAGGCCAGCGGCCCGAAGCGCGTGCAGCGTATCCGCTACCATGCCTGACACTTCCTCGAGGTGTGCATCCTGTTCGGGTTCCGACATGCGGATGTGCCCCGGATAGAACATCACCCCCCGGAATCGTATGCCAGGAGTCTCGGCTGCGATCTGCGCCAGCTCGACGACCGCCTCAGGAGAAGGCAGTCCAACACGACCCATTCCCATGTCCTGTTCGACCAGTACACCCAGCTCACGACCAGTAGCCACCGATGCCCCACCCAACTCCGCCAGCACGTCCACAGAGTCGAGAGCGACCTTGAGATCGACGCGGTGCGGAAGTGCAAACAGTCGCTCCAGCTTGTTCGGGCCCACCGGCGGATACGCCAGCAGGAGATCGTCGGTGACCGAAGACATGACCTCGGCTTCGCGAAGAGTAGCCACGGTCAACCCGCTGGCTCCGGCCTCGATCTGAAGGCGAGCGATCGTCAACGACTTGTGCGTCTTGACGTGAGGCCTCCATCGGAGGCCATGCACATTCGCGTACTCCACGACCTTCGCGGCGTTGTTGCGTGCCCGACCAAGGTCCACGTAGCCGACGGGTGTTTCGACAGCCTGCGGGTCGAGCATGACGCGATCGAGCTCGCTCACGAGATCACGTCGCTGAGAGCCTCGAGGAAGCCAGGATCGTCCTCCGGGATCGGGCCGTAGCGCATCCATCGCAAAACGCCCTCCCGGTCGATCAGGAACGTGGCCGGCAAGCCCAGAACCTGATAGAGCTCCATACCCTGCATCGTGGGGTCGTGGAGGATCGTGTACGTCACCTCATACTCGTCGACGAACATGGCGACGTCATTAGCTGCGTCCCCGGTGTCCATCGAGATGCCGACCACTTCGAAACCGTCATCTCTGTACTCCTCATACACGGCCTGGAGATAAGGGGTCTCCATTCGGCACGGCCCACACCATGTGGCCCATAAATTGAGGAGCACGACCTGACCACGCAGCGACTCGAGCGAAACGGACACTCCCTCGAGCGTCGTCGCCGCATAATCACGAGCCAGCTCGTCGATCTGTGGCGGCCCAGCGTTCTCCACCGGAGCACAGCCCAACGTCACGACGATAGCGACAAGCGCAATCCTTCTGACACATGTGAACATGCGTTCCGCCATCCTCTTCAGTTCGAGACCTCGACTCGGGCGACCCGCACGCGAGCGTCCTCACCACCTACATCAGTCCACGCCATCATCAGGGATCCGTCGGAGTGCTGGATCAACTGTGGAAAGCCGCTGGCACGCTCCGCCGAGGAGGTCGTCACCGACGCGCTGCCACTTGCCGTCCCATCGCCTGAGACCCGCCGCAGCTTGACCTCGGCGCCCGAACCGTCACCCGTCTCCAGCCAACTCACGATCGCCGCACCGTCATTCGCCATGACAAGATCGACTCGCCCCATCGGGTTCCCGTCATCAACAACGACTGGAGACCCGAACGTTACACCACCATCTGTCGAGAACGCGACCTTCACCCGCGCCACGTCTTCCGGAGCGGTGAACCATGCAACCACGACGTTCTGCCCGTCCGCAACGACGGCCGGGCCGTTGACCGGACAGCCGGCGATGTGCCACCCGTCATCCGACACGGCGCGGCCCTCTGTCCACACTCCGTCCACCATACGTGCAATGTAGATATCGCGGATCTCGTCTTCCGTTCGATCGCGATACACTACGACAGGCCCCCCCGACGCCATCGCGGACGAGGTCTGGCAGCAATCACATACACGAGCGTCGACCAGCATTTCGGGACCGGGCTCACCGCCGGGTCCCACCTCTCTGTATCGAAGTGACATCTCCTGGGTGGCCGGTGAGCCGCCGACATCCTCGGCATAGGCACGACCGTCAAGCCAGGTGAACCCCAGGCGATCACCGCTTCGAACCGTCGAGACAAACCCGTGCTCAGTCGGCGAGTCGTCATCATGCGGCGTCCACGGTTCTCCCCAACTCACCCCTCCATCAGTCGAACGGGCGATCCGAACGCCGTAGTCGTATCCACCTTCGTCGCCGCGAGCGAGCCAGTGTGCGTAGAGTGCACCGTCCGCGGCCTCCGAAACCGAAGGGAAATCGGCCCAATTCACAAAGAACCGTTCGCTGTGCGCTACCGTGTGCACCCCGCCCCAGGTCGAACCGTCCATGCGCGCGACGCGGAGATCGTGGCCACCCTCCGAGCTGCGCTCCAACCAAGAGAGAATGGTACCGTAGGCGCCCTCGCTCAGACGCGGCTCTCCACTCCCCGGGCCTGCCGGTGATTCAAGCTCCGCGACGGTGAGCGTGAGTGGTGGTGCAGCGTTGTCAGTGCACCCTGGCGCCAGCACGGTCGTACCCAGGCCTAGCGTGATCCTGAGGAGTCCTCGCAAAAACCGGTTCGACGCTGGTCTGTATGCCGGGATGTGAACGTAGTCGGCGGTTACGATCTTCATTTGCCTACCGGGGTATTGAAAGAGCGAGGCACTAACCTGCACAATGTCGGGGCGTCTCACTGATCCGGTCAATGTGATGGAACTCCGACACCGCGAACGGGGGTTTGACATTCGGCCGCGTGCTCGGGATATCGTGCGGGACAACAGTGACGGCGAGGGAGCGGACCATCACGGGAGGTTCAGCCTGTGCAAATCCCGCGAACGAAGACGTCTTCAGGAGTGGATCGGGTGGCAGCACAAACTATAGATGAGGTCTTGATGAAGAGGTGTACAGAAGCGTCGCCGTTTCGGCGTGCACTCGGACTCGGTGTCCTCGGAATCGCCCTGATGTCGGCGATCCCCCTCGATGCGAATGCCCAGTACTTCGGGCGTAACAAGGTCCAGTTCGACAACTTCGACTTCAACATTCTCTCGACCGAGCACTTCGACTGGCACTACTACCCGGTCGAAGAAGAAGCCGTGCTGGACGCCACCCGGATGGGTGAGCGCTGGTATGAGCGCCTGGCGCGGACCTTTCAGCACGAATTCGAAGAGTCGAAGCCGATCATCCTGTACGCTGACCATCCGGATTTTCAACAGACCAACACCCTCTCGGGCTTCATCGGAGAGGGTGTCGGTGGTGTGACGGAATCCCTGAAGAATCGTGTCATCATGCCGATGACGGGATCATACTGGGATACCGACCACGTCCTGGGTCACGAGCTGGTCCACGCCTTCCAGTACAACATTGCCCAATCCCGACGAGGTGGCGGCCTGCAGGGTATGTCGCGTCTTCCGCTATGGCTTGTTGAAGGTATGGCGGAGTACATGTCGGTGGGTCGCGACGATCCGCTGACTGCGATGTGGATCCGGGATGCGATCGACCGCGAAGAGCTCCCGACCATCGAACAGATGACCAAGGAGTCGCGCTTCTTCCCGTACCGATTCGGTCAGGCCCTCTGGGCGTACATCGGAGGAACATACGGTGACGACGCCGTCGTACAGATCTACCGCCGGGCACTGCGCGTCGGTTTCGAGGGGGCAATCCAGGGTGTGCTCGCCATGCCGACCGACACATTGTCCGTGCGTTGGCGCGAAGCGGCCGAAGCCCAGTACCTCCCGTTCATGGAGGGCCGAGATCGACCGGCCGAATCCGGCAAGCCGATTCTGTGTCCCTGTACCGGCTCCGGTTCGATCAACATCTCACCATCGCTGAGTCCAGACGGCCAATACGTAGCCTTCCTGTCGGAGAAGGACCTCTTCTCCGTCGACCTGTACATGGCCGAGACCGCGACAGGGCGGATCATCCGGAAGCTCTCGAGCGCCAGCTCCGACCCGCACATCGACGCCCTCCGCTATATCGACTCGTCCGGAACGTGGTCGCCGGATGGCGAATTCTTCGCCTACGTCGTCGTGGCAAACGGTGACAACGAGCTCGTGGTAGTGCGCGCTGCGAATGGGCAGGTGGAAGACCGACTCGCCTTCGAGGGCATTGGCGCGGTCACGAACCCCGCCTGGTCACCAGACGGGCGCCACATCGCCTTCTCTGGATCCGTCGGCGGAATTTCGGACCTATATCTGTTCGAGCTAGAGACCGGGGACATCACTCAGCTCACGAACGATAAATTCGGTGACTTGCAGCCGACCTGGTCGCCGGATGGGACGCAGATCGCGTTCACCTCGGACCGGGGGCCGGAGACGAACTTCGAGATGCTGGTCTACAGCAAGTTCCAGCTCTCGACGATTGAGGTCGCGACCGGGGAAATCCAGGTCCTTCCGGTCTTCGGCAACGTGAAGCACATCAACCCCCAGTACTCCGGGGACGGGCAGACCCTCTACTTCATCTCCGACCAGGACGGTGTCAGCGACATCTATGGCTTGGATTTACGTACCGGTGA
>Ga0209631_10005428_pt1 | contig 13513 bp, 8 predicted proteins | sample COG_08_FD_184752 | JGI IMG/M metagenome (GOLD analysis project Ga0209631, IMG submission 184752) | Pelagic Microbial community sample from North Sea - COGITO 998_met_08 (SPAdes) (version 2) | ecosystem: Environmental > Aquatic > Marine > Neritic zone/Coastal water | place: Helgoland, sampling... | reverse complement strand
TTTTTTGTCTTACTATCTAGAAATATTCGTTGCACACTGTATTGTCGGGCAGGCAAGTGATTGTCTTGTCGATCGGACAGGTTCCAAGGCCCGTACCTTGTTAGCGATCACTTTTGAAAAACCATTCATGGAACTTAAGCATTTGTGCTGGAATTTAAAGGAACCCTCTTGCAGACCGAGCCAACCGTATCCGTTCAAAAACTTCCTGTAGGCAGCCTATTGCTTCGAAGTCCAATTGAGTTGCCCAGGCTTCCCGAAACGCTTTCGATGAGCTTTGCACATTGGTGCTCGCAGTACTCAGACAGGATTGTCGTCGCTGAAAAAAATGCAGATGGGCAATACCTTGGGATGACCTACGCGTCGGCTTATAACCGAGCACTGGCAGTCGCGGCACAACTGATTCACCTAGGTGGATCTCAAGAAACACCGCTGGTTATCTTGTCTGGTGCCTCACGGGCCCATTTTGTTGTTGCTTGGGGCGCTATTCTTGCAGGTGTTGCGTATGTGCCGGTCAGCACCAATTATTCTGTTGTGCCCGCAGCCTTTGGTAAATTGAAAGCGGTCTTCGAGAGAACGCAGCCCGCCTTCGTCTGGTCAGAAAACTACGACGTAGAGCGAACGGCACTTGAATCAACAGGTCTCATCCATTCAAAAGTGGTTTGGCTTGGCTCGGATGAGGTCCTCCGGGCCTTACCGTTGTCCGAAAATCCAGAACCCAGTGATGCCCCCCTCGTTCAAGAACGCATGGCATCGTTGGATGCCGACTCGGTGGCCCGGTACATGTTTACCTCAGGCTCTACCGGTAGCCCAAAAGGCGTGATTCATACCCATGGAATGGTCAGCGCCTTCTTGGCAGCGAGAGCCGCCCTGAATGAAGACCGCCTTGAGTCGGAGCCTCAGCGGGTGCTTGATTGGATGCCTTGGTCCCACGTGGGAGCGGGGGTCCTCAGAATGTCCTCGGTAATGAATGTTGGCGGCTCGATTTACATCGATGATGGTAAGCCAACGCCGGATGCATTTCACAAGACGCTGGCAAACCTCAAAGTCGTCAAGCCTACTTCATACTCTGGAGCGCCGCTCGGTTGGAATATGCTGGTTGAAGCCTTGGAACAAGATGAGGACCTCGCTGGAGGTTTTTTCGCGCATGTGACGTCTTTCGCCTATGGTAGCGCCGCAATGCCGGAGTCGACCTACCAGCGACTGCAAGCGCTTATGATCAGATATCAAGGTGCGCCCCAACCCATGTCGACGAGTCTCATGTCAACAGAGGTGGCCGTCGGTCTCTCGAGATATTGGCCTTGTGAGGATCAAACCGTCGTCGGACTGCCCATGCCTGGCGCGGAGTTCAAGTTGCTGCCTGTGGGTGACCGATTCGAAATCCGGGTGAAATCACCAGGCGTTTCACCAGGGTATATCAATGATCCGGATCGAACGGTTGAGGCTTTTGATGATGAAGGCTTTTTTAAAATGGGTGACGCGGTGACGTTTGCCGACCCTGACCGGCCCGAAGCGGGTCTAAGGTTTGCAGGCAGAATCGCCGAACAATTTAAGCTCAATTCAGGCACTTGGGTGTCGGCTGGGACGCTACGAGCAAAACTCATTGCCTGTTGTGCGCCTTGGATTCGAGATGTTGTGATCTGCGGGATTAACGAATCATTTATTGGGGTTTTGATTTGGCCAAACCTTGCAAGATGCGCTGAGCTGACTGGCGGCGATGAAGCGGCGGTGGCGACGAGTGATCAGGTGCGGTCAGTCATTGCAGATGGATTGTTACAACATAACCAAGAAAACAAGGGTTCCTCCCAGCAAGTCCGGCGTTTCCTATTGCTCGAAGAACCGCCGAGTATAGGCTTGGGTGAAATAACAGAGAAGGGTTATGTCAATCAGGGTTTGGTTCAGCGGCGCCGGAGCGATGCTGTCCGCAAACTCTATGGTGAGGCTCATGCCTCTGTGGTCGAAGTCCAAGGCTAAGACCGATCGATGTCATTGAGTTGGGTGAAAATGGCCAGCTAGGCACGACAAGGCGACACAGACGCTCAGGTACTGCGTTGCGTGTTTTGAGTTCCAGCTTTTGAGCGTCAGTCTTTGAGATCTAGCCGAATGGGTTAACTGGGTAACCTTTGCTGTTGTTCGCACCCCCAATTGCTCCGGGCAGGGCCGCTAGGCGATGATCGTCGCGTTTAAGCAAGTTCTGGGCTCCTCGATTAAAGGCCGATCAAAGCCTTTTGGCCGTCTGCACCCTTAACCCGGCGAGAAAAGCCGCATAGCGCAAGGCATTGCGATCTAGGAGGGGCCTCAATCGTTGACCCAATGCTCTGCCGTGGTCCTAGCCTCACGCAATACCTAAGATCGCTTACGAGCGGGTCGTGGATTCAGGCGGTGCCGATTCACACGCCATCAAGCATCTAGTTAGGCCTTGTTTGCCAGTCTCTCATTGCGTCGCTCGATTCGCTCCCGCAGCCTTTGATGGCGCGCGGGCGTTAAGGGATAGGACCAAATCAGCTTCATGGCAAGGCCATAGAACAAGATAGGGCCACCGCAATAGACAATGCGAAGACTCAGCACACCGAGTTCTGTACTGGCCTCAATCCCGCCGGAGGGATCAAACCCCAATAAACCAACAACGTTGAGAGAGATACCAGTTCCGAGGGCGATCGCCAGTTTTTCCGTCAAGCCTAAAATGGCGAAGTAGGTGCCGGCGCGCTTGCCGCCGCTCCTAGCCGTATCGACGTCGACAACATCGGCCAACATCGCTACGGGCAGAAACTGAAGCCCACCAAAACAAAAGCCTTTGACAATAAAAAGCAGGAAGAATGTTAGATAGTCTCCGTATTCCAGAAAGAAATTAATGCCACTGACGGTGGCGACAGTGACCAAGGTGCATAAAAACGCCCGGTGTTTACCGATTTTACGTCCCAACCAAAGCCAAAAAGGAATCGCGCCTAATCCAGCTATGAAATAGAAAAAGTAAGCAGCGCCAATGGTGGGGATACCAATAATATCTCGGATGAAAAATAGCGAGACGGCGTTTCGGAAAGACTCTCCAAAGATCACCAGCAGCGCGATCATCAGCACCCGTCGCATGGGCCCGTTGCGCCAGACCAGTTTGGCACCCTCGATCAGCGGAACGGTTGATTTTTCGTGGTTCACGGGCTCTTTGACGAAGGTGACGACCAGGAAGGCGCAAATTGGCAGTGCGCCAATCACCACAAAAGCCAGACCTGCCAGCACAGGCCCTGTGAGCGTGGCTCGGTCAACTGGGGTTGCGTTCATGATCTCGCCAGTAAACGCACTGGTCGCGTCCGTCCAGAGCGCTGAAAATACCTGTGCCACAGAGCCGCCTCGGTCCGCCATGACCTCAATAACCATGGGGACTGAAGCAGCGACCATGAGGCCAACCAATACGAAGAGCTCCCGGGCAGCAGTCACCCGGCTACGCTGATGGTAATCTGGCGAAAGCTCAGCACCCCAGGCCCGATGGGGGAGCGCAATGATGGTGCTGCCCAAAAAAAACAAAGTCAGCCAGATCAGAAAATAGCCCAGTCCAATGCCTTCAGGGGGAATGAAGAGTTTGTAGACGCCAAGCATCATGAGCGGGGTCCCAATCAACACCCAAGGTTTGCGCCGGCCAAATCGCGTCTGCCAGCGGTCTGAAAGCTCTCCCATGAGCGGGTCGCTGATGACGTCGGTAAATCGGGCCAACATCAAGATGGTGCCCACCGCAGCAAGAGACAGTCCTAGCCCCCCGGCGTAGTGCGCGGGTATCCAAATCGCTAGGGGATAACCGATGACCGCGAGGGGCAGGCCAATACAGCCGTGAAAAAAGATGGTGCGACGGTCAAGAACTTTGGCGGGTGCGGTGGCGTCGGTCATGATAATGCCTTAAAAAAGAATCCCAGAGGATGCTGATCACAGGTTTGACGCGCCGAAGTTCAGCATCGGTTTTCATTTGAGCTTAGCATGATTAACGGGTTTTCCATCCAGCTCTGATTCGGTTTCAAACCGCGCTTAATAATCGACAAAACCGCCATCAGTGGCGGTCTGCCGGAGGTGAGGCTGTGCGCGCTAGAGGACTTTACCGGGATTGAGGATATTTCTCGGGTCCATCGCTTGCTTGATGGTGCGCATGAGGTTGATCTCTGCTTCTGACCTGACAAGATGAAGATAGGGTTTCTTCTCAAGTCCGATACCGTGTTCGGCTGAGACCGAGCCTTTCAAGGCCTCAAGGGGCGCATAAACGGCGGCCTCAACCCCTGCTCGGTCCTCAGCAGAATCATCCCCGACGGCGATGGCAAAGTGAATGTTGCCATCACCAACGTGACCTAAAACAAAGTTTCGTGGTTGCTCAAAGCGCGCCTCGAGGGCTGTATTGACCGCCTCAACATAGGCCGCCATTTGCGGCAAACGAAGGCTGACATCAAAGAGAAACACGGGTGCAAATTGGAAGGCTTGCGCGACATCATCACGCAGCGCCCAGAGACTGGCCTGTTGTTGGGATGACTGGGCAAGGACCGCATCTTCAACCAGTGAGGTCTCGATGGCTTGCGTGAGTACTTCAGAGAACTGATCCTCGTCGCTGCCCATGGCCTCGACCAGAACATAGTAAGGCCACTCAGAGGAGAGCGGCGCTTGATTGACCGCCGGCGGCGTTGTCACCAGAGTATAAAAGTTGTTCCACATCACTTCGAAGGCAGAGAGATGACCCCGTAGGCCTTGATCCATGTGCTTGAGAAATGCAATTAAGCCGTCAAAGCTAGAAACCGCCACCAACGCGGTGGGTGCTTCACTGACCTCCTCTCGGCATCTGAGAACGGCCCTTGTGATGATACCCAGGGTGCCCTCGGTGCCTAAAAACCACTGTTTCAGATCAAAGCCCGCGTTATTTTTAATCATGTGGTTCATGCTGCTGATGATCGTGCCATCGGCGAGCACCGCTTCAAGGCCCAATACCATGTCTCTGGCCATACCGTAGCGAATGACTCGGTTGCCGCCGGCATTGGTGGCAAGATTGCCACCAATGGTGCAAGAGCCGCGACCGCCTAAATCAAGGGGGAACATCAATCCATGCTCGGCAGCAGTTTCTTGGATGGTCTGTAAGATAACCCCGGCTTGAACTGTGAGGGTGCGTTCATCGGCGGAAACTTCCTCGATTTGCGTCATTCGCTCTGTGGACAACACAATGTCTTGAGGTTCGGTGAGACCGCCCTCAACGAGGCCCGTAAGACCGCCCTGAGGCACGACGCTTTGGTGATGCTCAAAACAAATCTGAAGCGCGAGGCTGACTTCTTCTGTGGTCTTGGGTCGGACCAAGACCTGCGCTTTGAGATGATCTGTCCGCCAAATGCCGGCGCTGCGCTCGGTGACGTCGCTGCCTAGGAGCACCGTGCCCTCTGGCAGTGCCTCAATCAAAGCGCGAACCACGGGTCGTTTTTCGGCGGGCTGTGGTGCGTTGGGATCTGCGCTCGCGTCGGTCGTGGGTTGATTCATTTAGGCGGCTCTCTCAAATATTGCAGCAATGCCCTGACCGCCGCCGATACACATGGTCTCGAGGGCGTAGCGACCCTGCCGTCTGTGGAGCTCACCGAGCATGTCCGCCAAGATTCGTCCCCCTGTGGCGCCGATGGGGTGCCCCAATGATATGCCGGAACCGTTGACGTTGAGTTTGTCCTCATCGTACCAGTTCCATCCTTTAAGCACCGCGAGGACTTGGCAGGCAAAAGCCTCGTTGAGCTCAACCAGGTCCATGTCATCAAAGGTCAATCCTGTGCGCTGAAACAGTTTTTGAACCGCGGGCACGGGGCCGATACCCATGGTCGCCGGATGACATCCAGAGGCAGCCCAGCCCACCAGATAGGCGCTGGGTGTGAGGTTCAGGGCTTCAAGCTGGTCTTCAGCGACCACCAAACAGGCGGCTGCGGCATCGTTTTGTTGCGAAGCATTGCCTGCGGTCACGACGCCTCCGGCAATCGGTTGCAAACGTCCGAGGGTTTCAAGGCTGGTCTCAGGCCTGACGCCCTCATCGGTGTTAAAGACGGTGGGATCGCCTCGGCGGGCTGGGATTTCTAAGGTGACTAAGTGATCATCAAATTTACCTGCCGCCCAGGCGTCGGCTGCTCTATGCTGAGATCGAAGGGCGTAGGTATCGGCTTCATCTCGGGAAATCTGATAGTCACGGGCTAGGTTTTCCGCGGTCTCAATCATTCCAGAAATCGGGCCAAATCGGGATTCGGGTTGAGAGCGAACTCGGCCGCGCTCAAGTCGATCATGGAGGGTCACTGCGCCCCCTTTTTGCCCACGCCGCATGGCGGTGGTGTAAAACTCAACGTTACTCATACTTTCAGCTCCCCCAGCCACCACCACATCGGCCACACCGGTTTGAACCATCATGGCAGCGTTGGCAATGGCTTGGACACCGCTGCCACAGCGGCGATCGACTTGGGTGCCAGCAACGCCGAGCGGTAGGTCCGCGGCCAGTGCAGCCCAGCGGCCGATACAAGGGGCTTCCCCAGATGGATAGCCCTGGGCAAAGACAACCTCTTCAATACGCTCGGGATCGATCTGGGTCCGGGCAACCAACGCTTTGATCACTTCAGCGCCAAGATCCTCGGCATTGAAGTCGCTGAGTGAACCTAGATATCGGCCCACGCCGGTTCGAAGGGGGGAGACAATGGCGGCGCGTCGCATAACATTTTCCTTTTAGGGGGCTAAATTTTTAGGGTGCTAAATCTGAGGGTCTAACTGATGAGGGATGTTGCGCTTGGGCTGGCTGGGGCAAGGCCTTCACTATACCCTCACGACGAGGGTCGGCGGCGCCTTGAAGGCCGCTGGGGGTCACATAAATCACGTGCAGCCCTGAATTCTCGCCTTCTCGTCGCTTGACAGAGTAGCCTCGGGCCTCGAGATCCCGGGCGATGGCCTGCCCCCTCTCGGTAGCCACTTCAACCCGAACCGTTTCGCCCCGCGCGATAATATTGGGGTGGTCCACGGCTGCTTGCGGCGTCAGCCCCCAGTCTAAAATTCCAATAATCGACTTGGCAACATAGGCCGGTATCGAATTACCGCCTGGAGAACCGGTCACCAAAACCAGATCTCCCGCTGCATCAAAAATCATCGTGGGGGACATCGATGACCGGGGTCGTCGATTGGGCGCGACTGCATTTGCCAATGGGCGACCATCTTCAGAAACAGATTTTGCAAAATCGGTCATTTCGTTATTCATAAGGAAGCCGCTCGCCCAGCGCTGGGACCCAAAAGGCCCCTCGACCGTTGCAGTCATTGCAACCGCATTGCCAAACCCATCAACAATGGACAGATGCGTCGTGCCTGCCATTTCCTCAGTCGTGTCCGGGGCAAAACCCGTAAATTCAGAAGACGTGATGAAGGCCTCGACGTCGCCGGGGGTCGGCACCTGGGAAGGGGCAAAGCGGTCTTCTGCACGGGCTTTTAAGTACAGAGGGTCAACCAAGGTATTCACTGGAACATCGATTTCATCAGGGTCGCCGAAAAAATGATCTCGATCCGCATAGGCGAGTCGCTGGGCATCTACGAAGGCGGCAATGCGATCGGCTTCTGATCCCTCGCTGGATCTGAGGTGCCCGTAGAGGCTAGTCACCATGATTTGCGCAGCGCCGGAGGAGGGGGGTGCGGTGGTGCAAAGATTGAGGTCTTGATAAGGGCCGCAAATCACCGGCCGAACTTTTACTTTGTAATGCTCAAGATCAGCGAGGGTAAGATCACCTGAATGAGGCGGCAGACGGGCTGCCTTGACCATCGACGCAGCAATTTCACCGGTGTAGAAGGCGCTCGGCCCTTCCCTTGCGATGCGCTTGAGTGTCGCGGCATAGTCGGGATTTTTGAGCCGGGTCCCGGCCGAAAGGGGGGCGCCATCGGGATAAAAGTAGTCCTTCACACCAGGATTCTTAGCGAGCCGGCTCCGTTTTGCCATCATGGGCAGATAGCCTGCGAGCCGCGGTGAGACAATAAAGCCGTCCTCTGCCAGTGCAATGGCGGATTGAAAGAGCGTTGCCCAGGGCAAGCTCCCATAGCGCTGGTGCGCTTCAAAATAGAGCGCAACGGTGCCCGGGGTTCCGACCGATTTGCCGCTGGTCCAGGCCTCGATGTAGCCCATAACCCCTTGCTCAGTGATGAACATATCCGGCGTGGCTGCTGCAGGCGCTGTTTCTCGACCATCCAGAAAAGTCGTTCCACGGGTCGCGTAGTCATAGTGCAATAAAAAAGCGCCACCCCCAAGGCCTGAGCTTTGAGGCTCGACAAGTCCAAGCACAAGATGTGCTGCGATGGCGGCATCAACGGCATTTCCGCCCTTCATCAGCATCTGAGTCCCCGCGTCGACTGCGAGTGGATTGGCCGCAGTCACCATCGCACCAAAAGGCCAGGGCGCGCGTTGGGTTTCTTTAGATGCCTCGAGGACGGGAGACTGATCGCACCCCTGCAGTAACAGGAGGAAGACAAAGTAACGGCGTAAAAACCGCTGGCCAACGAGGCGGTGATACATGGCAGTTTCACTTTGAGATGATCAGGATTAGATCATACCTTGGAAGGCGCTTTGGGGTCACCAAACGGTCAAGCGCGTTGGAATCAGGTGCTTAAACGCGTTCTTCAATACGAGGTATCGATGATCAGCGTCAGCTGACCGATCAGGCCTACGCGGGCAAGGGTGTGATCATCTGGTCAGCTCGCCGAGCTAATCTTGTCTCACCGCAGGAGCATCGCTGCTACGTTGCTCACAAGTCCCTTTAAACCGCCCGGACTCAGCATCCTGCGTTGTGACGCCTATTCTCGGGTCGCGGACCCGAAGGCTTACAAAGCGCCCGCTGGAGTACGGCTAGATAGATAGCCCAATCACCTTGCTGATCCGCTCACGTGCTTGGGGTGCCATCAATCCTGCCCCGTGATAGCCTAAAATTTTATGCAAGGAAGGTTTCAATGTCAGATAACGAGCAAATTGTGATTAAGTCTCTGCCCCAGGGCAAACTCCGAGCCGAGGATTACGAACGGGTTGTCACCCCAATGCCGGTCGTTGAGGCCGGAACGGTGCTTGTCAAAACAGACGCCTTTGCCATCACCGCCGGGACCCGCGCGGGCCTCCAAGGCAGCGCAAGTTATGCTGGGGCCCCAACAACGGGTCTTGTGATGGGCAGCACCGGGGTTGGAACCGTCGTTGAATCACAGGCTGCAGGGCTCAGTGTTGGTGATCAGGTTCTAACCAGTACAGGATGGCAGCAGTTTTCGGTCCAAAAAGCCGGGGCGGTCGAGAAAATTCCAGCGGCGCATAACGCGGTCGATTATCTGGGTCCTTTGGGTGTCAACGGTTTGACCGCTTATTTTGGCTTGCTTGAAGTCGGTCAAGCCCAGTCAGGTCAGACCGTCATGGTCTCGGCGGCTGCGGGTTCGGTGGGACATCTCGTTGGTCAAATCGCAAAGATTCAGGGTTGCCAGGTTGTCGGCGTTGCTGGGAGTGATGTTAAGAACGCAAGGCTCGTTGACGAGCTGGGCTTTGATGTCGCGGTCAATTACAAGTCAGGTGACTACCGGACTGCGCTTAAAGAAGCGACACCCAAGGGTGTCGATGTGTATTTTGATAATACCGGAGGTTTCGTGCTCGGTTCGGCACTCTTTAGAATGAACGTTGGCGGGCGTATTGCTTGCTGCGGCGTTGTTTCGCAATACGATACCAGCGCGCCAGAACCCGGGCCCAAGGGTATTCCGGGATTGCTCATTAATAAGCGTATCGTGATGTCTGGCTTTTTAGTGTTTGATTTTGCGAACGCTTATGAGTCCGCGCGTGCACAGATTGCGGGTTGGCTGGACTCAGGCGAGCTCAAGAGCCTGACCGATTCGGTCGACGGTTTGAGTGCAGCCCCAGAGGCCTTTGTTGATCTTCTGGCCGGGGGCAATATTGGCACGCGAATCGTTTCATTGACCTAGGGGTCGCGCGCTCATCCAAGGGGCTCGCAAGTTGCTGAAACAGGTTGCATCAAGGTGAGCGGCTCTAGGCCCAATCGCACTGGGGGCCTGAGCGATCATTGCAAGCCCGATGGGCTCAGAGAATCGAAGCCTCGAGTTCGGTGTCAGCAAACTGCCAAGCCGCATCGAAATGGACTTTAACTTTAGCCGCTTCGGCGGTTTTGCCCTGAGCTTCAAGGCTCTGCATCAAGCCAAACATTGACCAGCCGTTGTGCCGATACTGCTTTAGGTCCGTCCGGTAAACCGCTTCGGCCTCAACAGGCTTGCCAGCTTTTAACAGCGCGGCGCCCAATGACTGGCGGGTAGGGTAATACCAGAAAGGCGGTTCGGTATAGGGCAGGAGGTCTTGAGCGGCCACTGCGCGCTCGAAATGCGGAACAGCACCGGCATAATCGCTTTGTCGATAAGCGATTTCACCTTTAAGTAGGTTGATAGCGATCCCCACGAGCACAGACCCTGGATAATCCCGCTTATCGAGGAAGGTCACCGCAACATCCGCTTGTAGGGGTTCGAGCTGTGCAAGCTCTGCGCGTGCTGCAGCAACCTCGCCGGTGGCCGCAAAGGCGACCCCGCGAGCATAGCGCCAAATGGCTTCAGCGAATCTGAATTCCGCAAAAGGTTGTGGCTCACTGAGAATCGTCTGCCACTGACCAAATCGAACCATCGACAACAAAGGAACCGTTCTGAAGAATTCGATGGTCGGAAATTGTTTCACCTGCTCAACCCGAACGTTATCAACCACGCGCTGGGCGCTGTCGAGGGAGACGGCGCGCTGGCCTTGCATGGTTGCCGACGACCATAAAAAGTGGATGTTGTGCGGGTAGTACGCCGCGGGATAGAAACCCTGCGCATTACATTGGGCGATATAGGCTTCATCGACCGCAGCCGCTCGAATGTTCGCTTCGGCAGCATCGTTGTAACGCCCGACTCGGTAGAAGATATGCGCTGGCATGTGTACCAAATGACCTGCGCCGGGCACAAGGTCTGTCAGCCGATCGGCGACGGCCTCGGCTTTTTCAGGGGTTGATGACGCTTCGAGGGCGTGAATATAGAGATGTTGAGCGAGGGGGTGATCTGGTGCACCCTCTAAGACTCGCTCGAGATTCGCGATCACGACCTGTGTGGCTGGCTTTGCCTTGAGGTCATCCGACCAATAGTTCCACGGCATGGTATTCATCAGCGCCTCGGCATGGATCGCTGCTGCTGTTAAATCGTTGGGGTAAGTTTCTGAAACTTTACCCATTGCTTGAGCCCAGGCCTCGTCTAAGGGTGCTCGCGGGGTGTCTGGGTCACCGTTATATCTCGAGGCGAGGGCCTGAATATAGGCTTGCTCCCGGGGACTTGCGCCCGGGGCGAGGGTCAGTGCTTGGGTGATGGCGCTGAACGCGGCGGTTCGCTCGGCCGGTGACATGATGACTTTGCCTTTGCTGGTCACATTGATATTGGGCCCAATCGCCAAGGCTTCCCCCCAAAAACACATGCTGCAACTGGGGTCGAGGGTTTGGGCCGCTTTAAAACTCCGGACCGACTCCGCATGGTTAAACGCAAATGCTAGGATCATTCCTTGATCGAAGTAGCGCTGAGCGTCTGGGTCCGCTGTGGTGATCGGCATTGAAAACTCGCCCATACCCTCAAACAGCGGTGCGCCAGCACGGGTTGCGAGATCTTGAATGCCAGTCTCGGCGGCGCTGGGTGTTGGGTTTTTGGTTTGATCGGTTTGATCGCAGGCAATCAAACCAGCGCAAATCAACAGGAGTAAATAACTGCGGATGTGTTTCATAGGTCTCTTCCTAGGTCGGCGGTGTCTACGAGCGACGGTTGCCGAGCGGTAGCTCAAGATAGTCACTGGGTTTATAGGCCAAGTCAAGCCGGCTGAAATCTTGTGTGGCAACTTGCAAAGGCCCATAAGGGTGTCCAGGTGCTGAAGTCAAAATTTTGGCCGGATTAGGAGGTCAGCCTGTAATCGTGGCTCGGTGCCCTAGGGTCGGCGTAAAGAGCTCGAAGGTGGGCAATGCAGGGACAATCTTCGGGTTGGCAGATACGGGCGTATCCGAGCTTGGGCGAGGTGACCCGCGGACAAAACGTCGAGGGCGGCTGCAGTCAGAGCCCGCCCTGAGCAGGCGTCAAGTCAATTCCTAGAGTTTTCAAAGATAGAGGTTTCACAGATAGAGGTTTCACAGATAGAGCTTTCACAGTTAGAGCTTTCACAGTTAGAGCTTTCAGAGACAGTCGACTGATAGCCGCTGGCACTACGGTTTGTATCCGGTTTTTGCTAAGGAAAAGTTGCGTAAAGCGCGCAGCCAGCGACAGGTTGTTGAGACAAGCTGCTCTGGGTTATGCAGGGCGATGCGCAATCCTAGAATCCACGACTGGAGGCTAAGGTTTGAGTGCCCTTAGCGCGGCTTCGCGCCTCCGCCAACTCTTAAGATTTCACCGCTGATCCAGCTCGCGGCATCTGAGGCGAGGTAAACGCAGGCCGAGCCGATGTCTTCGGGCGTCCCCAATCGACCTAACGGGATATTCCACTCCTCGAGCAGTTCATCGAGTTGATCGTCGGTTTTTTTGAGCGCAGTCAACATGACTTCGGTTGGAATAGCCCCTGGCATCACGCCATTGACTCGGATGTTCGGGGCGAGCTCGGCGGATAGTGTCCAAGTGAGTGAATTGACGCCGGCTTTGGCGGCGCCGTAATGACCGCTCCCGGGTACCGGGCCTGTGCCGGCTCCCGAAGAAATATTAATGATGCTGCCCTGGGTCATGTGTTTCGCAGCACTCATGCAGCCGTCAAAAACTGCAGTCAGATTCAATGCGATCGTGCGGTGCCATTCGTCTCGGGGTAGCGTCGTCATCGGTTGTCGCAGCGTTGAGCCCCCGGCGTTGTTCACCCAGACCTGTAAGCCGCCGAAGGTGTTTTTTGCTGCGAGCGCCAATGCCTCGAGGGCCTCTGGATCGGTGACGTCGGTCGTCACGGCAATAGCCTCACCGCCGGCGCTACAGATTTCGGCGGCGACCGCCTCGATTTCGTGGGTTCGGCGCGCTGCTAGAACAACCTTTGCCCCGGCTCCCGCAAAGTCCCGGGCGATTCCTGCGCCGATGCCTCGACCCGCACCCGTGATTACCGCGACTTTGTTGGAAAGTGAAAAACGGTCAAAAATTTCGTTCATTTCGTCGGGCCTTGGGTTCGGTTATGATCGGGCCATTAAAGCACAAATAACGGAGCCGTTATGACCATTGCCTTGCAACATGCAGGAGAATTTACTGCCGAACTGGCCAATCAACTCCTTTCAGAGGTGCTGGGCGAGGAAGTCGTGACCTGCAGCGTTGCGCCTCTGGGAGAGGGTGTGGGCTTGATGTCGGCGATCGCTCGGGCCCAGTTGACCCTCGCATCGGGTAAGCAAACATCGGTGGTGCTGAAGGTGATTGCCCAAACTGAAAATGTTGGGATTTCCAAGCAGCTTAATTTTTATGCCAACGAAATCAATTTTTATCGTCACCTTGCGGATCAATGCCCGATCAAGAGTCCGCG
>Ga0209631_10005426_pt1 | contig 13515 bp, 10 predicted proteins | sample COG_08_FD_184752 | JGI IMG/M metagenome (GOLD analysis project Ga0209631, IMG submission 184752) | Pelagic Microbial community sample from North Sea - COGITO 998_met_08 (SPAdes) (version 2) | ecosystem: Environmental > Aquatic > Marine > Neritic zone/Coastal water | place: Helgoland, sampling... | reverse complement strand
AATAAATTGGGATATGAAAAATAAGTTTAAAGATCCATTCGGAGATTTTAATTTTATATTCGCGGCCTCTAGTATTGGAGAAAGAATAGTCGATTACCCAGTTCATTACAGAAGTAGAACATATGGCAGTACACAAATTAGTAGATTCAGGGATGGTTACAAATTGTTACTAAATTTCATAAATTCGTTTATTAGATTAAATGCTTCAAAGTATTAAAAATAACTATCATCAAAAATTACTAAGCTTTTTGATAATTGTAAGCTTTATTTATTCAGTATTTTACAATATGCTCTTTTTTCGGATCGAAAATAGCCCTGATTATGAATACTATTCTTCATATATTGAATTATTTTTTAACATTATTCAGGTTTCTGAGTTAGACCAAGGTCTAATTTATCACTTTCTAATATCGTTAGTACTATCTTTTTCAGAAGCATCCATAAATGCTCAAAATTTTTTGATATATGCATCAAACTCTATACATCTTGTTAACAATATGTTTTTTTTAATTGGATTATTTGGCTTAAATCATTTACTAAAGTTTTATAGAATTGATTTAAAAGATAGAAAGTTGATAATACTTTTGACAATCTTTTTACCCTTTATAATTCAAGCACGTTTGCATTACAAACCAGAAATTGTAGCAATTGCGTTTATACCTTGGATACTATTTAATTACTTAGAGTATATAAAAGAAAAAAAAATTAAAAACTTATTTTTGGGCCTCACACTACTATGTGGGACAGCGTTCCTAAAAGGCAATATTTTTAGCATGTTGGGAGTTTTTATATTTCTACTTTTGTTAAAGGACATTAAAAAGATACCAAAAGCCCATTTTGTAAAGGGCTTTATTTTTTTTAGTGCAATTGCAATACCTTTATTATTTGAAAATCAAAAGTTTAATGGACTTACTCTATTTAAAAACACTGGTAAAAGATTAGATTCTGGAAACTATCAAGATACAGTATCGTTAGAATTTTTTACAAATTTTAGTTTTTATAAATATATTCGTAAGCCAAATCTTGATCCAGAAAATATAAACTTCTATTCTACAATTTTAGGGGATACTTTTAGTGATTTTTTTGGCGTTTCTTGGAACATGGATCATTTTCCAATGCAAGTACAGTATGATTTATTTGAAAACTGGATACTAAATGGATTATTTAATTTTTCTGAATATTACATAGGTTTTGTACTCTCGATTTTCTTTTATGCATTATTGCTTTTTAATGTTTTTAATAATAGAAATAAATATGAAAGAATATTTTATGCTGCACCGTTTATCGGAATAAGTATATTATTTTTGAATGCGCTTGGTTTTCCTTTTGAGAATTTCAATTCATCTCAAGGTGACACTTTTAAATCAATTTACTACTCCTTTCTTCTTTTTATATCTTTCATATATCTTTCTAAAAATTCATTTCCAAAGTTAAATAAAGCACTAAAAGTTTTAACAGTTTTATTTTTTCTAATATTCAGTAGTTTTTCTCTAGGAATTAACACTGAAATATTCAAAAATCCAAAATTTGTTGCAAAAACTGAATTTGTGCTTCAAAATACACCCATTTGTAAACTAGGTACGTTAATTAATTTCAACCTTTTAAGTGTAGAATGCAACCCTCCCTCGGATTTTTGTTCTGAACCTGTATTGAAAGATAATTACAATAAAAAAAATATGAACGAAGATGGAACCTATACTTTTTATGAAGACGGTGCTTTTGGAGAAATTTATCTTAAAAGTCCAAGTATTCAAGAAAATAAACTTGTTAAAGGTTTTGATGAATGCTATCACTACCAAAGCTTAGGTTACGACCAGCCCTACAGATTTAACAATTTAAGGTTTCCAATTTTTAATTTTCTATTGTTAATTTCAATGTTGGGAGTAGTAGTTTATAATTCATTTTTTGAAAAATTAAGAGTATAAATTACTTTACAAATTTTTTAAAAAAATTAACGTAATTATTAGGATCTGTGTATCTCTTTAAATAATAAATAACTATCTTTTTTTTACTTTCAAATTTTATTTTTAATTTAATCAGAGTTATTTTTTTATTTATTAAAGGTGACAGATTTTTTTTACATGCAACAGAATGACTTAACTTATTGTGAGTTATTTTATCAAACCAATAATCTATATTTAAATAATTAATTTCTTTTGGATTGAATTTTATGTATTTTTCTTCCAATGTCTCCATATTTAAATCAGAATAACTATTAATTAGTATTGCTGGTAAACCTTTAAATCCTAAGTAGTGGGTGTGGCTGAGTGTTATTGGACATGATCCTAAATATAAAGCTTCCCAAAATCTATAAGTATCTACACCGTTACCCCAGGGTGCAAGAGTGTATTTGCTTTGCGCCATATTTTTAATATATTGTTGTGTATTTTTTCCAAAATCTATATTTATGTTCTTATCATCTAATAAATTCACATGTTTAAGAGCTGTTTTTCTATGCTTGAAGTTTGTATTAAGAGTAAAGTTAACAAAAATTTGGCTCTTTTTTTCGTTAGAGCTATTTATATTTTTTTGAAAAACTTTTTGGTTAGTTTCATCAAAATTATTTTTATTGTAGAAATTATTTACCCCCAAGGGTATAGGTATTAACTTCTCATTTGCATAAGAAACATTTGTCGAATACCATTCTGATATATTTTCAGGCTTCTTTTCAAATAATTTTTTATTTATGAATTTATCAGACTGATGAGTTATCAATTTTATATTTTGTACATTTGAAAATTTCTCCATTGCTTTAAACAGGAGTTCAACTAATTCAGTATGAGAAAATATAACGTCATTATTTTTTAATTCAATAATTGGATTCACATACCAAATAGCATCAATTTTTAAGTACTTATAATGTCTGATTATTTGGAGATGGGGATTAATTTTTTTCAGGTTATTGAATTCTTCACTAGATATTATTTCAGAGAAAATAAAGTCTGATTTTTTTGAAAAGTTTGAGCCATTGACAATTTTATTCATTTTAGTAATTTTGTACATTCGCTTAATTCATTTTCTACAAATTTATTTAAACTAAAGCCATCAGCAACAGTATTAAATGCATTAATTGATATTATTTCAAGCTCTTCAAAAGTTTTAGAGCTAATTAACTCAATAGGATTTTCAGTTTTTATGTTGTATAAATAACCATTAAAGTGGTCATCTATTATTTCCGTATTATTCTCATATTGTGGTGCAACAACCACACAACCTGCCCCCATGGCTTCAAGTATACTTTTTGGATTGCCTTCAAAAAGCGATGTTGTTATGTAAAATGCATGCTGGCTCATTATTTTAACAAGTTCATTATTTTCAACTGGATTATTAATTTCGATAGATACATGATTCTGATTAGCAAGCTCAATAAGACTAACTTTTTCAGATCCCTCTCCAAAAATTATAATTTTCTTTCCTGTACCCTTAGCCATATCAATTAAATGTTTAAAATTCTTTTGGCTTTCTAACCTCCCAACAGACAATATTTCATTTTGATTTCTCTCTGACAAATTATTATTATTTATTGGAGTATTAACCCAATTTCTTCTGAGTTCAATTTTATGTTTAGGTACAAAAAATCTTTTTTCTAAAAATAATTTATCATCACTGCTTGTGACTGTGTACTTATCGGCAATTAATACAGAAAATTGTGTGATTATATAGATTATGATCCTCTTGTAGAACTTTTTTTTGTCTTTAATACTGAATAAAAACACATCATACCCAGTTCTAATAATCAACTTTTTCTTAGTTGCTAACTTTAACAATATGGATACCCAAGATCCTTGAAGTTGATTTTGTTTTATAATATCGAATTTAGCATTTTCAATAATAAATTTTGAAAAAAATAAAGACTTTAAGATTCTTATGACTTTATTTTTGGGTCTTTTAAAATATTTATAAATGGGAATGATATTTAATTTATGAGTTCCTAAAAATTTTTCGTCTGACCCATCTCCATAAGTTAAAAGAGTTAAATCTACACCATTTTTTTGTAATTCGCTAAAGTAATTTAGCTCTCTTTCTAATATTCCTGCATCTTTCCAAACTTTCAAACTGTAGTCAAATGTAAATATATATAAAAGTTTCATGTTTTATTCTCAACCTATATAGTATCAAAATGGTGTGAAAAAAATATTAATTATTCATAACAAGTATTTGAACCTTGGCGGGGAAGACTTAGTAGTTCTAAATGAGACTAAATTATTATCAAAAAATTACAATGTAGAAAATCTATACTTTCACAACACTAAAAAATTAGAAATTAGCGACTACTGGAGTTTATTATTTGGGAGAAATAGAAAAAGTGAAAAAATTATCAGGGATAAAATTAAGGAATTTAATCCTGATATAGTTTATTTTCATAACTTATGGTATAAAATTAACACAAAAACTGTATTAAAAGCATGTAAGAATATAGAGCAAATTTTCATAAAGCAGCATAATTTACGACATGAATGCATACAAGGTATGCACTATAGAAATGAAAGTTTATGTCACTCCTGTCAAACAAAAGGAATCCTTCAAGGGATTAGAAAAAAGTGCTACCATGACTCGTATTTAAAATCTTTTTTGATGACTCTATTTTCTAGAAGATATCTTAAGATTCTTAGAAATAATAAAATTAAAATATTAACTTTTTCAAATTTTCATATTGACAGGTTGGTTACCAATAAAGTTGACAATGACAAAATATTTAAGCTTAATAATTATCTTGAAAAAACACCTACTCCAGAAATAAAAATTAATTTACCACAAAAGTACATTTGTTTTGTTGGTAGAGCATCAAAAGAAAAAGGAGTACACATTATTACTGAGGCATTTATAAATTCTAATTTAAAAGATACAAAACTTTTAATAGTTGGAAACATAAGTGCTGATATTGATACAGCAAAATATTCTAAATACGCAGAAATCGAATTCAAGAATCAATTAAAAAATGAGGAAGTCAGATTTTTAATGAGTAAATCAAGAGCAGTAATTATGGGATCCATTGCTTATGAGGGACACCCAGTAACTTTGAGTGAGGCGATAATATCAAATTCAGTATTAATTTATCCATCTTTTTCAGGATTAGATGAACTTATGCCATTAGATTATGATTACTCTTACTTTCATAACGATATAGAAGATTTAACTAGAGTTATGAATCTTCTAGATGATGAAAAAACTTACTCTAAAAATAAATCATTTTTAAAAGTGTTCAAAGAAAAGAAATATAGTGAAGATTTATTTTTTGAACAATTTCAGTTAGCTCTTGATTGCAAATGAGTATTTTAATTTCAGTCATAATGAGTGTGAAGAATGGGGAGAAATATCTAAATCAATCAATAGAATCAATATTAAATCAGAGCTATAAGAATTTTGAGTTCCTGATTTGTGACGATGGATCTAGTGATAATTCTCTTTCGATTATTAATAATTACTCATTAAAAGATAGTCGGATTAAATTGATAAAAAATAAAAAGTCAATAGGTCTCACAAAATCCCTAAATAGATTAATCAAGCTATCAAAAGGTGAAGTTATTGCTCGACAGGATGCAGATGATATAAGCACAGTCGACAGGTTTACAACTCAAATAAATTTATACCGCAAAGGAAAAAAAATAATAACAGCTCGGGCAAATATTATTAATTCTAAGAAATCAAAACCAAGATTTTCTTATTTTGTTCCAAATAAAATAATAATTAAAAGAAAAAATTGTTTTGTGCATGGAACGTTATTTATAAATAAACAAATTTTGATAGACAATAATTGCTATGACGAAGAATTTTATTATTCACAAGACTATAAACTTTTTTCAGATTTATTAGAAAAAGGTTATAAGATAAACACTATCTTCAAGACCCTTTACTCAGTTAGAAATGAAGGCAACATTTCAAGCTTAAAAAAAGACGAACAGAAATATTTTGCAGATCTAGTGAAGCAGCGCCAAATATAATGATAATTAGTGTTCAGTCAAGAGTCATTGCAGGTCCTTGGGGTGGTGGTAATCTGTTTACAAAAAATATCATTGCATATCTAAACAATGAAAAATTAACAGTAATTAATAATCTTTATGTTGAAAATATAGATGTAATTTTAATGACAGATCCACTCAAGAATTCCTTATCTACAAACTACTCATATGTTGACATCAAAAATTATAAAAAATATATAAATCCTAACGTAAAAGTTATTCACAGAATTAATGAATGTGACGAGAGAAAGAACACGAACTTTGTTAATGATGAAATAATGAAATGTAATGAAATTGCAGATTCAACAGTATTTGTAAGTAATTGGTTAAAAAATCTTTACGAAAACATAGGTTTATTAAATAATAATTCTGTAATAGTTTCTGGGTCTGATAGAAAAATTTTTAACAATTCAAATAAAAAAAAATGGGATGGAAAATCTAAAGTCAAAGTTGTAACCCATCACTGGGGGACAAACCCCAATAAAGGGTTTGAAATTTATAAACTTTTAGATGATTTAATTTATACAGGAAAAATTTCTAACATTGATTTTACCTTCATAGGGAATCTGCCAAAAGGATTTAATTTAAGAGCTTCAAAACACATTCATCCCCTCCAAGGAGAACTACTTGCACAAGAATTAAAAGAACATGATGTTTACCTCACAGCTTCAATTAATGAGCCATCAGGTAACCACCACATTGAGGGTGCACAATGCGGCTTGCCCCTAATCTATTTGCAGAGTGGAGGTGTAACTGAATATTGTGAGAATTACGGAGTTTCATTTAAAAATAGAGAAGATTTTGAATCATCACTGAAGAAATTAATTAATAACTATCAAGATTACATTAATAAAATAATGACTTATCCAAATAGCAGTGATGAAATGTGTAGTGAGTATTTGAAAGTATTTGAAAAATCTTTAGAAACACAAAATAAAATCGAATATCAAAGAAATCTATTCTCAGGAATATATAAACTGCTATATAAATCAAATAAAATAAAAAGTAGATTAATTTAAATGAATAATGTAAAAATTCTAAACTCTTCTAAAAATATTCTATTATGCCTTCTTATAGCTATTTCTTTTTCGGGTAGGTCATTTACTGGATTGACTATTTTTAACTATAGAATTGGAGAATTAATTGTCGGCGTACTATGCGTTTCATCTTTATTTATATTTTTCTACAAGAATCAAAACTATAAAGTTTTGATTCTAATTTTTAGATTTATAGTACTAATTTTCATTGTTACAGCTATTTTTTTAAACGAACCTACATACAGCACCTATTTAATACAATCAAGTTCTTATATTTGGATGATATCTCTACTATTTATTAGTTTAATTTTGTCTAAATTTATTAAGCTAGACAGCTGGTTTTATATTACATATATGTTAATTCCCCTCTTTCTTTTTTATACTGAAACATTTAACTATCCAGATTTTATGAAAAATTTTTATTTACTATATTCAGATAAATTTGATTTTCTTAAAGGAAGCGATTTAGCTCTTGTAATTATTTCTGCTCAAGTATTATCCATAATCAAGTTGAAAAGATCATATTATATCTTTACTTATATAATTTTAATTAACTCACTTTTTTTACCATTTCTTTTATACAAGAGCAAAGGCGCTTTTTTAGGCGCATTTTTATTTTTTATATATTTATTTTTTAAAAATATTAGATATACAGTTAGTAATCTGAAAAACTTTTCCACATTTTTCTTAGGGGTCTTCATCTTTATATTATCAGTAAACCATGTTTCTCAGCTCAATCTTTATGGTGAAGACACAGCAGTTGGTTATGTAGATCAGACTACGTCTAACTTGGAATCTATTATTGATTCAAAGAATACAACTGTTATATTCTCGTCATTTTATCTTGAAAATGGAAGATTGTATTCTTTAGAAAATAATGCAAATTGGAGACTTGAAATCTGGCAAGATGTCATTCACAATTTAACTAACCAAGATCTTTTAATGAGTGGCTATGGATATTCAACAATAATCCCAGAGATGGATGTAGCTTATAGACAAGGCACTGATGGAAGTAATGAGAATGTTCATAATTTTATGATAAATATCTTAGCAAGAGGAGGAGCCTTATCACTGTTAATTTACTTGATACTAATCCTTTACTTGTTTATTTTAACAAAAAGGAAAAGTTCCAATTTTTTAATTATTTTCTATATTTTTTCAGTATTTACCATTTCATTTTTTGATGCTACTAACGAAAGTGTTAGATACCCATTTATTTTTTACACTTTTTTAGGTTATTTTATAAATAATTTAGATAAAACATATAAATATAAACTATCCAATTAAGATTATTTTATTATGATTAAATCTGTGAAGCCTAAAGCATTGATAACTGGAATAACGGGACAGGATGGTTACTACTTAACAGATTTTTTAATCAACAAAGGTTACGAGGTTCACGGCACTATTAGAAGGTCTTCATCAATTAACACATCTCGAATAGATGGTCTGATTTCAAAATATAAGCAAAATGGACAACTAAATTTACATTATTCAGATCTGATAGATTCTAGTTCTCTGTCTTCATTAGTAGCTAAAATTAGGCCAGCTGAAATTTATAATTTAGGAGCACAGTCACATGTCGCAGTTTCTTTTGAGAACCCCATGCTGTCGACACAAGTTGGAAACATTGGCACCCTCTCACTCCTTGAATCCATTAAATCTATTGACAGTGGAATTAAGTTTTATCAGGCATCATCTTCTGAAATGTATGGAGGGGGCGCAAAAGAAATGCTAGATGAAAGCTCTCAATTTGATCCAAAAAGTCCATATGCTGCATCTAAAGTCTTTTCACATAATATTACAAAAGTTTATAGAGATTCTTATAATCTTTTTGCATCAAATGGTATTCTTTTTAATCATGAGTCTCCCCATAGAGGAGAAACTTTTGTAACAAGAAAAATCACAAGAGCAGCTACAAGAATTTATCTTGGCTTACAAGGCAAGTTAACTTTAGGTAATCTTGACGCTTCTAGAGATTGGGGCTTTGCAGGTGACTATGTAGAGGCTATGTGGTTAATGCTTCAACACGACACACCTGCTGACTGGGTGGTTGCAACTGGTAAAACTTACACTGTAAAAGAATTTTTAGATAAGGTTTTTACTAAATTAGATTTAAATTTTGAAAAATATGTTGTTTCATCCGAAAGGTATTACCGTCCCAACGAGGTCGACTACCTTCTTGGTGATGCTTCAAAGGCTAAAAGTGACCTAAACTGGAAACCTAAACATGATATAGATGATTTAATTAATTTAATGGTTGAATCAGATCTAAATTTAGCTAAACAAGAAGAGGTACTTCTTAAGGAGAATTTGATACACCCAACTTGGGAATACCCTACTTCCAAATAAAATGTGTGGATTTCTTGGAATTGCCTCCACAGATGATATTGAAGAAAAAAATCTACTGCTAGAAAATAAAAGAATTATATGTAGAGGTCCTGATGAAACTCAGCAACTAGAGAGTAAGAGTTCTGATCTTAATTTAAATTTAATTTTCAATAGGCTTTCTATATTGGAATTATCTCCAAGTGGCTCACAGCCAATAGTTGATTCTAATAACAATTATGTGATGATGTTCAATGGAGAGATTTTTAATTATATAGAGTTAAAAAAATATTTAAGTAAATACAATATTCAATTTGAGTCAAAAAATTCTGACTCAGAGGTATTGTTTTATGGTTTAATAAAAGAAGGTTCAAGCTTTCTAGATAAATTAATTGGTCAATTTTCTATAGTTTTTATAGATAAAAGAAAAAGTGAAATTATTTTAGCCCGGGATAGAACTGGACAAAAGCCTTTATTTTATTTTTGCAATAATAAAAGTCTTTACTTCGGGTCAAATTTGATTTCGATTTCAAATATGAGTAATGCAAAAGAAATTAACAAACAGGGCTTAAAAGAATTTTTAAATCTTGGTGTTATTACTTCTCCTGATACTATCTATAAAAATATATTTAAAGTAAAACCAGGAGAATACGTTACATTTAGCTATTCAGATACTTTTACTAAAGAATCAGATATTTACTGGGATCCATCAAATTATCTTGAAGAGAAGGATGCCTATAACAATACTGATTTTGACAACTTAATTTCTGACAGCATAGTTAAAAGACTACGTTCAGATGTTCCAGTAGCTACATTCTGCTCTGGGGGACTCGATTCAACTTTAATTATTAAGAAATTAAATGAATTAGGAATTAAAGCACCAACATTTTCTGTGATAAACAAGAATCCTAAATATGATGAACGAAAGTATATATATAAAGTTATTGAAAAATATAAAAATCAAAGCACTACTAGAGAAATTGACTCGAAAGTTACTTTTGAACAAATACTCCACAATATTGTAAATTTTGATGAGCCATATATGGATGCATCAAGTCAACCATCCACTTTCCTCTCCAAGGCAATTTCAGAAAATTACAAAGTTGCGATCTCTGGAGATGGCGGAGATGAAATTTTTTATGGCTATCAAAGGTTTCAAAATGAATTTAAAGTAAAAAAAATACCTTCTTTTTTAGCAAATATAATTTATAGAATATATCCAGCATGGCTTGGTACTGGTAACAAAATATTAAAACACAATAAAGACTACAAAGTAAGTTATCCATCTTATTTTGAAGATAATAAATTTATGCATCTCTTAGGATTTAATTATAAATCTGAATTTTCTGAAAAATTTCTAGAAAATACTGAAAATAAAGTTAAAAATCTTATGATTTTAGAAAATAAATTTTATTTATCTGAGATGATGAACCTAAAAGTTGACAGAACTTCAATGGCAAACTCTCTTGAAGTAAGATCACCCTTTATTGACCATAGGCTAATTGAATACCTTCTTTCACGAAGAACTGATTCTCTTGAATATAAAAAACCAAAATTATATGTGAAGCAATACCTTAGTCAAGATTTTGATGATAATTTTTTAAATAGAAAAAAAATGGGGTTTGTATTTGATTTAGAAAACTTGATTTATGAAAATAAGGAAAAAATAACCACTTTGATAAATGAGTCAGATTTACATCAGTTTATTCCAAAACTCAATATAAAAAAACTATTTATAAGGAAGTCAAGAATTAATAGCCAACGTATTTATAAGTTACTAATCTTAACTCATTTCATCAAAAATAATTGAGTGTAAAAGATTATCAAATCTTTGTTTATTCAAATTTTTGAAAATAAATTCCTCGATATTTTTTGAGTCTACTTCATATTTAACAAAGTCTTTTAATATAATCATAATTTTGTTAATCCAAAGATCAGTTTTATTAAGTTGCATAATTTGTAAAAACTGTTCATCTATATTTTCACCATGAAACCAATTGCCAGAAACATCAGAAATTAATACAGGTAATCCCACAGAAAGAGACTGTAGGGAAACACTTTGGCCTGATGGCTGGACTGTCTCTTTTAGAGGCACTAAGGATATCTTAGATTTTGAATATAGAGTTCTTAATTCCGCATCAGTTATTTTAGATTCGCCCAAACTTCCTTGTTTGAAATCCACATTTTCGTAATTGTTTTTTGAAAAAAAATTTTTCAAACTTTGATTGTTTGATATGACTAAAATTTTAAGATTTGATAATTCTTTTATCAATTGAACTAGAAATTCATAGTCTCTATTTCCATCATTTCCTACAAAAATTAAATCATAAGTCTTTTCTACATCCTCTTTTCTCCAAAATGCAGAATCAATACAAAATGGTAAATAAAAAAATTTTTTATTAAATTTTTGATATTTTGAATCTGCTTGTAGTTTTTCTTTTTTACCTAAAAAAATTAATCTATGTGAAATGGTAAACAACAGCTTTATAAAAAAGCTTTGAACTGCCCTTATAGTTTTGTTTTGTTTTGGTTTGGATAATAATCCCATCACTATAACAACTATCTTCCCCCTTCTGAAAAGTTTATAAAAAATTAAAACTGGAAGAAGAGATAATGCAATAGGGTCATTGGTAAGAACTAGTACTTTGGATGAAAAAAGAGTTTTAATATTTTTAAACGATAGGTAGCTACTAAAGTAAAAAGGTAAATTGCTTATCTTTCTAAAAACCTTTTCAATTAGTGATAAAAATAGGTTTTGATTGATTAGTGGCGTAATATAATGTAATTGATAATTTTTTTTATTAAAGAAATCATAACCATATAAAAAATCTGTTGAATAAGCAGAATTACTATCGATTTTTTTCTCTCTACCTGACCCAAATACATATGTGATATGTTCCATAACTAATGTAATATTAAAAGAGCTATTGAATTATAAAATGAATAAACTTAGTTTTCGAAAAGAAATTACAAGCTTGAGAGCTTTTGCCATCATTCCAGTAATTTTATACCATCTTGACATTGGTTTATTCAAATCTGGTTATTTAGGCGTAGATGTTTTCTTTGTTTTAAGCGGTTACCTGATATCTCATAAAATTATTTATGATATGAAAACAAATAACTTTAAATTTTCAACTTTTTATCTTGGAAGAATAAAAAGACTATTTCCTGCTCTTTTATTTTTAATACTGATCATAAACTTTGTTTCCATAAAGTATTACATTGGTTCAGATTTAAATTCAATCTTCAGCTCATCTCTTTATAGTCTTACATACTTATCAAACTTCTATTTTTTAAACAATACAAATTATTTTGATACAGAATTAAGTACACAATTATATTTACACACATGGAGTTTATCAATCGAAGAACAATTTTATATATTTATGCCTTTATTTCTATACTTTTTAATCCAAAAAAAAATTAATAATCAAAAAAAATATGTCCTATTAATTCTTATTTTAAGCTATTTAAGTGCAATTTTCTTACCAGTTCAATACTTCAGCTATAAATTCTATTTGCTTCCATTCAGAATTTGGGAGTTTTTAATTGGCACATTAGTTGCATTTTATTTACTTAATTATGAAAGCAGTAATAAATTTAACAATACAAAGTCTGCATTTTTGCTTGTTGTGATTATTTTACAATTTATTATTCCATATAATTCACTAAATCACCCAGGTTGGACAACCATTGTTACCTGTTTAGCTACTGCATTGTTATTAGTTTATATACAAAAAGCTGACATTTTGAATCAAATAGTAAACTTTAGGGTATTCTACTTTTTTGGATTGATAAGCTACAGCTTATATTTATGGCATGATCCAATTATAAAATTGAATAAAAAACTTAACTTAGTTGACACTGAAATTTTTTTATTTTTAGTAATTACAATAGTTTCATCGTTATCTTATTATCTAGTTGAAAATTATTTTCGACATAAAGCCTCAAATTATAACTTTTTTATTTTTAATACTTTAATTATATTAATGATACTCATTACCGTTGGGTACAAATCTAATCAAAGCACATTTGAATCTTCATCAAACATATCTCAAATAGAAGTTGATGAATTGAACTTATTTTCTCCCAACACAACCTCTACTACACTGCAACAGGAAAATGAAACTAACGAAACTATAACTGTAGATGAGAACACAACCTCTACTACACTGCAACAGGAAAATGAA
>Ga0209631_10005425_pt1 | contig 13518 bp, 10 predicted proteins | sample COG_08_FD_184752 | JGI IMG/M metagenome (GOLD analysis project Ga0209631, IMG submission 184752) | Pelagic Microbial community sample from North Sea - COGITO 998_met_08 (SPAdes) (version 2) | ecosystem: Environmental > Aquatic > Marine > Neritic zone/Coastal water | place: Helgoland, sampling... | reverse complement strand
GGTGTTCGTATTTTTGACCCTATGAAAAATAAATTTATTTCAGAGGAAGACATTTTTACTAAGTTTGGAGTAGATGCTTCTAAGGTAATAGATGTTCAATCTCTCGCTGGAGACAGTAGCGATAATGTTCCGGGTGTTCCAGGGATAGGAGTTAAAACAGCAGCTGAATTAATTAATAAATATGGAACTTTAGAAAAACTTTTAAAGTCAGCTGATGAAATAAAACAAAACAAAAGAAGAGAAACGTTAATAGAAAACAAAGATAAAGCATTAATTAGCAAAAAGCTTGTAACTTTAATGAAGGACACTCCAATTAAAAGAGAATTGGGAGAGTTTAAATTAAAAGAAATAGATAAAGATAAACTCTATGCATTTTTAAGAGAAATGGAATTTAATCGGCTTTTGAGTTCTGTCATATCTGCATATGGGGAACCAAAATTATCAAATAAACTAAGTGAAAAAGAGTCATCAGTTAAACAACAAGCAATTAATAGTAAGAATTATTATTTAATTAAAAATCCTGATGAAATAGATGAATGGATAAAAGAGGCTGAAGAAGTAGGTGAGGTTGCTGTAGATACAGAAACAAATTCCCTAGACCCACATCAGGCAGACTTAGTGGGTGTTTCTTTGTGTTCAAAAATTGGTAAAGCTTGCTATATACCAATAGGGCATAAATCATCAAAATGTATTGATAAAAATATTGTCATCAAAAAATTAAAACCTTTATTAGAAGATCCAAGCGTTAAGAAGATTGGTCAAAATATTAAGTTTGATTTTATAGTTTTATACAAACAGGGGATAACGATTTCGTCAATGGAAGACACTATGCTTATGTCATATGTGTTAGATGCAGGAAAAAATAGACACAATATGGATACTCTATCAGAGATTCATTTAGGCCATAAAACAATTTCTTTCAAAGAAATTGTTGGAACAGGAAAAAAAGAGATAAATTTTAGTGATGTAGAGATTGATAAAGCTAAAGATTATGCTGCTGAAGACGCTGATATTACTTTTAGATTGTATAAAAAATTCATTAAAAATTTAAAGCTTGAAAAAATGATTAATATTTATGAGGTCTTTGAAAAACCATTAATTAAGATTCTTGCTTTTATGGAAATGGAAGGAATTGAAGTAGATAGTAAATTCTTAAAATCTCTTTCTTTAAAATTTGAAAAAAAAATAAATAACTTAGAAAAAAAAGTTTTTAAAATTTCAAAAAAAGAATTTAATATTGCCTCCCCAAAGCAATTAGGTGAAATAATCTATAATGATCTTAAGATAGCAGGTCTAAAAAAGACTAAAAAAGGAAGTTTTGCAACAAGCGCGAGTGTTTTAGAAGATTTAGCTTTTAAAGGTCACGAATTTCCACAATTAATTCTAGACTGGAGGCAAGTATCAAAACTAAAAAATACTTACTCCGACTCTCTTCCAGAACACATTAATCCATCAACAAAAAGAGTACATACATCATTTTTGTTGGCAGCTACCACAACAGGCAGACTAGCGTCTAGTGATCCAAATTTACAGAATATCCCAATAAAATCAGAAGATGGAAAAGATATTAGAAAAGCTTTTGCTGCTAAAAATAATCACCTATTAATTTCAGCAGATTATAATCAAATTGAAATGAGAATTTTAGCAGATCTAGCAGATGTTAAAGAACTTAAAAAAGCCTTTAAAAATAATGAGGATATCCACTCATTAACAGCTAGTCAGATTTTCAATATAGATATTAAAAAAGTAAATCAAGATCATCGAAGAAAAGCTAAAGCAATTAATTTTGGAATTATTTATGGAATTTCACAGTATGGTTTAGCAAAACAGATTAATGTTTCAAATTATGAAGCAGAAGAATTTCTAGATGCCTACTTTGCAAAATTTCCTGAAATAAAAATTTATATGGATAGTACAATTAAGTTTTGCAGAAAAAGTGGTTATGTAAATAACATTTTTGGTAGAAGATCTCATTTTAATGGAATTAATGATAAAAATTTTAATGTAAGAAATTTTCAAGAACGAGCTGCAATTAATGCTCCTATTCAAGGGTCTGCATCAGAAATTATGCGTTTAGCCATGATTAGATTAGATAAAAAATTATCAGAACAAAAAAATGTTAAATCTAAAATGCTTTTACAAATTCATGATGAGTTAATATTTGAGGTACCCAAAAAAGATGAAAAAATGATGGTCAAATTAATAAAAGAAGAAATGACCAGCGTTGCTCAAAGTGATTATCATTCATTTTCAACTCCACTTACTGTTGATGTTAATGTTGGAGATAATTGGGGAATGCTTCATTAATTTAATTAGATTGCCCAATTTAGAACAATTTAGTATTTTTATATAAGGAATGCACAAACAAACTATAGCTTTAATAGATGATGATAGAAATATTCTAACTAGTTTAAGTATAGCTTTAGAAAAAGAAGGCTTTAAAGTTCAAACTTATATTGACGGTGAGAGCGCATTAATTGGACTTACTAGAATGCCTCCTGATTTAGCAGTGGTTGATATAAAGATGCCTAAAATGGATGGAGAAGAGTTGCTCAAAAAACTTAGAAAAAAAACATCGTTACCAGTAATTTTTTTAACATCAAAAGATGATGAGATTGATGAATTGTTAGGACTAAAACTAGGAGCAGATGATTTTGTAAAAAAATCTGGTGGCTTTTCAATAAAAGTTTTAATTGAAAGAATTAGAATTCAGCTTAGAAAAAAAGATACAAATAATAGTTTAGAAGAAAATAAAAGTTTAATTGCACATGGAAAACTAAAATTAGATCCTTCTCAACTTGAGTGTGAGTGGAACAACAAACAACTTCCAGATAAATTGACTACGACAGAGTTTTTAATTGTCAAAGAATTAGCAAAAAGACCAGGAATTATTAAAGAACGAGCTCAATTGATGGATATTGCCTACAGAGAAGATACGGATATCGAAGACAGAACTATCGATAGTCATGTTAAAAGAATACGTAAAAAATTCAAAAAAGTAGATCCTGATTTTTCAGCTATTGAAACTAGATATGGTAGTGGATATAGATGGAATGTTAGCTGATGTTTGGTAAATACTTAAAAAGTCTGTCTATATTAAAAAAATTTTTATTCATAAATTTTATAATTTTTACAATTATTGGATTATTTACTTTTGTTTACCTAAGCAATGTTCAGCCAAATTTGATTAAAAAAAAATCTGTTAAACATATAAATGTAATAAATAACACAATAAACACTCTTCTAAGGCTTGATATAAAATTTGATGTTGATGATATTAGAAAGTTTTTATTTTCAACCAGATTTATATTTCAAAATCTAGATAGAGTAATATTTTTTGACAATGATTTAATTGTTATTGGAGATACAGATACATTAGATTTAGACCCAAGATCTTTTTCAACAAGACTAGATGAAATTGAATTTGAGAGTTTAAGTAAAAATCAAGAAGATCAAAATAATCAAAAGGAAAATACCAATATAAATGAAAACAAATCTTTACCTTTTAATGATATCTTAAATAAATATTTAAATTCAAATGAATATGGAAGTTCTTATACTTTTATTCAAGAAGACCCAAATCAATTTAAATTAATTACAATTCGAAATGTAATTAAAGATGGATCAAATATTGGATATCTTGCTATTTCAGAAAATGCTAATGACATAAGAGCAGCAACAGATGAGAGAAAAGCTTTTGTCACTAGAACTGCTATTGCAGTGGGTTTTGTTATTCTTATTTTTTCTTTTGTTTTAAGTAGATATTTTATTAAACCTATTCAAAATCTTGTAAATTATACAAAAGTTATCAAGGAAAAAAGTCAGATAAAAACAAATATTGAAAGTTTAAAAAGTCGTAATGATGAGCTAGGACTTCTATCAAATTCACTAGATGATATGACAGTTGAACTTCAAAAAAGAGTTGCCCATGCAGAAAATTTTTCAACAGATTTAGTTCATGAAATAAGAAATCCTTTAGCATCTTTAAAAAGTGCTTCTGAGATATTGCAAGATACAAGTAATTCTGAACAAAGAACAAAATTACTAAATATTCTTAGTCATGATGTTTTGAGAATTGAAAGACTAATAACTGATTATTCTCAGATGTTGAAAGATGAAGTTGCTCTTAGCAAAGAAAAAATGCAAAAAATTAATATAGAGCCAATTATTCAATCTGTTGTAGATGATTATTATAATATTCAAAAAGTTAAAAAGAATATTAAAATTAATTATGAAAATGATGGTAAGAAAAAATATGTTATTAATGGTATCGAAAACAGAATTGAGCAAATAATTGCTAATTTGTTAGATAATTCAATTTCATTTTGTAAAGAAGGTGGAAATATTTTCGTCAATATTTCAAGTACATTAGATAAAAATATTATAGTTAGGGTGACTGATGAAGGGCAAGGGTTTAAAGAAAAAGATACAAGTAAAATATTTAAAAGATTTTACAGTAATAGACCAGATAAGTTTGGTGAACATTCTGGTCTTGGATTAAATATTGTAAAAAATTTAGTTGATCTTCATGAGGGTAGAATTTCAGCATCTAATCGATTAGATAGAGATGGAGCAATAGTAGAAATAAGTTTTCCCAGCGTCTAATCTAAACTTGCTAAATCTATTGTTAGCTGTATAAAACACCTCCATGGAAGATTTTAAAGTAAAAGATATATCGTCAGCTGAATTTGGTAGAAAAGAAATCTCTATTGCTGAAAGTGAAATGCCAGGGTTAATGGCTTTAAGAGAAGAATATTCGAAAACCAAACCTCTAAAAGGTGCAAGAATTATTGGTTGTTTGCATATGACAATTCAAACAGCTGTTTTAATAGAAACATTAGTTGACTTAGGGGCAGATGTTAGATGGTCATCATGTAATATTTTTTCAACTCAAGATCATGCTGCTGCAGCAATTGCAAAAGCTGGAATACCTGTTTATGCATGGAAAGGCGAGACGGAAGAAGAATATCTTTGGTGTATTAAACAAACTATTGTTGGTAAACCTGATTGGAAACCTAATATGTTATTAGATGATGGCGGTGATTTAACTGCAATCATGCACAATGAATATAAAGATTTAATGAAAGATGTAAAAGGTGTTTCAGAAGAGACTACCACTGGAATAAAAGCTTTAAATAAAATGGAAAAGGATGAGTCTTTGTTAATCCCAGCAATTAATGTGAATGACTCAGTTACTAAATCAAAATTTGATAATTTATATGGTTGTAGAGAAAGTCTTGTTGATGGAATTAGAAGAGCAACAGATGTAATGATGTCAGGAAAAATTGCAATAGTAGCAGGTTTTGGAGATGTGGGTAAGGGAAGTGCTGCATCACTCAGACAAAGTGGAGCAAGAGTATTAGTTACCGAGGCAGATCCAATTTGCGCATTACAAGCAGCAATGGAAGGCTATGAAGTTGTATTGATGGAAGAAGCCATTAGTAGAGCAGATATAGTTGTTACAGCCACAGGAAATAAAGATATTGTTACAGCTGATCACATGAGAGACATGAAAGATAGGGCGATCTTGTGTAACATTGGTCATTTTGATAATGAAATTCAGGTTGAGGCTTTGAAAAATTACAAATGGAGCGAAGTTAAACCTCAGGTACATGAAATAGAATTGCCAAGTAAAAAAAGAATTATTCTTTTAGCAGAAGGAAGACTAGTTAATTTAGGTTGTGCAACTGGACACCCAAGTTTTGTAATGAGCGCATCATTTACAAATCAAGTAATTGCACAGATTGAACTTTGGAATAACTATAAAAATTATGAAAATAAAGTTTATGTACTTCCAAAACATTTAGATGAAAAAGTTGCAACTCTTCATTTGAAAAAAGTTGGTGCTAAACTTACTAAACTATCAAAAGAACAAGCAGATTACATAAGTGTTGGGACCGAGGGTCCATTCAAACCAGATGCCTACCGCTATTAAAAATAGCATAATAGATATATCTTCAGAAGAGACGACCAAAGAATTAGCTAATGATTTCTCAAACTATCTAAAAGGTGGAGAAGTAATTTTTTTGTATGGAGAAATGGGAGTTGGAAAAACTACTTTTGTAAAATATTTAATTAATCAATTTCAAACAAAAAAAAATTTAATAATTTCTGAAGTAACAAGTCCAACTTTTAATTTACTGAATGAGTATGAGGCAGATAATTTAGTGATTAAACACTATGATTTATTTAGATTAAAAGATGAGTCGGAAGTTAAAAATTTAGATCTATTTGATAAAAATAAAAATACAATAACACTCATTGAATGGCCCGAATTGATTAAAAAAGAAAACTTTAAAAAGACCATAGATTTGACGTTTAATTATGAAAATGAATTAAATAATAGATCTGTTAAAATTACTGGTTTAGATTGATCTTGTACTATGAAATTTTCAAAAGATTTTAAAGAAATTAAAGGAGATGCATCATTTAGAAAATTTTATAGAAACACCAAAAAAAATTCAATTATTGTATTTGCAAATAAAGAAAAAACTAAAAATTTATTAATTTATGACTCAATTAATAAAATCTTAATTAAAAATAATATAATCGCCCCTCAACTTTTAAGTCAAAATTATAAAAAAAATTATATCGAAATACAAGATTTAGGAAAAAAAACAATTTATCAAATATTTTCAAATTATAAAAAAAAACAATATCCAATATTTAAAAAAGCAATTAATGTTTTAAATAAAATTCAGTTAGTTAAAGATAAAAAAATCAAAAATTTCAAAAACGAATTTTATCTAATTAAAGATTATAAAAATAAAATCTTATTAGATGAGGCAAACTTATTTAGCCATTGGTATGTTCCAAAAAAATTAGATAAAAAAAAAATTAATATATTTAAAACCAAATTTAATAGAGAAATTAAGCTATTATTATCAAAACTACATTTCAAAAATGATACTTTTGTTCATAGAGATTTTCATGTTTCAAACTTAATCGTAAACTCCAAAAATCAAATTGGATTAATTGATAATCAAGATGCACTTATTGGAAATAAGGCCTATGATCTAGCTTCTTTAATAGATGACGTTAGATATAAAACATCGAATTCACTTAAAGAAAAGGTTTATAATTATTATTTAATGACCAATAAAAAAATTAATGCAGATAAATTTAAGAATGACTATGATATTTTATCTGTTCTTCGAAATTTAAAAATTATTGGAATATTCATGAGACTAGCGGAAAGAGATAAAAAAAGAAAATATTTAAAGCTTATCCCTTATGCATGGAAGATGATTGATAACAGGATAGGTAAAAATAAAGACTTAGTTAATTTAAAGTTGTTATTAGAAACTAATTTCCCAAAATTTATAACGAAGTAAAATGAGAATTAATACAGCCTTTATTTTATGTGCAGGATTTGGAAAAAGATTAAATCCATTAACGCTAGACACTCCTAAACCTTTGATCAAATTTAAGAATATTTCAGTTCTCGAAACTTGTATTAATCTAATTGAAAGTTTGGGTATACAGCAAATTGCTTTGAATACTTTTTATTTAAAAGAACAAATTAGTAATTTCATAAATCTTAAAAAATTTAAATCTAAAATTACAATTATAGAAGATGGAGAGAATATTCTTGATACAGGTGGTGGCATAAACAATATGATGAAACACACGAATGAGGATAATATTTTAATATTTAATCCTGATACAATATGGAAAAAAGATTATTACAAAGAAATTATTGAGATGGAAAATATATATTTTTCAGAAAAATTAAAAAATATACTTTTATTAGTTAAAAAAGAATTAAGTTTTGATAAAAATTTAAATGGTGATTTTGATTTAAAAGATAATTTAATTATAAAAAATAATAATAGAAAATTTATTTATACAGGATGCCAAATAATAAATAAAAAAATCTTGTCCGACCATAATGATAAAAATTTTTCAATCACAAGTGTATGGAATGATTTAATTGAGAAAAAAAAATTATATGGATTTGAGAGTAGTAATAAGTTTTATCATTTAACAGACCTTGAAACTTTTAAAAAACTACAAGATCTTTAGACCTTTCACGATCTAGGTATTTACAATCAGTAATTTTCCTCTCTTTATCTAAATTTATCAACAATGGATTTCCAGTTGGAATCTCTAATTTTGATATTTGATTTTCATCTAATTTAAATAAATATTTACATAATGCTCTAATTGAATTTCCATGTGCAGAAATTAAAATATTATTATTAGAAATTTCATTTTCAATTTCTTGTTTATAAAACTTTAATACTCTTTCATAAGTATCTTTAAGAGACTCTGTGTCAGGAATTTTATTAATTGGTATTTCTTTATAAGTATCAATATTTAGAGGATGGTAAGGATTATTTTTATCTAATGGATCTGGTCGTAAATCCCACGAACGTCTAAATTGATGAACTTTTTCTTCTCCAAGTTTCACTTTCATTTCATCTTTGTTTAAACCTGTAAGTGCCCCATAATGTCTTTCATTTAATTGCCAGGCCTCTTTTGAAATTTTTTTATCTTTCAATGTTTCTTTAATTAATTTTAATGTATTTTTTGCTCTTAATTGAAAAGATGAGTAATAAATATCAATATCAATATTGTTTGATTTTATTAGTAAACCAGCTTTTTTAGCCTCTGATTTGCCATTTTCAGTTAAATCGACGTCAACCCACCCTGTAAATTTCTTTTCAAGATTCCATACACTTTGACCATGCCTTACTAAAATTAAATAACTCATTTGTTAATCTTTTAATTTAATTTATAAAATATGACCATACAATTCTATGATTAATTTTTTTTCAAAATATAAATTTATTTTTTATCTATCTAATTTGATTTTAATAGTTTTATATTTGTTTCCAGGTAGTTTATTGGGATGTTTTCTTTATAAAGATTGTATTTTGCAACCTCAGCTAACACCTGATTTTTTAGTTTCTACAAACCATTTGTATGCTTTTTGCTTACTGTCTATAATTGGTTTATTTACATACAGTAATTCAGATAAATTAAATTTTTTAAATACTTATCTTGTTTTACTTTCTATAATTTTAGAAATATTACATATATTTATTCCAGTAAGAAGTTTTGAATTTTCTGATTTATTTGGAAATTTACTTGGGGTAATAATTGTTTTAATAATTAATTTTTTTTATCAAAAATATGAAAATTCTAAAAATTAATTCATTAATAGTATTATTGTTTTTTATTTCAGCTTGTTCTTCGATACCATCAAATACTTCCAATAGCTGTTCTATATTTGGTGAAAGATATTTATGGTTTAAGCATGCAAAAAAATCTGAAAAAAAATGGGGTACACCAGTTTATTTGCAACTTGCTATAATTAAAATGGAGTCCGATTTTGATTGGCTTGCCAAACCCCCTAGACAAAAACTTTTTAAAGTAATTCCTTACAAAAGACCCTCAAGTTCATTTGGGTATTCTCAAGCTGTGGACGGTACTTGGGAACAATATAAAAAAGAGACAGGAAATAAGCTTGCAGTCAGAACTAGGTTTAAAGATAGTGTTGATTTTATTGGATGGTACACTAATAAATCTAGTACTATTTTGAAAATTTCTAAAACTGACTCTTTCAAGCAATATGTAGCTTATCACGAGGGATGGGGAAATTATAAGTATTACAAAAAAAATAAAAAAATAATTAATTTAGCTAAGAGAGTAGAGAGACAATCTAATCTTTATAAAAAGCAATTATTAGAGTGCCAAAGTAAATTTAATAAGAACAAATATATTATTTTTTAGATAGTTGTTTTTTTAGTTCAATATCAACAACATCAATTCTTTTACTATTTTTTGCAAGAGTTAAGTACATTGTTGGGGTCACATAAAGTGTGAAGAATGTTGATATTATCATTCCACCAAGTATTGTTGATCCAACAGCTAGTCTTGAAGCTTCACCTGCACCTGGTCCAATATTTCCAATAACCAAAGGCAACATTGCTATCATTGTACTAATAGATGTCATCATAATTGGTCTAAATCTTAATTCACACGCTTCTTTGACAGAGGCTTGTATTTCTTTTCCAGTGGTTCTAATTTGATTTGCATAATCAACAATAAGAATACTATTTTTGGTTGATATACCAATTAAAATTACCAAAGCAATTTGAGAAAAAATATTTATTGAACTATTTAAAAATAAAATAAATACCAGTCCTCCAAAAACAGCTAATGGGACTGTAAGCATAATGATAAATGGGTGGATAAAAGAGTTAAATGTTGCTGCCATCACTAAATAAGCAGTTAATAGTCCAAGAGCAAAGATTATATAGAGTTCATTTGTTGTTTCTTTAACCTCCTCAGACTCACCTTTCCAAGTAATTTGATTGTTAGGTGCAACCTCTGCCATAATATTTTCCAGATACTCAATTGCTTCAAATAATGAGTAACTGGGATTTACATTTGCAGAAATTGTTACTGCTCTTTGTCTGTCATATCTTGCTAATACTTTTGCAGATCCTTCTTCTTTTAAATCAACTAAGTTTGATAATGAGATCAATTCACCTGTTATGCTGGATCTTACAAATAATTTACTTAAGCTATCTTTATCTTTTCTATCAACTAAATATTGTTGAAGAATAATTGGATATTCTTTTCCTAATTTATTAAATGTAGTAACTCTTTTGCCACCATATAAAGTTTCTAATGTTTGACCAATAGATCTAGTCGATATTCCTAAATCTTTTGCTTTATTTTTATTGATAACTAATTTTACTTCAGGTTTATTTCTATTATAATCTGACTCAATTCTTGATAATCCCCTATTTCTTCTTAGCTTATTTATAACTTCTTTTTGAATAACTTCTAATTCTTCATAAGTACTTCCTAAAATTACCATTTGAACTGGTTTATTATAATTGGAAACTCTTATCCCTTGAGGTGAGATTGGAAAAGCTAGAGTTTGAGGTACAGTTACTATTTTACCTATAGCTTGTCTCATGATTGTCAAAGCATCTTTATCTCGTTTTTTCCAATCATCCAGTAAAGCAATAATAATAAAACTATTAAATGAATTTGCAGAGCTTCCAAAGCCTGGAACTCTCATTATGAATCTATTATAAGGACTATCTTCAGCCTGTAGTAATGGAAGCAATCTCTTTTCTACATCTTGAGCTCTTTGTTGTGTATAATCAAATGAACTTCCTTCATCAGTAAAACCAATAACTAAATAAACACCTCTATCTTCTTTTGGAAGAAGCTCTTTAGTAGTGTACATAAATAAGGCTACAGACCCAGCTATGATCAAAAAAATGAAAGTTATTATGGTTTTCTTTTTATTGATCCAGTAGTTCAATGTTTCTTTATAAAAGTTAGAAAAACTCTGAAAAAAAACGTTAAATTTTTTTACAAAAAATCCACTGTTAGATTTTTTTTTCAAAAATTTACTTGCAAGCATTGGCGATAAAGTCAAAGCAACAAATGAGGAAACGACAATAGAAAAAGATAAAGCTATAGCAGTTTCTCTAAATAAAGTTCCAGATATTCCTTTAATAAATATTAATGGAATAAAAACAGCAAGCAAAATTAAAGTTGTAGCAACAATTGCAAAGGTAATTTGTTTTGAACCGTTGTAAGCGGCAACCAATGGATTTTCTCCATTTTCTATTTTTCTGTAAATAGCATCAGTCATGATGACTGAGTCATCAGTTATGATCCCAATTGCAAGTATAAAGCTCAGTAAAACAAAGATATTAATAGAAAGTTCAAATAGATAAATTCCAAGAAAAGATGCAATTAAACTTACAGGTAATGCAACAGCAGGAACTATTACTGCTTTAATGTTACCCAAAAATAAATAAATTATTATCACAACCAAAATAAATGCTATTGCTAAAGTTTTATAAACTTCATTAATTGCTGCATTTACATATGTGGCTCTATTAAATGAAACTTCTAACTTTAAACCTTCAGGCAATGTCTTTCTTACTTCAATAATTTTTTTTTGTATTTCTTTTGAAAGTTCAACTGTTGAGGCACCACTTTTTGCATAAATTCCAATACCAACCGTTTTTTGATTTAAATTATTTTTACTTTGTGCTTTAAATAATGTCTTTTCAGAAACAGGGCCTAATTCTACATTTGCAACATCTGACAATCTTACAATTTTATTTTTTGTTCTTTTAATAGGTAAAAATTTTAATTCATCAATATTAGTATAGGATTTATCTAAATTAATTGTTAAATCTATATTATCTGCTTCCAAAGTCCCAGCAGGCAAACTTACATTTTCATTTCTAAGAGCATTTTCTACCTCTTGAATAGTCATATCATTTGCAGCTAATTTGATAGGGTCAATCCATACTCTAACACTAAGCTCTCTAAGTCCTCCTAATAGAATTCTTCCAACATTTTTTACACTTGAAAAAGAGTCGACCAAATATCTATCTGCATAATCACCAAGCTCTAAATCTGACCAGGTTGAAGATGAAACAGAAAGCCACATTGTTGTGGTAAAACCAGCTGCCTGTTTTAATATTTGTGGAGCATCTGCTTCAGAAGGAAGATTGTCGACTACTCTAGCCACTCTTTCTCTTATATCGTTTGCAGCATCATCAAGCTCAATATCAGTATCAAATTCTATGTTGATACTACTTCTTCCATTTTCAGATTTAGAGTCAATGTTTTTGATTCCTTCAGCTCCTCCAATTACATCTTCGATTACTTGGGTTATTTCCTGATCTATTATTGGAGCTGATGCAGATTTATAATCAACTTTAACTTGAACTACAGGTGGCTGCAAACCATCAGGTAATTCTCTTACTGGTACCTCGGAATAAACAAATAGACCAAACACAATAAGTATTAAAGATAGTACCCAAGCTACAACTGGTCTTCTAATGCTAACTTCAGTTATATACATTTAATTACTTATTATTTATTTTTTTCTTCTTTAGTTGATTTGTCTTTTTTTCCCCAATCTGATGAATTTTGTTTTGACCCATGTTTAATTGGTTTAATCTTACCATTAGGTCTTGTTTTTTTTAAACCTTCAGCAACAACCGTATCACCATCTTCAAGACCAGATTTGATTTCTACAATTCCTTTTTTTCTTAAGCCAATTTCTACTGGTACTTTTTTTACAGTATTTTCTTTGTCTACCTTGTATACATAAACATTATCGCCTTCCATTATCAGGCTAGTATCAAGAATACTTAACGAATTTCTTTCATTATAATTAATAGAAATTTCTAATAATGATCCTGATAAAAGTTCATTGTTAGGGTTATTTAGTTTAATTCTTACTGGTAGAGATCTTTTATTTGTATCAATTCTACTTGCAGTAGACTCTACAGTTCCAGAATATTTTTTAAGAGCATTTCCAGAAAATTTTATATCTACTGTTTGACCTTTTTTTACAAAAGGTGCAAAAGTTTCTGGTATATCGACATCAACAAAAAGGACTGAAGTATCCTCTAAATTTAATATAATTGAACTTTGCGATACATCTATATCGTTTGAAAAATCTCGTTTACCAATAATTCCATCGAAAGGAGTAGTTATGTTTCTATTCTTTAATTTTGC
>Ga0209631_10005424_pt1 | contig 13518 bp, 19 predicted proteins | sample COG_08_FD_184752 | JGI IMG/M metagenome (GOLD analysis project Ga0209631, IMG submission 184752) | Pelagic Microbial community sample from North Sea - COGITO 998_met_08 (SPAdes) (version 2) | ecosystem: Environmental > Aquatic > Marine > Neritic zone/Coastal water | place: Helgoland, sampling... | reverse complement strand
ATCGGCGAATTTGTAGAGATGCTCTCTAGTGGTAGCCTGATCCTGATGCTTCTGCTGGTCGCTGTGATGAGCCTGTTGCTGGGGATGGGCCTGCCCACAACAGCCAACTATATCGTGGTCTCTTCGTTGATGGCCCCAGTGATTGTGTCGTTGGGCTCTCAGAATGGGCTGATCGTACCATTGGTGGCGGTACACCTGTTTGTCTTCTACTTTGGCATCCTAGCTGATGATACTCCACCAGTCGGACTAGCCGCTTTTGCAGCAGCTGCAATCAGCCAAGGGGATCCAATCAAAACTGGTATCCAAGGCTTCACGTATGATATCCGAACAGCGCTGCTGCCCTTTCTTTTCCTATTCAACACCGAGCTGTTGCTGATTGACGTCAGCTGGTTCAAAGGAATTTTAGTATTTCTGGTGGCTGCTTCTGCGATGATGCTCTTTGCTGCCGCAACCCAGGGCTACTGGTTGGTGCGCTGTCGTTGGTGGGAGACAATTGTCCTGTTGCTGGTGGCTTTCACGCTGTTCCGCCCAGGCTATTGGCTAGATCAATGGCAGGAACCCTGGCAGCGCTATGCTGGAACAGAATTGACAGAGCAGTTGGAACAGACCGGACGCAACCTGACGGTGCGGCTAGATGTTGAGGGGCCTGATTTTGATCGTCCAGAAGAACTTAACAGCCTGACGATCCTGCTGGAGCTTAAGGCCAACCAGTCCTTGCAGCAGGCGCTGGATGAGAACGGAATTCTAATTCAGGTGGATGCCGAAAATGTTATTCTTGAAGAACCCATGCCTGGTTCTACCTACTTCCAGCCTTTCCAGCGTTTTGACTTCTACATGGATGATCCCGTACGCTTGATCGCGGTGCTTGAGCCACAAGCCAATCGTCCTGCCAAGGAGTGGTTTTATCTACCGGCATTGGCTTTGCTGGCCTTGGTCTGGTTGGCTCAACGTCGTCGTTCTCGTCTTGCCTCAGTTCAAGGATGATCATGTCCACGTCCCATGTCTTTCCGCGTCGTTCAGATTCTCAGTTGCCCACCGCTGTTGCTGGCGAAGGTTGCTGGCTGGTGGATGCCAAGGGCCAGCGCTATCTGGATGCTTCCGGAGGAGCTGCAGTCTCCTGTCTCGGTCATTCGGCAAAACCGGTGCTGGATGCGATCTGTCAGCAACTGCAGCAGTTGGCCTATGCCCACACTAGCTTCTTCACGACGGAGCCTGCGGAGCAGTTGGCTGATTTGTTGATCCAACATGCCCCAGGTAACCTGGATCGGGTCTATTTCGTCAGTGGTGGTTCGGAAGCGATGGAGGCTTCCCTCAAGCTGTGTCGTCAGTACTTTCTGGAAATCAATCAGCCGCAGCGAAGTCATTTGATTGCTCGACGTCAGAGCTACCACGGCAACACGCTAGGGGTGCTCAGCGTGGGAGGCAACCAGTGGCGACGGCAACCTTTTGAGCCCTTGCTCTCCAGTGGCGTCTCACACATTTCACCCTGCTATTATTACCGTGGCGCTGAATCTGGTGAGCCTCCAGAAGAGTATGGACTGCGAGTGGCAAATGAACTGGAAGCTGAGATCCTGAGAGTTGGTCCGGAACGAGTCGCTGCCTTTCTCGCAGAACCAGTGGTGGGAGCTACGTTAGGAGCCGTCGCACCAGTTCCGGGCTACTTTCGAAGAATCCGAGAGATTTGTGATCAGTACGGGGTACTGCTGGTGCTGGATGAGGTGATGTGTGGGATGGGCCGCACTGGCTCCCTCTTTGCCTATGAGCAGGAAGGGATTGCACCAGATGTTGTGTGCATCGCCAAAGGCCTTGGAGCCGGACTGCAACCGATTGGAGCAATGCTCTGCACGGACACGATCTACCAGGCGATTGCCCAGGGGAGTGGATTTTTTCAGCATGGACACACCTACCAGGGACATCCGACAGCCTGTGCTGCTGGGGTTGCTGTTCTCCAGGAGATGCTTTCACAGAATCTCCCCGTGCGAGTGAAAGAAAAAGGTGAGCGCCTATACCAAGCGCTGCAACAGCAATTGGCCGAACATCCGAATGTGGGGGACGTCCGTGGTCGAGGTCTCTTCCTTGGGATCGAGCTGGTGCAGGACAAACAAACAAAAGAGCCTCTCAATCCAAAATTCAATCTTCCGGAACAGATTCGCCACACCGCAATGCAGCAAGGTCTGCTCTGCTATCCGATGGGTGGAACGATTGATGGTCGACGAGGACATCACATCCTGCTGGCTCCACCGTTCATCATCAATGATGAGGAATTGGATCTGATCGTGAGCCGGCTCTCCTCTACTCTGAATGCGACCCTTCCTGCACTCGATCAAGCCGCATGACATACCTGATGGTTGCCCCGAATGGCGCCCGCAAGACCAAGACCGATCATCCTGCTCTGCCCGTAACCTCGCCAGAATTGGTACAGACAGCCTTGGCTTGCTGGCAAGTGGGAGCGCAGGGTCTGCATGCTCACATCCGCAACGCAGATCAGTCACATCTATTGGATGCTGGACGCTACCGGGAACTCCTCGCCCTGTTGAAGGAAACAGTCCCAGCACTGGAAGTACAGGTGACCACTGAAGCTGCTGGAATCTATCAGGCTCCTGAACAGCGCCAACTGGTGTTGGACTTGCGTCCGTATTGGATCTCGTTGTCGGTTCGGGAAATGGCACGGGAGCCAGACAGCAAGGTTGTGCGAGATTTCTACGCTGAATTGTCCCAAAGCCAAATTCGCATTCAGCACATTCTCTATGACGCTAACGACCTACGACAGCTTTTTGACTGGATCACTCAGGGTGTGTTACAGCGTCCAGCGTTTCTCTCGATCCTTTGGGTTCTTGGGCGTTATTCCATCGATGGCAACAGTGATCCTGCTGAGTTGAATCAGGTTGAGACTACCCTGCAGGCGCTGGGAACCGATATTCCGGAACAAGTGATGGTTTGTGCCTTTGGTCTAGGGCAGAACCCCTGCCTGGTCGAAGCGGCAAAGCGGGGTTGGGACTGTCGGGTGGGTTTTGAGAATGGCTGGTGGAAGCAGGATGGCTCAATCGCACAGGACAACGCAGACCTACTGCAGGACTTACGTGATCAACTGGGTCAGCGGGAAATGATTGTTTGAACAGGAAGAGGAAAGTACACTCTGGCTAATTGGCTGATCACATCAGCGATTCAACACTTACCAACAGGAGCAGCAGATGGATCTTGGATTGAAGGGCAAGAAAGCGTTAGTGACCGGTGGAACCAGGGGAATCGGACGGGCGATCGTGGAGGCTTTTGTGGGAGAAGGCACGCACGTAGCCTTCTGTGCACGCAATGCCGCCGAAGTGCAAAAGGCCCAGAACGACCTGAGTGGCAAAGGCCCGACTGTGCTGGGAACCGCTCTCGATGTGGGGAACAAGGAAGCGCTGGAGCAATGGGTTCACGACTCTACCAAGGCATTGGGTGGTCTGGACATCGTCGTCTGCAACGTTAGCGCATTGGCAATTCCAACCAGCGAAGAGAACTGGCAGGCTTCCTTCAACATCGACGTGATGCACACGGTCCGGACTTGTACCACGGCGATCCCCTACCTTGAGCAGAGCGACTCAGCTTCGATTGTCAACATCTCAAGTGTCTCTGGACGAGAAGCCGACTTTGCTGGTGGACCGTATGGAACTGCTAAGTCTGCGATCATCGCCTATACAGCCCACATCTCTTTCTCACTGGCTTCCAAGAACATTCGCGCCAACAGTGTCTCTCCGGGCAACACCTACTTCCCCGGTGGGGTCTGGGGAAACATCGAACAGGGCAACCCGGACCTGTTCAAGTTGGCGATGGACCTCAACCCAACCGGACGTATGGGTACAGTCGAAGAACAGGCCTTTCCCGTATTGATGCTTGCCAGTCCATTGGCTTCCCGTATCTCCGGAACCAACCTGGTGGCTGATGGTGCCCTGACCCGTGGGGTTCAGTTCTGAGGGCTTAGTTACTGAGCACCTTCCACTTGCCTGGAGGAACTTCCAGGCAGGCTTCAATGGCGACAGTGGCGATTACGGAGACAGTGTTGTGCACCTCGTCAACCACATTCATTCCTCCCCTGGTCACTTCGACCGATACATTTCCACGCGGCAATTCACGGGCAACGATATCCCGATCGACCTTTTCGGGTTCCTGCACTCCGACGGTGACGTTTACCTGCATCTTTTCATGGGAGATGTCGAGGGAGCGGAACAGGATCAGTGAGCTGTGGTGAATTGCATCCTGGACGGCCCGACAGGCAGCCTTGGTGTAGTTCCCACCGTAGAGATCATTGCCGGTACCAATTTCAAGAATAAGACGTTGCATCAGCGATCTCCGGGTTCAATGTCGAAGTAAACAACCACAGCAACATTAGCGACCGTGGTTGTACCCAGTCCGTTCGGCTGGGGGATGTCGAGTCCACCGTGGACCACGTTCACCGAACTCTTGCCGTGAGGAATCAGTTTTTGAACCTGCACCACGTCAACCTGATCGGGTTGTTGTACAGCGATTTCTAGCTCAACGATCATGTCTGCGGGAGACGCACCGAAAGCCAAGGGGAGATTGAGCGAGTTGCGGTAGAGGGCATCCTGGACGGCCCGACAGGCAGCTTTGGTGTAGTTCTGGCTGACCAGAGATACTCCCATGCCCAACTCCATCACCATTCTGGTTTTTGTCATGAATCTTCAAGGGTATTGGGTTGTGATCAATAGCGGACTTCCAGCTTCGGAAGCAGCAACGACAAGTTTTTCTCCGAGAGACAACACTGGATTGAAACCGGAAAGCAGAGATCATCGGGGGATTGACTGCAAAAGTAAAATGGATAGAACATCCAGCGGTTCTATCCATTCATCGCATCAGGGAAAGCAACGATGGCCCAACTCGAATCACAGCGTCACCTCTTCGAGATTTCTCCAGAGATCGCCTACTTCAACTGCGCTTACAATGCACCCTTGTTGGTTGAGTCAGCCAAGGTGTTGATCGAGGGTGCGTTGTCGAAGTGTCAACCCTGGCAGCGCAAGCCCAACGATTTTTTTGACGATGCTGAGCAATTCCGGAAGCTGGCCGCAAGAGCACTGGGTGGTAATTCGGAATGTTATGCAGTGATCCCATCTGCCAGTTACGGGACTTCGACGGTGGCTCGGATTTTTGAAGAGAAGCTCGGTCGAGGCGATGAAATCATTGTGCTGGAGAAAGCCTTCCCTTCAGAATACCTGCCCTGGCAGCGGCTCAGCCAGGTTACCGGAGCCCAGCTGGTAGTTGTGCAGGCGCCAAAGGACTTCAACTGGACCCAGGCGGTGCTGGATTGTCTCACACCTCAAACCAAGCTAGTGGCCATCCCTAATTGTCATTGGACAAATGGTGCACGGCTCGACCTGTTGGCGATCAGTGAGGCCACACATTCATTGGGAGCTTGCCTGAGCCTGGAACTTACTCAGTCGCTGGCAGCCCTGCCCTTGGACATCAAGCGAGTGCGTCCTGATTTCGTGGTGGCAGCTGGCTACAAGTGGTTGCTCTTTCCATATGGACTGAGCCTCTTTTATGTAGATCCACGCTGGCATGGGGAACGTCCGTTGGAGGAGACCTGGCTCAGCCGGGAGGGTGCTGAAGTCTTCGAGAGACCTCTGGACTATGAGGCACCGTATCAATCCGGAGTCCGGCGATTCGAAATGGGCCAGAAGAGTATTCCCTCGTTGCTACCGGGTGGGTTGGTTGCGTTGCGGCAACTTGGGGACTGGGGAGTGATAAACATCGCAGACACTCTGGAAGCGATCAATGACCGGATCGCACAGGTGCTGGAAGAGATAGACTGGACTCCGGTTCCCAAACAACACCGCAGTCCTCACTTGTTGGGAGCATCTTCAAAGAGAAGAGTGTCTGAAGACTTCTTGAGGAAATTGGCTGAGCAAAATATCTTCGTTAGTTATCGAGGGGATTCGCTACGGATTGCCCCACATCTTCATATCAATGAGCAGGATTTGGAGAGGTTGCTTGGGGTGTTGAGGGACAGTTGAATGTTCACAGCAGGGCTGACAGTCTTCGACATTGGTGCTCTCCTCAAAAAAGTTCAAAAGTACCTTAAACCACTGTCCATGAAAAGTAGGCATAAACAGTTCACAATCTTGGAAATCGAAACGCTGATTGACTGAGCCTACCAGCTATCCTCAATGGATTTTTCGCCCACCTCGTATCCATACCGCTGGTAAAGTTTGAAGAAGCAGAGAAAGCGCTTCGTATCCTCGGGCAGCTTTGGAAACTTCTGCCGTTTCTTCGCGTACATTTTTAGCAACACCTCGGCGATGTCGTAGTCGAACGCAAAGGCGGCACCGGAGCTGATGTTGAATTTCTCAAACGTCAACACCCGTGTGAACAAAAGCATCTCCGGCTCAAAGGACTAGCTCATCCCGATATCGGTCAAGATAATAGGCTCAAGATCTGGATTGAGGCAGTCCTGAAGTTCAAGAGCACAGACCCTAGAATCAATGTAGAAAAACTGAAAAAGAAAAGTAGCTTTTGGCTCTCCCTCGGATCTTCGCAGACAATTGGGTAGCACTCGTGATATACTTATTTTTTAGTCAGTTTTAAGATCCTGCTTTTTTGGCTCTACACAGGAGAATCACGATGTACCTCAAGCACCTGACCTGGCGCGAGACCGAACAGTATCTGCAGCAAAAACAAAGCATCATCATGCCGATTGGTTCGCATGAACAGCACGGCCCCAATGGCATGATCGGCACCGACATCATTTGTCCGGTACGGGTTGCCGAAGACCTCTCCCAGGAAACCGGCATCCTGATCGGCCCTTCCATCGAAGTGGGCATGGCTCAGCATCACCTGGGCTTTGCCGGCTCCATCACCGTCCGCCCCACCACGCTGATTTTAATCATTGAAGACTATGTGAAAAGTCTGGCGAAGCATGGTTTTACGCACTTTTTCTTTTTGAATGGACATGGAGGCAACATTGCCACGGTCAAGGCCGCGTTCGCAGAAATTCATGCAGAAGCCAGCCTTGGACGAGCCCCCGTTCAGCAACCAGAGCTGGAGTTGGTGCTCCACAACTGGTATCAGGGACGACGAGTGACCGAGATGAGCAATCGCTACTTCCCTGGGATCGAGGGTAGTCATGCAACGCCTTCAGAAATTTCACTGACCTTCCACGCCTACCCAGAACACACCAAGCCTGCCGTGCCAATGGAACCCCGAGTGGCCCGTGGAGGCTCCTTCGGTAGTGCAGTAGATTATCGTCGCAAGTTTCCAGATGGCAGGATTGGCTCTGATCCCTCCGGTGCAACTGCCAAGATTGGTGCTGAACTGTGCCAGGCTGCAGTCACGGATGCGTTGGATGCGCTGCGTTATCAGGAATTCCTCTAGGCCTCTTGCTGAGATGTTGATGCCTGAACCACAGAACCTAGTCCAGCTGAAGGTGTGGGGTCTCTTCGGTCGCTTCGATTATGACCTACCGATCACTCGCACGGATTCCCCGATTGCGATCCTGACGGCACCCAATGGCTATGGCAAGACCCACCTGTTGCACATGATTGATGCTTTGGCCCGTCAGGATTACCTGGAGTTGAGTCGCTACACCTTCGACTCGCTGGATATCCAGCTGGCAGATCAATCCCAAATGACAGTCACTCGCATGAACACGGAAGGGAGTTCGGGGATCTGTCGGATGGACTTGAAGGAACGGTCGCTCGGCACAGAACAGGAACAGCGAGCCAGCGTGGCGGTTCATACTCAATGGGGGGCACGTTGGGAGAGTGAAGAAAATGATTCGGCTGCCGCAGAGTGGCCGGAACGCCGCAAGGAATTTCGAAACCCAACGGATCCCTGTGCTCATGTGCCTCACTGGGTGCAGGCTTGGCGCCATCGACTACAGAGAGTCAGCATGCTGCCTTAAGTACGTTTGCCGGTCCAGTCAAACATGTGGGCTGAAATGGGTGGAATGTCCGAAGGATCGAAGCCGGATACCGTTCGGGAGCAGATTCAGCATTCGGTGCAACAGTCTTCAAAAGATTATGCCCAGACGGTTCGTGAACACGAACGCAACCTGCCACAGCCTCTGCTGCAAGCCTTGCAGGGTACAGAAGAGGTCTCAATAGGGGAATTACGAGATCTATTTGGGCGTCTTCAGGAGCAAGAGAGATGCCTGGAGGAATTGCAACTGATCAGCCTGGGTACGACGGAGAGCATTCCACCTACAGGAGCAAACTACCTTTCTGAATAGGGCCGGCTGTTACGTTGCTACTGTGAGAACATCCTGAAGCGCTTTCACACCCTCCAGCACTGTGCTCGCCGCCTGAAGTTGTTGCTGGATACACTCAACCTCTGGCCACAGAGCAAGCATTTCCAGACAGATTCCACAGGCTAATTCGAATTGTGTGTTATGGATCACAACGGTGAGTTACGGCAACCTCTCTCACTGGACAAACTCTCTTCCGGAGAACAACAAATAGTCTACCTGCTGGGCCTGTTGATCTTTGATACTCAACCCAAGCAGCTCGTATTGTTGGATGAACCGGAGCACTCGCTGTATGCAGCTTGGCAAGACGACTTCCTTCCGCTGCTTCAGCAGATCTGTGGACTCAACGACTGCTACCTGTTGATGGCCACGCACTCTCCTTCCCTCGTAGGTGACGACTGGAATATTGTTTGTGAACTTGCTGATCAGGTAGAGAACTGATGCCCAGTACGCTGCTGGCTAGTCAGCGCAATCCGGTCCGCATTCTCAACCAGGCCCGCATGCGCCACAGCCAGTCTCGTAAGTTGACGCTACTGGTCGAGGGGCCTTCTGATCGCAAGTTTTTTCTCAACTGGCTACGTGAGGAACAGTTGCGTGTTGAATCTCTGCAGGGTCGTCAGCAAGTGGAGGCAGTCTGGCGTCTGGCCTGTAAGCAACCAATCCAACCCCGCTGATTTGTCTGGTCGATCGGGACTACGACCAGATGCTGGGGCGTGAACTGGTTGAACATGAGCGCTTCATCTATGTCTCGGCGCGGAGCCTGGAGGAAGAAGCCGAAGCCAATGATCTGGAAGGGGTACTGGTTCGCTCGGATGCCTTGCGTAAGCTGTTCTACGAAAAATTACTGGAGCGGATCCTTGATGAGCAGGAAGATCCGGTTGCTGAAACAACAACGCGAAGCCTTGCGTAAGGCAGCTTCCCTGATTGGTGCCCATCGCGCTGCAGTTCAATTCTTCTACTCGGAATTTCACCGTGGGTACCGGGATCGAGATGCCTTGCAGATTGGTGCAGGCCGAATTTTTGGACCCACCCACCCTACAAATTCAAGAAAACAAACTAAGGAAAATCGTTGTTGCCAGCACCCTCTGCAAACCCGATCACGATTGGATGGTCAATCGGGCTCAGCGGCTGTTTGCAGAGTACGGTTCGGGCTGGAACCTCTGTCGGAGTCATGACCTCAGTAAGCTCCTGGCTTTGCACCTGAACGCGCTTGGACGAGAGAATCTCTCACAAGCCGATGTTGAATCCTTACTCCGTGCAAGCTTCGAAACAGCGATGGTACAACAAACCCAGTTTGGTCAATGCTTCGTGGAACTGGAAAAGAAATTGCGTAAGGCGTTGTTACGGTGACGTTTTGATTGCCTGAAACGGAGTTGGGTTGATTTAGCTACGAAGTATTAAGGACAATTCCTACCATTTCTCAAAATAGACAACCTGTTTTTCATCTGCTAGTCTAATTGATTTGCTTCTCATCCGCATCGCCTCAGGAGCCAACAGCACAATGTCCGGAGTCAACCCCTACATCCAGCAACCTGATTTTGTCCTGCCGCAGGAGCCCTACAAGATCACTTTTTTACCGGCTGATGTCACGGTTGAGGTGCAGCCAGCAATGCTGCCTCATCCTCAGGACGGACTCCCTGGCTCTCTGCTAGCTAGTGCTCTGGAAGCTGGTCTCGACATGGATCATTCCTGTGGAGGAGTCTGTGCCTGTTCGACCTGCCACATCTGGGTGCGTTCCGGAATGGAAAGCTGCAATGAAGCCACCGAGGATGAGGAAGATATGCTGGACATGGCCCCCGGACTACAGCCAAACTCCCGACTGGCCTGTCAGTGTGTACCTGATGGAACGAGTGATGTGGTCGTGGAAATTCCCGATTGGAACCGCAACCTGGTGAGTGAAGATCACTGAAAGGACGATATGATTACGCTGACCGAAAATGCGGCAAAGGAGATCCGCAAGATCATGCAGGAGCAGCAGCTGGAAGAAAATGTATTCATCCGAGTGGGGGTCAAGGGTGGGGGATGCTCCGGCTTCACCTATACCTTTGATTTCGATGCCCGCAAGACTCGCTTTGACTTAGATTTCGAATCACAAGGGATGCAGGTTGTTGTGGACAAGAAGAGCTACCTCTATATTGAGGACACAGAAATTGATTGGAGCTACAGCCTGATGGATCGTGGATTGCGCTTCAATAACCCCTCCGCAAAGTCTTCCTGTGGTTGCAAAACTTCCTTCCAGTTTGAAGCACCTGTTCAGGAAAACGTCTTTCAACCTACTTGGTAAAACCGATGAGCGCCGAACTTTGCGAACAAATTAAACAAGCCGTTCAGACAGCCCTTCCAGACGCCGAGGTGGCAGTCACTGGCGGTGGTGGTCACTTTTCTCTTGAAGTCATCTCCTCAGCCTTTGAGGGTAAGGGTCTGCTGGCTAAGCAACGGCTGGTCTATGGTGCTTTGACCGAACTGATGGCTGGGGAACACGCACCAGTCCATGCCATCGATTCATTGAAGACTCTTGTGCCGGAATGAGATCCGGCTTTACCTGGCTGGAACTCCTCCTGGCGACTTCGGTCGCTGCTGTCTTTCTGGCACTCACCTAGGGACCGCTGCTGCACTTCTCCTCTCTACTCACCGATCAATACACTACCTCCGCCAAGCAACACCAACTGGATCGCTTTCTATTGATGCTTAAGACGGAGTTGATCCAGGCTGGATATGCGCTAGGAGATGATGCTGAACAGGTGTGTCTTCAGATGAAGTAGTCCTGCTGGCAGATCTCAACCGTGATGGAGACCTGAATGATACTCGAGAGCGTATCTCCTACCGTTTTCGTGCTGCTGATAAGAAATTTCAACGTCGTTCTGGAAGTGGGAGCTATCTCTTTTGCCCTCGGTTCTAGTCGTGATCTGCCGATGTCACCACCCCAGCACTGCGTGGTAGTAGGAGTTCGCTTGGATCCAGATGCAGAAGATCTCTCCTACACCCTCTGTCCGATTCTTCTCTGAGTAAGCTATGTCCACACTGCGTCTGCAACTTCATTATCCGGACATGCCGGTTCCTCAGCGGGCTCATCCCAAGGATGTGGGTCTTGACCTAACGGCAATGGCGGTGGAGCCACACAATGAACGACTTTTTTTCATCGACACGGGTGTCTCGGTCGAACCTCCAGAAGGATACTACGTGGAGGTGGTCGCGCGCTCCAGTTTGTCCAAGACGGATTTCATCCTAGCCAATTCAGTTGGTATCATTGATCCAGACTACCGAGGTCGAATTCGGCTAGCACTACGATACTTGGGGGGAGAATCTGGGGCGGACGCTGCAGCAGAGCTGATTGGGCGTCGAGTGGCTCAGCTGATCCTACGTCGCCGAGAGGAAGTGACTGTGGAAGTTGTCAGCGAGTTGGGAGTAACCGTCCGAGGTGTGGGAGGCTTTGGTAGCAGTGGAGGTTGAAGCTGCGCCTGCACAACGATATGGCGATTTCCAAGATCTTGAAGCTGCTGGCTCATCTGCAAAATTTGTTGATCTTACAAGAGTTCCCGATACCATTTTGGGAACAGCCTGCCCAAACCGTGACGAGCTTGGATTCGTTGAATGAATAGATCATCAGAATCACTTCGGCTAGTTTAGAAAGCCGATCTCCTAGGGCAATCAGCTCATCGACCAGCACGACACTTTTATCAATTCTTCACATTGGGTGAAGAAGAAAAGGTTGGACCTGCTCTCTGGCTAAGACTGCCAGCCTCCTCCTTGTTTGACCTGAGTTTCATGAAAGATCGAGAAGAAAGTGCCTTGGTTCAGGCCAAGAGACAACTGCAGCAATTTTGGCGAGACACCGGTGTGACTTGTGACGAACGCTTGCTGAAGGCGTTCTACCAGTTGTCTCGAGAAGAGTTCGTGAGCCCGATTCACCGGGAAAACGCCTACATGGACTACCCGCTGCCGATTGGTTCCAACCAGACCATCTCCCAACCCACTACCGTGATGACGATGCTCCGCTTGCTGGAAGTGGCTCCACAACACCGAGTGCTCGAAGTCGGTGCCGGTAGCGGTTACAATGCTGCCCTGCTGGGTCTGTTGGCCAAGCAGGTGGTCTCACTGGAATGTCGAAGGGAACTGGTTGAAATGGCTTCTCAGAATATACGTCGAGCGGGCATTCAGAATGTGGAAGTCCGTTACAGCGATGGAAAGATTGGTGTTCCAGAGTTGGCGCCGTTTGATCGGATCATTGTCACCGCAGCGGCGGCACGCTTTCCCAATGATCTCTGGGAGCAATTGGCTGAAGGAGGGATTCTCGTGGTTCCGGTGGGAGATCCCTATTCCTGCGCAATGACTAGGGCGGAGAAGAGTGACGGCAAACGACACGTCACCCGTCACGGTTCCTACGCCTTTGTGCCCTTGGTGTAAGAGAGAGATGATTTAATGGCTTTTTGGGAAATTTGGCTACAGGCACTGATCCTTATCGTGATTTTGGGTACCTTCCTCTGGGGAGTCAGTGTTCGGATAAAAAATGCCGGTATTGTTGATATCTTCTGGGGACCAGGCTTTGTGGTCTGCACTTGGTGGTACGCCTGGCAGTGTGAATTCGACTCGTGGCGCTCCACGCTGCTGCTTGGACTGGTGACGATCTGGGGACTGCGACTTGCCGTGCACATCGGCTGGCGTAACCACGGTAAGGGAGAGGATTATCGCTACCAGCAATTTCGTCAGGATTTTGGACCAGAACGCTACTGGTGGTTCAGTTATTTTCAGGTGTTTTTGCTGCAGGGTGGATTGCTTTGGTTCATCTCGGCTCCCTTGCTGGCAGTCCCATATCTTGCTGCAGAAGAAAATCCTTTCGGCTTGTTTGATACGTTGGCACTCTTTTGCTGGGGAGTTGGTTTTGCTTTTGAGGCTGGAGGAGACTGGCAGTTGGCACAATTCAAGGCCAATCCTGCTAACAAAGGTAAGGTGCTAGACCAGGGATTTTGGAAGTACACGCGTCATCCAAACTACTTTGGCGATGCAGCGGTCTGGTGGGGTTATGGATTGTTCAGTGTGGCCAGTGGAAGTTACTGGCCAATGATTGGTCCTCTGTTGATGACCGGGCTGATCATTCAGGTTTCAGGAGTTCGACTGCTGGAACGCACACTGGTGGACGCCAAGCTGGAGTATCGGGATTATGTTGAGCGAACCAGCGCCTTCATTCCCTGGCCACCCAAGGCTTCCTCTTCATCAAGAACGACTTCCCAGCAGGAAAGCTAACCAGTGATTGCTCGGCTGAGACTTGTGCAGGCTTGGCAGGT
>Ga0209631_10005422_pt1 | contig 13519 bp, 13 predicted proteins | sample COG_08_FD_184752 | JGI IMG/M metagenome (GOLD analysis project Ga0209631, IMG submission 184752) | Pelagic Microbial community sample from North Sea - COGITO 998_met_08 (SPAdes) (version 2) | ecosystem: Environmental > Aquatic > Marine > Neritic zone/Coastal water | place: Helgoland, sampling... | reverse complement strand
TATCTGGTGAATATAGTTTGCTGAAAAATGGAATTAAATCTAAAATTATTAATGAAGACTCGATTATAGAAAGTTTAATGTGTTTTAAACGAGCAGGTGCATCTGGCATTGTTACATATTTTGCTCTAGATGTAGCAAAAAAGCTTAACGTTTAATTATAATAATTTTCTAAAATTACACGAGATTTAGGAAAGACTATATTATTAGGAATAAAGAATTTATTCTGAAAAATTTGTCTTGTAAAATATAATGATTTTCTAATTAATAAATTTGAAAAATTTTTAGGTATTTTTTTTGAAATTAAATAATTGGGAACTTCATATATATATCCATCAATCTTTAATTTATTAATATCTTTATTAATAGTTGATTGATTGTCATTTAAATTTGGATCATAACCCAATTCTTTAATAAGACTTAACTCAAAAAAAATATAAAAAAAAATCCATTCTTCAGATTTTATTAGACTAATTAAATTTTCAAATAATTCATATATTTTTTTATTAGGTTGAAAATCTGGCAAAAGAATATCTAACAACGAACAAATAGATAATAAGGATGAAGTACGTTCTTTGTCATTAAAAAATAGTGGTGAAATAGGTTTTATTAATTCAGTCTTAAAATATCCAACTCTGTTTTCGTTCTTAGAGTTGTAGGACACAAATAATTTATTTGAGATTTGCAAGTAATTTCTAATTTTTCTAGAATTTCCTCCATAAACTATTCCATTTGTTTTGCCCAATTTTTTTGTAAAAACATTTATAATATTTGCATTCTCTCGAAATTTTCTTTTTGATAATAAATAACACTCATCTTCCCAAATCATAATTTTAAAATTTTTATAAGTTTTGAGGCAGCATTTTGTTGCGCATTTTTTTTTGATGAGCCATAACCAGTTATTTTTTTTGAATCACGTATTTCAACTTCAGTCTTAAATAAAGGATTGTGTTGTGGACCAGTTTTTTTAGAAAAAGAGTATTTTGGAAGTTCTTTATACTTTTTTAAACTAAATTCTTGAAGTTTAGTTTTTGCATCAATTAATGTTATTGATGACTTTACAAGATAATCAGTCCATAACATTAATATTAGTTTTTTTGCTGATTTTAAACCACCATCTAAATAAATTGCTCCAATTAAAGCTTCTAAACAATCGCTGCTTATTTTAACAGCTACATTCTTATTTTTTTTTTGAGACGTTCCTAGATAAATATATTCATTTAAATTTATTTTTTTTGCGATAAGACTACATGTTTTTTTATTCACTAAGTTTGCAAATTTTTTATCTATTATTCCTTCACTCTCTTCGGGGTATTTTTCAAGTAATTCTTCAGAAATAACTAGGCCTAACACTCTATCTCCTAAAAATTCTAATTTTTCATTATTATACTTACTAAAACTTTTATGTGTTAAAGCTTTTTTCAGTAAATCATTTTTTTGAAAGTTATATTTAATTATTTTCTCAAAAATTTTGTGTTTTTTTTCCATTACAATTTCTTAAAAAGTCTTTTAAATCTAAACGAACTGTTTAAATTCCAAAATTTTAGTAAACTACTTATGTTAGTATCATTCGAAAAAAAAATAAGCTGGGCCTCTCCCACTAAATTTAATTGTTTAACATATCCAACACTATCTAGATAACGGCTATCTTTTGAACAATCGCGATTGTCACCAAGTAAAAAATAATGTTCTTTTGGTACTAGATATTTTTTAGTATTTTGTAAAGAACCTTCCTTTTTATAAGCAGTTACGTGCACTACTCCATTAGGCAGAGTTTCTTCATACATATTTACATCTAAGTAGAAATTTCCACACCTTATTAATATTTCATCTTTAATTTTTTTTTTTAAAATCTTTTTTTCATTTATATAAAGGTCACCTTTAATAAATTGCAAAGTATCACCAGGTAAAGCTATTAATCTTTTGATATAATCTGTACGATTATCAGCAGGAGTTTTAAAAACGACTAAATCTCCTCTTTTGGGCGATTTAAAAAAAAATCGTTTTTTTGTAAAACTAGGACTAAATGGAAATGAATGTTTGCTATAGCCATATGAATATTTTGATACAAATATACGATCACCAACAAGTAAAGTTGGTTCCATTGATGATGAAGGTATATAAAAAGGCTGGAATAATAAGGACCTAATTAAAATAGCTATTAATAAAGCTCCTAACAAAGTTTTAATATTATCGTAAATTACTTTTCTAAATTTTTTTTTCATAATGAAATTGTAACAAATGCTACTGCATATTTTTTTTCATCTGATATAGAAAGTAAAACTTTAAAAATTTTTTTTTTTAATCTTTTTTCTATTAGTTTTTTAGTTTTACCAATTAAGATTATATATGGCTTGCCGGATTTTTTATTATTAATAATAATTTCATTAAATCCAATGCCATTGCTTATTCCTGTACCTAAAGCTTTGGAAAAAGCTTCTTTAGCAGCAAATCTTTTAGCATAACAATTCATACTATTTGGTAAATTTTTGCATTTTAAAATTTCTTTATGGCCAAAAATACGTTTAATAAAATTTTTATTTTTTAATAATACTTTTATTCTATCAACACTAACTATGTCAGTTCCTATACCGTATATATTCATTATTTTAGAATTTTTTTAAATGATTTAATAACAACCGACATACTAGCAAAGATAGACTCGCCTATTAAAAAATGTCCAATATTGAATTCACTAATATCTTTTATTTTAGAAAGAATTTTTGCAGAAACATATGTCAACCCATGACCTGCATGGATTTCTAATCCTAAATTATTTCCAATTTTCACAATTTTTTTTATTTTATTTAATTCATTTATATAAATTTTATTTTTATTAATTAAATTACAAAGTTTGCCAGTATGTATCTCAACACAATCAGCATTAAGTTTTTTTGCTTCATAAATGTCTTTTAAACTAGGTTCTATAAATAAACTTACTCTTATTTTATTATTTTTTAATTTATTGATTAAAGTTTTTAAAAAGTTTTTGTTATGACTTAGATTAAGACCACCCTCAGTAGTAATTTCTTTTCTTTTTTCCGGAACTATACAGATAAAGGGAGGTTTACTTTTTAGTGCAATTTTTAACATTTCTTTAGTGGCAGCGATTTCTAAATTTAGAGGAATTTTTAAATTTTTTTTAATTAATTTTAGATCATTTTCATTTATATGTCGTCTGTCTTCTCTTAAATGTATGGTGACTGAGTCTGCGCCATTTTTTTGAGCCAATACAGCAGCTCTTAATGGACTTGGATACGTCTCTCCTCTTGCATTCCTTACTGTTGCAACGTGATCAATGTTTACACCAAGTCTAATTCTTCTCATTAAATATTTCTACTACCTGGTTTTATTGCTTCAATAGATAAAAGTTCATCAGGTAGATTGTTTTTTTTGAAAGTAGGAATATTTAATTGCACTTGAGAAATAATTTTATTTGTAATTGCTGATTTATTATTTGATCTATCTATTATACATGCATAGCCAGCAATAATTGCTTTGTTGAGTGTTACTAACTTTGAACATTCTATACTTGATTTACCAGTAGTAATTACGTCTTCTACAATTAAGACTTTCATACCTTTTTTTATTTTAAAGCCTCTTCTTAATTCAAATTCTCCATTTACCCTTTCAGAAAAAATAGTTTTTTTATTAAGTAACTTGCCTAATTCGTATCCTACAATAATACCTCCCATAGCCGGCGACAAAATTAAATCGAAATCGGCCACGCTATTTTTAATTTTCTCAGCTAATGAGGAGCATATTTTTAGAGCTTGATGAGGCCGACTCATTAATTGCGCACATTGAACATATTTAGAACTATGCAAACCCGATGAAAGAATGAAGTGACCTTCAATTAGAGCTTTAGCTTCTTTTAAAATTTTCAAAGATTCTTCTAATGAAAGCATTTTTTTTCTTTTTGTGTCTAATTATTTTAAAATTTAAATTACTTTGCTTTATTTGACTTATCAAGTTTGTAAAATTTTTTAAATCTTTAATTTGTAAGTCAAAAGAAAATTTTAAATATTTTTCTTTTCTTTCTAATAGTTCAATATTTACTATATTTCCTTTGTTTAGGCCTATTAAAGAGCTTATATTTCCAAGTGCGCCTGGTTCGTGAGGTAGATCTACTTCAATTGTACTGGAATAATTTTTAACAATATCTTTTTGAGTTTCTATTGATTTATCTTGCCAGTATCTTCGAATTGCAGCTCTTGCTTTACCAGTTTTTGCAGAACTCAGCCAGTGCAATGAAGGTGTTGCATTTTTTGAAGTATCGATTTTTACTAAGTCACCGTTTTTTAAAATATTTTGTAATGTACTTATTTGACCATTTACTCTACAGCCTACTGCACTGTTTCCAATTTTTGTATGAACAGCGTATGCAAAATCAATTGGGGTTGCTAATTTTGGTAATTTAATTACTGAACCTTTGGGCGTGAAGCAAAAAACATTTTCCTGAAACATTTGAAGTTTAGTTAATTCGTAATAATGTTCGGGGCTGTTACCAGTTTCGATAATTTCAACTAAATCTCTTAGCCAGTCATACTCTTTCCAAGATAAATCTTTAAATTTTTCTGAAGATTTATATTTCCAATGTGATGCAATCCCTCTTTCAGCAAATTCATTCATTTCAGATGTTCTAATTTGAATTTCTATCCTATTTTTTTTTGGGCCAACAACTGACGTATGAATAGATTTATATTTATTTATTTTTGGAGTAGAGATGTAGTCCTTAAATTTACCCGGAATTGTTGAAAACTTACTATGAAAAATACCAAGTGTTTTATAGCAATCTTCTATGTTATTAACTATGATTCTAAATCCAATAATATCAGTTAATTGTTCTAAAGATATTTTTTTACTTTGAATTTTTCTCCAAATTGAAAATGGAGTCTTTTCTCTACCGATAATTGAAGCCTCGATTCCATTATTTTTAAGAAGTTTGATTAATTCAGATGAAATGAACTTAAATGTATCATCTCTATTATTTTTTATAAATTTAAGCCTTTCAATTATTAAATCTCTAGCAGGTTTATTTAATACTGAAAATGAAAGATCTTCTAATTCATCTCTTATTTCATTCATTCCCATTCTATCTGCTAAGGGCGCGTAAATCTCCATAGTTTCTTTAGCCTTTTTTTTTATTTTATCTTTATCTTTTACAAATTGAATAGTCCTCATGTTGTGCAACCTGTCAGCAAGCTTAACTAATAGAACGCGTATATCTTTAGAAGTGGCGAGTATTAATTTTCTAAAATTTTCCGCTTTGGAATCATTAGAAGCTTTATTTTCTAAAGCAGAAATTTTAGTAACACCATCAACTAATTTTGCTACTTCTTCACCAAATTCTTTTTTTACACTTTCAAAAGTGACATTTGTATCTTCTATAGTGTCATGAAGTAGTCCTGTAGTAATTGTAGCGCTATCAAGCTTTAGATCAGTTAAAATTTTTGCGACTGCAACAGGATGAATAATATATGGCACTCCTTCATCTCTTTTTTGGTTTTTGTGGGCCCTTAATGCAAAATCATAAGCCCTGCTAACGGTTTCAGTATTAAAAAATTTATTATATGACTTAATTTGATCAATTAATTCATTATTATTAATCATTATTATACAATAGCATTTTTATTCAATCTTGTAATCTCAATCCTAGATTTAGTGTCTAACTTTTTGATTAAATAATCTATGTTTTTCTTTGTGATAGGATGTACCCAATTAGGGTCAATTTGTTTGATGGGAAACAAAACAAAATTTCTAATATGACATTTTTTATGAGGTATACTTATGTTATTTGAATTTATAACTTTATTATTAAAGTCTATAATATCAATATCACTAACTCTTGGGCCGTTTTTTTTTGTTTTTGTTCTTCCAATTTTTTTTTCTATTTTCTTAATAGTATTAATCAGTTCTAAGTAACTTTTATTATAATCACCCAATACACCTACATTTAAAAAAAAAGGCAATTTTCTATTAGGATATGATGGTGTTTCATAAAAATCTGAAACCTTTTTAATGTAAAAATTTGATTTAGTTAAAAAATCTAATGATGCAGAAATGTTACTAAATCTATTTCCGAATTGTGATTTTAAATTAGATCCAATATTTAAATGCACCATCAATTTTTTTTACTCAAAATTCTTGCTTTTTCTCTATTCCAGTCTCTAGTTTTTTTAACTTGCCTTTTATCATAAAGTTTCTTTCCTTTAGCAACAGCAATTTCAACTTTAACTTTTCCTTTTAAAAAATATAATTTAGTAGGAATTAATGTTAAGCCGTCTTGATTAATTTTGCCAATTAATTTGTTAATTTCTTTTTTCTTTAATAATAATTTTCTATCTTCTTTTGGATCATGATTATTATAAGAAGACTGTCGATATAAGGGAATATGAGAATTTATTAAAAATAATTCACCATTGTTATCTACCGCATAAGAATCTGCAATATTACCCTTGCCATCTCTTAATGATTTTACTTCAGATCCTTTTAATGAAATTCCAGCCTCTAAAGTTTCTAAAAAAAAATAATTAAAACTCGCTTTTCTATTTAAACAAATAATTTTGTGTCCGGATACTAATTTATTTTTCATTAAAGCAACTTAGCTACTTTAAGAGCCTCAGAAATTTTATTTTTTGATTCTTCTCTGACTTCAACAAGTGGCAATCTTACACTAGCCTTGCACATCCCTAATAATGAAGCTGCATATTTTACTGGAGATGGATTACTTTCTATAAACAGTGAAGCGTGCAAAGGTTGAAGTAATTTATCTAACTCGTTTGCTTTTTTTATATCTTCTACACACGCTTTTTGAAAATCAGAAGCTAACTTAGCGGCTATGTTTGCTGTAACTCCAATTGCACCTACACCACCTCGTTTATTAAATTCTAGTGCGTTTTCGTCATTTCCCGTAAGTTGTATAAAATCTTTTCCCATTGCTTTGAGTTGTTGATCAACTCTATTTAAATCACCTGTAGCGTCTTTGACACCTGCTATATTTTTTAAATCATATAATTTAGTCATTGTTTCCACACTCATATCAATTACAGATCTTGAAGGAATATTGTAAATAATAATTGGTATACCGACATTGTCATTAATTTTTTTGTAATGCTGGTATAGCCCTTCTTGAGTAGGCTTATTGTAGTAAGGTGTTACTACTAAAAGAAAATCTGCACCTGCTTTTTCAGCAAATTTAGATAATTCTACTGCTTCATCTGTTGAATTAGATCCTGTTCCTGCAATTACAGGAATCTTTCCCTTGCATTCGTTAACAGCTATTTCTATTATTTTTTTATGCTCATTATGAGACAAAGTAGGTGACTCACCTGTAGTACCTCCTGGCACAACTCCGTTTGTGCCATTTTTCAAATGATAATCTATTAATTTAATATAACTTTCTTCACTAAGGCTACCATTATCAAATGGGGTAATTAAAGCTACGATTGATCCTTTGAGCATAAAACAATATAAGATTAATAATTCTTAACTTATGACCAATAAATTAATTAGTCTAGCTATAATAACATTTTTTTTATTAGCAAGTCATGGTTATTCAGAAAATAAATTCATTTTTCCAAAAGAAAAACCTCCTTTATTTAAAAATATTGAGAGAAACGAAGATCAAAATTATTCTAATAATTTACCTCAAAAAAAACCTCAAAAAAAACAAAAAATAATTGAAAAAAAAGGAAAAATAGAGACAAAAAATGAAGTTAAAATAATCAAGGAAAAAAACTCTTTTATATTTCCTGAAAAAAAACCTTCGATATACAAAGCGGTAACGAAAACCACCAAGAAATCATTAATATTAAAAGAAAAAGATTTCTCGAGAGCAAAAGAAACAATCGAATTTGTAAAAAAAAGAAAATGGAACAGTGCACTCAAAAGTGCTGCAAAAGTTAAAGATAAAGAATTCAGAACACTTATAAAATGGATGTATCTTAAGACAACAAGGAACGGTGCATCTTTTAAAGAATATAAAAACTTTATAGAACAAAACTCTGATTACCCACGAATAAATAGGATTAGATATTTAGCAGAAGAAAAAATTTACTTACGAAACAATTCACCAACTTCGATAATTAATTGGTTTGAAAAATATCCCCCACTTGGTGGAATGGGTAAAATTAAATTAGCAGAGGCTTATTTGGAACAAAAACAATTAGATAAAGTAAGCGAATTAATAAAAGATGGTTGGGAAACAGCCTCGATTAGGAAAAATGATTTAGGTTACTATCGTGCAAAATTTAAAAAATATATTGACTCGGAAGATCATATTAAAAGAGCGGATTACCTTGCATGGGAAAAAAAATATTGGGATCTCAAGAGAATGCTAAAGTATTTACCTAGTGATCAAAGAGCTTTATATAATGCTAGACAAATTTTAATGAGTAATTCGTATGGCGTAGATAATGCTATAAATAAAGTACCCGAATATTTAAAACAAGATCCAGGGTTAGAGTTTGATAGATTAAGATGGAGAAATCGTAGAGGAAGATTGGATGGTTCACTTGAAATACTTTATCGTAATTCACTTAAAACTGAGAAACAAATGGTTCGACCTGATAAATGGTGGGAGCAAAGAGAAAGTGTTGTAAGAAATTTAATTTATAAAAAACGATACAAAACAGCTTATAAAATATCAAGTGAACATGCATTATCTGCAGGACCATCTTTTGCAGAAGCAGAATGGTTATCGGGTTGGATTGCTATTACTTTTTTAAATTCACCTGAGTATGCAATAAATCACTTTCAAAATTTTTATAATAATGTGAGTTATCCCATAAGTTTAGCACGAGGTGCGTATTGGCTTGGTGCGTCGTATGAAAAACTTAGTGAAAAAGATTTCTCTAATAAATTTTACGCAGAAGCAGCAAAATTTCCCATGACTTATTATGGCCAACTTGCTTTTAACAAAATTGATCCAGGTGGAAATTTTGAATTAAATGATCAAAGCGCTTTTAATAAAGATTATGAAAAAGAATTTAAAAAAAATAGGTTAATCAGACACGTGGTGCTTTTGAAAGAACTTAATGCAACTCAATTAGGAAAAGATATTTTTAAACATTTGGCTACTTTAAATATAGAAAAAGGAAGTGAAGTTTTAGCAGCGGATTTAGCTACAAGTGTTGAAAGGTACGATTTTGCAATTCAAATTTCAAAAAAAGCTTCATATGAGAAAAGATTTTTTAATAAGTTTAATTATCCAATTATAGCAACACCCAAAACTATAAATAATAAAACAATGCCTAAATCAGAAGTAATTCTAGCAATAATTAGACAAGAAAGTGAATTTGATAAAAGCGCTAATAGTTGGGCTGGTGCTAGAGGAATGATGCAATTAATGAAATACACTGCAAAGATTGTCGCTAAACAAGCAAAATTACCGTACAGCATAAGTGGGTTAACAAAGGACCCGGAGTATAATATTAAACTTGGTTCATATTATTTTAATTCACTTATTGAAGATTATAATGGTGTATATCCGTTTGCTATAGCAGCATATAATGCTGGTCCGAACCGAGTTAAAACGTGGCGTAGAGTTAATGGTGATCCCTCCAAAGGTCAACTATCATATATAAATTGGATTGAACAAATTAGATTTAAAGAAACTAGAAATTATGTACAAAGGGTTCTAGAAAATATTAACGTTTATAAATACATCTTAAGCAAAGAACCTGTAACAATTGATAGCTATTTTAGATAGTTTTTGGCGGAAGAGAAGAGATTCGAACTCTTGTTACGATGTTACTCGTAAGGCTAGTTAGCAACCAGCTGGTTTCAACCACTCACCCACTCTTCCATTTTTGCCAAGCTAATTTAGTTCTAATTATTAATCAATTAACTTATAAATCAATCAAAAAAATGGTCAAATGAAGAAATATTTATTTAAAGGAATTTCTTTCACGGTAGCTGCTTCACTTTGGTGGGGTATAATTGGAGTTATATATTTCAAGTTTGTTTCATATGCAACGCCATTAGAATTAACGATACATAGAACTATATGGACGGCATTATTGCTAATAATAACAACTTCTTATTATAATAAATGGAATGAATTTAAGAAAATAATACAAAAAAGAATAAATATACTTATTTTATTTACCACAGGTTTTCTTGTTTCAATTAATTGGTTTATATGGCTATACGCAGTAAGTACAAATAATTTGTTAGACTCAGCCTTAGGATATTATATTTTTCCAATTTTTAGCGTATTTCTTGGAATAATTTTTTTAAAAGAAAAATATAATAGAAATAAAATTATCTCAATAGCTTTAGTTGTTTTGGCTTTAATTTATTTTCTTATTGAGCTTGGTGAAATCCCTTGGATTGGAGTTACTCTAGCATTTACCTTTAGTTTATATGGATTAATTAGAAAAAAAATAAAAGTTTCCTCAGACATAGGTTTGCTTATAGAAACTTTACTACTCTCTCCAATAGCCATTATTCTTTTTATTATTTTAAAAAATAATAGTTTAAATATTTTTTCAATGAGTGAGCCTTTGCTTTCGTTTTATTTATTTTGGGCGGGTTTAATGACATTAGTTCCTCTTTTTTGGTATACAAAAGGTTTTAAATTAATAGGAATTGGCCCGGCAAGCATGATTTTTTTTTTAACTCCAACTTCTCAATTTTTTTTAGGACTTTATTATTTTAATGAACCTTTAATTTTAAATAAATTGATAGCATTTATTTTTATTTGGATAGCTGTAATTATTTATTTAAATGAATTACGTAAAGAATAAGTTAATATTATTACAAAAGGCACAATCAAGGATACTGCAAATGAAACAAAAAGTAAGTTAGTTTTAATTAAAAAAGAAAAATTTTCTATAGAAATTAAATTTCCAACTAAGATACTGCTCTGAAAATTCTGACTAGGAAAAAATAATAAACCAGAAATTAGTCCACAAATAATTGAATAAGCTGCAAGTTTTGAATTTATTTTTTTATTAAAAAAACCATAGAATATAGTTACTACCGCTGCGCAACATAATAAATCAGCTAAAAGAAATAAGTATAAAATACTATAACCTTTAGATGCTAAAAAAAATACTAACACACATAATAATAAGATTATTATATTTGCTTGATCTTTAATTTTTTTTCCACTTAAATTTTTATTAATTTGATTTCCATTAACTATTATTAGACTTGAAATGGCATTAATTAACGTATCAATAGTACTTAATGTTAATGACATAGCTAGTATTAAGATTCCTATAGTTATTAAAGAATTTTTTTCATTTAATATCAAATCAAAGAATGCAAGATCGGGTTTTACTTGAGGATTTAAAGAATAAGATATCAGCCCTGAGTAGCCCATCCAAAAAACAATAAAAAAAATAATAATTGATGAATAAATTAAACTTGATTTAAGTATAGTATTATTTTTGGCTGCAAACACTCTTTGCCAATTTCCCTGATGAAATAAGTTAGTGGCTGCAACAGCAATAAAAAAAGTTAATCCAGCTGTATAATTTGGTAAGTAATTTTTATCTACTAAATTTGGTGAATTTTTTTTAATGATTTCAAAACTTGATAAATCTATGTTTGATAAAATTATTAATAAAGATGCTAATATAATTAACACTATGAAAGTAAATTGATATTTGTCTGTAATTATTGAAAGAGTAAACCCACCTCTTAATATATAGAGTAAACATATGATTAAAGTGACGCCTGCAGTAATCCATAATGGTACTTGTGAAATAAAATTCAATAATGAGGCTATCGCAGTTACTTCAGCTATTAAAAATATTGTTAAATAAAATAATATTAAAAATAAACATATTTTAAGTATTGCTATGCCAAATCTCTTTTTAATAAATTCAGTTAATGTTAAGCCTTTTGAGAATTCTCTCCTTATTTTCGGCCCGAAGTTGTATAAAAAAAGCATTGGGGCAGCTGTTCCTAGTGCATACCCAATAACAGCTCCTATTCCACCCCAGGTCGCAGCTGAGGCTGGGCCAAATAATATCCAGGCTCCTAGCGCTGATGCGGTTAAACTGGCTGTAAGTGAGAATGTATTTTCGCTTCTATCTCCAACTATATAGCTTTTTTTATCTGTTATTTTTTTTGAGTATAAATACCCTAACCCTATAAAGAATAAACCAACAATTACTACTGTTGTTAAAGATGTTTGTATTGATGTGTATGCTTCCATATTTCCCTTACTGAATTACCGGTCAGGTTCTTCGGGTTTAATCTCAGTCTTTCAGACACCCCGTATTTATTTTATACACTTATTTCTGGCAGGAAGTCAAATGAAGCTGTATCTATTTTTGAAGAATGTTCTCTTCTCATTTTCCAATCATTATTAACTCCTGCTTGAGCTATACTTATTGCATTTCTCCCGTACTTAGCGTTTGTAAAATCTATCGCTTGCATTAAAGTTTTAGATTTTTTTTCCATAATTGGTGCTAATAAATTAAATTCATTTTCACTTGCTTCTCTTAATTTGGATAAAATAATTCCAGCTTTTTGATAAAAATATCCATATTTATATATTTTTGTTAAACCATTTATAGCTGTCTTAACTAACTCTAAACTATTATTTGTAGATACTGGTAGATCAATCGTTATTGAGTTTGAATAATATTTTTTATTTTTATCAAATGGACTAGTTCTTATATAAACTGTAATTGATTTTGTGGTTTGTTCATCATTTCTGATTTTTTCAGCTGCATTTAGACAGTGGGTTGTTATCGACTCTTTTAGCTTATCTAGACTTTCAACTTTTTTTCCGAATGACCTTGAAACACAGCAACTTTTTCTTTTAACTTCTTCTATTTCAAAATCAACGCAAGGAATTCCTCTAAGTTCCATCACTGTTCTTGCGCCTAGTACATTTGTATTTTTCTTAACCCAACTATTAGAAATATTTTTTAACTGATAAGCAGTGCTTATTTCATTCTTTTCATATAATTTTGATAACTGTTTCCCCACTCCCCAAATATCAGAAACATAAAAATTTTTAAGTTGGGCGTCTATGTCTTTATACAAATATATAACTCCTGTTTTATTTTTCTTTGCTATATGATTAGCAACTTTGCTTAGGGTTTTTGTGCTTGCAATACCAACACTGGTTGGAATTCCGGTCCATTTTAAAATTCTTTTTCTTATTTCTTTTCCATAATTTTCTACTTCTTCCTCTTTTACGTGAGATAAATCTACAAAAGCTTCATCTATTGAATAAATTTCTATTTTATCTGAAAAAGATTTTAATGTTTTCATAACTCTTCTAGATAAATCTCCGTACAATGCGTAATTAGAAGAAAAAATATGAACTTTATTTTTTTTTACAAGTTCTTTAACCTTAAAATAAGGTTCACCCATTTTAATTCCAAGTCTTTTTGCTTCTGTTGATCTTGAAATTACACATCCATCGTTATTAGATAGCACAACAACAGGTTTATTATTTATTTTAGGATTAAATAATCTCTCACAAGAAACATAAAAAGAATTACAATCTATTAATGCAATTTTATTTTTTTTATTGCTGTTTGTGGATGAC
>Ga0209631_10005421_pt1 | contig 13519 bp, 24 predicted proteins | sample COG_08_FD_184752 | JGI IMG/M metagenome (GOLD analysis project Ga0209631, IMG submission 184752) | Pelagic Microbial community sample from North Sea - COGITO 998_met_08 (SPAdes) (version 2) | ecosystem: Environmental > Aquatic > Marine > Neritic zone/Coastal water | place: Helgoland, sampling... | reverse complement strand
TTAAAAAAGAAATTAAAAAAACAAAAGAATTCAATAAATTTTTAAAAAAAAATAAATTAGAGAATGTTTTAATAATTTCAGACACAGATTCATTAAAAAATATTGATAAATCAGCGAGAAATATTAAAAATATCAAATTGATTAAAGAAGAAGGAACAAATATTTATGATCTTTTTAAGTATAAAAATGTAATTATTACCTCCTCTTCAGCAAAAAAAATACAAGATAGGGTTTTAAATGAAAAAAATTAATTACCTAGATTCAATTAGACATCCAATAGTTACTGAAAAAGCTACAATTTTATCAGAACAAAATAAAACTGTTTTTAAGGTACATAACAAAGCCAATAAGATAAGTATTAAAAAAAATATTGAAAAATTATTTAAGGTAAATGTTGTGAAAGTTAACATTATAAATCAAAAGACAAAACTAAAAATGAAACAAGGAAAAAAATCCTATAAAAGTGGTTACAAAAAAGCGATTGTTACACTTAAAAAAGGTCAAAGTATCGACCTTACAACCGGTATTTAATTTATGGCCTTAAAAACTTTTAAACCTTACACGAAATCAACAAGAGGAACAGTAATAGTTGATAAGAATAATTTATGGAAAGGTTCGCCTTATAAACCATTGACGAAAGGTCAAAATTTTACGGGTGGTAGAAATAACAATGGTAGAATTACATCAAGGCACATAGGTGGCGGATCAAAACACAAATATAGAGTAATAGATTTTTTAAGAAAAAAGAAAAATATTCCTGCAACAGTTGATCGAATTGAGTATGATCCTAATAGAACAGCTTACATAGCATTAATTACTTATAAAGATAATGAAAAGTCTTATATCATTAGTCCACAAGGATTAAAGCAAGGCGATATAATAGAGTCTGGTAAAAATGTAGAAATTAAATTAGGTAACGCTTTGGAGTTAAGAGACATACCTCCAGGAACATCAATTCATAATGTTGAATTGATACCAGGTAATGGAGCTAAGTTAGCTAGATCCGCCGGTTCTTCCGTGACATTATCTGGATATGATGGAGATTATGCCATCTTAAAACTTTCTTCAGGAGAAACTAGAAAAGTAAGCAGTTCATGCTCAGCAACGATAGGAACAGTTTCAAATCCTGATCAAAAAAATATTAAGATTGGTAAAGCTGGTAGAAATAGATGGAGAGGGAAAAGACCTCAAACTAGAGGAGTCGCTATGAATCCTGTAGATCACCCACATGGAGGTGGTGAAGGTAAAACTTCGGGCGGAAGAAGTCCCGTTTCTCCATGGGGACAATCTGCTAAAGGTTTAAAAACTCGTAGACCACAAAGAAGCGATAAACTAATTATAACAAGAAGAAAGAAAAGAAGGAAATAATGACTAGATCAGTTTGGAAAGGACCATTTGTACATCCAAGTTTATTGAAAAAAATTGATAAACTAAAAGACTCTCCTAGTAAAAAACCTATTAAAACTTGGTCTAGGCACTCTACTATTATACCTGATTTTGTTGGTCATAGTTTCATGATTCATAATGGAAAAACATTTATACCAATAACAATATCAGAGGAAATGGTTGGACATAAACTTGGTGAATTTGCTCCTACTAGAACATTTAAAGGACATACACCAGCTGATAAAAAAGCAGCAGGACCTACTGCTAAACCTGCACCCGGAGATAAGAAATAATGGAAAAAAATAATTCTATAGTTAAAGCAATAAATAAAAATGTAAGAACAAGCCCAAGGAAACTAGCTTTGGTTTGTAATTTTATCAAAGGAAAAAAAGTAGATTTAGCTTTAAGAGATTTAGAATTTTCAAGGAAAAGAATTGCAAAAGATGTGAGTAAAACAGTTAAATCAGCAATTTCTAACGCTGAAAATAATTTCCAGTATGACATTGACAATCTATTTGTTAAAGAAGCCTTTGTTGGTAAATCATTAGTAATGAAAAGATTTAGACCTCGGGCAAAAGGAAGAGCTAGTCCAATTAAAAAACCATTTAGTAGGATAACTATCATCTTAGAAGAAAAAAAAGAAAAAAAGGTAAATAAATAATGGGACAAAAAATAAATCCAATTGGTTTAAGACTGGGTGTTAACAGAGGTTGGGATTCAACTTGGTTTGCTAAGAAAAAAGACTTTGGAAAGTATTTAATCGAAGATTTTAAAATAAGAAAATATATAAAAAAAAATATTATAAATTCTGGTGTTTCGGAAATTATTATTGAAAGGTCATCTAAAAAATGCACTGTTTCAATCCATACCTCTAGACCGGGATTTGTTATTGGAAAAAAAGGCTCTGATATTGAAAAAATTAAAAAAAATATATCTAAAATTACCGATAGTGATGTAAACGTAAATATAAAAGAGATAAAAAAACCAGAATTAAACGCTAATTTAGTTGCAGAAAATATCGCTCAACAATTAGTCAAAAGAATAGCTTATAGAAGAGCAATGAAAAGAGCTATGCAATCAGCGATGAGATTAAATGCTAAAGGAATTAAAGTTATGTTAAGTGGAAGATTAGCCGGAAATGAAATAGCAAGAACAGAATGGCTTAGAGAAGGCAGCATACCCTCTCATACATTAAGAGCAGAAATTGATTATGGTGTTGCTGAGGCTCTTACTACTTATGGAATAATTGGAGTAAAGGTTTGGATTTATAAAGGTGAATTAATGGCTAAAGATGTCGATAAAGAAAAGAAAGAAAGGGTAAAAAATGCTACAGCCAGTAAGAACTAAATTCAGAAAAGCTTTTAAAGGAAGAATTCATGGTAAAGCTACTAGAGCTATTAAATTAAATTATGGTCAATTTGGATTAAAAGCTATGGAACCAGAACGAATTATAGGAAAGCAAATTGAAGCTGCAAGAGTGGCTTTAACAAGATATATGAAAAGAACAGGTAAGGTTTGGACTAGAATATTTCCAAATATCCCAGTCTCGAAAAAACCGACTGAAGTAAGAATGGGTAAAGGTAAAGGTTCACCAGAGTATTATGCATGCAGAGTAAAACCAGGCAGAGTAATATTTGAAGTTGATGGAGTATCTGAAGAAATAGCAAGAATTGCTTTATATAAGGCATCAGCGAAACTACCTATTAAAACCAAATTTATTAAAAGATAGATATATGTCAAAAAAAAAAGAAGATAAAAAATTAACAAAAGACCAAGCAATAAAAAAAGTATTAACTTTGAAAAAAGATTTATTTAATATTAGGTTTAAGAAAATTAACAATCAAATAAATAATCCTGCAGAATATAATGAAATTAGAAAAAGTATTGCTAGATTAAATACAACAATAAATAATAAAAATGACTAAAAAAATTTTAAAAGGAACGGTAACAAGCGCTAAAAATAACAAAACAATTGTTGTTGAAGTAACAAGAAAATTTAAACATCCTTTTTATGAGAAAGTTATTAAAAGAACTAAAAAATATCATGCTCATGATGAGGAAAATAAATTTAAAGATGGTGACAAGGTTTCAATAATTGAGTGCAAGCCTATTTCCAAAAAAAAAACTTGGCAGGTAATTAAATAATGATACAAGTACAAACAGAACTTATGGTGGCAGATAACACTGGAGCTAAAAGAGTTGAATGCATCAAAGTTTTAGGTGGCTCAAAAAGAAGGTATGCGGCAGTAGGTGACTTAATCGTTATAAGCGTTAAAGACGCAATACCAAAAGGAAAAGTTAAAAAGGGTGCTGTGCATAAAGCTGTAGTTGTTAGAACAAAAAAAGAAATCCATAGAAATGATGGATCCAAAGTTCAATTTGATACAAATGCAGTAGTTTTAACAGATGAAAAAGGTGAGCCAATTGGCACAAGAATATTCGGTCCTGTAACCAGAGAATTGAGAACAAGAGGCCATACTAAAATAATTTCACTAGCACCGGAGGTACTTTAAAATGATTTTTAAAAAAGGTATGCAAGTAAAGATAATCACAGGTAAAGACAAAGGTAAAACTGGTGAAATCTTAGAAATAGATAGAAAATTAAATAAATTAAAAATTAAATCAATAAATATGATTAAAAAACATCTAAAACCAACCAAGGAAAATAAAGGCGGAATAATTTCAAAGGAAAGCCTCATTCACTGGTCAAATGTAAAAAATTTAGATCAAAATAAAAAAATAGTAGGTAAAAAATGATATCTAGATTGAAATCAACATACGATAAAGAAATTAAGAATAAATTAATGAATAAACTTAATATAAAAAACAAGCATGAAGTGCCTAAAATTGAAAAAATAGTCTTAAATATGGGATTAGGAGAAGATGCATCTGATAACAAAAAAATTAAAGCTTGCAGTGATGACATGGCTTTGATTACAGGACAAAAACCTATTACTACAAAATTTAAAAAATCAATTTCTAATTTTAAAACTAGAAAAGGGTCAAATGCTGGTGTTAAAGTTACATTAAGGTCTTATAAAATGTATGAATTTATAGATAGATTAATAAACATTGCATTACCAAGAATAAAAGATTTCAGAGGCTTAAAAACAAAAGGTATAGATAATTCTGGAAATTACTCTTTTGGAGTCAAAGAACATATAATATTTCCTGAAGTAAATTTTGACAAAGTAGACAAAATTAGAGGTTTAGATATTACAATTGTAACTACAAGTAAAAATAAAGAAGCAACTTTGGAATTACTAAAAGAATTTAATTTTCCAATTAACAATAAAATAAACTAAGGAAAAATATGGCTAAAACTAGTTCAATACAAAAAAATTTAAAACGAATGAAACTCGTTAAAAAATTTGCCAAAAAAAGAGCAGAACTTAAAAAAATTATTAAGAATAAAAAACTAGAATTATCAGAAAGATTTGCTGCACAACTAAAATTAAATAAGTTGCCAAAAAATTCTGCAAAAATAAGAATTAGAAATCGTTGTGAAGTGTCTGGAAGACCACATGGCGTATATAGAAAACTCAAAATATCAAGAATTGCTCTAAGAGATATGGCTTCTTCTGGCAAAATTCCTGGTATGACTAAATCAAGCTGGTAGGAGAATTATGACATTAACAGATCCAATTGGAGATATGTTTTCAAGAATAAGAAATGGCCAAATGAGGTCATTAAGTTCTATAAATATTCCATCATCTAATTTCAGAAGGAATATTTTAGATATTTTAAAAAATGAGGGTTACATAAAAGATTATTACATAGAAAAATCTGAAAATAATAAAATAAATTTAAAAATAAATCTTAAATATTATGAAGGGAGTCCAGTAATAAAAGAAATAAAGAGAATATCTAAGCCGGGTAGAAGAGTATATTCTAGAGCGACAAGCATACCTAGAGTAATGAATGGTTTAGGTTTAGCTATTCTTTCAACACCAAAAGGAGTTATGACTGATATTGATGCAAGAAAAAATAATATCGGTGGTGAAATAATTTGTAGGATATTTTAATGTCAAAAATTGGAAAAAAAAATATTGTTATACCAAAGGAGTCTTCAATTAAAATAAATGGAGATAAACTAACAATTACTGGGCCCAAGGGATCGAAATCATTAACAATAAATGATAAAATTTTTTCATCTACTCTTAAAGATAATAATGAATTTCAAATCTTACCTTTAAATAAAGATATAGACAAAAAAACAAGTATTATGTGGGGAACATATAGAAGTTTAATAAATAATGCGGTTACAGGTGTATCAGATGGACATGAGAAAATATTAAACCTTAATGGCGTTGGATTTAGAGCAAATATCAAGGGAGAAAACTTAAATTTACAGATTGGATTTAGTCATGATGTTGATTTTAAAATACCAAAAGATGTAAAAATATCTGTGGAAAAACAAACAGTAATAAAAATTACAGGTGTTGATAAAGAACTAGTCTCCAAAATTGCAGCTGATATTAAAAATCTTAAACCAGTTGAACCTTATAAAGCAAAGGGAATTACTGAAAAAGGTCAATTTATTCTAAGAAAAGAAGGAAAGAAAAAATAAATGAAAAAAATAAATAAAAAAATAAAAAGAAAGTTAAGGACCAGAAAAAAATTGAAATCAGTAAACACAAATAGGTATCGCATATCTGTTTCAAAATCCTTAAATAACTTATTTGCTCAAATTATTGATGATAATGCTAAAAAAACTTTAGTTTCTGCCTCATCAATTGAAAAAGATATAAAAAAAAATAAGATGAAAAAAATTGAAAAATCTAAATTAATTGGAGAAGTTTTAGCTAAGAGAGCTAAAGAAAAAAATATTGATAAAGTATACTTTGACAGAGGCGAACATATATATCACGGTCGTATAAAAGTTTTTGCAGATACTTTAAGAAAAAATGGATTAAAATTTTAAATGGCTGATTATAAAAAAGTAGAAAGCGATATAAAAGAAAAATTAGTTGCTATTAACAGAATTACTAAGGTTGTTAAAGGCGGTAGAAGATTTGGATTTGCAGCTTTAGTAGTAGTTGGAAACCAAAAAGGGTCTGTAGGAATAGGGCAAGGTAAATCAAAACAAGTTCCTGATGCAATTAAAAAAGCTACAGAAGTTGCAAAAAATAATTTAGTACAAATTTCATTAAAAGAAGGAAGAACCTTACATCACGATATTAAGGGTAAGAATGGTTCTGGAAAAATTTTTATGAGATCAGCTCCCGCTGGAACTGGAATTATCGCAGGCGGTCCTATAAGATCAGTTTGTGAGGTTTTAGGAATACAAGATGTTGTTGCAAAATCTTTAGGTTCAGCAAATCCGCATAACGTTTTGAAAGCTTGTTTAAATGGATTGAAATCACAAAATTCACCAAAATTATTAGCTGCAATAAGAGGAAAAAAAATCTCTGAAGTTGTTCAAAAAAGAGAGGCTAAATAATGAAACTAAATAGTTTAGCTAAGAATAATAAAAAAAAAATAAGAGTAGGTAGAGGTATTGGCTCCGGTAGAGGTAAAACTTCTACTAGAGGTCATAAAGGACAAAAATCTAGATCTGGAGTGGCAATAAAAAGTTTTGAAGGTGGCCAAATGCCTTTATATAGAAGGTTGCCTAAAAGAGGATTTAAGTCTTTGAACAAAAAAAATATTGCAGTACTAAATATATCAAAAATTCAGCAAATATTTGATAAAAATAAAAACAAACTTCAAAATGTTTTTGATTTAAAATTACTAATCGAAAAAAAAATAATAAGTAAAAAATATTTAAAACTAAAAATTTTAGGAACAGGTGAATTAAAAACTAAAGTTGATATAACGGCGCATTTTGCATCAAAACAAGCCCTAGAAAAAGTCGAAAAAGCTGGTGGTAAAATTAATATTGCTAAGAATTAATCTAATATGTCTAGTGAAACTCTAAATTCAACAGGAGCCTTTAGTCAGGCACAAGATCTAAAAAAAAGAATTTTTTTTACTATTCTATTATTAATTATTTATAGATTAGGAACTTATGTTCCGTTATCTGGAATTGATCCTGTGGCTTTAAAAGAAATTATGGCCTCAAGTCAAAAAGGATTGCTAGGAATGTTTAATATGTTTTCAGGTGGCGCTGTTACAAGAATGGCCATATTCGCCCTAGGTATAATGCCGTACATTTCAGCTTCAATTATAGTTCAACTGCTCACTGGTGTGTCCGATTATTTTAAAAATTTAAAAGAACAAGGTGAAGAAGGAAGAAAAAAAATAACTCAAATTACGCGATACGGAACTGTTTTAATAGCCTGTTTGCAAGGTTACGGTGTTTCCGTTGGGTTAGAAAATTCTGGTAATTTAGTTATAGAACCAGGCATGAGTTTTAAAATCATTACAACAATTTCATTGGTTGCAGGAACAACATTTTTAATGTGGCTTGGAGAACAAATTACTTTAAGAGGAGTTGGTAATGGAATCTCTTTAATTATTTTTTCTGGAATTGTCGCAGAAATCCCAAGAGCATTAGCGTCAACTTTTGAACTTGGAAGAACTGGTGCGCTTTCAGCATTAATGATTGTTGGAATTTTTGTATTAGTAATCTTTACTGTTTTTTTTATTGTTTTTTTTGAAAGAGCAATGAGAAAAATTTTAATTAATTACCCAAAAAGACAAGTTGGAAACAAAATGTACGGTGGTGAGTCATCTCACTTACCGCTTAAAATAAATACAGCTGGCGTAATACCAGCTATATTTGCCTCAGCTTTACTACTTCTACCAGTTACAGTTTCAAACTTTGGTTTTGCAGAGTCTGATATGTTCTTAAAAATTTCATCCATGTTCACTCAAGGACAGCCTTTATACATGTTGTTGTATGCTTCTGGAATTATTTTCTTTTCTTTTTTCTATACATCGATAGTTTTTAATCCAAAAGAGACAGCTGAAAATTTACGAAAATATGGTGGCTATATACCAGGTATACGTCCTGGCGAAAGAACAGCAGAGTATATTGAAACTATTTTAATTAGATTAACAACAGTTGGGTCATTATACCTTACTGCTGTTTGTTTAATGCCTGAGTTTTTAATAGCTAAATACCCTATACCTTTTTATTTAGGTGGAACTTCAATTTTGATCGTGGTTGTAGTTGCAATGGATACAGTCACTCAAGTGCAAACAAGATTGATGAGCTCACAATATGAGTCATTAATAAAAAAAACTAAGTTTGGTAAATAATTAAATAAATGAATCTAGTTATATTTGGACCACCAGGTGCTGGTAAAGGAACTCAATCTAAATACATAGTTAATAAATATAACTTATACCAACTTTCAACTGGAGAACTTCTTAGAAATGAAATCAAAAATAAAACTCAATTAGGTTCTGAAATTTCTGCAACCATGAATTCTGGTGAGCTAGTTTCAGATGAAATTGCTGCTAATTTGATTGAGAAATTTATTTCAGATAAAAAATATAACAATAGAATAATATTTGATGGTTTTCCTAGAAATATAAATCAAGCAAAAAAATTAAATAATCTATTGAGTAAGTATGAGCAAAAAATAGACATTGTAATGAAATTATCTGTTTCACTAGATTTAATTAAAAAAAGAATATCTGGAAGGTCTGTTTGTTCAATTTGTGGAAAAATTTATAATGAATATTTTAATCCAGCACCCTTAAATGCTGATTGTTGCTCAAAGAAATATTTACAAAAAAGATCTGATGATACACTAGAGATTGCTGTTATAAGATATGAAACATATGAAAAAAACATAAAACCAGTGACAGATTTTTACAAAAATTCAAATTTATTAAAAGTTGTAAATGGTGAAGCTCCTATAACTGAAATAAATAATGAAATTAGCGGTTTAATTGATGGTATCTAGGGTTGACTTTAAATTATTTCATCATATAAATACGCTAAAACTTAATTCATATATAATATGGCTCGTATAGCAGGAATTAACATTCCACAAAATAAAATTGTTAGTATAGCATTAACATATATACATGGCATAGGTTCTCACTCCTCAAAGATTATTTGTAAAAAACTAAATATTCCATCATCTAAAAGAGTCAATGAATTAAGTGATGATGAAGTATTAAAAATTAGAGAATTTATAGATCAAAATCATAAAGTTGAAGGAGATTTAAGGAGAGAAGTATCCATTAATATTAAGAGATTGGTTGACTTAGCTTGTTATAGAGGTTCAAGACATAAAAAAAAATTGCCGGTAAGAGGTCAAAGAACACAATGTAATGCTAGAACACGTAAAGGTAAAGCCATTGCTATTGCTGGAAAAAAATTAACTCCACTTAAAAAATAAAGATTTAATGAATAAAAAAATTGAAAAAAAAGAAAAAGAAGCAAAGACAATTACTAGTGATAGTACAAAAAAAACAAGTTCTTTTAAAAAGAAAAAGAAAGTAAAAAAAAATATAACTTCTGGTATAGCTTATGTTTACTCAACTTTTAATAATACAATAATTTCAATAGCAGATGAGAATGGAAATGTAGTGTCTTGGTCCTCTGCTGGAGCTAAAGGCTTCAAAGGTTCTAGAAAATCAACACCTTATGCAGCACAAGTTGCAGCTGATGATGCAGGAGGAAAGGCCTATGAGCAAGGGTTACGGACACTGACAGTCCAAGTAAAAGGACCTGGTTCAGGGCGTGAAACAGCTCTGAGATCATTGCAATCTAGAGGTTTTAAAATTTTATCAATTAAAGATACAACACCAATGCCACATAATGGTGCAAGACCACCAAAAAAAAGGAGAGTATAAATGCAATCTACAACAAATGTAATTGACAAAAACTGGAAAGCGTTAATTAAACCCAATAAATTAGAGATTACTAGCAACGATGATAAAACAATAGCTAATGTTATAGCTGAGCCTTTAGAGAAAGGTTTTGGGCAAACTATTGGCAATTCTTTAAGACGTATACTACTATCATCTGTTCAAGGAGCTGCTGTCACTGCAATTCAAATTGATGGAGTGCTTCATGAATTTTCATCTATAAAAGGTGTCAGAGAAGATGTGACTGACATAGTTTTAAACGTAAAAAATCTTGCAATTAAATCATCATCAACAGGATCTAAAAAAATTATTTTAGATATTAAAGGCCCTAAAGAAGTTAAAGCAAAAGACATAAGTCTAGTACCAGACATTGAAATTCTTAATCCAGAGCAAACTATTTGTAATTTAGACGAAAAAACTAATTTTCATATGGAATTGATGATTAGTACCGGTAAAGGCTATGTCGCTGCCCCAAAAAATAGATCTGAAGATACACCTTTAGGATTAATTTCCATAGATTCTTTATTTAGCCCAGTTAAGAAAGTCTCATTTTCTGTAGAAAATACAAGAGCAGGAAGCGCTTTAGATTATGATAAATTAGTAATGACTGTAGAAACAAATGGAACTGTGGATGCAGAAGATGCCATTGCTTACTCAGCTAGAATATTTCAAGACCAATTATCAATGTTTGTTAATTTTGAAGATCCACAAGAAGTTGTTAAAGAAGTTAAATCTGCAGAACCAGAATTTAATAGAAATTTACTTAAAAGAGTGGAAGAACTTGAATTATCAGTAAGATCAATGAACTGTCTTAAAAACGATAACATTATTTATATTGGAGACTTGGTCCAAAAAACTGAGCCTGAAATGCTAAGAACACCTAATTTTGGAAGAAAGTCACTAAATGAAATCAAAGAAGTTTTAAATACTATGTCATTATATTTAGGCATGGAAATACCTAATTGGCCACCAGACAATATTGCTGAAATGTCTAAGAAACTTGAGGAAAATAACTATTAATGAGACACGGCGTAGGTTACAGAAAACTTAATAAAACAAGTGAACATAGAAAAGCTTTGTTCAAGAATATGCTAAATTCTTTAATAAAGTACGAGCAAATTATTACAACCTTACCAAAGGCGAAAGAATTGAAACCACAAATAGATAAGGTAATTACTATTGGGAAAAAAAATATATTAAGTAATAAAAAAAGATTATTTTCCAAGTTACAAGATAAAAAATCTGTAATTAAAGTATTTGATGAATTGTCCAAAAGATATAGCTCAAGGAAAGGTGGCTATTCTAGAGTTTTAAAAGCTGGTTTTAGAACTGGTGACGACGCTCCAATGGCGGTTATAGAACTCGTAGATAGAAATACTGAGGCAAAAAAAATAGATAAACCAAAAAAGACTGATACAAAAAACAAATCTAAAGAAACAGAGTCAACACCAAAAGCATTAAGCAAATAGTATTAGCTATGCATGCCCCAAAAAGTTACAATTAAACAAGATTATCATAATAGTCGTTTTGATAAGTGGTTTAAAGCTAACGTAATAGATCTACCTCAATCACTAATCCAAAAAATTTTAAGACTTAATAAAATAAAGATAAATAGAAAAAAAATTAAAACATCGTACCGTGTTCAGTCAGGTGATATTGTAGAGATTTATGATATTTCTAAATTTAAAAATACAGATCGTCCTAAAATTATAAAATACAAACCATCCCGTAAAGAAGTTGATGTTTATGATGATTATATTTTAGAAAATAATAATAATTTCGTAGTTATAAATAAACCACGTGGTATACCCGTACAAGCAGGAACTAAATCTTTTAGAAATATTATTGACGTTTTAAAAGATTCAAAATATTTTGAAAATACAAAACCATATATTGTTCATAGGTTAGATAAAGAAACCTCGGGTATTTTAATAGTTGCTAAAACAAGAGAATATGCACAATTATTTACCTCTTTATTTAGAATTAGAAAAATTCACAAAACTTATATCGCTTTAACTCATGGTAAAATTTCTAAAGAAATTAAAACTTTAAAAGATGATCTTGTAATAATTGATAACGGTAAAAAAGTTATTCAAAAAGCTATATCACATTTAAGAACATTGAACTCAACTACTGATTATTCATATGTAGAATTAAATCCAATCACAGGTAGAAAACATCAACTTAGAAAACAACTTTATAATATTGGGAATCCAATTATTGGAGATGACAAATACTTTATTAATAGAAGAGCTGATAAAATGAAAATTAAGAGTAAAAATTTACTATTACATGCATACAAAATTAAATTTATGATTAACAACACACAGTATAATTTTAAAGCAAAATATGACCAAGAATTTGAAGATTTTCTTAAGAAAAATTTTTAAATTCTATTAATATTTTTAATTAGTATATTTACTAATCTCTTTTCAAGATTTTTAGGAATCATATTCTTTTCAGAAAATACTGAGGTTATTTTAGTATTATCTAATCCACAGGGTGCTATTTTAAGATATTCCTTGAGATTATTAGAAATATTTATTGAAAATCCATGAAATGCTATCCATCTAGAAACCCGTAAACCAATAGCAGCTATTTTTTTTTCTTTGACCCAAATACCAATATTTTTTTTATCTTTTTTGGCATTAATTTTAAATATTTTAAGAAATTCAATAATACTAATTTCCATGCAATTAATTAATTTCCTAATATCTTTTTTCCGATTATTTAAATTAATAACAAAATATGCTATTTTTTGTCCTGGATTGTGTAATGTAATTTTTCCACCTCTATTGGTTTTTATAATTTTAATTTTTTTATCAATAATTTCATTTTGTTTAAAACTTACTCCAGCTGTATAAGTTTTTGGATGTTCTAAAATCCATATTAATTCTCTATTATCTCCATTTTTAACTTCTTCAACTCTTTTATTAAGAAAAAGCATTGCTTTTTTGTAAGGTATTCTTTTTTCACTTAATTTGATTTCAATACTCATTTAAATTGAATTTTATCACTTTATAGACTATTAGTCTCAGAAAACTTTGAGAGGTATTTATGGCTTTGTTAAAAACTGGAAATAAAAAAGTTAATTTAGATTTTAATAAAGAATTTATTAATACTTTTAGCGAAAAAATTGAAAATGGTAATATTGAGTTTATAAATCAAACTCTTAAAGATCTTCATGAAGCAGATGTTGCAAATTTAATAGAAAATTTAAATCCCAATACACGAATAAAACTAATTGAATTAGAATCTTTTAATATTAACCCTGAAATATTTATTGAACTAAACGAGTCAGTTCAAAGCGAGGTTCTTCAATTATTATCTATAGATTCAATAATAAAAATTATTAAAAGAC
>Ga0209631_10005411_pt1 | contig 13531 bp, 14 predicted proteins | sample COG_08_FD_184752 | JGI IMG/M metagenome (GOLD analysis project Ga0209631, IMG submission 184752) | Pelagic Microbial community sample from North Sea - COGITO 998_met_08 (SPAdes) (version 2) | ecosystem: Environmental > Aquatic > Marine > Neritic zone/Coastal water | place: Helgoland, sampling... | reverse complement strand
CTCGAACTCAGCGGTGAGTACGACACCCTGGCGTTCCGCGATGCCGCCGCACTACCGGAAGCCTTCCCGGTGCTTATCTATGGACATGGGTTTGGTGGATACCGCCAGATTGCCACCCATTTCACCAGCCACCTCGCCTCCTGGGGATATGTCGTCGTCAGTGCCGATCATTTGGAACGCGGCATCGCCGAACAGACACTTGACCTGGTCGGCAGCGGGTTATTCGATGAGTCGAACAGTCGGCCCGATGCCGCCGTCGACGATGTACGTAACACCATCGATCTACTTGGAGTGCTCTCGACGGAGGGGCTACTCGCCGGCGCGATGGATCTCGATCGGCTCGCCATAAGCGGTCACTCAGCCGGCGCATGGGCGGCCGTCCAGTCCGCCGCCACTGAGCCTGATCGCATCGATGGTTGGATCAGCATCTCTGGAGGCACTCGCGATGGACTTGCACTCACCCAGCCCGGCCTGATCGTGATCGGTGAACTCGATGCCGTCGTGCCTGCCGAACGAAGTTACGAACTGTTCGAGACAGCCGGTGTCGCCCTGTCACTGCTGAACATTCAGGGTGCCGGTCACAACTCCTTCACCGATCCTTGCCGAGGGATCGCCGATCTCGGAGGCCTGGGCGCGCTTACTGCGTTACTCGGCGAGGAACAGGTCGCCCGAGCTGAGGATGGCTGCACCTCAGGTGCAACTGAACCCGAGATCGCACAAGCAATGGTCAACCATGTAACCGTGGCATGGCTCAACACGTTGTTCGACATCTCGATGACCGGCGACCCACTCGCTGTCGAAGTTGTGGCCGGGCTCGGGCCGCTTGAGGACTATCGGCCCAACTAACGCACATTGTTCGTTACCGGTTCGCGGCCGCTTCGGTTTGGTCCAGTTTGCATGACCGGCTTGAGTGGAGTCATGCCTCTTGTTGAAGCAACACCAGATCATCCCGTGCGGGTCGAAGTCAGCAACGGCATCGGCATGCTAACAATGCACCGGCCCGAGGCCCGCAATGCGATCAACCCCGCCATGCGACGGGCCCTACGCTCATCGCTCGCAGAGTTCGAAGCCAGCGACGACGTGCAGGTCATGATCTTGACAGGCACCGATCCGGCATTCACCGCCGGGCTCGACCTGAAGATGATCGGCGATGACCGCACCAGCCTGTTGAGTGAAACCCCGGTCGGCAGCTCCAACCCATTTCCGTCTCGGACCAAACCGCTGATCGGAGCGATCAACGGGGTGGCTATCACCGGCGGCTTCGAGCTTGCACTCAACTGCGACTTCCTCATCGCTTCAGAACATGCCCGGTTCGCGGACACTCACGCTCGTGTTGGCGTCATGCCCGGTTGGGGGCTGACAGCGCTTCTCGCCGATGCCGTCGGCCGAACTCGAGCACGACAGATCTCGCTCACCGGCAACTTCGTGACTGCGGATCAGGCACTGCACTGGGGCCTGGTCAACGAGGTCGTCGCCCACCCCCACCTCATGGGCCGCACCCGAGAAATCGCGGCAGCGATTGTCGACAACGACCAACTTGGCGTGCGCCAGATGCTAGCAACCTATGCGAGCCAGGAAGCCGAAGCACTCAGCCCGATGTGGGATCTGGAATCAGCTGGCTCAGCAGACTTCGGAAAAGCGACAACGCCGGGCGCAGATGTTGCAGCCCGGCGTGAATCGATTATGGAGCGGGGTCGAGCCCAGCTGTGAGAGTTCCGGCTCTGAGAGTTCCGGCTCTGAGAGTTCCGGCTCTGAGAGTTATTGAGCGATCTGACCAATGACCATCTGTGGTTGCACGTTGGTGTAGTTCGGAACATCGCCCATGATGGCAGCGCCGTGTTCCTGGAGTGCCTTGTCGAGTGCTTCTTGGCTTTCGACGTTGGCCCAGCCAATGGCTGCCCACGCGCCAGCGCCAACAGTCGAAGCGCCCCAACCCTTGCACGCGTCGCCTAGGGCGTCGGCAAGCATGGGCATATGGGTTGCGCAGTAGTAGTCCATGTCGAACGTGGAGTCATCGGTCTTTGGGTACAAGATGTGAACAGAGATCATTCTCGAATTGTGCCACAACACCGAGGTCATTGCCTAGGCCTCTCAAAAAGTGCTTCACGCTCAGCCCGGTCGCTGATATCAGGGTCGGCACCTTGGGTCCAGAAGGGGTTATCTCCAGCGTGATTGATCATGGCCCGCTTGCAGCAGCCGTCCCCACAGGCCACGATTGAGGCAAACAACCAAGCCGCACGAACGCGCAAGTCACATAACTACCTAGGGGACGACGTGAGCATCGACGAAACAACAGCCACCACCAACGATGAACTATTGGTGCAACACTTGGCCGACGCCACGTTCGGCAAGATCGGCCGTCGAACCTTCTTCGACTACCGAGACACCGGACTCGAAGCAGCGACCAACGGCAAGTACCGAGCCAAGGTCATGAAGGCCACCGATGTCATGGAAGACACCGGCTGGCATTACCACGTGTGTGATCTGCAGTTCGTTTACGTGCTTAAGGGCTGGGTCGACCTCGAATTCGAAGGTGGACGAGTCGAACGCCTCGCCGAAGGAGCTTCGTTGGCAATACCCGGCGGCCTGATCCACAACGAGATCGGCATGTCCGAAGACTACGAAGCACTCGAGGTCGCCTCGCCTGCAGACATGGGAACCGTTCCGGTTGACGCGCCGACCACATGAGTCGTCGGGTCACGATCACGTTCGACGCGATCGACCCACCGACCATTGCTGACTTCTGGGCAGCCGCTTTGGGTTACGCAACAAACGACTCATACGGCGCAGACCAGACCGATATCGCGATAGCCGAGGACCCAGACGGCCCTGGCCCTCGGCTGCTGTTCTTGAGAGTTCCCGAAGCTAAGGCAACGAAGAACCGCGTACACCTCGATGTCCACTGCGGCATCGACCGCACCGGCGCTTCACTCGAAGATCATCAGGCAGCAATCGCAACGGTGGTCGCGGAACTCACATCTCTAGGAGCGGTCGAAGGGCCGCACTTCGTTGAAGTCACCCCATGGACCGTGATGACCGACCCCGAAGGTAATGAGTTCTGCGTGGTGTAAGTCGCTGCGAGACCTACGGCGTGGAGAGCGTTGTTATGACCGGAGCGTGGTTCCAGCGAAGGCGCCGGTGTGTTCGCCATGGTCCATGAAGACCTGCCCGTTCACGATCGTGTAGTCGTAGCCGCTTGCGCCCTGGATGTAGCGGCCTGCGCCGTTCGGAAAGTCAAAGACGTACTCGGGCTGCGGTAGTCGCAGGTTGTCGAAGTCGATCACGTTGACGTCGGCGTATGCGCCTTCGACCAGACGACCGCGGCCCTTGATGCCGAACAGGTCGGCGGTGTCAGAGGTCAGGCGGCGGATCGCTTCTTCGAGCTCCCACCGTTGTTTCTCACGCACCCAGTAGGTCAGGTAGAAGGTCGGCTGACTCGAGTCCATGATCTGGCCCACGTGAGCACCAGCATCGGCGAGCCCCAGGCTGACCATTGGGTCGTCGAGCATCTCTTGGACCGAATCGAGGCTCTCGTTCAGGATCGGGTAGTTCAGATTGAGCGTGCCTCCGCTGGCGATGCAGCGGTCCAGGAAGAGCTCGACTGGTGCCACACCGGCTCGGTCGGCCTCGGCCTGCAAGCTGTCCTCGGGACGGCAGTCATACCGGGCGTCGCCGTCGGGAAAGATCCACAACTTGTCGGCCGCTGCCGCAAGATCGGCCGCCAGGAAGTCAGCACGGCGGTTGGGATCCGAGATCGCCGCCAGGCGATCGCCTGCTGGCATGTCGAAGACCTGTTTCCACGCTGCGTTCCGGAACGGCAGCCGGTTGGCCAGGTTGTAGATCACACCAATGCCCCGACATGTGGTTTGTGGCCGAACGTTGGCCCCGGCTTGGTTTTCTTCCCGGGTGAATTCGACGACCTTGCGGAACAGGTCAGGACGTCGATTGCTCGATACCAGGCCGAAGCTGACAGGGCGACCGCTGCGTCGGGACACCTCGCCCATCCACGCGACCTCGGCCCGGGTCTTCGGCAGATGTTCTTCTCGGTCCCGCTCACCCAAGCGGGCAGCGGCTTCGAAGATGCCTTTGCCGTGTTTGCCGAGCACATCACCAAACGCAAGCAGTTCGCTTTCGTCGGCGAACGTGCCCGGTACCTGGCGGCCATCGGGTACCACATGCAGCAGCGTGCGCGACGTGGAGAAGCCAAGCGCGCCGGCACCGATTGCTTCGTCGACCATGTCGACCATGGCCGCGATGTCTTCGGCCGACGAGGGCGTTTCGTCCATGCCCCGTTCGCCCATGGCAGCAAGCCGAACCGCCGAGTGGCCGACCATGCCGCCAACATTGATGCCCTTGTTGGTGCGATCGACCCACTGCAAGTACTCGCCATAGGTAGACCAGTCCCACGGCAGACCTTCGAGGATTGCCCGCTGGGGGATGTCTTCGACGCTCTCCATCATCTCGGCAAGCACTTCAGCGCCGCCAGGGGCGACCGGAGCGAAGGTCACGCCGCAGTTGCCAAGCACCGCGCTGGTGATGCCGTGCCAACAGCTCGATGTCTGGATGGGATCCCATGCGATCTGCGCGTCGAGATGGGTATGAATATCGACGAAACCGGGTGTCACGATGCGGCCATCGGCGTCGATTTCGCGTGTGCCTGAGTCACCGACCTTGTCGGCAATCTCGGTGATCACACCGTCGGTGATCGCTACCTCGGCATGACGAGCTGGCGCCCCGGTACCGTCGATCACACTGCCATTTCGAATCACGATGTCTGGCTTGCCCACGAGTTTCCCCTTTTTGGTTGGGTCCGTCCTCAGTCTGCATCACCGCCTGATGCAGACTGAAACCGAGTAAAACGTTCGTCATGGCCGAGCGTGTGATCTGGGAACGAACTGTGGATCAGAACAAGATTCGTGAACGAAGCGATCGCTTCCGTAAACGTTTCTTCCCGGCAGCCGGATTGATCCTGCTCATCGTGCTGGTAGTTACCGGATGGCAGAACACCATCGGCGCGCTGTTTGTGGTTGGCCTGGTCGGCATGGTGTGGGGAAACATGGTGCGTTACCAGTCGCTTAGTGATGCTGCCAATCCAGTGATGACAGTCACCGACGGCAGGCTCAAGCTCGGCGACCGCACCGTGATCATCGAAGACGTCAAGCGGTTCACCACGATCGCCACATCGCTCCAGACCAGCCTGTTTGGCCGCCATAGTCGTATCCACCTTGGCAAGGCGATCTTTCGCATGGACATGCCAGGTTCACGAGGTGGACCCGATCTCGTCGAGTTCGGCTGGCCGAACATGACCGAAGAAGGAGTTGCCACCGTTCAATTGGCGCTCGAGGCCGAACTCGATGGCAAATGGGTGGCACCGGGAGACATGGTCGACGACGGCGAAGTGCCAAAACGGACCCGGCGGCCACGGCTCCGCGACAGCCGCCGCGCGTAGAGGCCGTCGCCCACAGAGCCGATCAAGCTGGTCAGCTCGGTTCGCCCAGCACGACCACACCGTCCTTCACGGCAGGATCGCCAGCTTCGTTCAACACTTCGAACGGAACGAGTTGACCGTTTGGATCGTCAACGGCGGGCCATACCCGCACGGTCATCGATGATGGAAGCAGCACCATCGCCGCGAACCGGCAGGTGATTCGACGTATGAGTTCGGGTCGACTTTCGGCACGATGCGCAACAACCGCAGAGACACCGTGCGCCAGATTCGCGGTGCCGTGAAGAATGATGTCGGGCAACCCAGAGGCCAGAGCCACCGCCTTGTCCGTATGGATTGGATTCCAGATCCGGGCGCATTCGGTATAGGTGTGGGCGGCACCCGCAGCCACCGGCACCGAGATCTCCAGCGGTTCGCCGACTCGATCGACGACGAGGGGGTCTGGCCGATTCGGGTCCGGCCGATCCTCGCCGGTCGCCTGCTGCGCTAGGTAGATGCCATCTTGGGTGGTGGTGGCCACCAGCGCACCATGCTGGTCGACGGTCGTGAGTCGAGTCGTCGACTTCGCTCCCGGCTTGATCTGGACCATGCCCACGAGTTCAAGCGATGTGGTCAACCGATCGCCGGGCCGGATCAGTCGATGAATCGTCGTGTCATGGGTGGCATGAATCGACGTAAGCACCTCGGCGGGCGACACGCCGTGCCCGAGGCTCAGGTCTCTCGATGCAACGATCACTGGCCACTCTGGGCACACAGCAAACGCCGGATGGGCGACAACCCCATTCGGCCTGGTCGTGTCCAGGTAGTCCGGCAAGTAGTCGTCGAGTGACGCGGCGTACGCCATCGTCCACCGTTCGTCGACCTGATGGTCTATGCCATCAACGCGCATGCCAACCTGGGATGTTGAAATCACCATGCTCTCGGTTTAGCGCACCAGAATGGTCCAAGAGAATCCTGGACTGGACCCCGACGTGGACAGCACGTTCCGGCAGGGCGTGAGTGCTCATGGTTTTCCACATCACCATCGCTGCGATTGCCGGTCGGAATGCTGGCGGGCTCACCGGCCACGCAGGATCGACGAGCCCGCGACGTTTAGCCATCATCGGCCGGTGGCACATCCAAGAGTCGTTCCGTCGCAAGGACGGCGCTGTCGGCATCGTGCTTCCGCACTCCAACGACGCCTATGTCATCGAAGATGGCAAGTAAGAGTTCACCAACCGCAAGCTCGTTCGTAACTACCACGGCACGCCCGATTTGAGCGACGAGTTTCTGACACTGATCGTCGCTGCGCAAGACTCTCCGCCATGCCTGAATTTGCCGCTGCACTTGCGGCCGCCGACCCCCACGCCGTTGCGCTTGCGGACCACTACCGCGACCTGACCTGGACCGAGGTCAACGACACCTTGAACCGGTGTGCAAACCTGCTGCTCGCCATGGACCTCGGACCAAAGCGTCGAGTATCGATCTTCGCTGAGAACGCTGGCGAAACCGCACTGGCCCACCTTGGCGGTCTGCTCGCCGGATGCTCAACAGTGCCGGTGAACTTCCACCTCACGGCCGAAGAAGCCGCCTACATCGTGAGCGACAGCGAGTCGCAAGTGATCTTCTGCGACGAGTCCACAGTTTCTCGAGCCCAGCACGCGGCAACCGAAGCCGGCGTGGGAACGGTGATCATGTGGGGCGACGACGTTCCCGCTGGCGTGCAGTCATGGACTTCCTGGTTAGAGGCCGGAAGCCCCGAACATCCCCCGATGGATGTCATCCCGCTGCCCAACCTGTTGTACACATCGGGCACTACCGGGCTTCCCAAAGGGACTGAACTTCCGCCCACTATGTTCGCTGGCGGCGGCAATATGGCCGAACACCTTGCCGGGTTGAAGAAGAACGGTCTCGCAGGTTTTGGCACCCATCTGATTGTTGGCCCCATGTACCACACCGGCCCGCTCAGCGGCATGCGTCTGCTTGTTGCCGGCGTCTCATCGGTCATCCGCGGCCGCTTCGATGCCGAAGCCACACTTGCCGCGATCGACAAATACAAGACGGCGACCACCGTGATGGTGCCCACCCATTTCGTGCGCTTGTTGGCCCTGCCCGACGAGGTCAAGGCCAAGTACGACGTGTCGTCGATGAAGCTCATCGCCCACACCGGCGCCAAGTGCCCAATCGACGTCAAGCGCCAGATGATCGAATGGTTCGGCCCGGTCTTCCGCGACTCCTACGGCGCAAGCGAGGTCGGCACGACATGCACGATTTCCAGCGAAGAATGGCTCGAGTATCCAGGTTCGGTCGGCAAAGCGATTTCTCCCTTCGTTGCCATGATCTTGGACGACGACAACAACGAGCTGCCGCCAAATACCGAGGGCCGGTTGTACTTCAAGGACGAAACCGGCCGAGGAGTCGTCTATCCGAACGACCCGGAAAAGACAGCCGCAGCCCACATAGCCCCAGGTGTCTTCACGCTCGGCGAGATCGCTTACATGAACGAACAAGGCTACGTGTACTTGACCGATCGGTTCAGCGACATGGTCGTGTCCGGCGGCGCGAACATCTACCCCGCCGAGGCGGAACTCATCCTGATCGACCATCCCCAGATCGCCGATGTCGCCTGCATCGGCGTGCCCGACGCCGACATGGGCGAATCGCTCAAGGCACTAGTTATTCCTACTGATAGAAACAACCTTCCCGACGAAGCTGCCATTATCTCCTGGTGCAAGGAACGACTGACCTCCTACAAGTGCCCGCGGTCAGTTGACATCGTCGACTCCGTCGGCCGAAACACCATGGGCAAGATCAACAAACGCAAACTCCGCGCACCTTTCTGGGCGTAGCTCCTGCAAAAGACCTCGACCTCAGCATTGTTGACGTCGCCCAGGTCTTCGCTCCAATCGCCATTGAGCAGCAGTTGGTGAACTGGCACGCTGCTCGCGGGGAAGATCCTTGGTTTGTGTGCCTTGGCTGTAGTGCAGCTGACGCTGATCGTGGCCGGCCTGGTCGCTGCAGTACTCGTGACCAAGGTCGTCGACGTGCCAGCTTCGGTATGAAACCGCCGTGGCAGTTGGGCTGCTCGCTCTCGGCGTTTTCTTGCTGTTCAAGCTCGCTAGCCGGGTCTACGAATTCACCTTGCTCCGCACGGGGTCTCGTGTCGGTTGGGGTGAACTCATCCGGCTCAGCCGTGGCAGCGTCAGCGACTGAGTGAACCTTGATGAGCAAGTGAAGAACGCCTGAACCATGCCGCTAGCGTCGTCCAGCGATATGGGTACACCGATGACCACGGCCGAATTCCTAGGATTTACTGCGCAGGCAGATGGAACGCACGCACTCAACATGACGAACCAACTCCTCGGCGGTGGGTCGGGTTCTTTGTTTGGCGGCGTAGGCCTTGCTGCGGGGCTCATCGCGCTTGAGGCTGCAACCGGCCAGGCTCCGGTCTACATGACCTGTCAGTTCGCATCGACGATCTCGCCACCGGACGAGTTGGTGATACACACCGAAGTCTTGGCGAAGGGTCGCACCGCGTGCCAGGGGCGGCTGACCGGAACAAGTGGGGACCGAACGATCTTGGCGTTGCTCGGGGCCACGGGTGATCGCCGTGAAGACCTGCGCGGTATCTGGCGCACCATGCCCGAGGTCGCACCACCCGAAGCGTGTGAGCCATTGCAGCGCACCCAAGACAGCGACTCGTTCCATGATCATGCTGAGGTCCGTATGGCCCGGGGCATGTTCGGCTTCGCTCCCGAAGACGCGATCGGACGCGGTACCGCCAGCGGCGATGCCACGACCCTGTTCTGGACGCGCATGCCAAACGTTTCCCATGACGCCGCGGCACTTGCGCTGATGGCCGACTATCTGCCATCGGCCGTCGGCAACTCGCTCGACAAACGAACCTACTGCTCTAGCTTGGACAACACGATTCGTTTCGTCGAACCCGTCGAGCCCGATGCCTCGAGCGAGTGGCTGTTGTGTGAAAGCCACATCGAATTTATCGCTGCGGGGTTCGCCACCAGTCAAGGTTTCATCTGGCGCCGAGATGGCACACTGCTTGCATCGGCGAATCAATCCATGACCGCAGCGATCCCTCGCGAGTAGATCCGACCGGCCGATCACGATCTGGCCGAACACGATTTGACGGTGGTCGGCTGAGCGGTGAAGGCTCGGATCATGGCTGAAGAAGTACTACTCGTCGACGACCCAGCGCCCAAGATCCGGCGACTCACGCTGAATCGCCCGGACAAACGCAACGCGTTGGACGACAGCTTGCGAGGCGCACTGTTCGACGCGCTACGGGCTGGTGATCGTGACAAGGACGTCTCCGTCATGATCGTGCGAGGCGCCGGAAGCTGCTTCTCCGCCGGGTACGACCTGAGCAAGCCCAACCGCCCGGTGGAGCGAGCGATTGCCTATCAAGATGGCTGGTGGGCCCGCCACGTGGTCAACAACTGGTTCGAGATGTGGGACATGTCGACACCGATCATTGGCCAGGTCCACGGTTGGTGTCTCGCCGGTGGAAGCGAACTCGCAACCGCTTGTGACCTGGTCTACGTCGCCGACGATGCCCAGATCGGTTATCCGCCTGTGCGGCTCATGTCGCCGCCCGACATGCAATGGCAAACCTGGATGATGGGGTTGCGCAGGGGCATGGAAGCACTGCTGACCGGCGATGCAATGTCAGGCACCGAAGCGGTCGATTCGGGCTTTGCCAACCGGGCCTTCTCCGAAGGGGACCTGGATACCGAGGTGCTGAAGATCGCCAACCGCATTGCCAAGATCCCACCGGACTTGTTGGCGATAAACAAACGATCAGCCCACCGTGCCATGGAAGCAATGGGTATCCGCGACGGCATCCGAGCCACGACCGAGCTCCAAGCACTCGCGTTCCATCAACCGTCGTCGCTCGCTTACCGCGACGGTTTCGCCGACGGCAACCTGACCGACAAACTCAGCGAACGAGACGAAACCTTCGGCGACTACCGGACCACCGACTAACGAACACCGACTAACGAACCAGTGCCGTTCGCTGCAGCCGAACCAGTGCCGTTCGCTGCAGCGGCAGAAGTCCGAGTTGCTAGCTACCTGTCAGCTGGCTCGGCGGGAGGAGATAACGCCGGTGTTGAAGCCTGCCTGGTGTAATCCGCCAGCGAATCGAGCGTGTTCGATTTTGGTGCAGCGGTCCATCACGACCTCGAGCCCCGCCTCCGTGGCAATAGCGGCGGCCTCGTCGGAGACGATGCCCAACTGCAACCACAGCGTGGTGGCCCCGAGAGCGGCCGCTTGGCGGGCAATAGCTGGACAGTCACTCGGTTTGCGAAACACATCGACCATGTCGGGCACGACCGGGAGAGCATCCAACGACGGGTAACACGTGACACCGTTGATCTCGGTCTCACCCGGATTCACCGGGTAGAGATCGAAGTCACACATCGACGACGCCAGGTAGGTCATAACGAAGTTGCTAGAGCGCGACGGATTCGATGAAGCCCCTACCACGGCGATAGAACGAGTTCGGTCCAGGATCTTCTTGCGGCTACTGGCGCTGAGTTCGTCATAGGTCACCTTCTAATTGTGGCCTGCGCCCGGCATTTGCGCCAGCTGTGGGGCAAACTGACACGGTGCGATCGAGACTTCCCTTCCTCATGTGCCTCGTAGCTGCGGTCACGGTGCTCGCTGCGTGCTCCTCTACCACCGCGGTGTCGAGCGACGACCAGACGACCGCATCTGCTGGAGCTGCCGACATCGACGCTGCAGGAGACAACGCATCGGACTCCCCACAGGAGCTGTCCGAAGACGACCGCGACTCGGCGACCGCAGATACCGACGCTGCGGATGCAGCAGCTGAAGATGACGACCACACAGTCACGGGGGGAGAAACTGATGCCACCGAGGGCTTCGGCCTTGGCGGCGCCGAGCAGATCGAAAGCCTGGTGGATGATTGCCAGGACGACAACGACTTAGCGTGTGACATCCTGTTTCAGATCTCGGCGTTCAACTCTGACGAAGAACGTACTGCCGTCACCTGCGGCGGCCGTAGCGACGCCGAAGTCTCGTTCTGCACTGCTGGCATAGACGCTGGCGCCGACGAGTTCCTCTTCGATCCAGACAGCGACGGACTCGACAGAGTGGTCGAGGCTTGCGAGGTCGACGGCAACATGACAGCCTGCGACTTCCTGTATTACCGATCTCCGATCGACAGCGAGTTTCAAGAGATTGGCGGCACCTGCGGCGGCCGTGTGAACGTGGCCGTTCCTGACTGCCGGTCGATCATCGACGAGTAGCGGTGGCGAACTAACCCAGGGCCTGATCGAGATCCCACAGGATGTCGTCGAGATCTTCGAGCCCGACTGACAACCGAATCATGTCGCCGCCGACACCCGCTGCCTCCAGCTGCTCTTCGGTGAGCTGTTGATGTGTTGTCGACGCTGGATGGATGACGAGTGTACGAGCATCACCGACGTTGGCCAGATGGCTGATGAGTTCGAGTTTCTCAATGAAACTCTGACCAGCTTCGCGTCCACCTTTGACTCCAAACGTGAAGATCGCGCCAGCTCCACGCGGCAAATACTTGGCTGCGAGCGATCGGTACGGCGAGTCGTCTAGGTCAGCATGAGCGACCCAGCTGACCCGAGGATCTGCATCAAGCCACTTTGCAACCGCCTGCGCATTCCGCACATGTTCGTCCATACGGAGAGGAAGCGTCTCGAGTCCTTGCAGCAGCATGAATGCGTTAAACGGCGACAACGACGCTCCAACGTCGCGGAGTTGTTCGGATCGAAGCGCCATGCAATAGGCGTACTCGCCAAAATTGCCGTGCCATTGGAGTCCGTTGTAGGTCGGCACCGGTTCTGTCATTCGGGGGAAACGGCCTGAGCTCCAGTCAAAGGTGCCGGCCTCGGTGACAACCCCACCAATGCTGGTGCCGTGGCCGCCGATGAACTTGGTAGCCGAGTGCACCACAACGTCGGCACCCCACTCCATAGGTCGGCACAACCATGGTGTCGCGAATGTGGAATCGACCATGAGCGGAAGTCCGTGACTATGCGCGACATCGGCCAGGGCTTCGAGGTCGGCGACCGCACCACCCGGGTTACCGATGATCTCGGTGTAGACAGCCTTGGTCTCGGGCCGAATCGCGGCGGCGAATGCATCGGCATCGGTGTTCGACACGAAGGTCGTATCAACACCGAAGCGTCGCATCGTGGTGTCAAAGAGCGTGTAGGTGCCGCCGTATACACCTGATGCAGCAACGATGTGATCGCCCGCACCTGCCAACGTCGACATCGCCAGGAAGGCGGCAGCCTGACCGCTTGCTGTGGCGACTGCGCCGATGGCCCCTTCGAGGCTGGCCATGCGTTCCTCGAACGCGGCCGTGGTCGGGTTGGAGATGCGGCTGTAAATCGTGCCGAACTTCTGGAGCGCAAAAAGATCAGCGGCGTCGGCCGTGTCTTCGAAGACGAAACTCGTCGACTGATAGATGGGAACCGCTCGAGCACCGGTCGCCGAGTCGGGCTGGCCGCCAGCATGCAAAGTGCGGGTCTTGAAACCAAATTCGTGATCACTCATTGGTTGCACTCTCTCACATAGCGATCGGTGAAGCCTGACCGTGGCTACAGGTACGGGGCGAGAACCGGCTCAAGAAACGCAGCGACCCCGCCAGCTTCGACGGTTGCCGTGACGTGATCGGCTGCATCCTGCACGTGCGAACCGGCGTTGCCCATCGCTACACCCGTACCGGCCCATTGCAACATCTCGATGTCGTTGCCGCCGTCGCCGAACGCAACGACGTCGGCTGCGGAAATACCGAGATGGTCAACGAGTACCTCCAGCGCTACTGCCTTGTTGTCGCCTCGCGGCGACACATCGACGATGGGCAGGCCACCAAACTGCACCTGGCAGCGATCATCGATCAGACTGGCCACCATGGCCGCAAGTTCATCAAGCCGATGGTCATAGTTGTCGTGAAACGGGATTAACCGCCGCACGCTGCTCAAGTCATCAGGTAGTGCACCAACCACGTCATTCACCGGTGGGCGCACAGGAGGCTCGGGGACCCGGCGGGAGAAGCCAGGCTCTTCAATGATCGAATCGGCAAGT
>Ga0209631_10005404_pt1 | contig 13538 bp, 18 predicted proteins | sample COG_08_FD_184752 | JGI IMG/M metagenome (GOLD analysis project Ga0209631, IMG submission 184752) | Pelagic Microbial community sample from North Sea - COGITO 998_met_08 (SPAdes) (version 2) | ecosystem: Environmental > Aquatic > Marine > Neritic zone/Coastal water | place: Helgoland, sampling... | reverse complement strand
ACAAGAAAATAAAAATAAATGAAAAAACTTTTTGAGCCCTTATACGCAATCTTGCTATTTTGGTTACATAAACTTTTGTACGGTTACTTATTTGTTTTCTACTTATGTAACTGTATATCTCTATATATAACAAGGGTTTAACTGCTCTGGTTACACGGTTACACCGGTTACACCTATTTTCACTAAAAATATTTATTTCTATTTATATCTCTATATATACAGAAACGCCGTTAAATATGTACCGTGAGCCGCGAATGTTGCATAATTGATCCCGGTCCACCCTCTATGGCACCTCATGCAGGCACCCTGCCTGCTTCCCCTTAAAGTCAGGGGGGTGGGCCACCGGTTATTTAAAAATCCAGACGGCCAATCCTGCAAGCAATCCACCTATTACAGCCATGATCGAATACTTATGTTCTTCGGTCCATGGTGTTTTGACGGGGGAAGCGTACTCATACCAGTGTGTATCGGTATCTTCAATTGGTGGGTTAGCCGCGGCGTCTGCTGCGCTATGCGCTTTGACGTGATCTAGGACTGCGCCTTTTTTCCAACGGTTAACGAGCTTTGGTCCGCGGGTCGCGGTTGTTGGCACTTTGGTAGGTGCTGGGAACTCGCCTAGTTTGACCTTACGGTACACGGTTGGCTTGGACACGCCTGCGATTTCGCAGACTTCATCTATGGTTAGTAGTGCTTTCATGGTTTTCCTCTCTTAATTTTTTGCGTCGTTGAAAATCTCGTTCTTTATCTTGAACGATCAAGTACGCACCCCGGAACATAAACCCCAAAAATGCCCCGAAGAGCATAAATGAGAGGGCTTCTAGGGTTAGCCCTGTAAAATCCGTTGCCATGCTTTTTCGATCTCTAGGGATCGTTGCAGCCGTTCTTTGGGTTTGAGGTCCGTGTCGTTCTCTGCTTTATCCAGAGATTCGTTGACCACCTTATTGATGGTTGATACGGCCCAAGACCATTCGATGTCGCTTACTCGCTTTTCGGCTTCCACGTGTCTACCTCCACATACCAGTTACCCGGTTTATTTTTACTATCTAATACTTGCGCGTTCACCCACTCATCGGTTTGAGCCGTGAGCCATGTCAGAAGTTCTGCGCGGTTTATGCTGACGTTCGCTTTCACGAAGTCGGGTGCATTGTCGCGTGGCTTTTGTATTCTTAGCCCGTTTACAAAAATCTTATCTGCCATTTACTACTCCTAAAAAAGAATGACCCCAGCCGGGGGCAACCGTACTGGGGTCAGGGTCAACTACGGAGAACATGATTCACATGTTCAGCTACAGTATAGGCGCAAAGTATGGGATAAGCAACACTTAATCGCATACCCTTGGCATCCTATTTATGCAGTCGTCCAACGCTTCTTGTGCGGATTTTTTAAACTCACCCCGATAAACTTCTTTACCGTGTTCGTCTTTGATGATCGGTAAGTAACCAAAACCTTGATTGTCCCGCGTAACGGGTTTGTATCCTTCTCCACCAACTACTCGCACGATGAAGTCGTATAGCACTTTCAATCGTCCTGCTCGGTTCGAGTGCCGTGTTTCGCGGCTTCTTTGTACCACTCGAAGACCAGTCTTAGCTGTCCGCCGATGGTTCGGCCTTCTGCTTTTGACAGTTCTTTTATCTCTTCATACACCTCGCGTGGTACGAGAATGCTTTTCCAACGTGTTGTGTCCATTTTTTGCTCCGATGCCCCCGGAATATATATGTAAGATAATATAGGAACATATACAAGAAAGCAATAAAAAAACCCACGATCCGTAGACCGTGGGCTGTAACAGCCCCAGGTTTTTTATGCAGACGGTAAAGCGTCGTACTGTCGAAAAGTCATATCCAGCCAAGCACTGCTTGTTTCTGCGCCATTCCCGTTGTGGACAAAGCGAACACGCATATGGTCATCGTTATGCGGCATACAGAAGCTGATCGGATAAACCTTGCTCTTATCAAGCTGCTTAAAAAATTTGCCGTTAAGCGTTCGATTTAAGTCGTAAGCTTTAGACGTTTTGTTTGCTTTTTTAAGCAAATCGAAAGTGAAGTATTTAGTCATCTTATATCTCCTTAGTTGTGGTACGCATAATATCGCATACATTTAAATAAAAGAAAACCCCCGGTCCGAAGACCGAGGGCCGATTTCACTTCTGGTAGTACCCGTACACGCATCGGGTTCCGTCTCTTGAGCAATCGTGGGTGTCTTGTATGACTCCATCAATCACCGCAGTAAAATGTTTTGAAACATTTACGACCAAATGGCCTGACGGTAACTCATCTGCTTTCAGGTGTGTCTTACACCCGGAGCCGATTTGCATAGTGGGGGTCCAAGTAAATCCCAGTTCCAACATGTAGTCTTTAAACCACTTTCGTGTGGTAGAAATTCCATCACGTGCTGTCCGGGTCCTTTCACCTTTGTCGTGTTTTGACTTACGCTGCTTGGCGTTTCCCTCTGCCAGTCGGTCGTAGACTTCTTGATAGGGGAGCCGTGCTGCGATGGCTATGGCTCGACAAACGCAGTCGCCTGCCTTGCCTTTGTATCCTGCGGCCTTTCGGCCTCCATCGTTGTAAACGAACACAGGTGTAGGGTTGACTTCACTCATGGTGAACCTCCGTAGTTGATTAAATTGTCAAAGAGCGTGGGGATTTGCCCTCCCCAATCAACCGGGTCATCCGATTGATATACGCACTTTAGCATATTATCGCATACGTGTCAAGCTAATTTTTTTAAAAGTTATTTCGCTTCACCCCACGATGGTCCGATTTCCACGTCACATTTGGATGGCACTTCGAGCGGGACCGCATCCACCATAACTTTTGCCACGGCGTTTGCTTCGTCGATGTTTTTCACCGACATGGCAATCTCATCGTGTATTTGAAGCATGGGCAGAATGCCTTGCTTGTAGAGGTCCACCATCGCTTTTTTCGTCATATCCGCAGCAGATGCTTGGATTAAACGATTGAGCGCCTTGTAGGTATAGGCACGTTTAAGTCGGGTCGTGGGCCCATATTCGTCAACCGCTTCTTTGTACGGCATTGCTTTGTTCATGGCGAACGTATCGGGTTCCCACAGATCGAACCGGCACTTACGTCCCAGCAGTGAATGCAGCGAACCGCCAGATGATTTCTCGTTCAGTCGATTCATCACCCCGGTCATCAAACCTTTAACAAACGGTACGCGGTCGTGGTATTGCTTCGTCAGCTTTTTAGCTTCCTCCACCGACACGTCCAGTTGTTCGGACAGTTTGTTCACACCCATCCCATACATCATGCCCAGATTAATCGTCTTGGCCTGCTTCCGCGGGATGTTAGCCATCTCCGCCACCATCGTATGGAAGTCAGTAGCTGGATCGTCGTTGTACGCCTTCACAAAATCCGCTGCACCTTCTAACGGAACGCCTCGCGTTTTACCGTATACATGCGCATAATGTACCAAGATGCGCGGTTCCTGTTGCGAGAAGTCAATGGCCGCCCACTGTTCACCTTCCTCCGGAAGAAACAACGAACGAATCATCGGACCCAGTTCAGGATCGCGGGCCGGGATTTGCTGCAAATTAGGATTGGACATGGAGATGCGGCCCGATACGGTTCCTCCATCGTCAGAGCGGATTTGATTGATATGGGAGTGTATTCGACCATCAGCGTGACAGTGCTTCATGATTGTATTGATGAAAGTGCCGGATGTCTTATTCAGGTTCCGAGCTTGGGTGACGAGTTGCGCGAGGGGATGCTCATGCTCTTGGAGGAAGAGTTTAGTGAAGCTAGGTGCGCCCTTTTCAGTGCGTGGGTAGTGGACTCCGACTTTATCGAACGCTTTGGCGAGCGACTGTGCAGCCCAGATTTCAACATCACTACCGCTGATGCGCTTGATCTCCTTCAAGACTTCCCGTTCCCGCTTGAGCAGACTATCCCTCGTTCGCTCGACTTTCTCCGTGTCAACCCGGACGCCTCGCATCGTCATGTCAACAAGACATGGGAGGAGGTCAAGTTCGAGATTAGCGATAGGCCACAAGCCCTCTTTGCCAAGTTGAACGGAGAAGTAATTCCAGAGTTCGAGGGTAAGTTCAGCATCGCCCTCCGCATACGGTCCGACATACATGGCGGGCATCTTCCACATTTCTGCTTTCGGATCGACACCGAACTCCCGCGCCGCCTCCACTAAACCTTTCTCTGATTTAACTTTACCTAAGTGATCGTAGGATAAAGCGTTTAGGCTGTAGCTAAATCTGTTCTCATCTAACAGGGAGGCAATAATCATTGTGTCAATGATCCGGCCATTCACCTGAAAACCCATCTGCTTAATCCAGCCCAGATCATATTGCGCGTTGTGCATGATCTTATCGGCAGGACACTCGAATACTTTTTTTAGCCACTTGTTGACTTGCTTCTCATCCAGATTGCCACCACCGAAGTGACGGACCGGAATGTACCCCGACCAATCATCTACTGCTATAGCGTAACCCACCACCTCACCATCACCTGTTGGCCAACCGGGACCGTGCTTCTTCAGGTTCGGGTCGCGTGTTTCAACGTCGATGGCTATCTTCTTCGCAGACGTGATGTCCGGAAGTTCTAGCGGAGGTATCCACTCACTTTTTGGAGCGAACATTGCCATTTGTAGTTTTGCCATTCTTGTTTTCCTTATGAGTGAACTCTGCCCCAAGGGCCGTGTATCCTGCTTTGTCTAACCACGAATCAGTGTGGTCAATCGTTTCTATTAAGCGACTGGTCTTTACCCAATCCATCATCAAAGCCACGTGAGCCGCGGTGATTTTACCGTGTGACTCTATCGCGCCTTTTATAATTTCGTTCCAACCAACGGCAATCCTGTTGTGGTTGTGATGGGCATCACCATAATCCTTTGCGCGTTGCCCATTAATAAGCTTCTCTGCTTGACGCAGAAGTTCTTCTCGCTTCATTTTAATGTACCGTTTGATTGAGGGGACCGAACACGCACCATTCGTTTAGTTCTTTGTCCCAAGTGAGAGTGAGACCGGGCATTTCCTCATCTTTGATAAGAGGGTTGTTCCAGTCTCGTTCAGAGATTTCTTGTTCAAAAACAGCGCCATACTGGTCTTCAGCTTCTCGCATCATTTCCAGATACTGTTTAAATGTTATTTTTGTCATAGGTCATAGCTCCGTGATACATCTTCAGCATCTACTATATATAAGTTCTGCTTTGCACGTGTTACCCCCACGTAAAAAACCCGGTGTGTATCATCCGGGTTCTGTTGGAATTGTGTGTCCGCTGCTGGACTGAGGTCCGTGAACAGCACGACATTATCCGCCTCGCCACCTTTTGACCCGTGGATCGTGGACGCTGTGATACGGGGAATGCCATTAAACTTCTCGCCCCGACGTAACAGTGCCGTGACATAGGCGCGGTCGGTAGCGGGCAGCTTATCCATAGCAACGGACCAGATCATATCTTTATCGGCAAGCAAACCATGATCTAAAACTAATTTATCAAAAGTTAAAAGGTCTTCGTCCATTACACCCGGCAGCTTCTTATAGCCGCGCGTGACCCGTTCGCCTATCGACATGTAGCCAAACACGACACGTGCAACCTTGCCTGATATTTCTTTACCGCGTCGCAGTTGTTCCCAACCATTGACGGCTTCGCTTATCTTTTCACTAATGGACCGTCTGCCGCGGTAGTTGAACAGGTAGCCGTTTGACTTCAGGTCGTGGGCCACGGGCGTTAATTGATAACCGGCCTGCGATAAAATTAACCAATCCCCTTGCGCCATGTCCAAAGAATTAATAGTAGTGATGCGCGTCACATTGCCGGGTTCTTCACGGGGCTCGTATGCTTTCGGAAAGCGCCTGCCAATGCGACGCACGACATTCTCTGCTACGTTGTGAACATTCTTAGGTATCCGGTAGGACTGGGACAGTATTTCTGATCCACCGGGTAAGTTAATAAAATGGTCTACGTCGGCACCCGCCCATCGGTAGATGGCTTGATCGTCATCACCTGCGCAGTACATCTTCTTAGACTGACTGTCCAAAAGATGCGCTATGTCCCACTGTAGTGGGGACAGGTCTTGCGCTTCATCTAAAAAACACAAATCAAACTCCGGGCAGAACTGCGTACCACCTTTTGCAAACTGCTCCAGCATATCGGTGAAGTCATACAGACCCATGCTTTCTTTGTATTCCCGCAAGCACTTATCGACAAAGTTAACCGTGGTCCAATCCTGTTCGATAGAGCTAATGTTGTATTGATCGCGCAGGTTTACCTTACGCAGTCGGGCCAAGTTAATTAAACCAAGAATAGGATCACTGCTGGCTACCATGCTAGGCACGTCATCATCTATCGACGTGTTCTTTTGCCCACCCAGTTCCACACCAATGGTGCGACTAAGTTCGCGGTAGTTCTCCTCTTGCATCACCTGCTCTGGACGTATGTCCGACATAGTGAGCGCCAGACTATGCAGCGTTCGGAAGAATATTAAGTCTTCTTTGGGGTCCAGATTAAACCGTACAGCGGCTCGTTCTTTTGCCTCATTTGCCGCTTTTCGAGTAAAGGCTAGGAATGCAATGCGGTCAGGTGGTGTGCCTTCTTCCAACGCCTTGTCTACCATATTAAGTAACGTAGTTGTTTTTCCTGTACCCGGAGGGCCAAAGATTCTAAACATCCTTCTTTTTCTCCCTACTGTAAATCTGTTGCACTCGTTGTTTGGATATTCCCCAAAACTTAGCTACTGCGGTCATGGTCATCCTTTGCCTATCAATCATGTCTACAATGTCAGCGTCTCTCATTTTCCTCCAGTACGCCGTTAATAGTCTCGTCAAAACGGAGCCTCCCCCTGAGAGAACGAAGGTGTTTTTAAATCTACTTCAGTGCTATCAAAAGCAGGTATCTTCCAGACACGGACTGCGCGTCCTTTGATCTTTAATACAATACTGTCGCCGTTGATGTCTCTTAACCTCTGCGCAATCCTATGCGACTTGTACTCAAAGAATTTGTTTTTCTTTAAATAACTTTCAAAGTCCTTGAGCCTGAAGTAAGTAACCTCTTCTTCTTCATCGGTCCAAGGGCGGCGTAACAGTATCTCTTCTTTGTCTTGCGCCTGCTGTAGGTGGCTGCAAAACTCTTCAAGGTAATCGTAAAACTGACCGCTGATACTGGCGTCTTGTGATACTTCAATAATCGCGCTTTCGTTGTCGCGCATCTCAGTCATCAGGGTACTGATCCGGCCTTCCCATTGCTGCTTGGCAACGGATCGTGGCATGAAGTTAAGTTGCTCCATGCAGTATTTCTGAAATAGGGGTTGGCTCATCAGAGCCTCAGTGTCTAACTCCAGTGGTTCGCCGTTAACGTCCATAAACCAGACGGGAGGGGTAGAGTTATACTTGCGTAGGTTCGCTATCGTAGCGCCCGCTACAGCGGCTCCTATGCCGAATTTACGTGTGCGGCACAGTTCTTTGTTGCAATGCGCGTTGATCGGCGCATCTGAACACTTGTAGGCGTAGTCTTTGCGGTCTAGCTGCTTCGCAACTATGTTGACCTCTGGTAGTGGCAATGGCGGAGACAGGTACTCCATGTTGTAACGTAGGATTTCCGACTCGTAACTATCTGGGTATGCCTTGCGTAAATATACCCCGATGTTAAATAGACCATTATTTCTACCTCCCTCGCTAATGCGCTGCTTACAAAGTATCTGTAAACAAGGCGGTCCGTCCTTCATCAGGTCCGTTTCACCTGTGTCTACTATCTGTAGCTTAACGACTTCTTCGGGTGTTTGTGCATATTTTTCGTACAGGTCTATGAACTCATTTAGTTCAGCCGATGTACCATCGTCTAATATTGCGTATCGCAGACCATTCTCGTGATCGTAGTATGGCAGGTTGAGAAAGTTCCCAACGTCACCACGGTCTAGGTGCAACTTAATCTGCTTTGGAAATATCTCACTCTCGCCATAACCAAGGGCCGCGGACATGTGTTGCAGAGACTTCTGCATGTCCTTTGCAGGCACCCATTCCTTTGAGAATAAAAAACAGTGGGCACCTCCAGACTTGGAACGGCATACTACTAAAGGTAATTTTAACTTTCTTATTTTATCAACAAGCATCTTATGGTCGAGTGGATACTGGTCCACGTCAATACAACCCCATTTGCACATGTTGTCTTCGTTAATGGGTATGATACCCAATCCACTGCCCTCACCAGACAAGTGGTTTTCCCAAAGCTTCTTCGTTTGGGGTTCACGTAGGACGCCAGCCTTACCTTTGGCTTTACCATTAGCGCCTGTGTTTTCTATTTTGAAGTAGCCGTGGGCTTCCTTCAGGCCATCGAATATGGCCATAAATTTTTCTACTGACATTGGTGCCCCCATACGGAAAAAAAGCGGCAGGGCACTAAGTACCCCGCCGCGTGACTATTAAAACGGTGTTGATTTACCGGTTTCTTCGTCATCCGTATGTTTCACCACAACATCGCCTGCGGTGATGCTCTCTGCAAAACCCTTTGCGCGGGAATACAGAGCGCCATCCTCAATGACACCTTCGCAGGACATTTCCCAACCGTGCCACGAACCCTTGGAGTTTTCCTCAGATACCGTTTTAAGGTGGTAGATGTGGCTAAAGCGGGGAGGTGTAAACGGCCCGTTCTGACCTTGCATTGAGCGAGACGCCATCATGCTGTTCCACTTTCTGCTCTTTTTAAGCTGTGTGGATTTCATTGCGATGAGGGCGGTCTCGTATGACCCGTCATCGTTGAGTAGAAGGACAAAGTGTTGGTGGGTCTCTTCGATGTAAGACCCATCACCATTTGCAACATATTCCTTGTTGTCATCTGGCGAACGCTCTGTCTTTGGACGTTCTTCTCCCGGTTCATAAATTGCCATGGGCGCACCGCTTCCGCTGCCACGCGGAGCCCACTGGATAAACCTACGCTGATAAGCGCAGGGTACTACTCGAACCCCATCCTTACCTTTGTATGGAATACCAGTAACGGTGTTGTATATATCACCCTTACGTGCCGTTTCATTTTCGTCCAACACAGGATCGTTACCCGACAAGACTTTGAGGAATGGAAGAGCTAAGTCTTCAGTCCCCATATTGTCCATGCCTGCTCCGGCATCCTGTTCCATCATGGCAGGATTGAATACTGCCACATCTTTTTTGCCTGCTTCGGCTACTTCGCTTTTCTTAGTCATTATTTCTTACCTCGTTTAATTACTGCGCGTTGACCTACCCATGCTCCGAACAACTCCATCGGAAAATCCTCTCCTGCTTCGCAACGTTCTTTAACAAACGCACGTAACGTTTGAGGATGCACCTCAGTTTTTTGTTCTGGAATAAACCCTTGCTTTTGCGCAAAAGCAGCAAAGGCACCCGCTTGATCGTCCTCTCCACGGCCAAACTGACACAAGACAGTATTTTTAATAATGTCATCGTGCCCATGATCGCGTAGCCAGTCGTAGGCTTCAGGACGTTTATCAACGAGAATGGACGCACCATAGGTTTGCTTAACCTCGACGGTTGATCCGTCATCTAGTGCAAAAGAAGACATACCGATCTCTGCAAGCATCGACGGCATCTCCTCATCCGTTAACTTCAAAAGCTCCTTCTTCTGTTCTTTAAGCGTTTGCTCAAGATCAGAAATTCTTGCTTCCTTATCACGGATTGTTCTGGCCAACGCGGCTACCGAAGTAAGCCCTTGCTGGTCAATTTTCTCAACAGATGTAGCATTCGTTTGTTCAAAGTCCTGCTCCATCAATCTTTCTAGGTCACTCATCGTGTTTCTCCTTTCGTGGTTAAAGGCACCTCTTTGGGCCTTGACAATTACAGATATTATCTTATACAATATGAAAGTCAAGCGTTTTTAAAAAATAGGGGCAAGAATGCAAAGTTACGAATATGAGACCCAACCATATGAACACCAGCGAACTGCTTTTGAAGAGTCGTGGGACGCGGAGTTCTATGCGTTACTCATGGAAATGGGAACAGGTAAATCCAAAGTAGCAATCGACACGATGGGCGCGTTGTATGAAAAGGGCAAAATTAAAGCCGCTCTTATCGTTGCGCCAAAGGGGGTCTATGACAACTGGGTAAAAGGTGAAGTACCAATACATTTGCCAAAGCGCATCCCCCGTCACATTATGCGATGGATTCCCGCAAAGACCCAGCGTTTTGAGACTGATTTAAAAGATTTTATTGTGGACCGTGATCCTAAATTAAAAGTGTTTGTTATGAATACAGAGGCTTTTTCATCACCACGTGGCACAGAAGCAGCCGTAGCATTCTTGTATCAAAACCCAGATAACATTGTCATTGTTGACGAATCAACTACAATTAAAAACAGGAAGGCTGCGAGAACGAAGAACATCATAGCTTTACAGAAACGGGCTAAATACCGCCGGGTATTGACCGGCTCTCCGATAACTAAGAGCCCTATGGACCTGTTTAGCCAATGTAACTTCCTTGCCGAAAAGGCATTAGGCTTTAATAGCTACTATGCTTTCCAAGCGCGGTACGCCAATGTGCAGAAACGCCAAATGGGTCATCGCAGCTTCCAACAGATTGTGGGCTACCGACGTTTAGACGAACTATCTGAAAAGTTAGACCGGTTTAGTAGCCGGGTTCTAAAGGTCGATTGCCTTGATCTACCTGCCAAAGTTTATATCCGTAGGGACGTTTCCCTCACCCCCGAACAAGTCAAGCTGTACATGCAGATGAAAAAGCTTGCGCTCGCGAAACTAGAAAGCGGGGAGTTAGCCACGACAGCGAGTGTGCTGACACAGATTATGAGATTACAACAGATTTGCTGCGGACATTTGCAGCCAGATGATGGTGAGATACAGACGGTCAAAAGTAACCGTTTGAACGAATTACTCGACATCACTGAAGAGTTTCAGGGTAAGGCAATCATTTGGGCGACGTATACACACGACATCCAACAGGTAGCTGATGCCCTGCGCGACCGGTTCGGGCCCGAATCGGTCGCAACCTATTATGGTGCTACTCCACAAGATGAGCGCCAGCAGATCGTTGAGGACTTTCAAGACTCGGACAACCCTTTGCGGTTCTTTGTTGGTCAACCTAAAACAGGTGGATACGGTATTACACTAACAGCCGCTAATACTGTCATTTACTACAGCAACAGTTATGACTTGGAGATTAGACTACAGTCTGAAGACCGTGCGCACCGTATTGGCCAGTCTAATAAGGTCACCTATATTGACCTAGTGTCACCGGGTACAATTGACGAAAAGATATTAGGGGCCTTGCGTAGCAAGATTGATATAGCAGGGCAGGTGTTGGGAGAAGATGTGCAGGACTGGTTACGCTAGTCCTTTTTGTTCCATAGATCAAACAACACTCTGATCTTCTCTTTTATCTGTTCAATGTCGCTGTGCATTTTTGCAAGCACAATTACCAGAGTCACGAATGCCGCCGCTATGGGCCAAACTACCCCTATGGCGTCCATTATTTCCATGTTCAGTTCGTGCTTTCAGAATTTTTTGTATCAAATAGTGCTTCTAGTGTACCGATACGGATAGTCAATTCATGAACCCTATCCTGCATTTCACGTAGTTCTACTACGTCCCGTTCTAATCCTTCGATTAGCATGTCCTGCCTAGCGTCTGCTGGAAGGCTGCCCAACTGTCCTCTAGGCCATAAAATTCTAAATTCAGAATTTGATTTAATTTCCACATCAGTCATATCAACACTATGTTCGAGTGTCGTGAGCCGTGATTCAATAGAAAAGTAAGCCATTGTGGCGACAGCGGTCAGAGCAATCATACCCAAGATGTTCTTGAGCGGTATTGTCAGGTTTGTGTTTTCAGATAACTCTGCCATAACGTTTTAAAAAGCGGGCGGTAAAGAGGCTATGCCTCCACCCCTTGGATCGGTGCCCATGGTCTGCATCATTGGTTGAGGCATTACTGCGCGATGGTTCTGCATCATAGGCATTTGTGCTTGGACGGGTGGTTTTCCGTACCCAAAGCTTTCTTCTGCGCCAAAGTGCGCTCTTTCTGCTTGGTCTACAAGGTCCACAAATTCTGTCACTTTTGCCTGCATTTCTGCGGCTTGTGGGCTGGTGTAAGTCTGGTTTAAGTAATTACTATATACCTTCAACGGTGAGGACTGCATCTGAGTCATTTGCTGACCAAACTGTTGTTGCATGTTTTGGAACATACCACCCACACCACCCATGGGGCTTGAGCCTTGTAGTTCTGCCCTAGACGGAACTGAAAAACCAACATTTTCATCGTGAACCAACGTTGGTTTAATAGGACCCATCTGTGTTTTCATAGGGTTTGCGTAAGGGGATGCGATCATACCGCCTGCCTCCATATGTTGTACGGGGTATATTACACCGCCATCTGCTCTATGTTGTGTGTTGCTTCCGTCGGAATGACCCGGACCACCGCCACCGGGTCCTCGTTCAGGACCATCTTGGTTTCCGCCGCTGCCACCGGTTGTTTCTGTAGTTGATCCGCCGCCAAATATACCAGCAAGACCACCTAAGTTTACATTTCCGGCAGTACCACCGCTGGTGTGTCCACTGTACCCAGCAAAACTAAAAGCAGGGTTCGTTGACCCAGAGCCGCGGCCCACGTAGCTAAAAGGAATAGCATCTTGCGAGGCGTCATCCGCAGCTTGCCGGGCATCAAACTTTCTTTGTGCTTGTGCCGAAAAAGCGTCGTACTGTTCTTGCGTGTAATTGTATTTTTCAGGGTTCTGCAAACGATCAAGTTCGTTGGCCGTGTAATACGATGATCTGCCCCCGTATTCTGCAAAAATACTCATTACGCTTGCCCCATTAAACTACCGATGCCGAGAAGTTCTCGGTCTTCTGGGAATAAAGCTGCAAACTTAGTCCGGTCCACAGGACCTGATCCCTGTGACGCCGTTTGAACGGCAGCAGGTGGAGGGTTAACCGGACCAAGTGCAGGTCCACTGTTCTGGGTGGGAGTTTGAACAGGTGGATTAAGGGCCCCTTGTTGGTTATTCGGGGGCATATTCTGTTGTCGAATTTGTTGTTGGAGTTGTTCTATTCGTTGCTGATCTACTTTTTCAGAGTTTTCAGGAACGCCGGGGAACCCTTGATAAGGCACATCTAAACCACGATCCTCTTCTTCAAAAGTTTCACGAACGACATAAGGTGCCATTGTCACCGTGTTGTTAAACAACTTGTCTTGAAGCATTCCAATAATTTTTTGAACACCTCTTTTCTTGGAGGCGGCTGTACCGGGTTTTTGCATTAAAGCGGCAATCAGGGCAGGGTCTGTAAACATCAGATCAATAGCACGTAGTTTTGCGGTAGCTGGTAGCTCCAACATAAACTTACGCAATTCCCTAGTACCTACACCAGATGCGGAAATTACACCGGGGCCTTGACCACCAACTGCTGCAAAAGCTCGTGAACCAGCGGCTGAACCTAAGACACCTACATAAAAATCTACGATAGGTCCGGCACTTGCCATGAAATCAGGGTCTGTCAATTTTCCTGCGGCATCGGCTGCTTGAACGCGCATTAATTGTTTAGACATGAAATTCAACTGATTAGTTGTTTTCTCGTCGAAA
>Ga0209631_10005398_pt1 | contig 13547 bp, 9 predicted proteins | sample COG_08_FD_184752 | JGI IMG/M metagenome (GOLD analysis project Ga0209631, IMG submission 184752) | Pelagic Microbial community sample from North Sea - COGITO 998_met_08 (SPAdes) (version 2) | ecosystem: Environmental > Aquatic > Marine > Neritic zone/Coastal water | place: Helgoland, sampling... | reverse complement strand
TACAAGCTCTTTAGGTGGAATAATTTTTGCAACGTTTCTCGTGTCACTTACAGTAGCACCAGTTCCATCCTCAGGTGTGGTGACAATGACACCAGCTTTGGCCACAATAGGAGTTCCAGTATCAGGCCTAGGTTTGATTCTTGGGATAGACCGTATTCCAGATATGATGCGAAGCTGTGTAAATCTATTAGGTCAGATTGCTGCAACTATTATAGTGGAGCACCATATAAAAAATAAGAACCAGTTGAATAATGAAAAAACTTATAAATAATAGCATTAAAATTACCTAGATTATAAAATTGCCCTTTCCCTATTAAAGAACTCGCGCTATAGAGCCTTCGTTGCCAATGGGGGGATAGCTCAGTTGGTTAGAGCCACCCGCTCATAACGGGTTGGTCGGGAGTTCAAGTCTCTCTCCCCCTACCATGCACTCATCGCTTTTCACGACGTATCGAAACCTCCTGAGAAAGTCCTCTAGTAACGGGATTTAGCGCTATATGGGTGCGGTAGAGACGCGGTAAGAGACGAAAAATGGCCGTAAATTGAGCAGATTTGGTGTGATGTCTCATATCCCCAATTCCGCGTCCAACATAATTTCAGACATATGAAGTTCAAATAAAATCCGTATTCAGAAATATTCAATTAATTTCTTTGTTAAAGCCACCTTATTTTTTTTGATATAACTTAGTACATTATTAAAACTAAGAAAATCAGGGTCTCTGATTCCATTTGGCAATCGAAAAACCAACGGTTGTTTTTGTTAAAAGCCCAAAAGCCCCTGTTTTTAATTTAATATCCCTTACCTCTGGTGAGTAAGCCAACGACTGCAATAAAAACCTTGCAATACCGTTACTTGTAACAACTAATATATCACTATTTTCAGTTTGGACCTCTAAAAAACTACGCCAACTTGAGATAATTTTGTTTGGAGAGATATTCCACCCATCGGGAACTATAGCGTGCTGATCCCACGACTTAAGTGCCTCTCTACCTATACGCCCTATGACTTGTTCTTCATTTTTATTCTCGTCTGGACCGTAATCTACTTCTTTTAAGAAATTTAAAATTTTGGGGGATTTTACATTATGTTCGCCTTCAAGAATAATTTGTGCCGTTTGCTGAGTCCGAGCTAAAACAGAGCAGTAGGCTTTTTTAAAGTTATAGTTATTGCTATGAAAATATTCCTTAAGATTTTTTGATTGTAAAATACCAGATGAGGAAAGGGGTAAATCCGTGCGCGCACCCACACGTGTGACTTTATCACCATTATCGAATGTATTCCCATGTCGGCAAATAATTATACGGCTCAAAGGTGAGGGTCTCCATGCAATGCTATTAACTTTTTAGCAAGTGAAAGGTCTTGTGGAGTATCAATCCCAGGTAAAGATATTTGCGATGGTTGTACTTCAACCCCGCGTACATGAAAGCCATTTTCTAAAAGTCGTAGCTGTTCAAGTCCTTCCATTTTCTCATAATAACTCATGGGTAATCTGGAGAATTGTCTTAGCGCATCAATTGTATATCCGTATAAGCCCACATGCCTGAGAACAGGGGATAAAGACGTTTTTTCTCTGTATTCATCCTCTTTTCTTATGGCGGGTATAATATTTTTTGAAAACCATATGGCGCGATTATCTGATGAGATGATTATACTAGTTCCGCTAAAAGGAGTAGATTTTTTATGGTTACGGAGTCCATCCAAATCTTCCCATGATAGCCTTACAAAAGGGGTAGATACATCACATCCAGTTTCAAGTCCTTGATGAACAGAAAATAAATGTTCTATCGGTGTAAAAGGTGCATCCCCTTGTAAGTTCAGAATAAAGTCGAATGTCATTTTGTTTTGTTCTGCATAACATTCTGCAGCATAAAGCGTCCGATCACTACCTGTGGATAATTCCTTTGGTGTCATGATAACAGGAATGCTATTTTCTCTACAGTGCGTTTCTATTCGATTGTCGTCTGTAGCAACAACAAAGATAGCATTATCTATTACTTCGCAGGCTCTCGTTGCACTGATAGCTGTCCGCTGTAACATAGACAGCCCATTAATTATCTTCAAAGGCTTTCCGGGAAATCTAGTTGAATTGTAACGTGCAGGTACGACTATAAGTGTATTCATATAGTTTTAATAACCTCATTAGGAAAAACTTCTCCAAGACTTTTTTCAGTTGCCTTCAGCATGTGATGCCGTTCATTAACCCAGACTTCAGAAAATTGACAATTTTCAAATGTTGAATAGTAAGGGCCACCATCAGTGTAATGAAGAATTTTCTGATCTTCAAGTTCCCCGGGGTCATAATCGATCAAAAAATTCCACTCATGAGGAATTTCACCAATTAAATGATCTCCCTCAAGCCAATTGAATCTATGTAAATCAAGCCCACTTGCCGAGTTAATATATTCAGGTGTTAGTATTTTACACTTTGAACAATTTAGAAGCATTACGCTTGACCAATTTTTCTTTTTATATTTTAGCTGTTGTTCACCAAGGAATTTAATATTATTTTCAGGTATATGATCATGTTTAACGCACATAACGGTATATTTATCATTACGCAATTTCCAAAGATTAACAATATCATCAAGGACTACAACATCATTATCCATAAATATTGCCCAACCTTTATAATTCATCAGATATGGCACAAGAAACCTTGAAAATGAAAATTCAGTTGATTGGTTTGCTTGCAGAGGGCGTGTCATGAGCCCTTGCTTTTGAAGAGCTGTTATGATTATTGGACTAAACGAAACCGCATGTGATGCACGCCTTGCGATTGAGTGTGCTGCGACATGATAAGTCACTGGCATTCTGCGATCGTATCCGATATAAATTGGTATAGTATTCATATGGGTCATCAAAGGTACCCTTCCTTTAAAAGGGATTTTATATGAACGACTCCAATTGCCTTATTCGCCTTTATAACAAAGGCATTGGAAATTCTCTTTTTTGAAAATATAGTAATTACCTCACTCATTAATATATTTTCTGACAAGGTTATGGGGTTCCTTGTCATTATATCTTCAGCTGTTTTGTTTAAAAAATCATTGGATATATTACGACGAATATCTCCATCAGTAATCATACCAATAAATTCTCCACTTGTGTTTGTTACTGCTACACACCCAGATTGTCCTACTGAAATAGCTGTAATCAGATATTCCATTTTTCGATGACAAGAAACAGAGGGAATGTTTTGTGGGTGAGATAATAAAAAATCATTTATGTTTTGAAGACCACGCCCCAACTTTCCTCCTGGGTGGTGTCGACCGAAATCATTTTTTGTTATCCCTTTTTCCTTCATAGTTGCAACTACTAAGGCATCACCTAGAGCAAGTGTATTGGTCGTAGAGGTTGTAGGCGCTAAACCATTTGAGCCAACCTCTGGAGTGTTAGCCAACTTTAAAACATAGTCACTTAAACGCCCGAGTGTTGATTCAGAGTTCATTGTAATGCTAATTATTGTTATCAGGTTTTTTTTGCAAAAAAGAAGTACATCTGTTAGTTCTCTGCTCTCCCCAGAGTTTGAAATTGCTAAAAGTGTACATCCTTTGTTAATCATACCAAGGTCACCATGGCTGGCTTCGGTTGGGTGCATAAAAAACGATGGAGTTCCTGTCGAAGCAAAACTAGCTGCTAATTTGCGGCCAATATGACCTGATTTACCAACACCAGTTACCACTAAGTAACCTTTTGTTGCAAGAATGCACTCGACAGCTTTGGTAAAATTTTTATCTAAGAGTGCGGCCGTTGCTTTTATTCCCTCAGCTTCGGCTAGCATGACTTGCGTTGCAAGATCATTATAATATTTATTTATATTCATATTCATAAATTAGTTAACTCTTTATGTTAAGGTCTTTAATAAGGTTTTTGTTATTTAATTTCTGCTTGCAACTTAATATTCAATGTCAAACTGTATGTTAATTGATTGTTCTTGTCTAATTTTAACATTATCTAATAAGTGACCTAATTTATATCAATATCTAACTCAATATCTTCTAGAGTATTATTTGAGGCATTATTTAATAAAGTAACTATTTCGGCTTGCTTTTCACGATATTGTTTCGGCTCGCATATGCGTTTGAAATTTTGCTCTATCATGACCCATACTGAAAATTGTTCTAATAATGGCACACCTTTAGGTGGGTTGACGTAGTATACTATAAGACGTCTATTGCGTATCCAATTTATTATTAAATCTCGATCCGGAATGGCTAACCGAGTAAAGCTACGTGAGTCCCAAACAATATTTGATTTAGGTTGTTCCAAACTTGTATACCATAAAGCTATAAGGGCCAGTGCTTCTTCTGAAGCATTAGCACCGCGATCCAGAGCATAACCTATTTTATTTTTAACGTTTTTGGATAAACCTGACCAAATAGTATTTAGAGCCTCTTGCACTGATAATGGGTCTATATTTTTTGGTAAATTTCCATACCGACCAGTTATTATCTGCAAAGGACGTTTAGGCTTTCGCCAAAGTAGACTAATCTGCTGCGCAGCATGCCAGTTTGGTTCAATATTCGCGATTAAAATGGTTCTGTTGGGTAAATATTTTTCATGATTATCAATGTTGTAGTCATATTTAAGGCTTTTTTCTGCATCACCATAAATAAATTCTAAAAAGTCACTAGTTAGCGGATGGTAACTAGCGATTACTGTAACCGATTGTGCCATCGTTGCAAATGATGTGTTAAATAACCGAGCCCCAAAAATAAGAATAGTAATTGATGCTAAATCAATCTCTTCATTAATATATTGTCTCAACAGTATTATGCCAACAGAACAGAAGATTGCTACAAAAGTCACCTTAGTAATTATTTGGCTTATGGGTCCTAATTTAACTCTGCTAACATAAGCTTCTAAAAAATCCTTTACTGGAGTGCTGTTGGCATGGGTATAGCCCATTGACTTCACGCTTTTTTCCTTGTTTTGAAATGGAGAGCTAAATAGTTTTTCAATAACCTCTTTGTCTAGACGTGATTTTATACTGCCTGTATTCAACATTTTTGACATCATATTTGAGCCCCACTTACTCATAAGGTAGTGAAATGGAAGAGAAACTAATAGTAGAGTGAGCGCTATACCTACGGGAATTGGGTATAAATATATACCGGTAATGACTATTATAGCGAGAGTTAATACTGGCATTGGTAATTGCATAGCACTCGATATTGAACGTGATGCATAACGGGTTTCTCGGCGTAAAATTCTAGGTAAACCCCGTAAACCCAATTTAATTAAAAATGGATGATCTGGATTAGAAACAAACTTGTTTAAGGATGTTTCGATCAAATCCTTAAAAGTATTACGGCGTATTCTTGCGGTAATAAATGCAAGCCCGTAAATCCCAGTTATTGATAAGAATTGCAGAGCAGTAAATATGATAAGACCTGTTATTATCTGATCAACGGAAAGCGGGCCTGCTAACTGATACCCAAAAAAATCTATCACTGAATTGTCGCCTAGCAGTTTTATTCCGATTACTAGCACTCCAAACGAAGCTATTTCTAAAATAGTAGAAATAAGTCCAGTCAGAAACAAAATAAAGGTAAGAATTGGATAGCCAAATACCCCTAATTTAAAAACGCGACCCCAACCACCTTTTAGTGAAAAATTATTTGGATATTGATTCGCAATTTCCATTACATATTTCTTTAGCTAATTTTATTTTTCAGATCATAAAAATAGCATTGTTTCTGTTCTTTTACAATGGCTGAGCACTTTGTATTTCATTAAAAATTAAATCAAATAAAATAACTTCATATAATTTTCTTAATATTAAACATGTTTTAAACCAAACCCTAGAAAGATAATTAAATTGATATGTAATTACATTGAGAAATCTAAAATAGTTTTCAATATTCTGTTTACTACATACCTTTTCGGTTTAATGCTGAGATCAAAGTTTCAGAAATTATACTTGTAGAAGTACCTTCTACCATTGCGGGATTATCATCGCAGTATTTTTCTTGAAGTGCTTGATATTTGTTCACGAAATTAGGTTTTTCAAAGAATGATAGAATTGCTTTTTTAATTTCTTCCTCATTTTTTGCTACAAAGCCGATATCAAACTCTTCTAGTGGAAGCGGTAGTGGTTCATCTCTAAACTTTGCTATAATAAGATTTTTTCTTGCAATTGTCGCCTCTATACCAACGTTTGAATACACAGTAATTACAATATCAGATGCTATTAAAAAATCTGATATTTCTCCTTCATTAACAATTGAGACCTGATGATCCATATTAGCATTATTTGCAACACTTTCAAAATGCATTATATCTTCAACTGGCGAGCGTGGATGTAACTTGACAATGCTCTGTATATGCTTACCTCCAGTTTTACCTATTGTTGCTAGCGCTTTAATTATCCTTTCTGCATCTTCCTCTAAACCAATTTGCGCAGCAAAGAAGATGAATGGATGGTTTGGGGTTATGTTTAATCTCTTTCTTGCTGCAGATTGATCAGTGGATGAAAAGTTTTTAAGATAATCAAATCTTGGAGTAGAAGTTATCGATATACGTTTTTCGTCAACATTAAAATATTTAGTGTAAATTTCTTTTGTCCAAGTATCGATGGCGGTAATATATGCTCCTGTAGGTTTGGTATAAGAATATCCCCCCGTCATATAGGCATTTTGAACTGTCATAGAGAGGCAATTACTATCATCAGCAGCTATATGAGCAACCTCCGAGTGCCATTGCCTCCCTGGAGAAGCAAGCGAAACTGCTTCACCATTTTTAAACCATTCTTTGCAGTATAAGAACCAAGCAATGGTTTCCACTAACCAAGTTCTCGCTATAGTCTGCAAATTGCTTGCGAATATTTTTCTCACATTTGGTGGAGTATTTTTTAATTCTTTACTATTGAAATCTAAATTTTTAAATATTCTCAAAATTGTTTTTCGATGACGAGGAGAAATATTAGGAAAGTCTGGCGTTAATTCGATAGGGCTTAACACACATTTAGGGGCATTTAGATATGGCAACGTGTTGCCTGCAAAATACTCAATATCTGATTTTGATTCCGAATTTCTGTTTGCGAACATAACCTTCGTATTATTTTTAGCTAACTCTTTAATAACAGGGGAAAGTGTTGGAGGAACTGTTTTGAGCCGCCAATCAGTAGTTACCAAAACTTTTGGCCCTGAAGGATGATTAAAGTTAAACTTTTCAGCACTTATCAGCCATTCACTTAAGCCGTCCAGCGCAGCACTAAGATACTTTGGTGACACTTTGGTTGGTTCTTTGACTTCTTTAGGGATAATTTTATTAAGATATCTTTCTGCTGTCAGAAGTTTGCTTTTATTTGGAATTGAAAGGTCAAGAACAAAAACTAACTTTTCATCTGAGGTATTATCAAGTGCGTATTTGGCAAGAAATTCTAACATTTGATTATCGCTTGAGCATAAAACTATGCCTTTGGCATTGTGATTAATACCCATCTCTAAGTTAGTAAAATTTCTTTCAGCTCTAATCAGCCTTGGTCTAAGTCGCATCCAAAATGGATACTCCAGCTTTTTAACAATACTATAAATTTCTTGATGTTCCTTTAGCCCCTCTAAAACTATTTTAACGCATTTAGTAGCAATTTTATTACCCCGAATAACTGCCTGGTCGATCTGCTTTGAAGTATTAACATTATACACTCCGGCTTCAATAACTGCATGCGGAGGTAAAAAACCACGTTCCATTCCAGTGCGGCTATTAAATACTGTTAGTTCTTTAGTTTTTGAAAAAATGGGTGGTAGGTCAGCTACCCTTTTTTCTGTGGTCATTACAATTGCAATTGACTCGCAATCTCTTAGCCCTTTAGGCAAAAGTTTATTTCTGACAGGCGTTATAAGTGAAGTTCTTAATTTACTTTCAATGTTAGATTTAGATTTTAATATAGCAAATATTTGTTTAACTGAGTTACCCTCCAATATGTGCGGGTTTTCTGAAAGGTAAGGATTAGATAACATAGAGTCATTAGTCTTACTTATATTATCATTGATGTTTTGCTTGAATTTTCGAACATTAATTGATGGCTTAGCAAGACCTTCTTTATCTAATCTTATTGGTGGCTTCCATCCTATGAAATTTGCTAGAATCACAGTTTTGCCTGCTATCGCTGCCTCTCTAGCCATATTTGAGTAAATCGTTACACAAACATCTGAGATGGCTAATATATCAGTTTTTGCTTCATTGCGAGAGAATACTAGCTGCCCATTTCTTGCATATTGATCCAATAGGTCTTTATATGCTGCCTTTCTATCTGAAATTTCTCTTGGATGGAGTCGCACGATTAATGTCAAATTTGGGTTTGCCTTTAACATCTCACCTAAGGGTTTAGCTATCAAACTCATTCTCTCAAATGGCTGTAGCTGACTAATTAATAAAATTACCTTCTGATTGGTATCAATTCCTAAGCGCTCTTTGATTTTTGTATTATCCACAAGTCGGAGGAGTTTTTGCATGTTATCATTTTGCGGGGCACCTACCACATGAATTTGTGATTCCGGTACTCCTAGGTAATTTTGATAAATTTTCTTTGCCGAATTATCTATAACGCTGCAATGATTTGCCATAGGCCTGCGATATTTAGGGTGACCCAAAACATTAAGACTCTGAACATCTATAAGAGGTTTGTATTTTTGTTTGCTATCCAATATTCCGGCACATACACTCCGTACTAAGGTGTTTCGAGATGTGGATGCTAAAGTCCCGAACAGCAATACTTTTTCACCAAAGTGCTTGCCAAAAATATAGCCCGCAAAAACCCACCTCAATTTAGATTTAAAAAAGTAAGGAAGCAATGGTTGTATTAATTCGACAACTTCGAGTGGTGCATTATCTTTTCCACTCGCAATATAACTTAAGAACCATTCATCAATAATTTCTAAATCTGTCTGGGTTAGACTTTTTTCACTTAAAACTCTATCTAATCTACCTAAGTCAAGACTTATAGCCCCATCTTTACTCCCTGCCTTAAGAAGCTTCGGTGTTATTTCAGTTTCTGCGACCCCAGTGCAATGAAGAAAAACAGGTATGCTATGGTCTTTATTTTTCTTAAGATTATGTACTGCGTGCATTCCAATAGCTTCATAGGTGTCTCGGTAATCCTTTGCATTACCAGCATGTGCAATTACAAGAGCTGGATCTCCAGCTAAACGCAACGATATCTCATTTACATAATCTTCTGTGGACTCTTCTAGCATTTTAAGAGTGGTAGAAAGTGTAGCCTTTAGATGATTAAGTTTCTCGGGGTCATTGTCGGATTTTACAATCGACTTTATATCATTACGACCATTAATTTTATCAGTTAATTTTTTCCAAAAATCTTCTTTGACTTTGCTTTTTGGATGCATGAAAGAAACAAACGTCCGTTTATTATCAATACTTTTGCGTAAAAAATTCCAACCATTAACTATATATGCATCAGAGAAAGCGACAAATAAAACAGCATCACTTTTTGGGACCTCGCGTATTCCATTTCTTAAACATGATGCAAAGCTAAGACGTTTACTGATAATACTATCTAGGGATAGAGAAATTACTTCTTTTTGATTATCAGATATCTCCATAATTGGTGATAATAATGTTCTGTTTAGCGAAAATGATATATCTGCAGCCCATTTTTTTGAGAATTCGAAAGCTTCAACACCCTCTGGTGCTATTTCATTAAAACGATCACGAAGCGATCTTGAAAGAGTCCGATTTTGTAATCCTAACTTATTTATGACGTGATTCTGGTCTGAAAAAGAATATATTTGTAACTTTAGATGAGAAAGTTCTGTACGTGATAAATACTTAGGAAGGCTAGCTGAGCCATCGATAAATACATGGAGAACATTAAACTTTTGTAGTTCTTTTATGTAATCCTCATTGCATTTATTATTTTTCTTTTCATCTTTCAACTTTGAAAGCAAAACACAATCCTCATAGGAGCTATTACTTACTGAATCCTTAAAATAAATTAGATCATAAAGTGCTAGCTTTCTATCTTCACTGATTGAGGTTTTGGAAACAAGATAAAGATAAAACTTTGTTAGAAATTCAAACCCAATTTTATTTAGTAAACGAGAGATAGTGGCGCTAATTACAAATATAAATCTTTTAAATGTGAGCTTGTGTTCTTGAGTAGTTTTTTTTATATTTGCCCCAGGCATTCTACCTTTTCTGAGGGCCCGGAGTTGAACTTTCCCAAATATATAATTCTCAGCATTTTGGATTTTTTCAGAGCTAAAAGGGAGTTTTTGCAGGGTATCGTATATGATCTTACATGCGTAACGATTTCTACTTAATTGACGAAGAATAAGTATTAAAAATCTCAATATAAATTTCATTACTGACATCCAATTTAATTAAATTTAGACCATTAATAATGATGAAAAACAAATTAATTGAATATTTTCGGTCATTATTCAAGCTTCAAAAACTGTATATGGCTCTTCTAGTTATCGAGACTTGGCAATACATACTTAATATTAATTTGCCATTGGTTTCTACTTTTTACCTTGAATATGCCTTTTTCTCCGAGGCGAACTACTCTACCCTCAGCTATTGAGTTAAGAAAAAGATCCATGAAGACATCTGTTATTTGTCGTACATGGGAGTTTTTTAGATTTGTTATTTCAGCTGTTTCCTTAACAAGTTGTTTATAACGAATTCTTTCAATAGGTTCTGGAGGTTCTGGAGGTTCTGGCAATTGCGAGTTCATAATGTTTTGATCCATGATTGATTGTAAATAAATTAAATAGAATGCAGCCTCTTTTTCATAATGATGTTATGGAAAAAGGCAACTTTAAATCAAGATATTGCGAGTTAAATTTTTTTAGAAGATTAATTTATGTACTTTCTTAGGAGGTCAATTTTCCTTTTTCTTTGACACATATAAAAATTAAATATACTTGGATTATTTAACTAGTTGTATAGATGGAGCTCTAAATGAAAATTAATGGATCTGTATCTATAGAAGGAAGAAAAGGTAAAAAGGCAGTATTTACAAATATTGGCCCCGCATCTTTTATATTAGGCCCTTGTGCGATGGAAAGCCGAGACCATGCTCTCATGATGGCCGAAAACCTAGCTGAGATAGGCGAGCGATTATCCATTGGCATTGTGTACAAAACTTCTTTTGATAAAGCCAATAGAACTAGTTCGAAAGGTTATCGAGGTCTTCCTCTGGACAAGGCATTGCGAGTTTTTGAAGATGTTAGAGTGCAAACTGGATTGCCTACATTGACTGATGTGCATTTACCCGAACAATGCTCTGTTGTGGCTGAAGTTGTTGATATTTTACAGATTCCTGCATTTCTATGTCGTCAAACAGATATTCTTCAAGCGGCTGCTGCTACAGATAAAGTGGTTAATGTTAAAAAAGGGCAATTTTTAGCTCCATGGGACATGAAACATGTTATATCTAAGCTTACCGATTTTGGGGCGGCTAACATAATGGTAACAGAACGTGGAACAAGCTTTGGTTATAATACTCTCGTTTCGGACATGCGAGCCTTGCCTGAATTAAGAACTAACGGTGTTCCTGTAATTTTTGATGCTACTCATTCAGTGCAACAACCCGGCGGTAAGGGAGCATCAAGTGGGGGGCAAAGGCAATTTGCCCCGGTATTAGCTCGTGCAGCTATGGCCGTTGGCATTGGTGGAGTATTTATGGAAACGCACCAAGATCCAGATAATGCTCCCTCGGACGGTCCGAATATGATCCCTCTCAGCCAACTCGAAGAAATATTAACAACCCTAATTAAATTTGATAAATTATCCAAATCCTGTGAGTTTATTAATTAACTAGCAAGAGTGTGTATACTTAGTTAACTACTGCTGTGAATTAATTTTTATTCTGACCCATTAATAGTAGAAACTAAAGTTACAATTATAACTTTTGATAGTGATAAATGTATAATTACATAAATTTATGTTTAGGTTATTGGGTAAACAAACCCTTCATTTGTATCCTGACCTATATGCTCTTTTAAAGCCTTGAAAAGGAGCATATGCAATCTCGTGCTTTGTGAATAGTTCGGTAAGCTGCAAGTTGCTTTAGATAAAATGGTTTCAAACATTTCATTCAATTGACTTGCATGAAGCATACCAAATGGCATTTCTTTATTTGGTGAAATCGTAACAATTTCAGAACTTTCGTGGATTTTATAGATTCGTTGACCTAATGAAGCATTTATAATTATAGCTTGTCCTTTTTCTATGCGTGATTGAAATTCGAATTTCATTCCGTTGGAAAGGTACCCTTCCATTTTCCCAGTGAGTTCATAATATCCTTTTCGTTTGGCTTTTCTTACTTTTATATTTTCAGGCTCAAATGAGATTTCTGAGATAATTTTGCCTGATATAAACTCTAAAGCTGATAGAAAATGTATTGAATTGGAAGCCATGTTCCAATCTGACCCAGTAACGCGAAAGTTAGTCAACGGACCGTGTGCCATTATTTCTTTCTTAAGCCAATTATAGCCAGGCCAAACATTACGAGAACAATTTACCCATGTTGTAGTGTTGGCTAACTTTAGAAGTTTGTCAGCCTGGTCGAACTCACACTTTTTAATAAATAGTGTCTTTTCCAATAATGTATGCTTTACTGAGGCATGCTCTAGGGCAGATGTGAGTGCTGCTAGACGATTTCGTGCATCCACTGAAACAATTAATAAGTCGATTTTAGATGGAACTTTAGCCCAATCAGAGTGCATCATTAGGTTGTGCCCATTAGAATTTTCATCAAAGAAGCGTTGAGTTGAAACTTTTTGTGAGGCTTCACAAGGCTCTATTCCATGTATATTTAAGCATCCAAAACTCTTGGCAGATACTTTAGCTAAAGATTGAAGTAATCTGCTACCGATATTTCCACATCCGACAACTGCAATGGTAGTAGAAAGTTTGGGATTAATGTCCACAATACTCGCTTTCAAATTTCTATCCACCCGCATGAAGGCTTTGGATAAAGTAGCAACGCTTTTCAATAAGGTGGTATATTTATTTACATGGCTTTCATAATTGTGTAAAATATGAATTACAACTGAAAAGATCTTTGGTCATTATTAAAATAAAAATGATCAAGAGCTCTTTTGGTTTGGGTTTAAAAAATTTAAAAATTGTATAGTTTAGGACAAGATATAACTAGATAATCTGCAATTATCTTGCATTGCGGGTCTAATCAGAGTTACATTTATAATAAATTGAGGTAATTTCATAAATCAAGACATCTTATTGTTAAGCTTATCTAAACTAATTATGGACACAGCAAAAAAATTCCGCGTTATATTTTACCCTTCCGTTAGTTCTTATGACGATCTGGAAATATGTTCGAGGTATATTCAATGGGGGTGCGCTTCATTAGCGCAAAATGTACTTATAATACTCCCAGTCAGCAAAGATTTACCTTTACGTGAATGGCCTAATTATTGCATGACTGTTGATAGGGATATGGCAAACTATCATGCTAAAAATTCTGAAGTGGTAATTTTTTGGAACAGCGCAGCTTATTGGGGATCACCAGCATGGTTGCGTCGCAAAGCTGTCATATGTGACCCTTATGCTT
>Ga0209631_10005393_pt1 | contig 13558 bp, 9 predicted proteins | sample COG_08_FD_184752 | JGI IMG/M metagenome (GOLD analysis project Ga0209631, IMG submission 184752) | Pelagic Microbial community sample from North Sea - COGITO 998_met_08 (SPAdes) (version 2) | ecosystem: Environmental > Aquatic > Marine > Neritic zone/Coastal water | place: Helgoland, sampling... | reverse complement strand
AAGCCATACTTTCCGTCCACTAGTCTTTCACCCTGCGCCATCTTCTTCCTCGAACTTCCATTTACCTCGAACTGGTGGACGTGTTCACCGGCTCCCGCGTGGACCGAGCTACGACACGTGCACTTGTTTGAACACGAACGTGAAATAAAAGATGTTTTCATCACAACCCTGTTACAAATTACCACACGTCGCCGCTAGTATACGCAAATACCGACTCATCACACCGGGGGTTCGCCGTAGAACCTCGCCAGTTGCTCCTTCGTGTACCCCGGCTGAGGGTAGATTGTCTGTCTATAATACGGATCTTTGAGATCCCACTCGCCGCTCGCAACCTTCCCACCCTTACCTTTCAGCTCCACCGTCACCGCGTAGCTCTGGTTATCCAGCGCGGTCATCTTCAACCGTCCCTTCACCGTCTCCCCCGCCTCGCATTGCATGGGCTGCTCAAACACGAGTCGCATCTGGAACCAGTGCGTGGTGGGCAAGCCGGGCGCGGTGGTCAGCCATCGAGATTTGGTCGTTCCCTCGAACAAAACGTCGAACCAACACGCCACGCCGTGCAAAGGACCGGCGCGGTCCACCGCAAACTCCAGACACATGTCCAGCGAATTCAACTCGTCCGCTTTCAGCACGGTCCAGTCCCACGCGAAGGACGCGGGCTGGCATAGAAGCAGCTCGGGCTCGAACGCGTCCACGACGCACTGCCGGAAATACGACTTCACCGCCTCCTCCCGCAGCGGAGTTAAATCGACGCCGTAGAAGTCCTCGGTACCCCAGAAGTACGCCTTGTCCTTGATCTCATTCCACAGAGTCTCGTCCGCGAACGGCGCGCAATGCACGCGGCCGCCGCCGGGGAACATCTTCCCCTTCAACCGCAGACCCGCGCCGTCGACGCCGAAATCCGGCCCTTCATCGCCGTCGCTCACCCGCATGAACCTGTCTCGCGCGATCAGGTAGCTCTCAATCATGCGTTCGTTGTACAGCAACGTACCCATCGGCTCCGACACGAGCACGTCCACCTTCTCCGGTATATGCACCTCCTCAACCTTGCCGGCGACCACCACGATCTTATCCCTCAGCCGCGGGTTCCCGTCCAACAGCCTTTGGCAGTGCTCCGACATGGCGCTCGCCTCCACCGCGTACACCCGCTTGGCTCCCGCCATCGCCGCGAAGAACGACAGTATCCCCGACCCAGCACCCACGTCCATGACCACCTTATCCTTGAAATCGGCGCAGTTTTCAAGAATGGCGGTGAAGTACGTGCCGGTTCTAACGGCGTCTTGGAGCATGTTCTGCTGCTGGGGTAACAAGCCGTAGTACCGGAAGTACTCAGCCGCGCTGGCGCTGTCCGTCTTGGCGTCGAACGCGTTGGTCGGTGGTGCGGTCGCCGCCCTGGCGCGCTTGGGGGGTTTCGGAGCCACGACCGGCTGTGCGTCGGAATGAGGCTGAGCGCTTTGCAAGGCATTGGCGCATTTCTCGAGGTCGTCGTCGTAGAGGAAGCGAACGACGAACGCTCGCTCCGGCGTCGGCATCACGTTCCTGTTCACGCTCACGTGGTCCACGCCGTTCACCGTGAGGATGAGCGCGTCGGCGGATCGGCCCACGGTGCAGGCTGGATCGTCGAGTCGCCACTTGACCACCTCCATCTCGGTCGTGATGTAGATGGATGCGTGCGTCGGGGATTGCTCCTCGTCGTTCACCTCGTCCTCGACGCCGCGGGTCAGACGTATGTTGGCCGGCTCGTGCGATATGTCGTTGGACCGGCCCACGGTGTATTTGCCGTGCACGTGCAGCTCGCATATCCGCCGCAGGTGGAAGCGGGCGACCTCCACCTCCCCGTCATCCTCCCCGCCGCCCACGCGCGCGCCCGCTTTTTCTAACAACTCGGGCATGGTCGGCTCGGGGGGCGGCTTGGGGGGCGGCGGGACGATGTAGGAATCGTCCTGGAGGACCCAACGCTCCCCGGGTACGTAATCGTCGCCATCTTGGGGACCATAGCGCACCTTATCGTCGTGCGCCGGGCCGATGGTCTTCTTCCTCGGTCGCCCCATCTGTGATTCGGTGGTTCACGGGTTATTATACAAGAGGAGCCATTTCTGGTGTTTACCTGCCTGCCTGTATGTGCCGTTAACCATAAACTATATCGGAACAACTGTTTGCCTGTACGGAACATCGCGAGAAGAAGTTTGCATTCCGGAAAAGCGGCGGCCGCGCAAGAATTCGCTTTTCCTGTGCAGCATCGCCGGCGCCGTCGCCACTAAACCTGCACGGGTTCACAGTCAAAACGCATAGCTGAGCTTGTCAAACAAGCAGTGAGGCGTCGCACCCTTTTATAAAGCTACTAAAACAAGGTGCGCGCGCGTCTTCCACCGTCGCGTGCGGACAATCCACGGCGGCCCGCGCCCCGAAACCCTCCTTTCTCTCGATTCCGGACCGATCGCTGACCTCCGCCCCGCCTCCGCTCCCCAACAGTTCAAGGAAATGGCCGAGGTCAACCCCAAGGCGTACCCCCTCGCGGATGCGCAGCTCACCATCACCATCCTGGACATCGTCCAGCAGGCTGCGGTGCGTCTCTCCCCGAACGCCCACCACCGATCCGATTCCCCCGATTTTGCCCTAAAGTCCAACGCAACCGCCGAAAAAAAACAACCAACCCGCTCACCACCCCGCGCCTCCTTCCCACACGACCGACAGAACTACAAGCAGCTGAAGAAGGGCGCGAACGAGGCCACCAAGACCCTCAACCGCGGCATCTCCGAGTTTGTCGTCCTCGCGGCTGACACCGAGCCGCTCGAGATTCTCCTCCACCTGCCCCTCCTCGCCGAGGACAAGAACGTGCCTTACGTATTCGTACCGTCCAAGCAGGCGCTCGGTCGCGCGTGCGGCGTGTCCAGGCCCGTCATCTCCTGCTCCGTCACCACCAACGAGGGCTCGCAGCTCAAGACGCAGATCCAGAACCTCAAGGATGCCATCGAGAAGCTCCTCATCTAAAACGGTACTTTGACGAAACTTGCGATACGTTACAGCGGCTCAAAAATTAGAACTCTTAACACGCTCGAGGCAATTGTAATAATGATAGCCAGTCGATGAGAGCTAAAAGTAAGGACTCAGTGCGCCATCGGGGTCACCGCGTAGTCCACCGCATCGTCCGGGTCGGACTTATCCTCGTCCGATTCCTCGCTCCCGCTGTCGCCGCCGTCGGACTCGCTGCCAGATTCGTCTTCGACCTTGTCGGACTCGTCGCCGGATTCATCTTCGACGTTGTCCGAGTCCCCCGAGTAGGAGTACGTGGACCCCGCGCCCATGGACTTCAAAATCTCCGCCTCCTCGTCCTCGACGTACGCCTTGCGCTTCTTCTTCGCGAGCCTCTCGTCGTCGCTCCCGAGCCCGCTCAGTTCGCTCCCCGACCCGCCATCCGCGCCGCCGCCATCCGCGTCCATATCCTCCACTTCGTCCACCGCCTCGCTCACCTGGTTCCGGTTCACAAAGTCGGCGCCGCCGCTCTTGAGCTCCTTCAGGTCCCCCAGCGACTCGTACTGCATCATGAGCTCCTTCTGCAGCGTTGGTATGACGTCCGCGCCCGACTGCAGCGCTCGCATGATCAGGCTCACGTCCGTCTTGCCCCCGTCCTCCTTCTGCCACTCCGCGAGCTCATCCCCGAACGCGTTGATCATGGCGTTGCCGTAGTACTCCTCGAAGGAGATCCCGTCCTTCTCCACGATGCCCTTCCGCCTCTTCTCCTTGGTCTCCTCCGAGTCGCTCTCGTCCGAGGGAATCTCGAGCGGGTGGGAGAGCTCGTCGACCCAGTGCTTCTTCGACCTCGGCACCTTGGAGTGGTCGGGTAGGGGCTCGTTGTGGGTCTTGGCGTGTTCGGTTTCGCGCGTCTCCACGGCGTTGCGCGCGCGGCCCCAGACGACCGCGTTGTGTTTCGTCACCTGGTCGTATAAACGGTTGTACCCGATGAGGGTTCCGATGGCGTGTTCCTTCATGCGCAGGTCCTCCGCGAGGGTCTGCGCCAGATCGGTCACCGACGCGTCCGCCCTGCTGCCCATGAGCACGTGCGACCACCGGATCACCTTTTTGCACAGCTCCGTGGCGCGACCCGCGACGCGGCCGCATCGGATGAAGAGGCGCTCGCCGCAGTCCCCGTGGTTGGTGCCGTCCTCGCCGTAGATGCTCTCCTTGACCATGTCGAGCGTGAGGAACTCGTTGTACGTCTTCCGTGTCTTCGTACACGTCCGGTCGAGCTTTTCGGCATCCGCCAGCAGGCGCTTGTGCCGGGCCCTGACGTCACCCGCGATGCCCGCCGCCCACTTTTCGCCAATCTCAATCAACTTCTCATCTTCGGCCTCGTCGAACTTCATGCCTCCGACGAGGGCATCCGGATCGCTGTCGGAGGATGGCTCGGCGTCGGAGTCGTCCGGGAGGATGTGCGGCATCTTCACCTTGTTCGGGTCGGGCAGGCGATCCTCGTCGTCGTCGGAGCTGTCGGGGTTCAATGCGCTCGGGTTGCGCGGCATCGTCTTTGGAGCTTCTTTCGCCTTGGCCTTTTTGTCGGCGGCAGCGGCGGGGGTCTCCTCCGTCTCCGCGGGCTTGCGTTTCTCCTTCTTCGTCCGCCCGTCGTCCTTGTCCTTCTTCTCCTTCTTGTCCTTCTTCTCCTTCTTCTCCTTCTTGTCCTTCTTATCCTTCTTCTCCTTCTTCTCCTTCTTGGCGGGCTTGCGGTCGAGGAACCCCGGCTGGAACGCGGGAGGGTTGGCGATCTTCACGCCTTGCGCCGGGACGGACGCCTCCAACTCCCTCTGCTGCTGCACCATCCGCGCGACCGCGGCGAGCCCGCCCTGGTCCCGGAGATTGGGCATCGGTGCGTCCGGGTCTGCCGATTTTTTCTTACCCATTGCGTCCACGCGCCTGTGCTGTGAGGAGTGACGGCGCGGTGGTCGGCGGTTGGATTGAAATCGCCCCGCCAAAAAGGAAAAGCCGCCCTAAAAAATCGTTGGTAAATCCGAGATCACGAACAGTCGTTCGAGGCGCAGATCTGAGACGGAGGCGAGGGTGATGATCGAGGATTTACCCCCGGTGGACGTGGAGTCCATCACGACCGGGTACGGCCCCCACACCGCCGTGCCCCGCCTCCTGTTCATCGCCGAGCGGTCCGACGACGACGCGCTCAAGCTGGATGCCCTGCGCGCCGCGCACGACGTGCTGAAGCAGGGCGACAACACGCGCGTGTACACCTCCGTGGTGGAGAAGATCGCCGGTCGCCTCGGGGCGTCGCACGAGATGGACAAGGAGTGGGTGCACGAGGTGGATAAGAGGGCGGCGAAGAAGCAGGAGGTACTCGACGCGGAACTGAACGGGTACAAGACGAACATGATCAAGGAATCAATCCGCATGGGCCACAACGACTTAGGGGACTTTTACCACGCGCGAGGCGACCTCAACGCCGCGTTCAAGTGCTACGTACGCACCCGCGACTACTGCACCACCCCACGGCACGTCGTGAACATGTGCCTGAACGTCATACGCGTCAGCGTCGAGTCCGAGAACTTCGCGCAGGTTCAAAACTACGTAGCCAAAGCGACTCAGGTGCCCGACGTGGAGGAACCCATGGTGGCCGCCAAGCTCGCGTGCGCCGGCGGTCTGGCGGCGATCGAAGCCAGAAAGTACAAGCTCGCGGCTGAGAAGTTCACGCAGCTCACCGTGGAGGTCGCGAGCGGGTACGACGAGGTCATCGGCGCGGTGGACATCGCGACCTACGGAGGCTTGTGCGCACTCGCGTCGTTTGACCGATCGGAGCTGAAAACTCACGTGTTGGAGAACCCCACGTTTCGCACCGCGATGGAGGTGACCCCGGAGGTGCGCGAGTGCGTCGAGGACTTCTACAACTCACGGTACTCTAGCCTGTTCGACTCGCTCGAACGTTTAAGGCCGCAACTGCAACTGGACCTCCACCTGCACGATCACGTGGAGTCCCTCTACGACTGCATCCGGCGCAGGTCGCTGATACAGTACTGCACCCCGTTCAGCGTCGTGGACCTGCGTAAGATGGCGGACGCGTTTCGCGTGGATGACGTGCTCGCCATGGAGCGCGAGGTCGGCGCACTCATCGCGGACGACAAAATCGCCGCGCGCATCGACAGTCAGCGCAAGATACTGCACAAGACCAAAGTCGACGAAAGGGCCGCCACGTACGAAGACGCGCTTGAAGCCGGGCGGCTGTTCACGAAAGGTGTCCACGCGATGTTACTGCGTGGGTCGTTGATTCGGAACGAGTGTACGGTGAAGGGTGCGCCCGTGAGCCGACGGGGTGGGTTCCACGGCGGCGGATGGGGCGGCGGTCCGGGCGGGGGGGACGACGGCGACGGAGGGGGGCCGGGGGGCGACGGAGGTCTGTTCCGTGGGTTCGGTCGCGGCGGCGGCTTCGGCGGCGAGGGACTTATGCACGGAGGTGAGGGTTCAGGGCACGTGTCGCGCGGGGGCTTGAGCAGGGGCGGTGGCACGGGACGGTTCGGTCGGTACGGTGGTGCATCGCGCGCGTCGGCGTCCGAGAGGGACGGCGGCGGCGACCAGATCATGATCGAGGGGGGGTCCGACGACGACGAGTGAGGAGAGTAACGACGAATTGTGACGTAAAAAGTGCACGTTTTTGGACTCCACTTTTTCTATTTGCCCGGAAATAGTCGTGTCGCTGACTGTTTATCATACACGTCAAAACTTGGCACCCCATCACTCAGCACACCCGGGTATTTTTGAAAAAGCGGGAAAGAAAAAGAACACCTTCTGATGAACGCGCCCCTATCCCGCACTTAGGTCGACGCTGGGGGCATCTTCGCACGATGTCCGCGCCCAAGCCAGCGCCCGGGGTCACCCCCGTGAACCCGCCGAGGAAAACCCCGGCCACGATGGACAACTTCGAAAAGGTTGAGAAGATCGGGGAGGGAACGTACGGTGTGGTGTACAAGGCCAGAGATCGCAGGGACGACTCCGTGTGTGCGCTCAAGCGTATCCGGCTGGACCAGGAGGAGGAAGGGGTCCCGTCGACGGCGATCCGCGAGATTTCCCTCCTCAAGGAACTCAAGCACGACAACATCGTCAGGTGCGTCATCGATCCCCGAACCCGAACCGGACCCTCCCGCACCTCGACGCGGATCTGGCGCGCGAACTACGCGGCGCCCCTTCGTCTCAGCATGTTGCGGGCTTTTTTTTCGGCCTGCGTCGTCAACCCGAAAGTCCGATCTCGAACTCCTCCCGACTGACCGCGATCTCAATATCCACACCCACAGCCTCATGGATGTCATCCACCAGGATAAGAAGCTCTACCTCGTGTTCGAGTTCCTCGACGTGGACCTCAAGAAGCACCTCGACACCCACCCCCACGTCAGCAACGACAGGCGGGTCATCAAAGGGTACCTCTACCAGATGTGCGCGGGCATCGCGTACTGCCACTCGCACCGCGTCCTTCACCGCGATTTAAAGCCGCAGAACCTGCTGGTGGACCAGACCACGAACGTGCTGAAGCTCGCGGACTTTGGCCTCGCCCGCGCCTTTGGCATCCCCGTCCGAGCGTACACGCACGAGGTTGTCACGCTGTGGTACCGGTCACCCGAGATCTTACTGGGCGCCAGGCACTACTCCACCCCGGTGGACGTGTGGTCCATCGGGTGCATCTTCGCGGAGATGATCAACCACGCGCCGCTCTTCCCCGGGGATTCCGAGATTGACGAGCTCTTCCGCATCTTCCGGGTGCTGGGAACCCCCGACGACGGTTTATGGCGCGGCGTGGAGGCGCTGCCAGATTACAAAACTCAGTTTCCGCAGTGGCGCGCCAAGGAGTGGAAGGACATATGCCCGTCGCTGGACGACGCGGGTCTGGATTTGCTGAAGCAGATGCTGCAGTACGCGCCGCACGAGCGGATCAGCGCGAGGGACGCGTGCAACCACAGGTTCTTCGACGATTACGAGCCAGCGACGGAGCGGCCCAAGCCGAGCGATCGGTTCGGTCGGTCGGGTCCTTCCAAGAAACGCGGGTCGCCGGACTCCAGGCAGGGAGGTGAGGGTGACGGCGCGAGGGACGGGAGCGATGGGGGGGATGGGGAGAGTCCCAAGTCGGGGGATTCCAGGGACGAGAACGACGCGAGGGATGCGAACGAGAAGGCGTAGGTTCGACTGTAGCACCACTTACCACTTTCAAGAAGACACACTGTATCGTAACAAAATCCTCGTTGTTAAGAATCATCGTCGAAGGGCCCAAAATACTCGCCGGGAAAACGTTCGTCGTTTGGGTTTAGTCCGTTTTCCATGACCCACTCCAGCACCTCCCGATGACTTTCGTCGGTAATCACCACCCCGGCGAATTTTTCCGTCACCACCCTATCATCCCACCCTATCATCACCACCCTAGCATCCCAAGGGCATCCGTTTGCTCGGGCCCATTGCAGTACCTCCAGATGACCTCCCCTCGCGGCCGCCGCGCACGTCCCTTCATTCCACGGGCATCCGTTTGCCCGGGCATACTTCAGTACCTCCAGATGACCTCCCCTCGCGGCCGCCGCGCACGTCCCTTCATCCCAAGGGCATCCGTTTGCTCGGGCCCATTGCAGCATCTCCAAATTACCTCCCCTCGCGAACGCCGCGCACGTCCCTTCATCCCACGGGCATCCGTTTGCTCGGGCCCATTGCAGCATCTCCAAATCACCTCCCCTCGCGAACGCCGCGCACGTCCTTTTATCATCCAAAGGGAGGCCATTTGAACAAGCCCACATGAACCTCTCTTGGCTGAATACGAATTCTTTCACCGGAAGATGCGTGGGCAACTCCCCGACTGCCGCGAGTACACCTCTACGACAGGCCGCGTTAACGCGGCTGAGCAAGGCTACATCGACTGAAGAAAGCCTCCGCAGGACGCGGTGTTTGAAAATATGATTAAGTTTTTGAGTGACGTCACGAGAAAACCCCCCGTCACGAGCCGGCGAGAGTAAGGCACGGAGAATGCCTCCATCTTCCTCGAGCCGCATCTCCTCGCACACCTCCAGCCGCGCCTCCAGTTCATCCTCGTAAACCTCCCTGCATCCGAGCTTCGCGGCGAGGTCGTCCGGGAGTGTGATAGTTTCTCGACGCCGAGGTTTTTTCGCGTTTGGCTCCATCGCGTGTCCTGTGCGCGCGCAGAGTAGTGGCGCTTCTAGAGGGATCTTGGAAACCAAGGCACCCTGGGGGTGCCAACGTTTCCAAGTTATGAAGTCAGATCTTACCGGCGCGAGCATGTCGACGATGGCGGCGTCCATGTACCGGGTCGAGGATGCCAAGGTTCGCGACTTCTACACGCCGTTCTACGGTCACAACGTTCAGGACCTCTCCGTGGCGCTCGCGGCGATGCGACGGCGGCACGACCGCGTGGTTTGGCTCGCGGGTGATTCGTCCCTCGACAACAAGTACTGGTTCGAGGACGTCGCGAGTGCGCTGAACGGGTACGAGGACTTCCTCACTCCGCAGATCATGAAAAAAGACGTGTGCTACTGGATCAACGAGCGGTGCGTGGCGGAGAATAAGTCCATGGGCTGCATCAACACCGCGGTGGAGGCGACGTGCCTCAACGACCGGGCGTTCGGCCGGTTACTCGCTCAAGATGCGTTCCTCCGCGACAACATGGCGGAAGAGGACGTGCTGGTGGTGAGCGTCGGGGGGAACGACGTGGCGCTCCAACCGTTGCTGTGCACGGCCTTAAACCTAGCCGCGCTGGTGTGCTGCACCCCGGCGTGGTGTCTGGAACGGTGCGCGTGCGCCCACCCGCCAAACCTCGGAGTGGACTGCGGGTGCATCGGATGCGGTTTACCCGGCTGCGTGGCGGGGACGTGCACTGGATGGCCGCTGGGGTTCGGGTACGTCGTGGACCTGTTCAAAAACCGGGTGGAGAGCTACGTCAGACGGCTGTGCGCCAAAACCAAACCGCGCACTGTGCTCGTGTGCGCCATATACTACCCGGAGGAGACCACGCGGGGCGGGTGGGCGGATACCGCGCTGAAAGCGATGTGTTACGACTTCAACCCGGGCAAGTTGCAGCTTCTCATTCGTAAGGTGTTCGAACACGCCACGGCGCGGATACGCGTGCCGGGCGTGAACGTCGTACCTGTGCCGCTGTTCGAGGTGCTGGACAGTAAGGATCCGAGGGATTACGAGCAACGCGTGGAACCCAGCGCGAGCGCCGGTGCCAAGATGGCGGCGGCTTTTCACGCCGCGATGGACCGACGAGACACGTTTACGTAGCCGGGACTGTCGTAATAGTGGTAAGGATGTTCTATTTCATCGCCGTACTCGTGTGTCTGTCTAATATTGATATTGAACCCTCACTTGGCCGCCTTGGCCGCTCGCCTCGCCCTCGCCAAGTCCACGCGTTCCCTGAACTTTGCGCCGACGCCCGTCGGCTTTGTTTGCTTCATCTCGCCAGTCTCCGGGTCGATCTCGCACGGGAGCGCCGCGGCGGTGTTGGTGAACACGTTGAGCACGGTGAACGCCAGGATGGGGCTCAGGTCGATGGTACCGCCGATGGGGGGAATGATCCCCCGGAAGAGGTTGAGGTACGGATCGCAGAGGGTCGAGAGCGGGTACACGATCGCCTGGGGCGGGTTCGGGAACCAGGTCAGGATGAGCCTGCCGATGAGCAGGGTGTTGTAGATGTTGAGGGTGGAGAAGAGGCCGGAGGTGATGACCAGCTCCACCGCGCTGTCGCCGGGGATCATCGCGGCGAACTTCCCGTGGCGGAGGGGGTTGTGCGCGCGCGACAGGGTGATGGCGCCGGGCTGGTTCGCGGGCATCATCGCCCCCTGGCGATCGGAAGCAGCCTCCACGACGCGGGCGCGCGCTCCGTCGATGACGCGGCGGGCGGCGCCGCGCATCTCCGACATGCGCGACTTGATGTCCACTGCTCCGTTGAGGTGCATGATTGCGGACTACGTACGATGGGTGTCGCGACGGGTTGTGTTCCACCTCGGTGCCCCGCTGTCAATCGGGATAAACGCGGGTCGTTGACACATCGACCGTCTAAACAACAGTCACGGTGACGAGACGCCTATTTCGTCTGAGTCTCTATGGGCATTTCAGTCAGAGATTCTCTTGTTGTCATTTTTGCAAACCGGAAATGTGTGAAACATTACATACTGTTTGCTCGCTTCAAAAAATCCGGATGAACCTCGAGACGTGGCAGCCTCAGGAATCCGCTCTCGAACATCGTGAGCCCCAGGCGCTCCATCTCATTGGGTAGATGAGGCTGTTTGTTGAGGAAAAGCAACTTTTGGCCGTGACGTTCGCCGGCAGCATCCATAGGTACACGCGCGCTCACCGAAGCGTCGCACCCACCCTCACATCGTAATGTCCGCCATGATGTCCGCTATGGCCTCTGTCGCGCCCGTCGCGCAGGTGAGATGCCGATGACCTCCTGGAGACGCGTTTCCGGCGGCACGTCACGCGACGGCTAAAATGCGCTTTCTCTCCGCAACGCCAATCACGTGCCCACCCCGTCGACGGACACCGCGCGTCGACCGCGCCGCGATCACCGAACGCCGCTTCTGACCGCGCCTCCCGATCCTTCACAATCGCACAGACCCGTTTCTCCGCCAAGTCCCGGAAGGTCGTCGCCCGCCGCACCGTCGTCGCGCGCGCCGTCGCCGAGACCGAGGCTGAGACCAAGGCTGAGAAGCCCAAGCGCAAGTTCTCACCGAAGAAGAACGTCACCGTGCAGGACGCCGACATCGCCGTCGGCAACAAGTACGAGGGCAAAGTGGTGCGTCATCCCTCCTTCACGCGCCTTCTTTACCACCCAAACCGTGCCGCGAGCGGGTGCGAGCGGGGGAAATGCGATCGCGGGGCGCGCGGCGGGTCGGCTCCGGGCCGGCACCGCATGTTTCGTTTCGTGGTCCACCCCCGCCCAAACCCTGCGGCCTCAGGTTTGTTTCGTCAGTGAGGCTTTTCCTATCCAAACGACGTCGCGTGGGCGCGCGGGGGGTGCGCCGGAGGACGCCACGTCGCGTCGGTACCGTCGGGACACGCCCGACGAACCACTCGACCGAGCGCGGCGCCACCCGGCCCGCCACCCGGTCACCCACCGCGCGTCAGCCCCGGATGGTGACAAATCGACCCCACGTCAACCGCCGCCCGTTTCGGATAAGAAACAATTTGGCATTTCACTTTCGAGAGCCGAGACGCCCACGCTGACCGCGCCTCCCCAATCTTCACCCCAATCTTTTCGTCCCAACAGAAGCGCGTGCAGGAGTACGGCTGCTTCGTCGACTTCGGCGCCAAGAACGACGGCCTCGTTCACATCTCCGAGCTCAAGAATGGCTTCGTCGAGAACGTCACCGACGTCGTCGCCGCGGACCAGGACGTCACCGTCTGGATCAAGTCCATCGACTCCGAGAAGGGTCGCATCTCCCTCACCATGAAGCCCCCGCCCACCGCGGAGGAGCTCGTGGAGTACCAGGCCAAGGAGGAAGAGCGCGAGGCTAAGTTTGCCGCGCGCAAGGCTCAGCAAGCCGCGGCCAAGGCCAACGCCGAGAAGGTCAAGGCGATCAAGCCCGGCACCGCCTTCGACGGCGAGGTCAAGTCCGTCCAGCCCTTCGGCGCCTTCGTCGAGATCATGGAGGGTATCGAGGGTCTCGTGCACGTCTCCGAGATGTCCGACGACTACAACGTCGAGGTGTCCGAATTTTGCAAGGTTGGCGACACCGTCGCCGTCAAGGTGATGGGCGTCGACGGCGCCAAGGTGAAGCTCACCATGAAGGACAAGGTTGACATCTCCGCCGTCGTCGAGGAGGCGCTCCAGGAGGTTGAGGCTGGTGCCGGTACCATGGAGTACGCATTCAAGTCCAAGGGGATCACCTCCGCCCAGTTCCCGGCGGGAAACGATAAGGAAAAGCCCGCCGTGAAGAAGGCTGAAAAGAAGGAGGAGCCCGCCGCCGAGGCCCCCAAGGCTGAAGCCCCCAAGGCTGAGGCCCCCAAGGCTGAAGCCCCCAAGGCTGAAGCTCCCAAGGCTGAGGCCCCCAAGGCTGAAGCCCCCAAGGCTGAGGCCCCCAAGGCTGACGGTGCCGCCATCTCCGCCAAGGACGTCAAGGCTATCCGCGACGCCACCGGTGCCGGCATGATGGACTGCAAGAAGGCCCTCACCGAGTGCGGCGGCGACTTCGAGGAGGCCGTCGTCTGGCTCCGCAAGAAGGGCATTGCCTCCGCCGATAAGAAGGCCTCCCGCATCGCCGCTGAGGGTGCCATCGGCGCCTACATCCACGGTGGCTCCCGCCTCGGTGTGATTGTCGAGGTCAACTGCGAGACTGACTTTGTCGCCCGCGGTGACAGGTTCAAGGAGCTCGTCAATGACATCGCCATGCAGACCGCCGCCTGCATGGACATCGAGTACGTGTCCCCTGAGGATGCCGCCCCCGCCATGATCGCCGCCGAGAAGGATGTCCAGATGAAGATGGAGGACATGCTCTCCAAGCCCGAGAACATCCGCGAGAAGATTGTCCAGGGCCGCCTCGACAAGATGGTCAACGAGAAGGCTCTCCTCAAGCAGGAC
>Ga0209631_10005387_pt1 | contig 13570 bp, 9 predicted proteins | sample COG_08_FD_184752 | JGI IMG/M metagenome (GOLD analysis project Ga0209631, IMG submission 184752) | Pelagic Microbial community sample from North Sea - COGITO 998_met_08 (SPAdes) (version 2) | ecosystem: Environmental > Aquatic > Marine > Neritic zone/Coastal water | place: Helgoland, sampling... | reverse complement strand
CAATTCGCGTCGCGTTGAGCCTCGCTAATATCTGATGTTTAAATCAGTGAGTTTTGAACCTCGTAAGAATATTATCTTTGATAGTTTTGTTATTAGTTTTCAAGTTGGTTGGAATTGTGCCTAATCCACCCCGCGATTTTCACGCCATAGGGTCGCAAAACGCGACGAAGATAAAACTACCCTGTGTCTTTGTAAGATGAAGAAGTTTTGAGAGTCTTGAACGTTGGGCAACAACGTGAACGCCTGTTAGAAATCAACTGATGACGCTGACCAAATCTGTGTGGCATATGTGTGGCAGATTAGTGGGCGGGGTCGGGCCAAAAATGAAGAGTTGTTATCTATTACGAGTGAAACAACGTTTGGCCTTCTGTTGCCCACTGTTGCCCAATAAACTTTTCTCCGTGTTTTAAGACCTGCGACTCCTGCCGGGGGTATTCACTTTTGCCTGTAGCACGGGTGAAACGCACTTTGCCACACGTTTGTGTGGCATATGTGTGGCAAAACCTGAAAACTGTCACTCTGGCAGACAAATTTCTGTGTGGCAACCATCTGTCTGACTAAAAAATGTTTATTCAGCAATGGTCTTAAAAAGAATGTTCATTACCCCACAAAATAGATGACTTCTTTTGAAGAATTTCTGGATATTGAACTGCCGAAGCTTCAAAAAAGGCGTCGCAAGAGACGAGTTGTTCTAGATTTATTTGCTGGCTGTGGAGGACTAGCCCTTGGTTTCGAGGCTGTTGGTTTTCGAACGGTTGGTTACGAGATGCTCCCCGATGCTTGTGCTACGTATAGCCACAATCTTTCAGGCCCTTGCCATGAAGCATTTCTAGAACCGGACCAAGACCTTATTGAGGCCTACGAATCAACACTAGCCAATCTTCGTGTTGATCGATTGGAGCCAAACCCAATTTTACTTTGCCACCACCAGCAACTGAATGGACCGAACCAAGTTGCAAGTCGCCTCCTGCACGTGGATTAAACCAGGCAATGTCAAATCGCCCTTGCGTTTCAGACAAGTCAAGTTCTGATGTTCCACCATCAGGAAGATAGACCAGATAAAATTTTCCTGGCTGAGAAAAACAAAAGCAAGACATATCGTGCTCGATATTTCCAACAAGCACGTCAGTGTTACGCATTTGCCAAAATGGGATCTCATTTTTATGAAAGAACTCGATCGCAATTCGGCAGTAATTCCAGCTTTTATCACGGCTGCGCCAATCCTCACAAAGCAGATCATTCTGGTCAAACTTATAGCCAAAATAGTATTCATTACCGGCCCCGCCGGCCATCAAAGCACCCCATAACGTTTGTTTGCGAACAAGGTGTTGAGTGTACGTCTTATTGCCATCCAGGTCGTGACCATCGAAACCTTTGTAGCCCAAGTCAGGGCATTGAGCATGCGCCGCACTACCACTTTCATCGAAGGCAACAACCCACGGCTTACCGGCATCTGTGGATTCACAAATCCACTTCACTGTCTGCGCATGAGTCGTTTCTAATTCACTGTTTTGCAGGGAAACACCTGTGAGTTTTGACTGGTTGCCAAGCAGTGGCCTGTAGACTTTATCCTGTTGTGAGGGATAGGTATGAACCACAATACTGTGGTTATATGCATCAAGTTCCGAAATGTAATTGATCATTGCATTTTGCTGATTCACCGTTTGGGTATTTTCTTCACCAAGATTCCAGTTCAATCCGAGGTTGTGACCAAACCGTGCGATTATCTCTCGGCAATAAAGTTTTCGTTGTAAATCAAGATCACCACCATCCAAGCTTTCATCAACAGTCTTCTTATTCTTGATTCGGTTGTCGTCATTCTCGGTTTCCTGCAATTTAAAATGCAAATACATCCCAACATTGGTTCCATGATCAAAGATGACCCCCCACTGATCAAGCTTTGAACAGTCATAATGAAGTTTGTCGTCACGGTGAATGAACGGCCACACATTATCACCATCTCCACCCGCGTTGTAGGTTAAGAAAGAAAAAGCATTACACCCCTTACTAGACAAATAGTTAATTGCCCCAATTAAACCCTTTCCCTTATGGCCCTGCCAAACAGGATCACAAGGATTCCAATCCTGCACATGAGGCCCCCATGATTTCAAAGGAACACCTCTCTTTGTTGCAATTGTGTTATCAAAATCTTGGTAGGCGAGTAGTGTCTCGGGCGAGTCCGCACCGACTTTTAGGAAGTACCGTTTCGATCCAGCATGCTGCAGGTAGCGTTTGCCGACATATTGCAAGCGTCCGTGAGCTCTAAAATCTTTTCCGTACTTGTCACTCTCCTCAACTTTAAATTGCCCCCTCTTTCCATTGAATGGAGTCAATCCATTCATCGGGGCAGAAGTATCAACTGCTATGTTCTTGCCAGATTGAAATGTGACTAGGTATTCCCATGTACCAGCACGATCCGGTGTAAAACAGGCTCTCCAGATCGTACCCGACTCAGCTGAGGTGTTTGCTGCATCTCCATCACTCGCGAAGTAACCCGGTATCTCATAGCGAGTATTGTCGGAGTGGGTAAATACAACTGTCATTCGATAATCTGTAAACGGATTCGGGGCATTGTCTTCTTCGCAGGCATATGGTCCTGCCAAAGAAAGAGTAACCTTGTGCCACACCTTCAGTTCTCCGCCAAGCACAACCGTGCTATCACCATCAGGTTTGCGCGGCAATTGAATCGGCTCAGCTTCACCGGTAGCCAACGCATCTGATTCATTAGAAACAGCAGTCTTAGAATCTTGACTTTCCGTGGCTTGGCCTGCATAGACCATCGAGAAAAACATCCACAGTGCAACAAGCAATTCAACTATCCGCATGCCGTGCTTAGCTTTCAATTACTTTTGGAACTGAATCTTAAGAGCATATGCATAATCAGATGGATGCTCCTCTGGAAGATCCACCAAGAGTTCTTTTTCGTTCTGAAACCATGTCAGCGGTTCAGATACACCGAGCATTGAGACAGATTTAATCTTTGTTTCAATATGGCCACTCGAAATACCAAGTGACTTAATATTAACACTATTATTACTTGGCCATTTTAGCCCTAATGCATAAAGCACGCCGTTGCGTGTCGTAAATCGAATATCGTCTTCAGTGAATGGCTTATCCTTTGCTTCACTCACATGCTCAGTTGAAACGGCTGTTGGCCCTTCACCAAACGTAACCCAGTGCGTTGTTCCGTAGATTGCTTCACCATTTATTTTGAGCCATTGACCAATGGATCGAAGAATCTCCTGGTCCTCAGATGGAATTGTGCCGTCAGAACGAGGACCAACATTTAGAAGAAGGCAACCATTCTTACTTACAATGTCAATAAGATCATCCACCAGTCGATCCGGTGTTTTGTATTTCTGGTCTTTTGTATAACCCCAGGAACTTGAACTTACAGCTGTATCTGTCTGCCAAAACGGTTCACGAATTTCAGCCATTTTAGAACGTTCTTTATCTAGAACTGCTGATTTCTCGGAAAACGCATTCCACTTGTAATTGATAACACCAATGCCATTAGGAGTCTTCATTGTTTTGTTGTAATAGTACGCTGCAAATCTGCGAAGGTGATCAGCAAAAGGATTTTCATTGTATTTGGCTTCTCGCAATCCAGGAGTGATCCCAAAGTCAAACCAGATAAGATCCGGCTGATATCGATCAACAATCTCACACGTCCGAGCTAACCAGCTATCTTTAAACTGATCGTCTTGTGGAGGAAAATGCTTGCGATAATCATCAGCATCCTTATTGAAAAGGAATGGCATTGGACGACCATAAAGACCTGCAAGTTGAGGATCAGAATTATCAAATTCTTTATCACGAACGTAGTACATCCAATTGAAAGCACGATGACTACTTACGCCGAACTTCAGACCTGCGTTTCGGGTCGCCTTTTCTAGCTCACGTATGATGTCACGTTTCGGCCCCATTCTGACTGAGTTCCATTTAGTAAAACTGCAGTCATACATCGGGAAGCCGTCGTGATGCTCAGCTACCGGTACGATGTATCGAGCACCTGCATCTTTAAATAGTCTGACCCACTCACCAGCATCAAAGTATTCCGCTTTAAATTCAGGAATAAAGTCTTTGTAACCAAAAACTTTTTGTGAGCCATACGTTTTCTTATGGTACTCAAAAAAATTTACTCCCCTTCGTGGTTTGTTTATATACATCTGCCGTGGATACCATTCACTTCCAAAAGCAGGAACGCTATAGACTCCCCAATGAATAAAAATTCCAAATTTTGCGTCTCGATACCACTGAGGAATCTGATACGACTCTAAAGAATCCCAATCGTTAATAAATGGCCCAGCATTGACCACATGATCGATTTCCTGAATCGCTGAGGTTACATCAGGTTGAGGTGGCAACTCCGCAACAGCATGGGACTCCTCTTTAATTGATGTATAGCTAACAAATAGCATGCAAAAACAAAGCTTTATTAGTAATTTCATGCTAGGAATAAAGGGTGTCTTATTCATAGAAAAATTCTTTCAAGAGTCTTTTAGAAATTCATTGCAAATTGGAGTGAAAATCAATTTGTAATACAGATGGAATAAAAACATATTTCTATATTCCTTATTACAATTTGCTCTATATAACAAGAACCATCTTTGCCAGAAAGAATGACATGAATGCGAATCGCCGTTGTTTCTTAAGAGGCTTGGGTGGCACTGTCACACTACCGTTTTTAGGTTCACTAAGTTCTGCAACACCGAATCAAATATCAGCACGAACGCGGTTCCTTGTAGTTGGCAATCCTTTCGGGATGCATCCACAACATTTCTTTCCATCCGATTTTGGTAAAGAATTTACGATCTCTCCTACCCTGAAATCTCTTTCCTGGCTCAAAGACCGACTCACTATTCTCTCGCACACTGACCATAACATGGTCAGTGGTCATGGGCGAGAGGTTTCATTTCTAAGTGGTGTTCTCCCATCCGATGCCAAAGCATTTCCAGAAAAAAACATGTCGCTGGATCAAGTGCTGGCGCGACATGTCGGCAGTAAAGTTCGATTTCCATCAGTGGGTGCTGCTCTTGATTCCGGAATTCGTATGAGCTGGACATCAACCGGTGTCGAAAAATTACCAATTACTGATCCGCACCAACTATTTGATCATCTTTTCATGAATCTCACACCGCGACAGAAAGAGCAACGTCGCCATATGTTGGACAGAGATAAAAGTATTCTTGATACCGTCCTTGATCAATGTGCGACTCTGACGAGAGACGGAAGCAAGGCAGAATGTGATCGAATTGATCAATTTCAGACTTCTATACGTGAATTAGAACAATCACTTGCTGATAGAGATACTTGGCTCGATTACGATAAGCCATCTTTTGATATTTCTGGCCACTTTGTTGGCGAAAGCACAATAACCAAAAAATATGATGCCATTTTTGACATGATTGCCTATGCCTTCGAGACCGACCTTACTCGTGTGGCAAGTGTTGAATTTCCTGCTGAGTTGAATTACCAAGATATTTACGGTGTGAATCGAAGCTACCACGGTTGCACTCATAATGGCCGTGGCGAAAATCTTGTAGATGAATTAGTTTCGATAGAGTCTTTTCAGATTGCACGACTTGCCCGGTGTCTTAAGAAACTTGATTCAATTCAAGAGCCAATGTCCGAAGGCAGCATGCTTGACCACACGATAGTTTTGTTTGGCAGCGGTATGGGTTACGGCGGAACACATTCGAATCGAAATCTTCCTGTTTTTGTAGCCGGTGGTGGATTTAAGCACCTTGGACATTTTGATGCTCGTGATGCTAGTGGAAATAACATGCCGCTGTGCAATTTATTTGTCACTCTTATGCAGCGATTCGGTTTAGAGCGTGAAACATTCAACACAAGCACTGGATCTTTGGACCTGGGTCTGGCATAGAGATGTCCATTGCAAAGTCAAATGTGAAAATGAAATCCTTCATGAATTTTTCAAGACAGATAGCTCATACGTCACTTCTTAACGAGAGAACCTTTTGGGGTATTGTTAGCATTCTTCTTGTTTCATTGAACACATCCATCGCTGGCGAAACCTTGGTGGAAACCCACTGTGCTGCTTGTCATAGTGGAGAAGGATCTGAAGGCAACTTTCGTACTACTCATCTTGGAAGCAATGCCTCGAAACAAAGCATTGATTTCTGGAAGCTCGGTCTTGAACGAATTGAGGCAGGTGAAATGCCTCCAGTTGAAGAAAACCAACTGACTTCTGCGGAACGGCAAGAACTGATTGCATTTTTTCGCAAACGAATTTATGAATATTTTGCGCTTACTGAAAATACACTGAGCATTCCACCTCGACGACTTAATAACAGAGAGTTCAAAAATAGTGTTCGGGATGTTCTGAAAATTGAAGATGCTGGGACACATCAGCCAACAGACAATCTAATTGGTGATTCACGACATAACGGTTTTGATACACACGGTACCACGCTTGGGTTTAGTCACTTTCACCTTGAGCAATATCTTGACACTCTTCGCTGTATTGTCGATGCAACAATTCTTTCTGGAGAGAAACCAGATCTTCATTTTTATGAGATTAGTCCAAGTGAAATACTCTCCGAGCATACAAGGCAGAACACCTCACGGCCTGAACGACGCGGAGATTCAAGTGGATTCGATTTCCTGGATCCCAAGCAATTAGCTTATTTCGAATCATTGCCTGTCATACCGGAAACTGGCTGGTATGACATTGCGATTGACTGCATCGGTTTAGATCGCGGCCTCTACAAATCTGAGAAAACGGGTGTCTACGAGGGTGATCCTATCCGTCTAACTGTTGTGATGGGCGATCGAGAGCAGACATTCGATCTCTCAGATAATCAAATCACAGAAATCCGGACAACTCAGTGGCTGGCTAAAGGCACTCGCCTAAGACTGAAAAATCCTACTGATGGTTTAACTTTGAGAGGAAATGGTAATTTCAAGTTTCAGTACGCCATTGCGGGAGAGTACATTAAGCAAAACGATCCGATTTTTTACAGAGAAGTTGCTGATGCAATTAAGACCAAACCAAATCGGAGAGTACTTAAGCCAGAAAGCTGGCACCACTGGGTCGATTATTGGCAGGGTCCACGACCGAGGATATTAAAGGCATCGGTCAATGGTCCTTTCTATGACTCTTGGCCACCTGCTCGTCAGATCTCTCTGCTTGGTGAGAATCCAAGGGTTGAAAACGTAGAAGATATTCTGAGGCCAATTGCGGAAAGGGCCTGGCGAAGAAAAGTTTCTGATTCTGAACTAACTCAAATCACAAACTTGGTACGCTCATGCCAAGACGATCTTGGTGAAACAGAGGCTTTCAAAGAGGGAATAATTGCGATCCTTGCGTCTCCCGCATTCCTTCTTACCAACAGCAAAGAACTCAATTCAGAAGAACGTTTTACGGAAAAACTGAGCCTGTTCTTACAGAGCACTATTCCAGACGACGCACTTTCTGATTCAGTATCTACTGGAAAATTTGAAACATTCGATGAGATTTATGAGGAATTAAAGCTTCGTTTTACACAATCTCGCTGCGATCCGTTTCTAAAAGAATTTCCGTACGCATGGCTCGAATTGAACAAAATTAATTTTATGTCGCCTGACCCGGATCATTATCGCCACTATCACCGCAAACGAGTCAGTGATGATATGGTGAATGAGGTCCTTACTTTTTTTCATCACATTGTCTCATTAGACCTTCCTGTTACAGACCTGATTTTTGCAGACTACAGTTTTGTAAATGCAGATCTCGCAACGATCTACGACCTGAATAATATTCCTCCCGATTCACGTTTGCGAAAATATACATGGACTGATGGGAGGCGAGGTGGCTTCATAGGAATGGGGGCTTTTCTTACTCTGACAGCAGATAGTCTTGGAACATCGCCCATTCATCGAGCCGTTTACATTATGGAGAAGTTTCTTGGGATTCATCCGACTCCACCACCGGCAGATGTCTTGATCAAAGAGCCTGATATAAGATCAGCCAAAACGATCCGAGAAGTACTGGAAGCACATAAATCAGACCAAACCTGTGCAGCATGTCATCAGAGAATTGATCCATATGGCTGGGCTTTTGAAAACTTTGGCCCAAATGGAAGTTGGCGAGATTTCTATAGCGAAGGTGCAGCTGACGGCAACCTGAGCAAACACACAAAACAGAAAGAAATTCGAATTGATGCATCAGCAAACTTTCAGAATGGAATCGAATATCGAGACATTCTTGACTTTCGAAATCACCTGAAAACAAAAATTAATCAAGATCGCTTTGTTCGTTGCTTTATCACAAAGTTATTAACTTATGCGAATGGAGTAGAACCAAAGAATCTTTTAGAGATTGAAAAAATTGTTCAAAAATCAGCTATTAATGACCACAGAATAGTGGCCACAATTGCTGCGGTTATTGACAGCCCACTATTTCGTAAAAATAGATGACAAACATAAACGCCTGTTAGAAATCAACTGGTGACGTTGTGAAAAAAGTTGCGGGTATTTTGCGGGGCCATAGTGGGCGGAGTCCGGCCAAAAATGAAGACTTGTTATCTATTACGAGTAAAACAACGTTTGGCCTTCTGTTGCCCAATAAACTTTTCTCCGTGTTTTGAGACCTGCGACTCCTGCCGGGGGTACTTCTTTTTCCACATCTAAAGGCGTTTTTTGCCATAAGCACACATGTGTGTGCAATCTGTATGCAAACGTGTTCTATTCCAACGCCTTGGGCTTCATCCTACTGTGGTTTTTAAACTTCGCTTAACGAAAGTTTCTCCCCACCGCTTTCTGGATAACTGCGACGGATATACTCCACTCCGTAACAACCGAGTTCAGGCCACAGATCGTCGATGGCGATAAAGAGTACATTTGGTCGTTCTGCGCTACGTCCTGTACCGCAGGACACTGCAAGGCAAAACAAAAAAAGGAATGTCTGCTTGTTCATTGTGTCATGTTCACCTCGCTGCATTTGTACCTGCGACAAATCACTTTCTTAGCAGTGGTCTTCTTGAGAAAGATTTGTCGTAGTTTGGCATCTTCATTTCGTTCCATCGAACATAGCCAGCGTCTGTGTCGTGCCAAAGCGGATCAACGCCATCTTCTTTCCATCGATTCCCCTGCCTCAGCATCTCGTCCAGAATCTCAACATTTTCGCTGCTCAGAACGTCATTCGATTCAGACAGATCGGACTCAAAATCGTAAAGACTCCAACGCCCATTATTCCTGCGTGTTGCCTTGAAGTTGCCCAAACGCATGCCCACATCATTTGCGCCGCCGTTGTGGCGAACCCAGAATACGGTGTCTTTCGTATGGACGGCCGCGTTGGCCTTGAGCCCATCCCAAAGATCGACTCCGCTGAGCTTCTTGCCACTCGGGATTTTATCTGTCGCGTGGCCTAGGCGCGCAAAGGTTGGAAACAAGTCGTATGGATAGACCGGGTGGTTGTATACGCTGCCAGCGGCAATTTGTTTGGGGTAGTGAATAAACATAGGAGTTCGCACTCCTCCGTCATAAACATCTCCCTTGCCGCCTTTGAGCCGTCCATTGTCGGCCTGATTCTCGTCCTCGCCTTCTTTGCCGCCGTTATCGCTTTGAAAGACAATCAGAGTGTCCTTCAAAATCTCTTTCTCATTCAGCGCGGCAACTATGTCTCCAACACCTCGATCTACCGCATAGACCATCGCGTGCGTGATCTGTTCCTTTGTGTAGCTTTCGTTTTCTCCGTCACCACCAAATCGGTGAATCAAGTCTTCCTTTTTGCCCTGCAACGGTGCGTGCGGTGCGTTGTAGGCCAGGAACAACATGAACGGCTTGTTCTTTGGTGCTTGCCTGATGAATTGAACCGCATCCTGAGACAAGACGTCTGTCAGGTACTTGCCGGGTTCTGGAGCGACGGTGACTTCGTTTCGAGTCAAATAGAATTGGTAGTCGTTCTTAGCCTTCTCTTTGGGAATCCAGCCGTCGGAATAGTAGCTGTGGCCGCCGCCAAGCATTCCGAACTGATAGTCAAATCCTACGGCCAAGGGCGTCGAGTGATCGCCCAGTCCGCAGTGCCATTTGCCGATCTGCCCAGTGTGATAACCGGCTTGATTCAGAACTTTGGCAAAGGTGACTTCACTCGCAGGGATTCCCAGACTGTTCGCCGCTTCGTACCCGTACTTCTTGCGAACCTCTTGAGATGGTCGAAAAGTCGCTTCATTCGGCAGGTTCTTCGAGCCTCCGAAATGATGCGGGTAGCGACCAGTCAAAATTCCCATGCGACTTGGGCCACAAAAGGGATGCGGAATGTATGCGTTGGTGCAGACCATTCCGTTTCTGGCCAGGGTGTCGAGATTCGGCGTGTCGGGTGAAATCTCTCGGGCTTCGCCAACAACCTTCGCGCCAAAACCAACGTCGGCATATCCGAGGTCATCACAAAGAATAAAGACGATGTTTGGACGTTGCGTCTCCGTCGCGAAGCAGCACAAGGGCACCAGGCCTGTCAACAGAATTAGGATTGGTCGGAGGGAGTGATTCATTTGCTCTTGCTTGAGTTCAGCTTTCAGATGCTTTTGTTGTGATGCGACGGACTACTCTGTTGCGGCACGTTGATCGCTGTATTCCAACGCTTGCTTCCAACCGCCATTCATCTGGTCCAACAAATTCTAGATAGTATCAAAACATTTTTTAATAAGTTACAGGCCATCTACCTTGAATTTTATTCGGAAAAAGATCGTATTAGGATTGATAATCTCCTCAATCAAACTCATGGGCTTTGGAATGCTAGTGTGAAACATCCACACCGAGGGGACGTGTGCTATTTAAATCGATCCCTCTGGGAGAATAATCCATTACCCAGTGGGAAATCTCCGGATCATAGACAACTTGATTTAGTAGATTCCAAATTGATTTAGGATGGCACAAAGCCGGTTATGTACTCCAATAATATTTGAAGATGTTGAATAGATTGGAACCCTTTTTGTGTGTCATATGTGTGGCAGATTAGTGGGCGGGGTCGGGCCAAAATTTCAAACTTGTTATCTATTACGAGTGAAACAACGTTTAGCCTTCTGTTGCCCACTGTTGCCCAATAAACTTTTCTCCGTGTTTTGAGAGGTGAGACTCCTGCCGGGAGTAGTACGTTCCCCAAATTTAAAGGCGTTTTTTGCCAAAAGCACACATGTGTGTGCAGTCTGTATGCAAACGTGTTCTATTCCAACGCCCTAGGATTCATCCTGCTGTGATTTTTAAACTTCGCTTAACGAAAGTTTCTCCCCACTGCTTTCTGGATAACTGCGACGTATAGTCTCCACTCTTCCGCCACGAATCGCAAACGCCCCTCTTTAAGACACAATTCGTGTCATGTCGAGCTTCGCTGATATCAGATGTTGACTCAGTGAGTTTTGGAGTTCCTTAGTGTTTTCACTCAAAGTATCTATGAAACTTTGAGGGTATTCGTGTTTGTACGGTTGGGGGCAAGAATTCGCAGTGTGAGGACTTTTTATGTCGAAGGTAAATGTAGAGGTTTCAGTGGTCGGGGGTGAGTGATGCGAAGGTCTTTCTGTGGTTTTTATATTTCACTTGTTGTGGTCTCCGTTGTAGTCGTTTTATCGACCTCAAGAATATCTGCCATGGAGTCTCAGTCGTCCAACGATCTTCCTGTTGACGACTTAATAAGCGAACACCTGTTCTCTTTCGCTAGTCTGAACGAAGACACAAAAGACATCCCATTGGTAGATATTGGTCTGCGTCAGAAAAAACCCGTATGGGACTTCAACGTCGGGGCAGCAATACTTACCCGAGGAACGCTTGATGGTAGCCCAATCATTACAGGCTTACGAAGTGGTGCGGTACGCGAAGACACATTAAATGGCGGTGACTTTCGTTTTAAGCACTCGGCTGGACCAGATATCTCTGCTACTCGGAGACTCAGTAAAGATCGCTACTTCGACAGCCTTAATCTTCGGTTTTTTGACGTTCAATCAGTGTCAGCCAACGAATCACTTCAGTTCATACGCCAACCTGAGTACATCGGTTATCAATTTCCAACTTATGAAACGAATACTTTTGACAACACAGACTTTTTTGAGCCTCAAAATGCCTCATATGCAACGAGCCTCTATAGCTTTGAGGCCAATGCAACAAAGCAAGTTGGTAGCTCGCAGATACAGTGGCTTACCGGGTTTCGGTGGATACAGGTCAGTGATTCACTAACGGTGAACGCGATAGGACCCATATCACAGGAACGGAACCAATGGAGAGCAAACAACAGTCTCTATGGATGGCAATTTGGGGCCATCGTTCCAGCAACATTTCTCAAACACCGTTTGCGACTATCAATTGCTCCCAAAATTGGAATCTACGGTAATCAGTGCAATACAAACTGGGACGCAATTAGCAGGGGAACAACATCCGCTCTACGCAACTATCGGAACCAAGTAGCGTTTGCCGGTGATTTGAGTGCTATGGCCAGATACAGTTTGTCTCAGCGATGGAGCATTCTCTGTGGGTATCAACTCCTTTGGCTTAATGGCGTTGGTGTAGCTGGTGATCAACCCGAAACAACGGGGTATTTCCGCCCCCAAACTAACCCACCTGAAACAATTAGCGGATTGAACACATCCGGAAGTGCGTTCTTTCACGGTGCCTTGGTTGGAGCCAACTTCGTCTGGTAGTGCAAAAGATTATTTAGCATTTCGTGTTTAACGCTCCCTCCGTCGCCAATCCTACAGTGCTATGTAGTTTGTGTCAGCCCGTAGTTTTCATGGCCGAATTGCACGAAAGTTTCTCCCCACCGCTTTTTGGATAACTGCGGCATATAGTCTCGTATCTTCCGCCACAAATCGCAAACGTCCCTCTTTAAGACACAATTCGTGTCACGTTGAGCCTCTTCGTTTTTAGTAGTAATATGTTTTGAGTCGGGGGTTTGTAATATGAATGAGTTTTACTCTCTTTAACAGCCTTCTTATTTTTTCGATTTGGAAAATACGCATCAATCAGGACATAGAAAATGAAGACATTTACCTTACCGATGTTCGTAGTACTCATTGGCACATTGGGAACCCAGTATGTGCTTGCAGATAGTCCACTTGATCCGTATGTGGGAACGTGGGTTATTGAGAGTGAGGAGCAACGTGGCGGTCAAACCAAAAATTTTAATGACACAAAAGAACCTCGTGAGAGCCTAATACTTACGCAAGATCATGCAATCTATATAAGGATAGATCCTCAATCTAAAAAACTCACTGAATTGAGGCACGCTCACCAGCTTGAAGGTGCGAATCCTGAAAAAATTAAACAGACAAAAGTCTGGGGCAAGGCGGGAGTTGGTAGTTATGTCTTCTTATCACTAAGCCTAGATGGCGACAAGCTGGTTAAATCTGACCGTTCTGGAAGCGGTGAGGCTTCAAAAAGTCAAGTCTGGGTAAGATTTGATGATTTTTCTGGAACCGGTTCGCAGAATTCATCAACACTTGGTGACAAGCTAATTGGACTGAAAAAGGCATACGATGCAGGTGCCTTAACCGAGAGAGAGTATCAGCAAGAAAAGGCAAAACTTCTTAATCAAAAATAATCCTTGATTATTTATTTACTCTCTAAAAAGTCTTCCGAGAGA
>Ga0209631_10005375_pt1 | contig 13582 bp, 8 predicted proteins | sample COG_08_FD_184752 | JGI IMG/M metagenome (GOLD analysis project Ga0209631, IMG submission 184752) | Pelagic Microbial community sample from North Sea - COGITO 998_met_08 (SPAdes) (version 2) | ecosystem: Environmental > Aquatic > Marine > Neritic zone/Coastal water | place: Helgoland, sampling... | reverse complement strand
TAGTTGATCCAGAAGATATAGGTAATCCTGATAAAACGATGACTTCTGATTCAATGAGATATCTGAGTCTTGAAGAAATTGCTGAACCTTTAGAAAAAGCTTTTGAAACCACTCCTATACTTGCTGAGTTAGGTTGGGATGAGAGAAGTTCATTTAATGGACTGCTATCTGTAACTCCTGATGCTGGATCATTGATAGGTGAAAGTCCTGAAGTAAGAGGTTTCTGGTTATGTGAAGCAGTCTGGGTAAAAGATGGCCCTGGGTGTGCAAGATTATGTGCCGAATCTATGATCAAAGGTAAAACTCAAGTAGACATGAGTGCTTTTCACATAGATAGATTTTATCCAGCACAAAAAGAAAAAGACTTCGTTAAAACACGATCTTTTGAAAATGCACAAACTATTTATACTCCAGCGGTTCATCCTAGGGAACCCTATATAAGCAATAGAGAAATATTTGTAAGTCCTTTTTATGCAAGAGAAAAAGAGCTTGGAGGTTATTTTGATAATGAGGTAGCTGGTTGGGAACGTGCTTTAGCTTATGAAACGAATCGAGAAAAATTAGGTGATTATTTAAAAGATGTTCCGGTTCGAGAGAATGAATGGGATCAACGTCATGTTCCATATGAAGTAGCTAATGCTGAACATTTAGCCATGAGTGACTCAACTGGAATGATTAATTTATCGCATTTTGCGATTATGGATATCAAAGGTAAAGATGCAGAACGTATGCTGGAATATCTTTCTGTAGCTAAAGTTGGTGGCGATACAAAAGAAGGTCGAATGATCTATACCAATTTTTTGGATGACGATGGAGGAGTTCATGCGGATCTTACTATTTCACGTTTAGGCTCAGATAGTTATCGGATAGTTACCGGTGGTGCAGATGGAAATAGAGACTGGGTGACTTTGCGAAATTATCGCGATGATACTGGCTTAGATGCAGATATTAATATCAGAACTCACGATATAGCAACTTTAGGATTATGGGGCCCTGAGGCTAAAAATGCTTTGAGTCACTTCGTTGATCCTGGTGAAATCAGTATTGAAAATTTCCCTTTTGTTACTGCAAAACATCTGACTCTTAATTTATCTGGTGGAAAGAAAGTTGATGTTTGGGCTGCACGTATTTCGTATGTTGGAGAAAGCGGCTGGGAGCTTTATCTGAATAATGACAGCGAGGACGGTTTAGCTCTGTATGATTCTTTACTAGAAGTTGGAGTCATTCCAGTTGGTATTGAAACTTATGCTAATAGTCGACGCCTTGAAAAAAGCTTCAGGCTTCAAGGTGCAGATTTAGAGACTAACTATAACGCTTGTGAATCTGCGATTGAGAGACGTCTAGTAAAAGCAGCTGACTTTCACGGCAAAGCAGCTCATCTTACTCACAGAGAAGAGGAACCTAGTGCAATTTTATGTACTATGACGTTAGATGATTTAAATATAATGGATAACGGTTCACGTTATCCAGTTGGTATATCTCCAATCGTTGACCCTGCTACAGGTGAAGTACCTATAGACAGCAAAGGTCGAAGATCTTATAGCACCAGTATGTCTTATTGCCCATCAATTAAAAAACATGTTGTTATGGGTTACTTGCCTATGAATATTGCCATACCAGGCAAAGCACTTATACTTGAATACTTTAACGAAAATGGTAATGGTGTATATCCAATGACTGTTCAAATAGTTGGAAAGGGATCTTTATATGATCCTAAAAACGAAAGAGTTCGTTCTTAAGCAATTACTACTAGATTTAATCTAAATAAGTATGAAAAGTGTAGCATTATCTTTATGTCTTCTTGTAATTACAGCATGTGGTGGCGGAGGAGGTTCAGCTCCAGAGCCAGATCCAATCCAAACTATATCTGTTAGTCTTTCAGCCAGTAGTTTAGAAGTAGAAGTTGGAACAGCTATTACTCTAACTTGGTCATCATCTAATGCTCAAAGCTGCACCGCCTCAGGTAATTGGAGTGGGACAAAAACAACTTCAGGCAACGAAGAGGTTATTATCAATAATTCAGGTTCTAATATTTACAATCTTTCTTGTTCAAGTAGTTCAGGTACTTCTGGTAGTGCATCTATTCAAGTTAATGGAGTAATAAGCAGAATAAATATTAGTAATACAATCTTTTCTAACAGAAGCCCTGATTGCAGTGATTATGTTGAAAATTATGAGTCTGAGGTTAGAGATTTAACTCGAGCTATTGATTTTGAAGGATATGTAGATATTGAAGTTGAAGATCAATCTTGTAACTTGCTTAGTGACAATATTCCCAATCATGATTTTAATGATTCTTCAGCAAATTTTAGAACTGATGCAGCAGAAAAAGACAGGCTCTTTGTAATAAGTAGATCACCGCAACAAGCATCACAGAATACTGAAATAAGTGGCCAAACATGGGATGCAGTTATGCTTAATGGAGTTGTTGCTGATGTAAAAAGTGGAGGTTGCTATTACCCCTCAGAACCAAGAGCTGATGCAGATGGAAATACTGAAGCTGGGTGTCCTCAAAATGCAGAGTGGCGTTTAGTTCCTTTAGAATACTCAACTAAGTTTGGAGCTGACATTCATAATGCTCATGTTCAACCTGATGGAACATATCATTATCATGGAAATCCAAATGCTATGTTTGATGATAATCCAACCGGCAATGGTTCTCCTGTAATTGGTTTTGCCGCAGATGGATTTCCTATATATGGCTCCTATATATTAGACTCACTGACAGGAACTTATCGCAAAGCACTTTCAGGATATACCCTAAAAGAAGGAACGCGAGGGTCAATAGTTGAAATTTATTTACTAGATCCATTGGAAGATTCAAGGAATTTCTGCATCGATATTGTAGGATCTAAAGAGAATGCCGATACTCAACGTGGACTTCAGGCGCATACATGCTATTCATATCAAGGCGAGATATCAGTTGATCAAGGATTTGATAAAAATCTAATCAGTGGATATGAATTTTTTATGCCTAGTTTTGAGGTTTGCATGACGTTTAATAGTTCAGATAATGATTTAGCATTAAGTGTTTGTAATGGTAGTGATCTCCAAAAATTTACATTTCTTACAAGCGGCAATATTGTGGTAAACAGTGATCCTAATCTATGTGTAACAGTAGATCAGAATGACGCGCGTGAAGGAGGAGGAGGTAATCCTGTTCATTTAATTAGAGATTTGAAGATAGAAGAGTGCCAAGAAAGCTTATCTATTTATCAATCCTGGGGTGCTAGATCTTTAAAAACTAACACTAACCCTGGAGGGGAGTATTCAGGTATCTACGAAGAAGATTGGGAGTGGACTGATTCTGGTGATTTAGATGAGTGTAATGGAATGACCTATGAAAACCAATATGGTTACTATGTAACCGATGACTATCCGTTCATAATAAATTGCTTTAAAGGGAATGTTGATTCATCATTTCAGAAATAAATAACTTAATCTTTCTTTCTGTCCGATTTGTTATTATCTAAACAGTCTTTATAAATAATGTAAGTTTGAATCACACTAGCGATAAATATAATAAGCACAAAAATAAATTTAGATTGATTTATTTAGAAATAAGATTTTATGAAATGAGTTTTAATTTTACATAATCTTGTGGCAAAATCATTCAATGGTATATAAAAAATCAATATTAACTTTTTGGGTTTTATCAATTATATTAAGCCAATATTCATTCTCAGATGAAAGAGCACCTAAAGGAAAATGTTACCTTGGAATTGGCTTTGTTAATAGTAAAAGCCAAGTCGAAGATTTTGCTAAAAAATCAGGATATAACCCTGTAAATTTTGAAATTTTTGAAAGACAGGATAAAAAACTTTATTTCACTTTAGGCAAAATAGATGAAAAGTTATATAAGCGTAATAAATCAGATGGATATTTTGATGAAAAGTTTTTCTGTGCAAGTGGAAAAGGTTATTTAAGAAGATTTAACCTAACTAGTGAATATAAACTTATAAAAGGATCTAAGAGGTTTTTAGATTATCAAGTCGATTTACAGGCGGTATTAAAGCCATACGCAAACTCAACAGAAATTACAAAACAAAAAAATAAAGAAATCCTAGCCAAAGAAGAACCAAAAAAAGACATCCAGTCTTCAACTCTAACTTCTAATAATCTTGAAATTGATTTTGGCTCTTCAAGTTCGGGAATTATTCTTAATAATCAGTCAGAGGCTTTAACAAGTTTTAAGATATATCTAGATAACAAAATACAATCAACTAAAAACTTAGCCAATTTAACTCGATTTAGAAATAAAGATTATTCATATAAATATGCATCTTTTTCTTTTGGCGTATTTAGAAATATAAAGTATGAGGGATATCTGACAGACTTAAGTGGAAATTTGGTACTTAATCCAAACGCTAAGCCAGAGATTATTGCTCTTCAGATACCAGATAAAGCTGCTTTATCTGGTAACCCAAAATATCAAACCGGAGACAGCTCTGAAGCTAAAACATTCATAGACTCACTTGTAGAATTTAATTACTACACAACTTTACTTGATTATTCTTTTGAGTGGGGCCAAAAGGAGTTGCAAAGTTTATACCCATCGACTTATCCAAAAAGTGCAAAATTTGATTTTGATCCATTTGTTAGCGCTTGGGACCCAGACTCTAAAACATATGACGACAGATCTCAAAATTGTCTTGAATATTTAAATCTTGAAAAAGTCTTATATCTTTTTGCTCCAATTTCCTGCATGGGATATTTTAATAAAGCTACAGGCAAGATGACAAATTGGAGTTGGAGAGATAAAGGCAGTTTTGAGTTAATTAAAGAAATTAATGCTTTGACTCTTTGGACTGATCCAATGGAGAAAGAAATTAATAATCTTAAACGTATGGCGAAAGAATTTAAAATAAATCCTAAGAATTCCTTTGTTACTTTTAATATAAGTGACAGTAAATCAAAACTATGTTTTGCAAGTCAGGGTAACGATAATTTAAATAATCTAATTAAACTTCATGTAGACAAGAGTATTGAAAAAACTCAATCTGTAAAAGTATTTGATGATTTAAATTCTTTGTATTTAGAAATCTCTCAAATAAAAGAAGAGGGTTGTGGAAATCTAGTTATGACTCTAGAAAGCTTTGCTATGTTATCTGGACCAATGAATGATCTAAAATATAGTCTTGCTAATATAGAGGCTATTAATAAATTTTTTACTAATGAAGATCTTCAAGAATCATTCATCAATCTATATAGCGGCTTAACAACTAAAGAAGTTGAGTCCCTTGAATCTATTACTTCAATGGAGATAACACCCAAGAATGCTATATATTTTAAAGAGCTTGAAAATCAATTTAATAATAATGGAATACTTTTCTCTAAAAATAATTTTGATATTTATAAAAAAACTACGAATCAAATTTATGGAAATACTTACCTATCAAACATTATTTCCATACTTAAGTATTCAGCAGAAATATATAAAAAAAATATTGATCTTAATTCACCAGCCTTTCTAAGCTCTATAAATAGTAACTTTACTAAAATGATTGATCTTAAAAATATTGATAAATTAAAGATTTATCATAATCTCATTACTAGTTTAAATCTTAGCTTAAGTGAAATTGATCAACTATTTACTAGTCTTAAGTTAATCCAGAAAAATGAATTGAGCTCAGGTAATACTTTTGATGAGTTGTTTAGCTATTATATTAGCTTAATTGTTTCTACTAAAGATATAGAAAATACTTCCACCATTGATGTAAAAACACTTGTAAATAACAATAAAGCTCCCGATGGACTAAAGATAAATGAATACATCAATAAGCTAGCAAATCTCAAAAAAGCAGAAGAGGTTTTAGCAGCTAAAAAGGCTAAAGAAGCAGCTGAAAAAGCAAAAGCTATAGCCAAAGAGGCTGCTGATAAAGCTAGAGCTGCAGATGAAATAAAGGCTAAAGAAGGCGGATATGCTTCCGTTGAAGAATATAAAAATGCTGTTAATGAAGTTGAGAAGCAAAAGAAATTTGATAAGGATGTTCAACTGGCCATAAAAGCTGGAAGAATGGCAGCAAAAAGACAATTTTCAGAACAAGTTTATAGGGCTGCTTGCAAAAAAGATATTGACGTGTGTTCAAATAATGCTGATGTTGTAAACATCAATTATGGCGGTTTTTTTATACCACCTGGCTGTAAAAGACTTGCTGAAAGCAACGCGAAATATGGTGATATTGATTGGGGCGGCTGGCTTGATTTAAATTTTGGTTCTTTTAGAACGGGTACCAGTTTTCATGATTACGGCACAATTACTTTTATCGATAATGTTGGTAAGTACCAAAATGGTTTTGGTGCGATGGTCAAAACTACAACATACTGTGAAGTTGATATGAAGGGAGGAAGAGGAGCTTTAAACGTTTGGGTTGATTAATAAATTTTAAGCAGAGCTGAATCTGCATATCACCTTATTTAATCATCATTTCTATTTAATTTTTTATTATCAAAATAGCCTTTACAGGCAATATAAGTTTGAATCAGATTAGCGATAACAAATGCTGGCAGATCAACTGCTAAAAATATAAGCGCTCCACCAAATCTACTAAGAGCAGTAAAAATATAACCGTTTAAACGTTTTTCATGTTTAATCGAACTGACTAGATATAAGCTATAAATACTTAATATTAGTATTACCCACTGACCATATTGTAAAAAATTTTCTATCATTACTTCATCTTAACAAAGCAGCATAGCCTATCAATATATTTTATTTATACTAAGTCATATGGCATTATTGTTATCAAATAGGGAGACGAAATATGGAACGATATGATAATTTTAAGGACTTTTATCCTTACTATCTAAGTGAGCATGATAATAAACATACAAAGCTTTTACATTTTATAGGCACATCAATAGCTATATTTTTCTACGTAAGATTTTTTATGACTTTTGACTTTATGTTCTTACTTTACTCTTTACTATCTGGATATGGTTTTGCTTGGGTAGCTCATTTTTTTGTTGAGCACAATAAGCCAGCCACTTTCACATATCCTTTTTATAGTTTTATTGGAGATCACGTTATGTACTTTGAGATCTTAAAAGGGAAACATAAAATTCTTTAAAATTTATTTGTTATAAAGGAGATCTATCATCTTTGACCTAGCTGTTATTGGAGCTGGTGTTGTTGGCTTATCTATTGCTAAATATTGCAGCGAACTAGGCATGTCCGTTGTAGTTATTGAAAAAGAATCAAGAGCTGGAGAAGGGATCTCATCTCGAAACTCTGGTGTCATTCATGCAGGAATGTACTATCCAAACAAATCGTTAAAAACACAATTTTGTATATCTGGTAATGCTCTGCTTTATAAATATGCAGAACTTAAGAATATTAACCATAGAAAGATTGGGAAATATATTATTGCCACCGAAGAGCATGAATTAGGTAAGTTAAAAAATATCTATGATAGAGGTATAAAAAATGGAGTGAGTTTAAAGCTTTGCTCAAAAGATAAAATACAGTCTATATATCCTGATTTAAAGGTAGAAGGAGCAGTTCATTCTCCAGAGACAGGAATTATCGATGTTCCCGAATTGATTACTGCTTTAGAGGGAGATATCCAGCATAACCAAGGAGTTATTTCCTTAAATACCTCATTTATCTCTGCTAAAAAATCTGAAAACAATTTTGAGATTATTTGTAATGATGGAAATAATTTTAGTATTAATGCCAAAATCTTGGTTAATTCCTCAGGACTTCATTCAGATATCACCTCAAAGAAAATACAACCACTTGATCAAAAATATAATTCACCTATTTATTACGCAAAAGGACATTATTTCAAATACTCTGGGCCCCATCCATTTCACTCGCTTGTATATCCTTTAGCTTCAGAATTTAGTTCCGGATTACATGTTGGTTTTGATATGGGTGGTCAGATAAGATTTGGTCCCGATGTTACATGGGTTAATGTTATAGATTTTTCATTTGATGAGTCCTTAAAGGATTATTTTATAAATTCTATACATAATTATTGGCCAGATATGGATCCAGATAAATTACAACCTGACTATGTTGGAATAAGACCTAAATTACAAAACTCAAATGAAAAAATGAAAGATTTCTCTATTCTTGGAGCGCAAGATCATGGAGTAGATGGTTTAATTAATCTTCAAGGAATTGAAAGCCCTGGCGTTACAAGTTGTCTTGCAATAGGACAATATGTTGCTGAACTGGTTTAGTTTAATTCTTTAAATGTATGAGCAAGTCTTGCTTAAATTGATCCAATATTTCTTCTTCTATTAAGTGCCTCATATTAGGTATCACTATTAATTTACTATTTGGAATTAATTTCTTCATTTTATATGCATTTTTAACATCAATAACTGGATCTTTTGCTCCATGAATAATAAGAGTAGGAACTTTTATAGCTTTAACTCTTTTAATTCTATTTTTTGAAGCAAGTATCGCAAGAAGTTGTCTTGCATAACCAAATCCATCAGCCTTATCTTTTGCTCGATTATAATTAGCTATCACATCTTGACGAAATTCGTCAGTCATTAAATCTCTACCTTCCATTCCAATCAAAGAAACCCATTTAATTTCTCTTTGATAAACATCATCAAGTGTAGGATTAATCATTTTAGATCTTTGTAACATTACATCCTGAACTTCTTTTGAAGGTCCATTTAAAGGTCCTGGAACTGATGCAGTTGATGCAATAAGAGTGAATGATTTAACTCTGTTAGCAAACATAGAACAAATAATTTGAGCAATCATACCACCCATTGAGGTCCCTAAAATATGAGCTTTATCAATCTCCAAAGCATCTAAAACCGCAACACTATCTTTAGACATATCTTTTAAAGTGTATTCAGATTTCATAGGAAAGCGTAAATAGTATTTTATATAGTCTAGGACAAAAGAAGGCTTAGCTGTAAATCTTGATGAGAGGCCAGCATCTCTATTATCAAAAGTAATAGGTCGATAATTATTTTCAATTAAAAAATCAATTAAATGCACAGGCCAATGAACAAGCTGAGCTCCAAGACCATGAACTAGAAGAATTGGTTCAGCTGATTCAGGGCCATAATCGCGATAAGCAATTCTAGTTCCACTTCCTTCTGCGTAACCTTCTTGATAATTCATACTACTAGTCTTACATATTTTTGGCATGCAACGTAGATGTTTTTGATATACATTATGTATAAAAATAATTAATAAGCGGAACATGAATACCAATATCGTCAGCAACAAAGTTAGAGCAGCTTATGGAATAGGAGATTATGCAATTTGTCTCTATTGGAGTGGTGTTGGCTTATACCTACTTTATTTTTATACTGATGTTGTTGGTATCTCGCCTTTATTAGCTGGTTGGATTTATGCATTAGGCATAGCTTGGGATGCTATTACTGATCCTTTTATGGGTTATATGGCTGAGCGAACTCGTACAAAAATGGGAAGCTATCGTCCTTATATATTTTATGGCTCTATTCCATTAGCTTTATCTTTTGTACTTTTATTATGGGTACCACCATTTGAAGGAACATTATTATTTTTATTTTTATTAGCAGTCAATTTAATTCATAGAACTTGCTTTACTATTGTAAGCGTTCCTTATTCATCCCTTACTGCTCGTATCACAGATGATAGTGATGAAAGAACAAAATTAACTACCGCTCGCATGCTGGCAGCTTCTTTTGGAACCTTAACAGTATCTGCTTTTGGTTTTCCTATTGTGCTTTGGTTTGGAGGTGGAGAAGAGGCTCTTGGATTTATATATTTAGGCTTAATTGCTGGCTTGGTTGCTATTCTTATTTTAAGTATTACGGTGTATTTTGTTAAGGAAAGAGATTTTGAATTTAACAAAGCTGATTTGCCAAATTTTAAGAAGGTATCACAATCGGTAGCTAACAATTATCCTTTTTGGATTGTTTTTGGTTCAATACTAATATTAGGCTCAACAACTTTAATGTTTAACAATAACCTAATTTATTTTGCTAAATATTATTTAGATCTTCATGAGTACCAAGGCTTAATTCTTGGAGTGAGTAGCGGTGTCTCCTTCGCAGTTATACCTTTATGGGCTTATGCCGCATTAAAAATAGGTAAAAAAAATGCCTGGATGATTTCAATGATCTTTTTACTCATCGGATTTTTAACATTCTACTTCTATCCAATTAAAAACTTAAATGAATTACTTATTATTCTTGGTTTGATTGGTATAGGTAATGGTGCGACAGGAATCTTATTTTGGTCTATGCTTCCAGATACCATTGAGTATGGTGAGTGGAAGTCTGGGATAAGAACTGAATCCTCACTATATGGCTTCATGACCTTTGCTCAAAAAGGCGCTATAGCGTTTGCTGCTGTTATTTTAGGAATGGCTTTAACAACTATTGGATTTGAGCCAAACCAAGTTCAAACTCAAGAAACCTTAGATGGACTAAAATCATTAATGACTTGGATACCACTTGCAGGTGTATGTATCAGCTTTATTCTGGTTTATTTTTATCCTATTGATAAAGCATTTCATGAAAAATTGATTCAAGATATCGAGGAAAGGAAGTTAATAAATGCATAAAACCAAATGGGGCATTATTGGCTCGGGTAATATAGCCAATGCCTTTGCTCATTCTATTAAATATTGTAAGGATTCAGAATTGATCAGTGTTTTTGGAAGAAATGCAAAGTCACTTGATCAATTTTCTACAAAATTTCATATTGATCCCTATACAGACCTTAATAACTTTATATCCTCAAAAAAAATTGATGCAGTTTATATCGCGACTCCTCATAACTCGCATTACTTTTACTCATTAGAGGCTATTAAAAATAATAAGCATGTTTTATGTGAAAAACCTCTAACCATGAATTATTTAGAGAGCATGACTTTGCTAAATTTAGCAAAAGAAGCAGAAGTGTTTTTGATGGAGGCTTATATGTATAGAACCCATCCTCAAACTTTTAATATTCTTGAGCATTTAGAAATTTTTAAAAATACTAAAGAAAAGATTTTAATTGAAAGTTCCTTTGGGTTCTCAGCTGAACTTCCCAAAGAGCATCGTTTAAGGAATCCATTGTTAGGAGGAGGTGCAATCTTAGATGTAGGATGCTATCCACTATCGATGGCCAAATTAATAGCAGGTAGCCTGCAAGGCTTGCCATTTGCTGACCCTGAAAGTATTCATGCAACCGGCAGATTAGATGAGACAGGTGTTGATCTTCAATCAGAAGCGTATTTAGTTTTCTCAGATAAAATTGAAGCAAAAATTAGTTGTGCAATAGATGAGGAGTATTCAAATGATCTTAAAATTAAAAATGGAGATTTAGAATTAGTTATTGAACAGCCATGGCATTGTGGGCAATTTCAAGATGGCAGTTCATCTATCAAAATTCTTGACTCAGGAGTTCTAGTTAAAGAGTTTCCATATATAGATAAGGTTGGTTTATTTACCAGAGAAATTGATCATGCTTCAAGCTGTATTCAAGAAAAAAAGCTTGAGTCTGATCTTGTCTCTCATGCAGATACACAAAGTAACATGCTTTGGTTGGATAAGTGGAGGCAGGAACTAAGTATCAAGTGCCCATATGAAACTTTAGATAACTCACCAATACCAGCTTCTAAATTTTATTTGATGCAAAAACCCCAATTTAAAAATACTAATATCACAGGCATTAAAAAAAATGCATCAAGATTAGCTTTGGGTTGTGACAACCAAACCTCAAGCTTACATGCTTTTACTATGTTCGATCATTTTTATGGAGCAGGGGGTAGAATATTTGATACAGCATATATTTATAACAATGGTAAAGGTGACAAGTATTTAGGAGATTGGATTAATTCAAGGAATCTTGAAAAAGAGATCACTGTTATTGGTAAGGGCGCACATACACCTCAATGTGAGCCGCAATTTATTAGGCCTCAAATTCTAGAGTCATTAGAACGCTTAAATATCCAAACCCTAGATATTTTTTGTCTACATAGAGATAATCCAGATATACCGGTTTCTGAATTTATGGACGCTTTAGATGAAGTTAAGAGAGAAGGCTTGATAAATCTAATTGGAGCATCAAATTGGGAGCTAGGCCGTTTCTCTGAAGCGAGAAATTATGCACAATCCCATAACAAAGAGCCTTTTACAGCACTTAGTAATAATTTTAGTTTAGCTGAAATGGTTGATCCTGTCTGGCCTGGGTGCGTTGGAGTTAATGATGAATACATTACTTATCTTCTTGAAAATAATGTCATGTTATTTCCTTGGTCAAGCCAAGCTAGAGGTTTTTTTATTAAGAAAAAAGAGATTACATCTAATGAACATTTTTCAAATCCCTCTTTAGAAGAAGAAATAAGAGTTTGGCATAATGAAAAAAATCTTAAAAGAAGAGATAAATGTTTTGAAATAGCTGAACAAAAGAATCTTCAACCAATTCAGGTAGCTTTAGCTTACGTAGTTCAAAAATCATCTTTAATATTTCCTCTTATTGGACCTAGAACTATTTTTGAAACCAATAGCTCAATTGAGGCAACCCAAATCAATTTAAGCGATCAAGAGATGAAAGATTTATCTATAGATTAATGGTGCTTTGAAGAATTATATTCTCTGCTGAGGAGCCAATAAATATTTCATAAGATCCAGATCTTACTTCCCAATTCTGTTTAGCCTCATTCCATGAAGAAAAATTTCTTGAATTTAGATTAATTTCAACTTTAGACTTATCACCTTGGTTAAGTGTTATTTTACTAAAACCTTGTAGTGTTTTTTTAGGCTCAGAATGATCATCAGTCTTATAACCAATGTAACATTGCGCAGTCTCTGCTCCAGCAATTAGACCGGTATTTTGAATTAAAAATGTACATGAAACTTTATTATTAGCTTGAATTTCAACCTCTAAATCAGTGTATTCAAATTGTGTATAAGAAAGGCCATGCCCAAAAGGGAAGAGGGTTTTGATATCTTTTTTGTCATACCATCTGTAACCCACTAAAAGTTTTTCTTCATAATTCATTTGGAGGTCTTTGCCGGGATAAGAATTGAATGCTGGAGTGTCCTCAATGTTTTTAGGGAATGAAGTTGGTAATCTTCCTGAAGGATTAATCGCTCCAGTTATAATATCAACCATAGCATTACCAAACTCTTGTCCAGCAAACCAAGTCTGTAAGATCGCTTCAGCCCTATCTGCCCAAGGCATTTTTACTGGCGAGCCTGTATTAAGAACAACCAAAGTATTTGGATTAACTTGTAAAACTTCTTCTATGAGGTGATTTTGATTAGCTGGCAAATTAAAATCACTCCTATCATTACCTTCTGTTTCCCAATCAGAATTTGTACCAACAATTAAAACAACTTGATCCGCTGCTTTAGCTACTTCCAAAGCTTCATCAAATAAATTCACTTTGTCTGGTGTCTGGCATCCGATATAAATTGCTGGGAAATTCCCTTCAAATTTATATCTAATTTCCAGTTGATAAGTTTTACCTTCATCAAGATCAACCAAAGCTTTTTTTGAATCTGAACTAAAAGAAAAGAATGCTTCTCCAGGAGAGGTTTCTGTCCAATTATCAATAAGCTCTTTGCCATCGATAAAAAGTCGAGCCTTTCCAATACCAAATATTTCAAATTCATGATTACCAGA
>Ga0209631_10005371_pt1 | contig 13593 bp, 7 predicted proteins | sample COG_08_FD_184752 | JGI IMG/M metagenome (GOLD analysis project Ga0209631, IMG submission 184752) | Pelagic Microbial community sample from North Sea - COGITO 998_met_08 (SPAdes) (version 2) | ecosystem: Environmental > Aquatic > Marine > Neritic zone/Coastal water | place: Helgoland, sampling... | reverse complement strand
CGTATAACCTCCCGGTGCCGTCGCCGCCCGCGTCGCCCGCGTCGTTTCGGAGGGTGGCGCCCAGGCGGGACCCGCACGTCGACTCGTACGTGTTCTCGTGTGGTCACAGGTTCACGGGCGAGCGCATGGCCGCGACGACGACGGCACTGCGGGGGCGGATGAAGGATGCCGGGATGCCGCTCGTCGGGGAGCTGCTCGCGGCGGACTACGCCCTGGACAGGTGCGCGGTGGCGTGCCCCGGGTGCGTAAGCCGGGCGGTTTCCACCCTCGCCGCGGCGAAAATCTGAGCGAAAATCTAAGCCGTCGTTCGATCCGGAGTGCGTACTTGTAGTCTACATTAATTTGTCACGCGATCTTAGTCTACGGTAGTCATCTCATCGCACGTCCTCACGTCGCCATGCCCCCGCGGCGGTCCATCAGCCACTCGTGCGCGGTCTCGATGTCCTCGTCGCCCAGAGCGGTGAGAGCCTCGACGGCTTCAAGTCGCGAGAACCCCCGCATCACGAGCTGCGCCACCGCCATCGTGTGGCTCGACTTGCTCGGCCTCGCGGAGGTACCCCCCGGGAACGATCGAGGTCCCGCGTCATCCGGGTCGAAGTCTCCGCTGCGCAGGAGCGCGTCCACCGCCGACGACCCGCCCCCTCGCAGCGCAGCCGCCACCTGCGCCGCGGTGCCGGCCCGGCTCCGTCCGCTTCGCTCGCTGCCAGTCTCCGACGGTGCGTACCTCCTCGCGGGCGGTGCGCCTCCCGGGTTCCGCTGTTGCCCGAGGTGACGTCCTTGCTGGTCCCAGTCGTCATCGGTTGGTGCGGTTCGTGCGCCGCCGCCCGCGTCGGACGGCGAGAGGTCCGCGTCCGCCAGGTCAGCCGGAACGTCCCACCCCTGAACCTTCTGCGCGACTCGCTCCGAGGGGCGCATGCGGCCCGCCTCACGCTCGAGCTCGGCGATGTCCCGCGTCGTCGGCCCCCGAGGTCGACCCGGGGACCTCGGGCGGGCGAATTCGGGGTCCGCGCGACCCGCCCCGGCCACCCCCGGACCGACCTCGGGTCCTCCTGTCACGGACCCGCCCCGAACAGAGCTCGACGCCATCCGCGCCCTCAGCGCGTGGTCACCCCGTACGCTGGCCAGCTCCGAGACGTGCATCTCCCGAAGCCGCGCGATCTCCCGCCTGTGCGCGTCCTCCATTTTGGTACGCAGCGCAGCCTCGTTCCGGAGCTTCGTCGTGGCCTCCTCCGCGATGAGCGCCTGCCTTTCGAATTCGGCGTGGAACTTGGCGGCTTGCGACTGCAGCTCAAACTGCAGCACCCCCGCGGTGTCCTCCGCCGCGACCGCGAGCTCCCCGCTCCCGCCGACCTGGGTACCCTGCGACCGCTGTTGTATCCGTCTAGCCTCCCGCGCCTCCTCCTCCTCCCGCTCCGCCCTGCCCGCGGCGGCTCTCACCGCGTCCCTCTCCTTGCGAACCGACTCGAGGTCCCGCTGCAGCCGCTGGAGGTGGATCCGGAACTTCTCAGCCTGCGCCGTCTCACGAGGCGTGGGCCCGCGTGACTCCAGCTCCTCGCGTTGACGCGCAAGCGCCGCGCCGAGACGCTCGTTCTCCGCCCTGCACGCGCTCAGCTCCGCGTGCATGCCCTCCGCGGTTTTTCGATTCATGGCGGGTCCCGGCGCGGGTGAGTGTCGGACAAAGTCCTGCTCGCCGAACGCGCTCGTGTGAGTCGCGTCCGGCCCGCACCACGCGCGGAAACACTTCGCCATCGTCCGTATCCCCCGGCGCCTGCACGCGTCGATCGCCGCGGTGCGTCGGTACCGGGGGTCCTGGCACGCGAGTCTCCACCGCGCCATCGCCGCGGAGCACCGGGCTCGGGCGAGCTTATCGTGCGCGAACCACAGCTGGCACCTGGACGATATCAGGTCCAGCGCCTCCCGGGTGGACTCGGGCATGACACCAGCCTTGGCGGAGACGCTGAGCGCCCACATCGCGGCGGTGGGCGCGGTGGACGCGCCGCTGTGTCTGGCCAGCGTGACCTCCTCGGGCATCACTCCGGCATCCTTGGGCATGTGCGCGGGTCGCGTCGCGTCGCGTTCGTCGCCCGCGGGCCTGAACGCGGTGTCCGCGACGGAGTGACCGCCGGACGGCGTGGATCCACCGTCACCGCGTTCGAATGGCTCGTGGGGCGAAGGCTCGAACGACGCGTCGCGGGGCATCGTTGCTCCCCGTCGCCGCGATCGATCGTCCACGGCGTGATGCGTCGGTGTGGACCTGGCGGAGAACGTGGACGCCGCGTCGTGGAACACGTGTGTGCCCGCGACGCTCGCTCGCTCGCTCCTCAGGTCCTCGAGCTCGCGTCGCAAGGTGTCCATCTCGCGCCTGTCCGCGTCGCTCCTGGACGCGGCGGTCTGTGCCTTGCCAGCGGCGATTCCCTTCTGGTATCCCATGGACGCCGCCTGGAGGATCTTACCCTCCACCTCGCCGCGAACCTCGCGCGGGAGCCATGTCAGGGACCGCTCCGACCCCGACGCCTCGCTCATGGCGTCGCGAGCCGTGCGGAAGGTCCCCGACGTGGACGAGGGGGTCGAACTCCCCGGTGTCGTCATTTTCACGGCACCAGGCAATTGAGTGTCCGCACAGCCGGTGGGGTATACGGCACCACTCGCCTCGATGCCTCGCGGGGCGCGTCAGCCTCCAGCCAGTGCCACTCAGCCGCGGCGACTGTCCGGGAGGAGAGGGCTACAGGCCGCTCTCCTGACTGTGGCCGAGGGACCGGTGCGTGTGAACCTCGACACGAATTTCCCGCGGCCTCTCTGCTTGATTTTCGCTGAAAAGACGGGGCGGATCTCGCCCACGCGCATTCCTCCGTCGAGCGACGAGCGACCACACGCACAAGCGGCGACCGCAGACGCGCGCTCCCGCCCCTACACACCCGGCTTCAACGGCAACCACCCAAAACCCGATCTGCCAAGATGATGGTGCGTCCCCCGAGTCGAGTGCCCGCTGCCCCCCGAGTGCCCAAAACTGACAACACGCCCCTTTCTCTTCCTCTCCCCAGATCAAGGTGAAGACCCTGACGGGCAAGGAGATTGAGATCGACATCGAACCCACCGACTCCATCGAGCGTATCAAGGAGCGCGTCGAGGAGAAGGAGGGTATCCCACCCGTCCAGCAGAGGTGAGCCCCTCGACCCGCCCTCCCGCCGAGAAGCTTCGCGAAACTTCTCCGTTCAAAACTCCAACTCATCGCGCCCATCTCTCTCGCTCCACGCAGGCTGATCTTCGGAGGTAAGCAGATGAACGACGACAAGATCGCGAAGGACTACAACATCGAGGGCGGTTCGGTGCTCCACCTGGTGCTGGCGCTTCGCGGAGGCTGCTGAATTCAAGGGAGAGCAGTAGCACTTAGAGAGCAGATTGAAATATGATAGAGCAAACCTGAACAACACAACACTGCTGCGTTTTTTGGGCGCGACGGAGGAGACAAAGAGCTCACGTGATGAACGAATCGCTTCGTGGTTGAATTAAACGGCGTTATCACCGGATAGGCTATGTTTCAATAATGCGGCAACCTCCTCAGCACGTGTCGTGTTTACTTCTCCTTGAAGAACATGTACCTAAGAATGTACTCTTCCTGTCCGATGACGGGCTCGTTGAGCTTGTCCTGGACGAGCTTGGCGGTGCCGCGGGGGCACTGGGTGTGGATCATGTACTGGTGGGAGTCAGCGTAGCCCTTGATCTCGTACGCGTTGTTCACCAGGCCCTTGTCAGTCACCTCGAACTCCGTGGCGCCACCCTCCATGAACATGGCCTTGAGCTTCTCCACCTCAGCCGCGCGGACGGAGTCCTCGACGCCGGGCTTCATGAGGATCACAGCCTCGTACCTGGAGGGGGCGTTGCGGTCCTTCACCGCCGCGACGACCTGCCTGTCAACCTTGCGACCCACGACGGGCGCGCGCATGGAGACGCGGGTGCCTGAAGAATCAAAAGAAAGGGGAGGGATAGGCAGGGTCAGCGAGGGTCCGGCTGGTATTTTCTTCTTTTTCTCGCGAGCGGTGGGAATTTCACCCCTCGGCCCGCGGGGTGTCGCTCGGGTCGCGCGCGACGGAGACGGGAACGGCGGGGCGATGACGCCCCGGCATCGTCGCCAGTCGCGAGAACGTCGCGTTCCGCGTTCGTGCGAAGCGGAAAACGCGCGTCTCCGTCGTCCGCGTGACCCGACCGTCGCCACGATGGGAGGGTGACGTAGGCCCCCGTCCCGGGCAAAAGGTGACCAGGGTTCAGGGTATTGGTATTGATTAGCAGGGGGAACACGCACCGCGGGACGCCGCCCGAGAGGACACGGCGGGAGCCGTGAGCCCAGTGCTCATGGTGAAAGAAGCCATGGTGGTTTCTAGGTTTCAGTTGCGACCGTGCGATGCGCGGCTGCGAAGAATGGCGCGCGCGTCGACGTCGGACCGGTCAAAAAGGCGAATCTATCCTTATCCAGCCGCCGTTCCAATTTCCTTTTTCTCAGACTGGTTTCCTATACGGGTGCGAAAACAGCGGAAATCAGACCGTCATTCTTGAGTTAATCAGACTCACGCTTGGCTTCTGACCTAAACCCTCACCGAGCGAAGGTTCCCCAAGGTTCCAAGGCGAACGCCCTAGTGCTACACATCGAGCGCCGACGAGACGGCCCTCGCAAGGAAGGCAGGTTTTGGGTCGCGAACCTCGCCTTTGATCGGATCGATAGGGATGGCGGCAGTCGCGCCAATCGCGGCGGCGGCCACGGCCACGGCGGCGCACTCACCCCGCGCGGGCTGGCGCGCTCGCGTAGGGGCGGTGATGCGAAGGCGATCGACGGTGCATAGCTCCGGTGGGTCGGATTCGTCGACGCGCGCGTGGCCGCTCGCGTCGGTCCGCGCGCGTCCGCGCGTGGGTGTGGTCGTCAGGGCCGGGATCGCGCGCGTGGACGCCGAGGACGACGCGTCCCGGATCGCCCCCGGCGCAACCTCCATCCGCGGAGCGGTTGGAGGATTGGGCGGGCTCGCCGCCGCGCGGGGGGTCTCGCTTCCCGGGCGCAGGCGCGTGCACTGCCAAATGGCGCGACGCAACAGGATCCCGGACAACGTCGGCTTCGACTACGACGAGTTCGAGGACTTCGTCACCACCCCGACGGACGAGAAGGTGAAGGAGAGGAAGCGAAAGGCGAAGGAGCCCACCAGCGAAGAGGATTACATTCACATTGGTAACATTCCCCCGCCGCCGGACGGGCGCGAGGACGTGCCCGCGGTCCTCTCCTACTTCTCCCCACTGTACGGCAATAAAGCCGTGGAGGCTAAGCAGCTCTACTTACAGCGCGCGTTCGCCAGACAGCTCTGGGAGGAGTACGGCGAGATCCCGGAGAGGAGCGATCCCACTTTGCGAGTGCCCGTGTACCCCGAGGCTGAGGAGAAAACGGCGTTGACCAAGAGGCTGCGTCCGCTGGAGCCCCTCAAGGACGAGAACGGCGAGATCGTCACGCGGCCGATGACGGACGTGGAGTACGACTACCACGTCTCCAAGATCTTCGCGCAGTGGAAGAATAAGGAGCACACGTACCCGCAACGAGTCGGCGTCGGGCCTAAGATGGACCCGTACCGCCTACGGGAAAAGTTCGGGATGAAACCCAAGATTGACGGCAAGGTGACGTACCCCGAGTTTATGCAGCTGATGATGGACGGCAAGGTCGGGCGACTGCTGCACTACGACCAGGGCACCACGGTGATCGCCGAGATCTCCGAGCCGGGTAAGGAGATGGGCGGGCCGATACGGAAGCAGCGGTTCGAGTGCAAGATCCCGGGCGACGCCATCTGGGACATCAACAAGCTGGCGCAGTTCAACAAGCGCACGAGGATCTTCGCTGATGACCAGGCGGCGGAGCTTGGATTGAACCGTACCGGGTGCTCGCAGTTTGTCCACCTGGAACGGTACAACGAGGCGGTCATCAACATGTTTCCTTACGCGTGGCCCATCCTCGCCTTTTACATGATCGGCGGGTACTTCAACCAGTCGCAGAACACCAAGGGGCGCAAGATTAAGCGGAAGAAGCCCTTCCCGCCGCTGGAATGGCTTAACAAGAAGGTGTTCAACGGTCAGCTCATTCCCAAGAAGGAGGCCAAGGTTGACATGATGGAGGAGTTTGGGAAGAGCAAGGCGAAGATGATCGGCGGCAAGGTTGCGGACAAGGACAAGGAGGGGAGCTTCTCGGGGCTCACCTTCAAGGACGTCGCCGGCGTGGACCACATCGTGGAGGAGTTCCGGTACATCATCGAGGTCATGAAGGAGTTCAAGGAGTTCCAGGACACCAAAGATGACAAGAAACGCGTGAACAAGAAAGAAAAGATCACCGAGGCTCTCGAGAAGGTTCCCAAATTTAACGATCCCGCCATGTGGGCCAAGGCGAAGGAAGAGTTCATCGAGGAGTTCTCGGGGTGGCCGATGAAGGACATCAAACAAATCAAGGCTGACATCGATCTGAAGTCGAAGCAGAACGCGCGCATTGCTAAGTTGATTAAGGATATTGAGGACATGCCCGAAGGCCCGGCGAAGGTGGAGGCGAGAGACAGGTTCATGGCGAGGATCCCGGCGAAGGGTTCCAACCTGCTAATGCTGGATCCCGACATGCTCATCCCGGAGACCGAGGAGGAGTGGCAGGAGTGGCAGGACCTGGTGGATAAGGTCTTCGCAGAGGACACCGAGAAGAAGCGAGCGGAGGCAATCAAGAATGCTCAAAACAGGATAGCGCCCGAGCTGAGCGCGTCGCGCGCTAAGCTCAGCATCCCCAAAGGTGTGCTCTTCGAGGGCCCGCCCGGTACTGGCAAGACCCTTCTCGCCAAGGCTATCGCGGGCGAGGCTGGGGTTCCGTTTTTCTACGCCAACGGCTCTGAGTTTGTCGAGATGTTCGTGGGTGTCGCGGCGAAGAGGGTGAGGGACCTGTTCAAGCGCGCGAGGGAGGTGTCCCCGGCTATCATCTTCATCGACGAGCTCGACACCATCGGCCGCTCGCGCGCCCTCTACGGCAACATGGACAGCGCCACGCAGGAACGCGAGGCGGGGCTGCTGCAGCTCCTCGTGGAGCTCGACGGCTTCGATACCAAGGCTAACGCGGGTACGGACCAGGAGATGGTGCTCGTGATGGGCGCCACCAACCTCAGCGCGCAGCTCGACCCGGCGCTCCTTCGCTCCGGTCGATTCGAGCGAACCTTCCACGTGGGCGTGCCCAAGCGCCACAAAGACAGGCTCGCCATCCTCCAGGTGCACGCCAGGAAGCTCAACATCCCGCGGGAGGGTGACCACAAGTGGGAGTCCGACGCCCTTTTGAACCGAACGGCGGATCTCACCGACGGGTACAGCGGCGCGTCCCTCGCGGCGCTTCTCAACGAGGCTTCCATCCTCTCCGTCAGGGCGGACAGGGAGCTCGTGTCACTCGCGGACGTGGAGCGCGTGATCGAGCGTAACCTCGTGGGCGTGTCCTCCGCGCCCCTCGAGGACGGCTGGGGTAAGGACCACATGGCGATGGTCGAAGCCGGCCGGGCGGTGCTGTGGTCGTCCAAGCGATCCATGAACTACTGCCCGGAGATTCTCCGCGTCACGATCAAGCCCGCGGGGGATCAGGCGACTGGGATCATGCTCAAACCCGAGCGATCCGACGACACCACCACCACGCACTTCAACGGAGAGGAGCGTCCCGACACCTTTGACGATTTCATCGACGGCATCGCCATGCTCATCGCGGGTCGATGCGTCGAGACTGTGTTTTACGGTCCCCAGGGCATCTCGGTGCAGACCAAGGGCGACCTGGTCAGCGCCGCGGACATCGCGTACGAGATCGTGACCGCGTCCGGGCACTACCCCCACCAGGGCTCCGGCCTAGCGCCGCTGTGGCCCGAGGAGCTCATCGAGCACTTCAACATCCCCCGGCAGGAGATGGACGTGGGCGTCTACGACATGATGGTCCGAGCGCACATCCGAGCCGAGGAGTACATCAACTACTACAAGCCCGTCATCCTCCAGGTGGCGTCCGAGCTCCTGGCGCACGGCTCCCTCTACGGCTCCTACGTTCGCGAGCTCGTCGAGGAGCACGAGGTGGCCATGAAGCTCGCCAAGGATGAGGAACTCGCCAAGGCGGATGAGCGCGCCGCCGAGGAGGAGGAGCGCGCCAGGAAGGATGCCGTCTACCAGCAGGAGCAGGAGGCCAAGCGCCAGGCCGCCGAGGCTGCCGCCGCCGCCGCCACCGCCGCCAAGGAGGTGGAGGAGGAGGGTAAGGGCTCCGCCATCGACGTCGAGTCCTCCGACGAGCCCCTCTCCGAGGATCCCTTCGGAACGGAAGCCGCCGTCGACGAGGCCGACGCCGCCGAGTACAAGGACCAGCTCTCCCGCGCGCTTCGATTCGTCAGCCTCAGCGGCGACGAGTACCGCCGCAGCGAATACCCCGAGGACTTCGAGCCTATCGAGACGGAGCCTGTTGAGACGGTGGAGGAGACGGACCCGGCGGTGTACATGGGTCAGTTGACGCGAGCGCTGAGGGACGTGAGGCTCAGCGGCGCAAAGTTCATGACAGCCGCCGAGGTTGAGGAGGTGGTGGAGCGCGTCGCGCCCACGGACGAGGAGATCCTGTTCGCGGACGAGGGCGAGTACCGCGAGATGGTCAGGCGCGCGCTCAGGGACGTGCGGCTGAGCGGCGGGGCTGAGATGACCGCGAAGGAGGTTTCCGAGGTTGTCAAGAAGATCGACCCCGACACGGTGGCGTACAGGGAGCAGTACAAGGCTGAGCTCATCAACATGATGAAGGAGAAGGAGGCCAAGGCTGCGAAGAAGGCTGCCGAGGAGGCGAAGAAGAAGGGTGACGACGACGACGACGACGACAGGGTCTCGCGCGCGCTCAGGACTTAGACCATCCCTTTGAATACCAGACTCTATTATCGATCGACCCTCGATTCTTGGAGACGAACGTCAGCAATTTCTTGAGGATTTCACAAGTTGCGGGCACCTCCGCCCCGTCACACGTTTTCGACCGTCCCTACGTCACACGGGCGTCGAGATGTCTGCGGTCGTGTGGGGTATCGTTTTGGGTGTCGTGGCGGCGTCTGCGCTGTGCGGGCTGTGGTACGCCAGGTGCAGCGAAAAAGAGCGTCAGCGGCGTGAGGAGGGGTTGCCGACGAACTGGCATCCCTCACTCACGGGGAGCTATGATCCGAGGGGACCCCGTCACGCGGATTTCGGACCTCCGCCGGTGCAACAGCCCATGTACGCGCCGTATCCGCCGCAGCCGTACGGCGCTCAGCCGGCTTACGGGGGTCAACCAGGCTACCCTGCCCCGCCCATGCAGCCGATGCCGGGCTACCCTGCCCCGCCCATGCAGCAGCCGATGCCTCCCCAGCAGCAGGGCGGTGTGCCCATCTACACCGCGACCGTCCCTGCTCAGGGTGGGGCTAAGCAGTGAGACACACCTAGCGAGCCACGCCTCACGCACCGCCGGTCCTGGGAACCGGGAGCCGGCACGTAGACACGTAGCGAGTCCAGATCCAGGGACATTGTAAAAAACGAATTCTTTTGCAAGCGGCTACCTTTAACTCTCATGAGATACTCATACTCGTACACGCACTGTCTTCCCATCCCCGGGTCACGATGCTCAGTCCACGAGGTGGGCCTCCAAGTCAAACAAGGACGTACCCACGATCTTGCACCGCCTCATCTGCCCCATCTCCAGCGCCCGCTGTCCACCCGTCGGGTCCGCGACGAACACGATGGGGTCGATATCCGGCGCCTCCAGCGAGGTCCGCCCGGTCCACGCGTCAAACTCTGGGTTGAACCCGTCGATGATGACGTCAACCTCGGAGCCCACGCGTGATTGCGCGAAGTCCTCCGAGATCTGCTGCTGCTGGGAGATGAGCTGGTCCCTGCGCAGGTCCCGGACAGCCTGCTCCACCTGGTCCGGGTACGTCGCCGCCGGGGTCCCGTCCTCCTCAGAGTAGGCAAAGGCGCCGAGCCGCTCAAACTTGAACTCCCGTGTAAACCTCATCAAATCCTCGTGCTCCTCCTGCGTCTCCCCGGGGAAGCCGCTGATGAAGGTGGTGCGCAGCGCGAGGTTCGGGATGCGATCCCTGAGCTTGTACAGCAGATCTTCGGTGTGCGCGCGGGGCGGCCTGTTCATGCGCAGCAGAGATAGGTTGGTGATGTGCTGCAAGGGGATGTCGATGTACTTGGCCACCTGGGGAATGTCCGCGATGGCGTCGATGAGCTCCTCGGAGAAGTAGGACGGGTACGCGTACAGGATCCTGATCCACTCGACGCCGTCCACTTCGGCCAACGCTTCGAGCAGCTCAGCCAGCCCGCGGCCGTCGCTCGCCTTGAGGTCCATGCCCCACTGGTTGGTGTCCTCCGCGATGAGGCACAGCTCCCGGGCGCCGGTGTCCGCGAGCGCCTTGGCCTCCTCGACGATCGGGTCCCACGGCTTGGACCTGAACTTGCCCCTGAAGCCCGGGATGGCGCAGAACGTGCACTTGTGGTCGCAACCCTCCGCCACCCTGAGGTAGGCGTAGTGCTGCGGGGTGAGCCTCTTGCGCAAAGCCTCGGGCCTGAACGGGGGCGACGCGGTACCCACTCGTACCCTCCCGCGCTTAGCCCCGTCCTCAACCGCCCCAGTCGCCACCCCGAGCTGCTCGCCGAGCGTGTTCGGGAGATCCTTGTAGTTTTCAAAGCCCATGACCACGTCAACCTCGGGCATCTCGTCCGCGAGATCGTCCGCGTACCTCTGCGCCAGGCACCCGGTGACGATGATCTTCTTCTTCTTTCCATCCTGCGCCTGCTCCGCCTTCATCGCGGCCGCGGCGAGGATGGCGTCCACGCTCTCGTTCTTGGCGTCCTCGACGAAGCCGCAGGTGTTGACGATGATTGCGTCCGCATCCTCGTGCTCGTCGATGACGTCGAAACCGTTGGCGAAGAGGTCGCCGAGCATGACCTCGCCGTCCACGGTGTTCTTGGGGCACCCGAGCGAGACCATGGAGACCTTCGCGCGCTCGGTGTTGGCCTCGGCCTCGCCCCCGGACGGAGGCTGCGAGATTGCCGCCCGCGTCGTGAATCTGGCGGCGGCTGAGAACGAGTGTCGACGCGCATTGGCGGTCGACGTCGCGACGGAAGCGCCGGACAGAGCCGCGCGGCTGCCGAGGAGCGAAGCGGCAGACATGGTGTTGGATTCGAGAGTGACTCTCGAAGGTTGGACCGCGCGTGAAGGGCCAGCGCGCTTCACACACTGCCTCAATGACGTCAGCACTCATAAAGCACACCAAAAAGGTCCGGTCTTGTGCTTTATGGCTGATTCTAAACTAGGATGCATACATAAATATGCGCAATTGGGTAAAGTATTTGCCTATTTTATTTTGATTCGTATGTGTAAACAGTTATGTGACCAACATTTGGATGTAATACAAAGACAACTCGATCACGCGAAGGCTCCACAGCCGCACTTCTTCGCCTTCTTCCCGCTGCCACAAGAGCAAGGATCGTTCGGCTGCGAGACGAGAGAGGGGAGGGGTTGGGGACGCGTCAGAGTGGTGCAGTTGGGGACGCGTCAGAGTGGTGCGTCAGTGTGTGACGCATAACTCTTACAAAAGGATGCCGTGATGAAACCGGATGGTGCGGGTCGTACCTTGAGCTTCTTCTCGCTCTTCTTCGTGGGCCCAACGGTCTTGACCAGCGGCTTGAACCCGCGCTCCTTGTGGACGAAGAAGTCGTGGTCCTTGGGGTCGAGGGAGATCGTCTGCTTGGCGAGACCGTTCGCCATGGAGCCCTTCCCGTTGTCCCAACGCTCGTGGCACGCCTCGCAGATGTCGTGGTTGGCGCACTTCTTGCACCTGTACCTGTAGCCGATGATGGGCTCCGCCCCGCAGCCGTCGCAGGTGATACCCTGGTGCTCGCCGAAGTACGCAGCCTTTTGTTCCTGGATGATTCGACACGGGAAGGGGGAGGGATCGGGGTTCAGTGTGTGGGTCCCGATGCTCGTTTGTCGATCGCCCCTTCGCGACGTGGAACCGGGTCGGGGCGCTCACCTCCTGCTTCTTCTGCTCGGCCTTCATCGCGGCCACCTTGGCCTCGATCTCTGCGCGCTTTGCAGCCTTGGCGGCGTCGTCCATCGTGTGTGAACTGGTGTGGGTCCGGCTCTTCGCGCCCCAACGAGTGAGACGAGGTCGTTAGGTTTTATTTTGTTGGAACAGAACACGTCGGATTTCCGTATCGGAACCACCAACACTCGCGAAGGCGCCCGAGGCATGGGCCGAGGAGGCGGCGGGCGCGACGCCGAGCACGTGGGCAGGCGCACGTCATCATGTATCTTCGCCGATAACATCGCGAAAGCCTCCATCGCCGCCTACGACGCCGCGCTCGCGTCCGTGCCCGAGCCCGCGCGGACAGATGCGTTCGGCGGAGGTAAACAGACGGTGCTCGCGGCTGTCGTGGCGAGGGACGAGCGCATGGACGCGCTCAGGGTGGTGTCGCTCGGCACGGGGACTAAGTTCATGTCCGCGGTGGACATCGAGGCGGACGCGGACGCCGGAGCGAGGGTCCGCGACAGCCACGCGGAGGTTCTCGCGCGCCGGGGGCTCAGGCGTTTCCTCTACGCGCAGCTCGCCCTGGCGTCGAAGCGCTCCGCCGGACCCTCCACCGGTATCAGTCGCAAGCGCACGCGCGACGACGATGACACCGGGGACGGCGCGACGACAGAATCCGCGCGCGGCGAGGGCGACGACGCCGGCCCCGGCCCCGGCTCCAACCCCGGCTCCATCCATGGGAGGGGTGCCCACTCGACGAACTACTTCGACGACGCCAATTGGTCGGTGCTGGAGCGCGACGGCGACGGGTACCGCGTCCGTCCCTCCGTCACCTTCCACATGTACACCTCCTCCACGCCGTGCGGCAACGCGGCGATCAAGCGGTGGGCCAAGGGCGCCAAGGAGAAGTTCACCGACGGACTCGGTCAGTTTCAAACGCCGCCCGGGTCCGAGGAACACGGGTCACCGAGCTGGAGCGCGGTCAAGGAGGGACAGATCGCGTTCCTGTACAAGAGGGACCCGGGGTCGTGCGTATCACCGGACGGAGACACGCGCGGGGCGACTGAACTCACCGGGGCGACTGATACCACCACCACGAACGCGACTACAGGTTCGATGAATGCGGTTCCGTGCGAGTGCGTACCCCCTTCGTTTATACCTCCCGGGACGTGGACCTCCGGCCGCGTGCTCACGTGCAGCGACAAGCTCGCCGTGTGGTCGTGCGTGGGTGTTCAGGGCGCCGCGCTGATGTCGCGTGGGATGCTGACCACGCCGGTGTACCTCGCGTCCGTCACGGTTGGTCGTAAGTTCAACCAGGCTATCCTACGCAGGGCTCTGTGCTGCCGCATGCACGGGTTCCAGTCGGAGCGGGAAGTGTGTACGAAGGGAGGGACCGGGTTCGAGGTGCGACATCCCAGCGTGATGTGCACGGCTGTGCCGTTCGACCTCGGGACGTACGCGGAAGGTGAGGGTGCCGTGTTCGATCGACGGGAGGCACTCGCGTGGTGGCTGGAGACGAACGAGACTCGCGCGGGGGACGAGA
>Ga0209631_10005370_pt1 | contig 13596 bp, 15 predicted proteins | sample COG_08_FD_184752 | JGI IMG/M metagenome (GOLD analysis project Ga0209631, IMG submission 184752) | Pelagic Microbial community sample from North Sea - COGITO 998_met_08 (SPAdes) (version 2) | ecosystem: Environmental > Aquatic > Marine > Neritic zone/Coastal water | place: Helgoland, sampling... | reverse complement strand
AATTAACTGTACGCTATGGCAGTAGGGTGCTTGAACTTGCTAAGGGCATGGATGCTGTGGAGTTAGCAAGTGCAGATGAATTGGTTGGTGTGTTAGAACAGTTTAAGGCTGCGGCTGAGCGGGGTGAGATGGATGATATGGTAGCTGCACAGTTGGCAAAGCGAAAACGTGTTAACACACAAAAGCAGCAGAAGTTGAGCTAGTTTGGCATTGAATCTGTGCGCTGCAGATGGTAGCAGTTGCACACACAAAAAAGCATGTGTGAACTGTGTTTGATGCACATCTGTTACACACTGGAAATTTCTGGCTGTAAAATATTGAAATTAAAAATGAAAAAACCAGAGCTTTGTATTAGAAATGCCACTGTCGTTTTACCCGATCAGCTTCAAGCAACCGATGTTCTGGTAGAAGATGGGATCATCAGCGCCATTGGTCGTGGATTGCCAGACGGTAATGAAACTCTAGATGCTTCTGGTTTGATTCTCTTCCCGGGCTTGATAGATCCTCAGGTGCATTTTCGAGAGCCAGGAAATACTCACAAAGAAGATTTGCATACTGGATCTAAAGCTGCTGCTGCTGGAGGAATCACCAGTTTCTTGGATATGCCTAACAATAATCCAGCAGTGATCAATGCAGAACGAATGACTGCCAAAAAACAACGTGCTGCCGAGCAGTGTGTGGTCAACTATGGCTTCTTTGTTGGCGCTACTCCGGACAACCTAGCTGAGATCAACTCGGTTCCAAATGTTTGTGGAATCAAGGTTTTCATGGGTTCTTCTACCGGAGACTTGCTCGTTCATCGTGAAGAAGATTTGGAGCGAATTTTTGCCAATGGTAGTCGCCTGATTGCTGTACACGCTGAGAGTGAACGTCAAATTCGAGACAACACTGTCCTGCTCCAAGAATGTAAGGATGTCAAGGCACATCCTAAAATTCGAGACGAGGCTACCGCACTGGAAGCAACTGAATTAGCGGTTCGTCTATCTATCCAATACAAAAGACGGCTTCATATTCTGCATCTCACCACAGAAGAAGAGACCCTACTGTTGCGTCGCTTACCAAGGGATCACAAGATCTCCACGGAAGTCTGCCCACAACACTTCACCCTGACAGCTCCAGACTGCTACGAGAAATTGGGAACTCTAGCCCAAATGAATCCTCCCTTGCGCAGTCAGCGTCATGGCAAGGCACTCTGGCAGGCACTCAAAGATGATATCATCAACTGCATTGCCACTGATCACGCCCCACACACTCTTGAGGAGAAAGATGCTCCTTACGGTAAGGCTCCATCGGGGATGCCCGGAGTAGAGACTTCCCTGCCATTACTACTGACAAGGCATAGTCAAGGAGACTGCAGCTTGGTAGAAATCGCAAAGTGGATGAGTGAAGCGCCTGCTCGACTTTACAGGATGAAAAACAAAGGTAGGATTCAGGTGGGATACGATGCCGATCTGACCTTGGTCGATGCACAGTTGAAGCGAACCGTAGAAAACGGGAAACTGTTCACGAAGGTAAACTGGTCTCCCTACGCAGGCATGGAATTAACAGGATGGCCGGTTCGCACCATTGTTCATGGTCAGACCGTTTTTGTAGATGGCCAGATCCAGCCCGCGATTCGTGGTAAAGAAATTCAGTTCATGGAAGAGTGATTCTTCCCATACAAAGAATTTCCTTAACAACTTCCTCACTCAATTCCTAATCGAGATTTGCGTAGAGCCTCGGTGAAGGGACGGCCGTCATTTTCCTCAAGAATCGCATTCTGCAACCGATTTTTATACACTTTCAAGAGCGTGTAGGTGTACTCGTCGACTCGTTTCAGTCGACGAGGGAGTTCATCTTCTTCATAGTGACGACCAGAAGGAATCGGAGCCAACAATCGGTGAAAAATAAATCGTAGAGAGGCTTGGGGGTAGTGGATCATGTAAAGTAGGTAGGGGACCACTTGCTTATCTTGTTCACGTTCCTCATAGATTCGCAAAAACAATAAAACTAAGTGGTAATAGTTGATCCCCCGGTGGACTTGGCGTTCTACAAAATGTCTAATCGAATCCATGTAGCGTTCCTTATTGAAACGCTGTTGACCTGCATGTGCTTCGTAATAGCGTGTAATCAGAATTGAAGAGATAAAATAGCTCCATGCCTTGCGAAACTCTCCCAGTGGAAAGCGTTGACGCTGATCATTGCGCAAGAACTCTTCAGCACAATTGATCAAAACTCCCGTCGTTGAGCGTGTTTGTTGAATCGACGGCAACCGAAATTGGAAATTTCTAAGTAGCTGCCGAAGGCGCTGGACATGCTTATCTTCAAGGGGATTTTTTCCTAGATGCTGTTGGTTCAAACTGATCCAACGATGCAGTCCTCGAAGCGCCTCCCAGAGCTTTAAGTAGATAGAGTTTTCATACTGTCCCTGCAGTTCCTTAACAAGGCCTGACCATTCTTTGACAGGTAAGCTTCTGGGCAATTGTTTAAGTAATTGAATCGGAAGTTGTTGGCGCTCTCGTTGTAGTGCTAGTGAAATCGGCTGATTTGGTAACAGAAAAACCAAGGCTTTGCGTTCTTGCTGAAGCTGTCTCATCCGATTCGCCAACTGAATCAGCACTTCTTCAGGCTCCCAATCCTCCCGACCCTCTTCCAGATTGGCTGCCAACTCTGAAATAAAACCAATCAACCCATCAATTTCTTCCAGCTTACTGGAAGCTGCCCTGAGGTAATGTGCTGGATCTTCACGTTCAAACCGTGAATACGCTCGATGCTCATGTGGAAGTAGAAAATGAATTTGTCGATCCAACTTCTTGACCTCCAGCAAACTCTTCTGCAAAACATCCGCTGGATTGCGGGGAAAGGTTTCCAGAAAGTCTTCAAAGGATTGTTCAATCACTTGGTTGATTTGTTTTGGTAGGGCCTGGGCTTCCCAAAGCTGCCTCCAGTGAGTCGTCAGTTGAGCCCGGATCTTCTCTCCATCTTTCTTGAGCGAATATCGGCCCTGCTGAGCAAAACTTTGACACTGCTGATCCCAGCCTGCGCTCGAAACTTCCTGAGTACGAAGGATATCCAGCTTTTCAAGCATCCCTGCACTTACACCCGACTGCTCACTATCAGAACCCTGCTGGTAGAATTCCATTGGCAGTACGCTCTCATTCAGATAAATTTCTCCAATCAGCTTGGAAAATAAGGTACGGGTGATATTGATGATCTGTTCACTGGTCTTGATCTCTTCTGGCAGAATGATAGTGACCGTGTAGACTCTTGAAATTTCATTGAAATCAAGTCTGGAAGCTGGCAATGGCACCTTCCCTTGCAACTGCAAACGAGACTCAGACTCAAATTCATGAACAAGTAGAAAGCGGATTTGATGATTCGGATCGCGAAGCCTTAGGTCTAGGCTTGCTGAAAATTCGAGGATGGAGGGAATGAGGTGTTTAAGCAGTGTGACTGCCTTCTCCGGAAGTTTTGCTGAGAAGTGCAGATTTTTGAGAACAAACTCCTTGTCAAAAGTTTGCTCCGTTTTCTGAAGATCGTAGTCGCGGATTTGCTGTTCAAGGACATCAAGGTTCCCAGGACGACGAAACCGCTCTGCAAAAAACTCTTCGCTGAAGCCTGAAACAGCCATGCATGAAGCTCAGTGGAGCAGGAATAATCAGCGCTTGCGAACGGTGGCAATATCACTGTTCCAGTCGCGCAATTCTCGGGGACCTTCTAGAGCCGTCTTCAATTGAATCAATTCCATGAAGGGCTTGCTCTCAATATCAATATCTGGGTAACGCCGGCTGAGGTAACTCCACAAATTCAGAAAGTTTTCATCTTTCTTCTTCTCATTTTCCCGGTTTCGATCTTCCGGAAGGAGATCCTCCCGATGGTACTGCGCATGCTTGCTCATAACAGATTCCCTTGTCAACCGTGATCGCACCCGGAGATGCCTAATTATCCAGCTGTATTCGTCATTGTTAAGATGATAATCTGCAATCTGCTTGCCTCACCCCCAAGTACTTCTTCTTTTCATTACATACAACTGTTTTTGTTGAATTTTATAAATCGTTTCTAACCCGCACATTCTTCTCATCTCTAAATATTTTTTCTTCGATGTCGACGTCCTCCCAACAAACCATTGTCCTCAAAGTGGGGACTTATGTTCTTCAGCAACCCAATGGAAAATTGGATTATAACCTGATCCAAGAACTCGCGAAAACAATTGCTGAATTACGCCAAAGAGGCCATGAAGTCTTACTCGTCAGTTCAGGCGCAATTGGAGCTGGTCGGGAACGCTGCACGGTCCTCCCAAACCCTCCGCAAGCAGCGACGCCAAGTAAGGGGCGTAAAGAATTGGGCATTCAACAAATGTTGGCGGCTGTTGGTCAAGTTCGCCTGATGCAAATCTACTCAGAATTTTTTCAGGAACACCAAATCCTCGTAGCTCAGGTACTCGTCACTCGGGCTGACTTTGCCAAACGACAATCGTATCTGAATATCCGCAATACCATCCAACAACTGCTACACTTTGGAATCTTACCGATCATCAATGAAAACGATGTAGTCTCCACAGAAGAGTTGCCTTTCTTTGGTGACAACGACCAACTCGCTGTTTCTTTTGCTGCATTGGCAGGTGCCAGTCATCTATTTTTCCTGACTAGTGCGCCAGGGTTGCTGGTTCGTGAGAAACAAGCAGATGGTTCTTTCGAAGACGTGGTGCTTTCCGAAGTCAAACAAGTGAATCAGGAGTTGCTTCAGCATTGCCAGCGCCCAGGAACCAACGTGGGTCGTGGAGGGATGGAGAGCAAAGTGCGTGCGGCAGGAAAATCGATCTCCTTTGGGATTAATGCCTACATCACTGCAGGGAAAGAGCCCAATACTGTTCTCAAAATTTTGGATGGTGCGCAGGTGGGTACTCATTTCGTAGCTCATGGATCAAAACTCCGAGGCTACCGCCGGTGGCTCGCAGCAGGAGCGCTGAGTCAAGGTGAACTACATGTGGATGCAGGTGCTGAACAAGCTTTACGAGTTCATAAAAAGAGTCTCTTGCTCTCAGGTGTTTGTGAGGTCCAAGGTAATTTTAGTGCCAAGGATCCGGTCAATATCTTCAACCTCCAACACGAACTCATTGGGGTTGGGCTCGCAGCTCAATCCGCTCAGGCTTTGCGGGTCTTGCTCCAGCAAAGTGAAACCAACGGACATACACGAGCGGTAATTCACCGGGATGATTTGTTTCTGGCAGACGGACATCTCTAGTGGCTCTTTTCCAATGCCAAGTTGAAAAACTTGTCTTCGGTGGAGCAGGACTGGGGCACTTAAAGGGAAAGGTTGTTTTCATCCCAGGGGCTTTACCTGGTGAGGTCATAGAGATTGAATTACAGAAACAGCGTGGAGATTTTTCAGAAGCCCAGCTCGTTCGAGTTTTGGAGGAAGCCCCGGAGCGGATCGCACCACAAGAAACCCATTTTTACTGCTGCAGCCCCTGGCAAATCCTCACTCCTGAGGCAGAAGCCCACTGGAAACGTCAGATTGTCCACGATACCCTCCAACGTCAAACCGTGCTCTGTCACAACGATTTAAAGGTGAGTGAGATGGGGCCTCGGTTGGGTTACCGCAATCGGTTGGAGTTCCATTTTACCCAAGTGAAGGACCGACTGTGCTTGGCGCTTCATGAGCCCGCGAGTCAAAATCCAATTTCTGTGGAAACTTGCCAACTCGGGCTACCCGCCCTGCAACGGGCATCTCAGGAATTGATCCTCCTGCTTGACGACGCTCAACTCCGACCAAAGGAGATGGGCCGCTTGGTTTTACGAGGGAATCGAGCAGGACAAGTTGTTGCTTTACTCCAGCTGAATGCAACTGCAAAACAGCGTTTAACTTCTCACCAGCGCCACTGGCCAAAACTGGATTTTCAGTTCATTGCTTATTCTGAGAGTTTCCCAAAAGAGGCACTCTCTCAAAGTGAATTGTTCGAATCTGTTGTGAATGCCAGAATCTATTTTGGCGGGCTAGGTTTCTTTCAAATCAATCCATTCTGCCTGGAATCACTTGTGCCCGTAGTCGGTGAATGGATCAAGGGAGAAGAGGTCTTAGATCTATATGGTGGGGTGGGAACCCTCAGTTTGCCACATGCCGAACAGACACAAAGCTGTATGATTGTTGAAGAAAACCCTGACGCAATCCATTTCGCCCAGAGAAACACCAAAGAAATTCCTCACTTTCAGGTCATTCCCTCAAAAGTACAACAAGCCTTGAAACAAATTGGTGAGCAGCAAACCGTTCTACTCAATCCACCACGGGCTGGAATTGCCAATCAGGTTCGTCAGCAACTCCTCAAGGTGAAGCCCAAAAGATTGATCTATCTCTCCTGCAATGTAAGCACTTGTGCGCGGGATCTCAAAGACCTTCAGGACTGCTATCAGCTAAAGTGGCAGCAGGCATTCAATTTTTTTCCAGCCACACCACATATCGAATTATTGACAATTCTAGAAAGGATGAAATGAGAAAGAATAGGAGGATGGGACTGGATCAGTAGCATCTTAGACTATAGTGAGCCGTATCGATTGGTTCCGAGTGGACCTCAAGCAGTACTTGTGAGGGGGGACTCACCCGAAATTTCTACGAACCCAATCCCATTCGATGAAGAGTATCAGACCACTTGTGAGTGTTTGACTTCTCGACTTTGGTGATACTCCTGATAAGCAAGTGCGCTATCTTTCCCCATGAAACGCTTTGCCAAGGCTAGCGAAGGTACGTGGACAACAATCAGTCCATCCAATGCATTTGAAAAGTTTCGATCCACGTTGAAGCAGAGGAACCGAGCTCCTAAGCGCAGGTAGTGACGCACCAACACAGGAACACCCTTGTTATCCTGCTCAATCTCAGAAATTAGATTGCTGATTTCTTCGAGATCATTAGGAGTGTTGCGTAAACTGTTTCTTGTAGGGATAGACTGTGGATGTCAGTATGGAGTTCTTGGGCGAACTTCCTGAGACAGGCGGTGATCGAAATGGTTTGCTTTGAGGAAACGAAGTAAAAGGTTCTTTGATGTCCTTGAGTAGCTCTGGCTGATGCTAACGGGCCCAAAGAGATTCTGGTACTGAGGGTGCTGGACGATGAATTCCCTGATCCCTCGCCAAAGCAAAGACAGGGGTGCTCCCTGTCTTTGAAAGTTAGGATGAATGAAAGAGCACCCCATTTCGATTGCGGGATTCAACTCTGCGACAAATCTTGCGCTCAGCTCAAACAGTGAATGAGTGTAGAGTCCATTCACTCCAGCAGTTCTAGTGATTTTATCGGCCAAACCGAGCCGATATCCACCTGCCAATCTGCCCTCTGTCTTACTCCAGAGAAACAGGTGCAGATAGCTTGCGTCATAGGCATCTAAATCCAAAGACTTCCCTGATCCTTCTCCGACAGCCCGGAAGGTAATTTCTCGCAACCTGCCAATCTCATGCATCAACTCATCGACCTGAGTATGATTCGCGTATCCTACAAGAAAATCCTCCATTTCCACCAACAGCTGTTCCTGTGGCAGGCCTTCTACCTCCAAGCTCAACTGATTTCGGGCTGAGGCCTGGGCGATTGGCCTTCGAACTGATCGAGACTGACGAAGCAATTTGGGTAGGGGAATCCATTGTTTGTGTCGTCGATTCGCAAGGAAGTAAGTCTTGAATCGAAGGTAATCAATCAGTTTTTCGTTGGACTCAAATTTCTGCAACCGCTTGTAAGGAACACCCTTCCCAACGAAAATCTCAATAGAGGACCCTTGCTTGTTGAAAAGTTCTCGGATCAATAACCCGGTCCGCAATTTTGGATGAATAAGACCAAGCAACTGGAAGAGGATGCTGTTCTGACCTCGAAAAAACATCGGCAGGACCGTCACTCTTGTCATTCGGAGAATTGCTGAAACATGAGGTGTCCACGCTGAATCCATGATGCGCAGTGACTTCAAGTGTAGATAAGAGACCTCACCAGCTGGAAAAATAACCAGTGCTCCGCCAGCACGCACAAAGCGCACTGCTTCCCGCAATGTTGTGCTATTGGCTGGACTGGAAGACAGATTTCCAAAGGGATCGACTGGAAAAATCCAAGGCTGGATTTCGGGGATCTTTTTGAGCAGATAATTACCCATCATCCGGAAGTCTGGGCGGACTTGCTTCAACAACGTCCCGAGAACAACAGCTTCAAGTCCACCGAAAGGACAGTTAGCAACAATAACAAGAGGGCCTTTGGCAGGGATGCGTTGCAGATCCTCCTCTGAAATTCGAGGCTCAACTTTCAGCACACTGAGACAGGTTTCCCAGAAATTAGTGGGGGTCAGGTCGACTGGAAATTGCTGATATTCTCTGTTCAAGCGATTTATCCCAGTCAGAACTTCTAATTCGGGAGCCAGTCTTTTGAGCGGATTTGGAAGGATCTCACCTAGGCCGACCAAAGGGCCTTCAATTTTGGTTTGTGTTGGCTTGCGAACCATCCTTGTTCCTCATCAATGGCAAAAATTATTAGTATCATTCTGCCTGATGAGTGTTAGCCATCAATGAGATTTATGTTAGAGAAAAGTCAGCTAGAGATTTTGTTTGATCATCTGAATAGCCTGATCAATTTCTGCTTGGCTGAGCTGTCCATCTTTGAAGAAAACTACTTTTCCAGATCTATTGAGAATGATCACAGCCGAACTATCTGGAGCTAAACTCCACGCATTGCGAATCACTCCCTCCTTATCCAGTGCAAAGCCGGGAACCACATATTTTCGCTTACGGTCTTCCACAGTTCGCTGAACGATACCGGAAGTGCCAAACATGGCATCGTCCAAATTGATAATGTTGAAGGTTTGATGGGGATTCCCCGGGAGCAGGTCAAACTGTTCCTCTAAAAGTCGATCAATGAAGGCGTCATTCAGGGAAGCCGCTGAGCGAGTTCCTGCCAGATGGTAAATGGTGAATACCTTCCCACGAAGCTCTCTGCTGTTCCATGGCACATAGTTGATTTGCTCTCCCTCCAGATTGAGTTTCCCAAATTCGGTTAGGCTAACTTCTGGTAGAACTTGTCCAAGCTTGATCTGAGCTGCAGGACTGACTCCAGCTGAGAAAACCACCAAAAAAATAAAAGACAATAATTTAAGAATCAGTTGCATCTGTAATTTAAATTGATCATTTCGGAGATAAAAACACATGGCGATTACTGACTGTAAATGCCAACTCTTCCACAAAGTGACATCATAATTATTAACTGGACTTATCGCAAAACTTTCTCTAGTTGGTTTCCTTGGAAGCAAACACAAAAACATCACTATCAGCATAGAGTTTAGCCAATTCCTCTCCAAATTTGTAACCGAGCCAAACAGCCTCGGAATACTTTCTCTGCATTGATACTCGGGCTGGGCCATCACCCACAATGATTTTAGTGCCCGGCAAATCAAGCCTGAGGAAAGCCTCAATATTTTTTTCGACAGCTACTCGGCCTGTGCAAAGCTAAAAAGGACGCGGACCATAGGAATCTTCCTGGGAACGTGGTCGGAAGAGTTCATGGTTGAATCCTCTGTTCCAGATAACCGTCTTTTGGTGAACCCTGTGCTGATGGAGCAGCTGCTCCATCGTAGGAGTTGGCACCATCACTCTTTCCGCGGCCCCATGAAACCACCTTAAAAAGCTGTATCCCCAGGACAGCGGGATGGGCAGTCGTTCTTGAACATACTCAGGAAAGCGAGTTTGGTGGCTTGTGGTGAACGGAATCTTCGGGTGATTCAACCAAATTCTAGCGAATATCCCCAAAGATCCTTCGGTAGCAATGTGAACTGCATCAGGAGATAATTCCCTCAATGTCTTCATCATTTTCCAAGGCGTTGCTGCCAGGCGTATTTCAGGATAACTTGGAAGTGGGAATGTCGAGTAATCTTGCGGTTGAATCACCAGAACCTCGTGATTTTTGGCTCTGCCAATTTCAACAATTGTCGATAGAGAACGGACGACTCCGTTGACCCGGGGGTGCCAGGCGTCGTTCACTAGGGCGAAACGCATGGGGTGTATGCCTTTCCTTTAAAATGAATAGCTTAACGAACCTCACTGAGGAATGGCTTCTCGACTCTTTTCTTTTTCCTGGTTCTTCAGATTTGTCATCGCTTCGGAAATGACATCATCATCATGATGGTGCCAATCAATAATTCTAAACTCTCCATCTTGAGTTTCTACCAACGCTGTACACGATTCCACCCAGTCGCCATCGTTCATGTAAACCACGTTGCCAATTTTACGAATTTCAGGTGTATGGATGTGCCCACAAATCACCCCATCGTAACCTTGCTTTTCGCAGTAGGTGGCAAAATTCGATTCAAACTTGAAGACAAAGTTAGTTGCCCGCTTAACCTGTGCTTTTAAGATTCTACTAAGTGGCCAATACGCAAAGCCAATCGACCGACGGATGATGTTGATCCAACGATTAAGAAATAAAGCTACATCGTAGGCGTGGTCTCCTAATGCGTAAAGCCACGTATTGAAGGAATCAATTCGATCAAAAAGATCACCATGAATGACAAGATAGCGCTGCCCTCTTTTACTTTGATGTACACATTCATTTGTCATTTCTATATTGCCAAACCTCATATCAAAACTGAGCCAGTTGCGGAGGACTTCATCATGATTTCCTAGAATGTAGTGTACTTTGGTACCCCGTTTGGCCATTGTTAAAACACGGCGAATCACGTTGGAGTGTTCCTGTGGCCAATAGACCTTGCGCGTCAGTTTCCAGACATCAATGATGTCTCCAACCAGGTAGAGTTGATCACAGTCATTGTATTTCAAGTTATTACAGAGTTGGTTGGCTTGTGTACCCTTGGTCCCAAGATGAATATCTGAAATAAAAATGGCTCGGTAATATTCCTTCATCAGCCATGACTCCCTCATGAAGAGTTTGCATTACCAGCAACTTAGGGGAGTAATGTTTAGAAACGATAAGTTTTTTTGTTAATTTCCAAAACCTCAGAGCAGACCAGCAAATAGAAAGAGAAACCTGATGTCAGAGATAGTTGTCATTGGTGGGGGCCCAGCAGGACTGTCGGCAGCATTGATAAGTGCGAGAAGGGGCTTTGACACAACTGTTGTTGAGAAGCGCACTTTTCCTGTGATCAAAGCCTGTGGAGAAGGGTTGATGCCAGGCGGAGTTGGTTCCCTGAAGCGCCTGGTTCCTCAGGAACTGATTAACAAAATGCAATACCAAAAGTTTTCGGGTATTCGATATATTGCTCCGAACGGTGAGTGCACATCAGGCCATTTTAGTAAAGGCGATGGTTGGGGGATTGAACGCTCTGAACTTTCAAAACTACTAAGTCAGGCCGTTGAACAAGAGCCGGGAATCAAAATCATTCAAAACACTGTTGCTACAGTGGAAGGCTCAGCAGAACAACCAATCGTTCATTTTAATTGCCAAACCCTGAGACCAAACTTACTGATCGCTGCAGACGGATTACACTCCTCTATCAGAAGATGGGCTGGACTAAATGGCTCCCCCTCCAAACTAAAGCGTTGGGGCTTGAGGCAGCATTATAAAATTACACCATGGACCAATTTGGTAGAGGTCCACTGGTCAAAGGATATGGAGGCCTACGTCACACCTGTATCCCCGAATACTGTTGGCGTTGCTGTTCTAAGTAACCGAAAGTTGATGTCAAGCTGGCAAAAGCCGATTTCTTTAAAAGAAATATTACAAGTATTCAGTAATTTAGGACCAAAATTGCTTTTGAGCGTAGCTATTGATCAATTAATTGGAATAGGTCCGCTTCATCAAACGGTGAAACGAACTGGAACTGGGAAAGTAGTATTGGTGGGAGATGCGGCAGGATATTTGGATGCAATCACAGGAGAAGGAATCAGTAATGCCATGGAACAAACTTTGCTGATGGATCGAATACTGGAAAAGCAGAAAGGGAAACCAAGGTTAGATGAGTTGGTGATTGATTACTCCAACCAACTACCTGCCTTGATGAGAAGCTACTATTGGATCACTCGGCTCACTCTGCTTTTGCATCGCCGCCCATTATTGGTGAACCAAGTTGTTAGAATTTTTCAAAAAACTCCCTGGTTGTTCAATTACCTTCTGGATCTAAATTCTGCTCGGAGTTTATCCGAAGCAACTAGTCATTCATTCCAAATTCATGGAAGAAGTCATGGACATGAACTACTCAAAGTTATTATTAGAAGAAGTATCGGAGAGATTAGAAAGAGATCCTGAAGGCAAGCATACCGGTACTTGGACCCCACTTGATCATATTGAAGTGGAAAAAATATTGGCAGGAGAGGCAGACGGGAAGTGATGGGAGTCGGTTGACTCCCGAAGGAATCAGGCGGAAGCTTTTTGATACACTTGTTGTACAAGTTTCGCAAATTCCGCAGGGTTCTCGTAAGCAAGATCAGCGAGTGATTTCCGATCAAGCTCGATACCTGCGCTTCTCAAACTGTGCATGAACACACTGTAACTCAAACCATGTTCACGAACAGCAGCGTTAATCCTCATGATCCACAATTGTCTGTAATCGCGCTTCCGAACTTTGCGGTCACGATATGAATATTCTCTAGAACGTTCTACAGCATCTTTAACAGTCCGCCATAGGCGACCGCGTCCACCTCGGTAGCCTTTAGCGGCTTTAAAATACGCGCTTTTTTTCTTGCGAGCGTGTACTGCTCTTTTAATTCGTGCCATTGATTAGAATCCTTTAAGCGTACGGAAGCAATGCAGCGACTGATTGATGATCGCTACCCTCAACATACCCTTTTTGTCGAAGGCTGCGCTTAGCATCGTTGCTTCGCTTACGCATGCCATGACGCAAGTAGGCTTTCTTTCGTTTGAACTTTCCAGATCCCGTCATCCTGAATCGTTTTGCCCCACCCTTGTGGGTTTTCATTTTGTAACCAGCCATATTACTTCTTCTTTGATGGGGCGAGAATCATGAACATTGAGCGTCCCTCGTTACGGACAGGTTGCTCAACAATCCCGTTCTCACCAATCATGCTTAGGAACCGCTCGATAAGAACCAAGCCCAAATCTTTGTGGGCCATCTCCCGACCCATGAAAACAACATTAACTTTCACCTTGTCACCCTCTTCAAGGAAGCGAAGAGCGTTTCGCACCTTAAACTGTAGGTCATGATCTTCAATTTTTGGTCGGAGTTTTACCTCCTTAAGATGTATTACTTTCTGATGGACCTTGGCGGCATGTTGCCTTTTACTTTGCTGGTATTTGAATTTCCCATAATCCATCAACCGGCAAACAGGGGGATCCGCTTTAGGAGAAACCTCAACTAGATCAAGTCCATCCGACTGAGCTCTGGTGAGGGCATCGGAAACTGTAATTACTCCAACCTGTCCACCTTCTCCGTCAATCAATCTAATCCGCTGAGCGGTGATCTGATCATTGACTCGTATTGAGTCATCCTGCTTGTTTGGAGCTTTCGATCTACGGATGCCTATGGTCGCCTCCAGCAAAGTTAGATGATTTGGTAGGCACGGTCGGGATTGAACCGACGACCCCTACCGTGTCGAGGTAGTGCTCTCCCACTGAGCTACGCGCCTGAAAATTCGAAGATATTGTTTCCCCATCCAGCGATTGAGTTTGGCATCGACCGACTCTCCCACCGAG
>Ga0209631_10005367_pt1 | contig 13600 bp, 14 predicted proteins | sample COG_08_FD_184752 | JGI IMG/M metagenome (GOLD analysis project Ga0209631, IMG submission 184752) | Pelagic Microbial community sample from North Sea - COGITO 998_met_08 (SPAdes) (version 2) | ecosystem: Environmental > Aquatic > Marine > Neritic zone/Coastal water | place: Helgoland, sampling... | reverse complement strand
TAATGCCTCTGGACCGTTAGACCCAATTAATGTTCCTAAAGATATTCAGCCGAAAGGTCTTTACTTTACTAGGCCATCTATTGCTCAATATTTTACAAACAGAAAAGAACTTCAAACTGGTGCTGATGAAATTTTTGAAAAAGTAAAATTTGGAAAAATAAAAATAAAGATTTCTAAAGAATATAAATTAGCAGAAGCCAAAAAAGCGCATGAAGATTTAGAAGCAAGAAAATTAACAGGTCCTGCTATTTTAATTCCTTAATGGAAAGTAAAATTATATCTCCTTGTATTAGTATTTGCAGAACTGATCCAGTTACGGGCTATTGTTATGGTTGTGCAAGAACTAATGACGAAAAAAGGTTATGGAAAGATGAAAATACTAAAGACCAATGGAAACAAGACAATTTAAAAAAAATTTTGATTAGGATGCAAGGGTGGCAATTAAAAACTTTTAAAGAATCTTATAATCACAAAAAGAAAAATGGGATTTCTTTATTTAAAAAATATCTTTTAGAAAATAAATAAATCTATAAATCTTTTTTCATCGAGTCCATATCACTTAAGTGATATTTCAAAGCTTGGTTTGATAGCCTAATTTCTTGCAAAAATAAAAATATTGAAATGATCATACAAATACAGCATGTAGCGAATATAAATCTTGCTAGTTGAAAGCTTCCTAAATAAAGCATCAATACTGTAATCATGTTAAATAAAAAACCAAAAGCAGCAAAGCCCATAGTATATTTCAGAAGATTGGTTCTATTATTTAAAACATGCAGCTGATTTTCCCACTCGGGAGGAATTCTTTTGTCAAAGGTTAATTGATCATGAAGTTTTCTTATTAAACCGCTTAAAGTATGAAACCGATTGCTATACATCGTCATCATTAAAGGAATGGCCGGAAACATTAGTGCAGCGACTGTATAATCTATGTCCATATCGAATCAAATTGATTATGAGGTTAGTGTTTGATATTTACAAGTAATATTTCATGCTCCAACTTAAAATTTTCATAGAACTCACAAGACTAAACAAACCTATAGGTTATATGCTTTTATTTTGGCCTTGTTCTTGGGGTCTTGCCTTTGCTTACTCAAATAATTTAAATTTATTTATTTATTATTTAATCTTATTTTTTTTAGGGTCTGTTTTAATGAGAAGTGCAGGATGTATATTTAATGACATTGTGGACAAAGATTTTGACAAAAAAGTTAAAAGAACAAAAACGCGTCCAATTGTATCTGGGTTAATTACTGCAAAACAATCTTTCTTTTATGTTGTAATTTTGTGCCTGCTGGCTTTTTTAATATTAATTCAATTTAATACATTAACTATTTTAATTGGCATGAGCTCAATGATCCTCGCATTTTCTTATCCATTTATGAAAAGAATTACTTACTGGCCTCAATTATTTTTAGGCATTACTTTTAATTGGGGAATTTTAATGGCTTGGACTGCAATGGAAAACAGCCTTTCCCTAGAGATAATAATCCTTTACTTATCAGCCATATTTTGGACATTGGGTTATGACACGATTTATGGAGCTCAAGATATGTCAGACGATGAAATAATAGGTGTAAAATCTACTTCGATAAAATTTAAAGATAATATCAAATCTTTTGTGTTATTTTCTTATTTGATAACAATATCTTTAATAATTTTTTTATTTTTTAATTATTTTGGAAAAAACATGTTCTCTATTTTTATAACTTTTGCTTTTATAACACTAATATATCAAATTTTTAAATTAGATAAAAATAAATCAGAAACTTGTTTAAAGCTTTTTAAACTTAATAATTTAACCGGATTAATAATTTTTATTAGTATTTTTTCAATAAATTTTTAAAATGAACTTTCAAGAATTAAAATTTTTAATTAAAAAACTTTTTAAAACCTATGTAAAAAAACATATAAAGAGAATACTTATAGCATTGGTGTTATCTATTCTTGTTGCTGGAAGTACATCTGGAATAGCCTGGTTGCTAGATCCTGCAGTAAAAAAAATATTTATAGATCAGGACAGAATATTTACTTGGACAATTCCAATTTTAATTGTGTGTGCATTTTCCTGTAAAGGTTTGTCGCTATACTTTGCAAGAATTAATATTATACGAGTTGGCGAGGAAGTAGCAGGAGAACTACAAAAGAAAATAGCAGGTAATATACTCCACTCGGATATTCAAACATTAGATAGCAGGCACTCAGGAAAATACATTTCAAATGTAATGTATGATGCACATAATGTTCAAACTCTTGTAAGCACTGGTGTTTTAAATATAATGAAAGATAGTTTTTCTGTAATAGCACTAGTATCTTTGATGTTTTATCAAAATTGGAAATTAGCCTTGTTTGCAATTTTAATGATGCCCCTAGCGGGAGGATTGGCAAAATCATTAGGAAAAAGAATGGGAAAAGCTACATCTAAAGCGGGAGAGTCTTCAGGCGTTTTAGCTTCTTTTCTCTCTGAAATTTTCAAAGGTTCAAAGATGATTAGAATCTATCAAAAAGAAAATCATGAGGGTATGAGAGCAAACAGTTTCATTAATGATCTCGTAGAAAAAAATATTAAAATTTCCAGTGTAATGATTAGAGCTACACCTATAATGGAAACTTTAACTGGTTTCATGATTGCAGGTTTTATAATTTATTCTGGAAAATTGATTGCTGCAGAAGAATTAGGTATTAATAATTTCTTTTCATTTTTAACTGCTATGATGTTAGCTTATCAGCCAATTAGATCATTAGCCACAATAAATATGGCAGTTTATCAAGGTGCCGCAGCTTTTAAAAGAATTGAAGAAATTATTAATAAAGAAATTAAGGTAAAAGAAATTGATGGCAGTCCAAAGCTTAAAATTACTAATTCAGAAATTAAGTTTAACAAAGTAAATTTTAAATATGACACTACCAGTGAAAGAGCTATTAAAGATGTAAGTTTCAATATCGAAGGAGGTTCTATGATTGCTTTTGTTGGCCATAGTGGTGCTGGAAAAAGCACAATAATAAACTTATTGCCTAGATTTTACGACCCTCAAGGCGGAACGATAGAGATTGATGGGCAAAATATTAAAAATGTTTCACTAATGTCCCTAAGAAAAAATCTTTCTATGGTTAGTCAAGATGTAATTTTATTTGATGATACAATTAAAAATAACATTACTTATGCCTATACAAATGCAAGTGACGAAGAAATTATAAGTGCTTGCAAATTTGCTGCGGCAGATGAATTTATTAAAAAACTGCCTGCTGGTTACGATACTTTGATAGGGGAAAATGGTATCAGGCTATCTGGAGGACAAAAACAAAGAATTTCAATAGCAAGGGCAATCTTAAAAAAGTCGCCAATTATTTTACTTGATGAAGCCACTTCGTCCCTAGACGCAGAGTCAGAAGAAATAGTGCAAAAAGCAATTACTAATTTAACAGATAACAAAACTACTTTAGTTATAGCTCATAGACTTTCAACTATTCATAATGCTAATAAAATTTTTGTTTTGAAGGAGGGAAGAATTATTAACTCAGGTGATCATAATTTTTTAATTGATAACTGTGAAGAATATAAATCACTTTATCAAAAACAATTAAAATAAAATGATTTTTCTATATGGTGTTTTAACTAATTTAATTTATCCTCTTTTATTTATTTTAATTTTAATAAGAATTTTTCTAAAGAAAGAAGACCCAAAAAGATACAAAGAAAAAATTTTAATATCTCATTTTAACATTAAAAGAAATTACACACAAAAATTAATTTGGTTTCATGCAGCAAGTATAGGAGAATTGAAAAGCGTTGTGCCAATTATTAAAAAATTAAATTCTTACGATAACAAAAGAGAATTCTTAATAACAACAACTACTTTGAGTTCAAGTAAAATTGCTGAGATAGAATTTAAAAATATTAAAAATATACAACACAGATTTTTTCCTTTTGATGTAGGTTTTTTAATTGATAATTTTTTAAGAATGTGGAAACCTAATTATATTTTTTTAGTAGACTCAGAAATTTGGCCGAATTTAATTTTTAAATCTAAAAAATTTAAAATTCCGATTGCAATAATTAATGCAAGGATGACTTTAAGGTCATTTAAAAGATGGATTAGATTTCCTAATACTGCTTCAAAAATTTTTAGCTCATTTAAGTTGTGCCTTTCATCAAACAAGGAAACAAAAAAATTTTTAGAAGAACTTGATGTTAAAAATGTTCATTATTGTGGAAACATCAAATTTATTAATGATATTAATGAAAATGAAATTGGTAATTTAAATGAAAATACATTAATCAATAATACTTTTTGGATCGCTGCAAGCACTCATCCAGGTGAAGAGCAACTGTGTTTAAAAACTCATGTTTTTTTAAAACATAAATTTAAAAACTTTTTAACTATTATCGCGCCAAGACATATTGAAAGATCTAAGAAAATTGGGGAATTATGTGAAAAATATAAACTAAATTCTCAAATATTAAATAGTGATGAACTCATTAAACCTAATAAAGAAGTAATAATCCTAAATTCTTTTGGTGTTTTGCAGAATTATTTCAAATATGCAAAAAGTGTATTTATAGGCAAATCTACTATTAAAAAATTAGAGGATGTTGGGGGCCAGAGTCCTCTCGAAGCAGCTAAATTAAGATGTAAAGTTTATCACGGTTATTACATTAATAATTTTAAAGACATATATGAAATTTTAGAAACAAATAATATTTCATTTAAGGTAAAAGATCATGAAGAATTAGGCAAATATTTAGAAAAAGATCTAAATCCTGCTCAGAAGAAAAATGATAAGATTTCAAATGCGATCAAAGATTTAAGTGATAAAACTTTAACTAATACATTAGAAAATATTAACAATTTTTTACTTGATGAAAATAAATAAACCAAAATTTTGGGACCAAAAAGATAGTTTTTTCTATTATATACTATATCCTTTAAGTCTTTTTTTTTTAATTTCTGTTTATTTGAAAAAAAAAATTACTAAGCCATTAAAATTTAAGATTCCATTAATATGCATAGGTAATATTTATCTAGGTGGAACAGGAAAAACACCAACCTCAATTTTAATTGCTAATGAACTTAAAATGATGGGAAAAAGACCTGCGATCATAAGAAAATTTTACAAAAGTCACAAGGATGAACACGAGCTTATTAAAGCAAATTTTAAAGGCTTGATTTTAAGCAAAAGAAGAAATTTAGCTATCTATACAGCAGAAAAAAATAATTATGACATTGCAGTTTTAGATGATGGTTTTCAAGATTATAGTATTAAAAAAAAATTGAATATTATATGTTTTAATAGCAACCAATTAATTGGAAATGGTTCAGTCTTTCCTTCGGGCCCGCTAAGAGACAGTTTAAATTCCTTACAAAATGCCCAAATAGTATTAATAAATGGTAAAAGAAAAAAAGATTTTGAAGAAAAAATACTTAAGATAAATCAAAATTTAAAAATTTTTTATTCATACTATAAGCCTTTAAATATAGAAGAGTTTAAAAATAAGAAATTATTAGCAATTGCAGGTATTGCAAACCCAGATAATTTTTTTAAATTAATTGAAGAAAATAATATTAATATAAAAGAAAGAATGATTTTTCCAGATCACTATGAATTTTCACTTAATGAAGTTCAAAATATAATCGAAAAAGCTGAAAGTAAAAATTTACAAATTATAATGACTGAAAAAGATTACTTTAAAATACATCATTTTAAATTTGAACAATTAAAATATCTTAAAACATCATTAGAAATTGAAAAGAAGAATGAATTTTTAAAATTAATTAGAGAATCTTATGTTTAAAATTATAAACTACCTTTTTCAATCAATGCTAATTTATTTTTTTTTTTTAATCGGAATAATTTTTCGAATTAAGATAAGTAGAAAAATATTCTCTTCTTTGTTTTCATTTATTGGTCCTTTCTTCAAATCAAAAAAAATTTTAAATAAAAATCTTGGTATTTACTCAAAAAATATTTCTGAAAAAATTAAAAAAGAAATTATTAAAGGCATGTGGAAAAATTATGGAATGACATTTATTGAATATATGTTTTTAGATTTTTTTAAAAAACAAAATTCTCATATTATAATAAAAGGTGAAGAAAATTTATCTCCTATAAAAAATGGTAAACCAGTTATATTTGTATCGGGCCATTTTGCAAATTTTGAGCTAATGTCAATGGAAATTACAAAAAAAAATATAAAATTAGCTACAATTTATAGACCTCTAAATAATATTTTTTTAAATCCATTAATGGAATACCTTAGAAAAAAATATGTATGTAAAAATCAAATACAAAAAGGTATTAAAGGAGTAAGAGAAGCAATAAATTATATTAAGAATAATCACAGTATTGCTTTAATGATTGATCAAAGAGTAAGCGAAGGTGAAAAAATAGAATTTTTCGGTAAACCTGCTTTAACTACAACTTTACCTGCGCAACTTTCAAAAAAATATAACTTAGACATCATACCTGTTTATATAGAGAGAATAAGTGTTGATAAATTTGAACTAAAATTTCTAGACATAATTAAACACAGCAATTCTCAAGATAAAGTAGATCTAACAAAAAAATTAAATAAAATTCTTGAAAAAATGATTATTAAAAATCCCAACCAATGGATATGGACGCACAATCGATGGAAATAAATCTTACTTATTTAAAACTTTATATCTCTCATTAGCCTCGATTGGTGAAAAATAAGCTTCTTGCAATTCGACATTCCAATAACTTAAATTTTGTAGAGGTATTTCTTTACCTGAGATGGCGCATAATACGTGATCTCCCTCCTCTATAATTTCAAAATAGTTGTGTTTAAAAATAAGTTTAGCTTTTTTCTTACTCATCAATAAATTATACAATATAATTATTATCATGAACATTGGATTAATAGGAAGCGGTGGAAGAGAACATGCTATATGCAAAAAAATTTTTGAGTCTAAATTAACAAATCAAATTATTTGCATTCCAGGAAACGCTGGAACATCTAAATTGGCAAAAAATGTCGAAGTAGACATTCTCGATTTTAATAAGATTTTAAAAGTAGTTAATTTATACAAGATTGATCTTGTTATTGTGGGCCCTGAAGAGCCTTTGGTAAAAGGCCTGGTTGATTTCTTAAAAAAGAAAAAAATTAGGGTTTTTGGGCCAAATAAATATGCAGCGAAATTGGAAGGGTCGAAAGCATTTATGAAAAAGATGTGTGCTCAATATAAAATTCCTACAGCTAGATTCAAAATATGCACAAAATTATATCATGTTGAAAACTTCATAAAAAATTGTCATTTTCCCATAGTCGTAAAAGCTGATGGATTAGCAGCAGGAAAAGGTGTCACAATTTGCAAATCTAAAAAGCAAGTGATTAATGACTCTAATAAAATTTTTAGTGGAAAATTTAAATCTTCTAAGAAAGTAGTACTCGAGGAATTTTTAGTAGGAGAGGAAGCTAGTTATTTTCTTATTGTTGACGGTAAAAATTTTAAATTTTTTGGAACTGCGCAAGATCATAAACGAGTATATCCAAATGATAAAGGACCAAACACAGGCGGTATGGGCGCATTTTCACCTGCGCCAGTAATTGACAGCTTTATTGAAAAAAAAATAATTGAAAAAATAGTTAAACCTACTTTGCTTGCTTTAAAGAAAAGAAAAAAATCTTATAATGGATTTTTATATGTTGGTTTAATGATAAAAAATAATGAACCATATCTTATTGAGTATAATGTCAGAATGGGTGATCCCGAATGTCAAGTAATTTTACCCAGATTAAAAACTGATTTGGTAAAAATTATCAATAATGCATCAACCAATAAATTAAAAAATACAAAAATTGAATGGGAGAATAAAAAAAGCATGACTATTGTTTTATGCTCGAAAGGTTATCCAGGAAAATATAAAAAAAATATAAGAATTAAAAATCTTGATAAAATTAGATTATCAAAAAAAGATTTTATTTTTCACGCTGGAACTAAACTTAAAGATAGGGAATTGTTTTCAACAGGAGGGCGAGTTTTAAATATATCATCGCTAGGCAGTAATTTTGTTAAAATTAGAAGAAAAATTATTTTTATTATTAAAAAAATTAATTGGAAAAATGGTTTTTTTAGGAAAGATATTGGTTGGAAAGTAATAAAAAAAAATGCGAATTATTAGTGGCATACTAAAAGGTAAATCAATAAACTTTCTTAAGAATTTAAAAACAAGGCCTTTAAAAGATATTGTAAGAGAAAATATTTTTAATATCTTGGAACATTCAAATTTATTTAATATTAAAATTAAAGACTCAAATGTTTTGGATCTTTATTCAGGTATAGGTTCTTTTGGCATAGAGTGTATTTCTAGAGGTGCAAATAAGGTAACATTTATCGAAAAAGATAAAGCAGCATGTCATGTTTTAGAAGAAAATTTAAAAAAACTTTCAATAAAACATAGAGCAAAAATCCTTAATGATAATATTGAAAATGTTCTAGATAAAAACTTAAATGATAAATTCAATATTTTATTTTTTGATCCTCCATTCATAGACTTGGGTTTTATAAAGAACTTAAAATTAATTAAGAAAAAAAAATTTTTTAACAAGAATCACATATTTATTTTACACAGAGAGAAAAAAAGTGATGACAATCTTGAAGAATATTTAAATATAGTAGAGTTAAAAAATTATGGTAGATCTAAAATTATTTTTGGATTTGTTGACTAAGAAATTTTTCAGTATAAATTTTTACCTGTTCAACAGCTGGTTGATCGAATGGGTTTATTCTTAGTAATTTTCCTATTATGACTGTTTCAAGCATAAAATACGCAAATAACTCTCCTAGAATTTCTTCATTTTTTTTTTTAATTTTAAATTCTCTAAATGGTATTTTTTTTTCATTAAGAACTTTTATTAATGCATCTTTTTGTGCATATTTCACTGTTTGTAAACTCTTATCATTTAAAAAATGTTTTTGATTAAAAAATGCTTTAGCGTTTATTTTAGTTTTTGAGTCTTCTTCTAAACTAAAAATATGAAAAATTTTGTCTCTAGGTCCATCTAAATAAAGTTGCAGTAAACTATGATGATCTTTAGGAACATTTGATATCACAGGGAAAAATCCCTTTTTTTCTTTTCCGAGGCTTTCTGCTATTAATTGCTGACACCAAAATAAAAATTTTTCTAAACTGGGTGAATAATTCAAAAAAATTAAGTTATTGAATTTTTTAGAAGTTATAATATTAGCTAGGTTAATTGCGCTCTCTTTTAAAAATTTTTTATGACTCCCTTTTAAAAATGATAATGTTTTACCTCTTAATTTAAAAATATCTATGCCCATCAAATATACGGGCACTAAACCAACTTCTGAAAGAACTGAATATCTGCCGCCAATATTATTTTTGTGTTCGATATAAAAAAGATTATTTTTTTTTGCCATTAAATGTAAATAATTGTCTTTTTTCTCAGATATAATAATTACATTTCTTAAATTTTTTTTAAATATTTTAAGAGTAATTGAATTTGATAAAGTTTCAATAGTGTTACCAGATTTTGAAATAACAATGAAAAGAATCTTTTGAAAGTTTTTTTTTATGTTAAGTTCAATTATTTTTTTTTCATTAATATCATTTAGAAAGTAAATTTTTTTTTTTATTTTTTCAGTTAAAAAATTGAATATTGCTTCAGCACCTAAAATTGAACCACCCATCCCAATAACAGTAATTGTTTTAAATTTTTGAAATTTTTTTAAATCATTTGTTTTGAAATTAAAATTATAATTCTTATTTAATACATTTAACGTTGCCATTGGATTTTCGATATCATTTTTTATTTCTTTCATATGTCTATCAAAATCTTTAGATAGTTTTTTTGAAATAATTTTTTTGATTTTTAAAGACTGAAAACTATTTTTTAATAAAAAATTTTTTTTTATCACTTTTTAATTTTATTTAGTATAGAATCCTCTGTGGAAGATGTCTTGTTATTCGATGGTTTTTCTTCTACTGATTTTTGTAATATTTTTTTAACCTTATTTTTATTCTCTTCTTTGACATCACTATTTTGAGAATTTGGTTCAGGGATTTTATCGTAATCCGGTGGTAGTGCTAATGGGTCTCTCTTTTTTACTAGAAATTCATCTGTGGAAGTAGTTTTTTCATTTCTTAACACTTTTCCTGCTTCCTTAAACCCGCCACAAGATGAAGTAAATAAAAAAATTATCAATATAAATGAAGGATAAATTATTTTCATTTTAATTTTTTAAAAAAAAATTTCTTATAATAAAAATTATTATACCCATTGATATAAATATATCTGCTATATTGAATGTAAACCAGTGAAAATTATTGTAATGAAGGTCAATAAAATCAGGTACAGCTTTATAAACAAGTCTATCACAAAGATTTCCTAATGCCCCGCCAATAATGATAGCATAAATTAATTTGTCTAGAATATTAGAATTAAGAAAAATATGCAGCAATATAATAATAATTACACTAATTACTAAGGTAATTAAATTATAAAGGTATGACAAATCTGTACTAAAAAAACCAAAACCAATCCCAATATTCCAAATTAAATTTAAATTTATAAAATCATTTAAATAATAAGGCGTATCGTTAAAATTATTGATTATTTGAATTTTTGATATTCTGTCTAATGTAAATATAATAATAATAATTGTTAAATAATAAAAATTTTCTTTTTTAAAAATTTTATTTTTGTTTTCTTTGAAACCTTTTAAAAAATTCATGTTAAGTTAACTTTGAACATCTTTCACAGTTTTTTTCGATTATCTTCCAGCATCTTGGGCATTTTGTTCCTTTTGCTTTGTCGACTCCAATCTTCATTTTATTTTTTTCTGATAAGAGTTTCTCTGCTTTTGAGGTGATAAAATATTCTGCTAAATCTAAATTTTTCAATAATTCAAAATTTCTTTTATCTACAGTTAACTTAATTTCTGCTTCTAAACTTGATCCAATCTCTTTGCTGGCTCTCTTTTCTTCTATTGCTATGTTAACTTCTTGTTTTATTTTAAATAATTGTTCCCATTTCTCATTTAATTTTTCATTTTCCCAATTTTTTGGAACTTTTACAAATGTATGTTCATGAATACTTTTTTTTTCTTCCACACTAATTAAGCTATAAATTTCGTCCGTTGTAAAAACCAAAATTGGTGCAAACCATTTTAGCAGGCTTTCTAAAATTATATTTAATACTATCACGCAGTTTTTTCTTTTTTTTGAAGTCAGGTTATCACAGTAAAGTGAGTCTTTTCTTATATCAAAATAAAAGGATGAAAGATCTAAAGTGCAAAAATTTAGTAACTCTTTATAAAGCTTATGAAAATTATAATTTTTTAAGTTATTTTTAACAGAATTGTTAATATGATAAATTCTATGCAATATATATTGTTCGAGTTCGTCAAATTCCTTCAAGTTTAATTCATTAAAATCTTGTTTCTTAAATTCATCCTTTAAATTTCCTAGTATAAATCTAAATGTATTTCTGATTTTTCTATAGGACTCTGCATGTTGGGTTAAAATACTTTTGTCAATTCTTAAATCTTCAGCATAATCTGAAGCAGCTACCCAAATTCTCAAAATATCAGCTCCATAATTTTTAAGAATATCTTCTGGAGAAATTACATTTCCCGTAGATTTTGACATTTTCATACCTTTGCCATCTACTACAAAGCCATGTGAAAGAATGCTTTTAAAAGGAGCTTTACCTCTAGTACCGCATGACTCTAACAACGAAGAGTGAAACCAGCCTCTATGCTGATCAGAGCCTTCTAAGTACATGTCAGCTGGCCATTTCAAATCCTTCCTTTTTTCTAAAACAAAGCTGTGAGTAGAACCACTGTCAAACCAAACTTCTACGATATCATTCAGCTTTTCATAGTCATCTGAATTATATTCTTCCCCTAAAAAAAATTTAGGGTTTTCAATAAACCAGCAATCAGAACCTTGTTTTTCGTAAATAGAAGCAATTCTATCAATTACTTTTTGATCTCTTAAAGGTTCTTTGGTTTTTTTATTTATAAAAATTGGTAATGGAACTCCCCAAACTCTTTGTCTGGATACACACCAATCTGGCCTACCTTCAACCATAGATAATAATCTATCTTTACCTTTGTTTGGATAAAAAATAGTTTCATTAATAGCTTTAATCGCTTTATTTCTAAGGTCATTCTTTTTCATTGAGATGAACCATTGAGGTGTTGCTCTATAAATTAAAGGTGCTTTAGATCTCCAAGAATGAGGATAACTATGATTAAGTTTATCATTCTTAAGTAATTTATTTTGTTCTTTTAATTTCTCTATAACAATGGGATCTGCTTTAAAAATATGAGTTTTAGTAAAGTAAGGAATTTCATTAGTATAAAGACCAGCGTTATCTACGGTATAAAGAGAAGGTATATTGTTTTTTAGACATAAATTAAAATCATCAGGTCCATGGCTTGGGGCGCAATGAACAATTCCAGTACCTTGGTCTAGATTTACAAACTGTGCATCTAACATTGGTACATTATAATCAAAACCCAATTTATAGAATGGATGTATGCAAATAGTTTCTTTAAATTCTGAACCTTTGAAACTCTTTAATTCTTTAAAATTTTTTATTTCACATTGATTAACAATTTCATTGATTAAATTTTTTGCAACAACAATTTTCTTCTCTTTAAAATTTTCAAGTTCGTTAATTTCTAAAACCGAGTATTCAATATTACTATTAAAAGCCAGTGCTTTATTGGCAGGAATTGTCCATGGCGTTGTTGTCCAGATTATAATACAGGCATCTTTTAAAAAATCTTTGTTAGTTTCCTTTACTTTAAAGGCTACGTAAATTGTATTAGATGTGTGATCCATGTATTCAACTTCAGCATCAGCTAAAGCAGTTTTTTCAACTGTGGACCAAAGAACAGGTTTGAAACCTTGGTATAAACTTTCATCTAAAAGAAATTTACCTAGTTCTCTTACAATTTGCGCTTCGGCCTCATAACTCATTGTGGAGTAGTAATTATCAAAATCGCCCACTACACCTAAACGTTTGAACTCTTTTATATGAACATCTATCCAGCTTTTTGCAAATTCTCTACACTCTTGTCTAAAATCTTGAATAGGAACTTCATCTTTATTTTTTTTCTTCTTTTTATATTGTTCTTCAATCTTCCATTCTATAGGCAATCCGTGGCAGTCCCATCCAGGAACATAAATCGAGTCTTTTCCATCCATTTGATGAAAGCGAGTTATTATATCTTTTAAAATTTTATTAAGAGCAGTACCCATATGAATATGACCATTTGCATAAGGAGGTCCATCATGTAATATAAATTTTTCTTTACCTTTTGAGCTTTTTCTAAGTTTTTCAAATATTTTATTGTTTTCCCATTTTTTGAGAATTTCTAGTTCTTTTATAGGCAGGTTGGCCTTCATCGAAAAAGCTGTTTTTGGTAGTTGAAGAGTATCTTTTGACATTATCTTTTAGCTTGTTTTATATCTAGTTTTATTTGTTTTTTTAAATATTCAAAACTCTTAAATTTTTTTTCTGGCCTTATAAATTTTTTAAAACTTATACTTAATACTTTATTATATAAATTTTTGCTAATTCCAAAGATATTTGTTTCTAATA
>Ga0209631_10005365_pt1 | contig 13605 bp, 17 predicted proteins | sample COG_08_FD_184752 | JGI IMG/M metagenome (GOLD analysis project Ga0209631, IMG submission 184752) | Pelagic Microbial community sample from North Sea - COGITO 998_met_08 (SPAdes) (version 2) | ecosystem: Environmental > Aquatic > Marine > Neritic zone/Coastal water | place: Helgoland, sampling... | reverse complement strand
TGGCGTGCCAATGATGGATTGCAAAAAAGCTCTCGTTGAAACCAACGGAGACATGGAAGCTGCCAAAGATTTTCTGCGTAAGCGTGGGCAAGCCAAGGCGATCAAGAAATCTTCGAGAGAAACCAATGACGGTGCCATCGCGGCTTACATTAGTGACGATCTAAGAACTGCGAGTCTCGTCAAGCTGTCCTGTGAAACAGATTTTGTTGCCAAGAACGAACGTTTTCAAAATCTACTGCAAACCATCTGTAGTCAGGTGGCTACTCAAGGAGACATGGAGGTCCCAAGTCAAACTTTGGTTGACGGATCCGGAACCATCCAGGACCTGCTGACCCAAAGTGTCGCTGAACTCGGGGAAAACATCCAGTTTGCGGAAGCGAAGCGATTCGAACTAGACGAAGGCGTGATCGGCTCCTACATTCACATGACTGGAAAAATTGGAGTGCTTGTCCCAATCGCAACCAACGGTGCAGCAGATAAAGACCCGTTGACATCTTTGGCCAGAGACATCGCAATGCACATTGCCGCAACTCCTGCAGAAGCGGTTCTTCCAGAGCAAGTAGACCAATCTGTGCTGGACAAGGAAAAGGAAGTCTTCGTTGCACAAGCTCGTGAATCTGGCAAGCCAGACAACATTATTGAGAAAATGGTCAGCGGACGAATTCAGAAGTTCCTGAAAGAGATCTGCGTCAGTTCCCAGCCCTTCGTCAAAGATCCGCAGCGTACTGTTCAGCAATTGGTAGATGACAAAGCCAAGGAACTGGGAGTGGAACTTCGATTCGACAGCTTTGCCAAATTCAACTTCTGAGGACGTTTGCAACCTTCTTATCAGAGAATTCTTCTCAAACTCAGCGGGGAAACTCTTGGAGGAACCAAAGGCTTTGGTTTCGACTATGAAGTGGTTCAAACCATCGCTGAAAACATCTCCAAGGTTCACGATCTGGGAGTTGCGGTAGGAGTCGTGGTAGGGGGTGGAAACATCTTTCGAGGTGCCCGCTCTGCTGAGGGGCACATTGGCCGAGTCGCTGGTGATCACATGGGAATGATGGCCACCGTGATCAACAGCATCTGCCTGCAAGAAGTTTTAGAGCAACGTGGAGTCACCACTCGGGTAATGTCTGCCATTGATATACGTGCTGTAGCTGAGCCCTACATCAAGCGTCGGGCTGACCGGCATTTGGAGAAGTCACGGGTAGTTATCTTTGCAGCCGGAACCGGGAACCCGTTCTTCACAACAGATACAGCCGCAGTGCTACGGGCATCTGAAATCAGTGCAGAGATTGTGATCAAGGCCACCAAGACTGATGGTGTTTATGATAAAGATCCAATGCTCCATGCCGATGCTGTCCGTTATGAACAGCTCGATTATGCTGAGGTCCTCAAACGGAATCTAAAGGTCATGGACTCCACAGCGATTGCCTTCTGTAAAGACAATGATTTGCCAATCATGGTTCTCGATATCAATGCCTCTGACTCCATCCTAAGGGCAGTTTGTGGTGAACCTATTGGCACCCTGATTAGCTGAGAGACACATCATGCAAGCTGAGACGATCGAAGAAGTTCAAGAGACAGTTCGCCGAAAAATGGATAGTACGCTGAGCAACCTGAGACAAGAGTTCAACAACATTCATGCGGGCCGGGTTACGCCAGCTATGCTTGAGAACGAGAAGGTTGACTACTACGGATCTCCAACTCCGATTACACAAGTGTCCTCTGTTTCTGCGCCGGAACCTCAACTGCTGATGATCAATCCTTGGGAAAAAAACATGATCAAGGAGATTGAGCGAACGCTTCAAGCAGCAAACCTGGGTTTCAGCTTATCCAATGATGGCAACGTGATCAGAGCACTGTTGCCTCCCTTCACGGAAGAGCGACGTAAGGAACGAGTCAAACAGATCAAGAAAATTGGTGAAGAAGTCAAAGTAGCCTTACGCAATGTGCGTCGGGAAGGTAACGACACTTTGAAAAAGATGGAAAAAGACAAGCTCATCTCTCAGGATGAAGAGAAGGGCGCCCAGGCAGACATCCAGAAGCTCACGGATGAGCACATCAACTTAGTGAGCGAATTAATGACTGCCAAGGAAAAAGAACTGATGACCATTTGAGTCATACCCTAATCCTCCCTAGGATCCTCTTTTGCTCGCTAGCCTGCTCTATTCCTTGTTGCCTTATCAGATTTTCAAGTCCGTTTCCTTCCGTGGGGGGATGACGTTCTTAACAGCTTATCTGATCATCACTTGGCTGATGCCGATGACGATACAGCTTTTTCGGCGTCATGGAATCACCTCTGATTTCACAGCTGCTAGCAGACAGACAGGACCGTACACCGGAGCGACCCCAATTATGGGAGGTGGGGTGTTGATCGTAGGCATCCTGATTTCTTCGCTACTGTGGACGACCCTGAATCAGTACATCATCGCCCTGCTCCTGATCATGCTTTCCTTTGGGCTGATTGGTGCGCTGGATGATCTGGCCAAGGTCTTTCACAAACGTCGCATTGAGAGAGGGGAAGAGGCCCGCAAGAGCTACAGTGATAAGGCTGATGGCATCAGCGGCAAGGGCAGGTTGGCTGCTGAATTTGCAGTGGCTCTGCTAGTTGTCTTGGGGCTTTACTTATACGTCGATATTGATGGACATCTTGTTGTGCCTTTTGTACCTATCGACGAATGGTATCCGTATCTGCCAAAGTATCTGTTCATTCCTTTCATGCTACTGGTCATTGTTGGTGGCGCTAATGCTGTCAACTTGACCGATGGGATGGACACACTAGCTACTGTACCATTGATGACCTGTACGCTCTTCGTAGGAGCCGTGGCCTATATTGGAGGAGATTTAGACTTTGCCACAAAGCTAAAAATTCCTCATCTTTCTCATGATATTAAAGAATTGGCTGTGCTTGCTGCTGCCATTATTAGCGCAGGTTTTGCCTTTTTGAAGTACAACGCACCCCCAGCCCAGATTTATATGGGTGACCTTGGAGCCCTGGCGCTGGGAAGTGTTGTTTCAGCAATGTTCATCTTTGTGAAAGCTGAGTTATTCCTGCCAATTGTAGGAGGGCTGTTTGTTTTCTCTGCTCTCTCAACAATCATTCAGCGAGGGTTTTTTCGAGCAATGTTGCGTTTGCGAGGTCGGGATTTTGCGGAAACTTATCGCTTCTTTCTAAAATCTCCCTATCATCATCATCTGCAGCAACTTTGGACCTATCATCCGGAAGCTCCAAAAGTGAAGTCAGTTTGGTTGATGATGCTGGAAAAACTTGGAGTACGCTCTGTTCCAGAAGATAACAAGCTGCTCACTCCTCAAGAAGTTAATAGCCGAGTGGTCTGGCATTTTCATTTGCGCTCCATCTGGCTTTTTGTGATCACTTTGATCCTCTATTTCAAGGTAAGGTAATGACGGATTTGACTGGCAAATGTGCGCTGGTGACCGGTGCTGGACGCGGAATTGGGCGCGAAATAGCGCTAGAGTTGGCCCGGGCTGGAGCAGATGTCGTCATCATCAACCGAAATCCAGAACGTGGCTCTGCTGTTCTCACAGAAATCAAGGCAGCCAATGGGGAAGGGTGGAGTCTTCTAGGAGATGTTGCTGATCGAGAGACCGCTGAAAATCTAGCTGAAGAAGCTCTCAAACTTACGGGAGGAATCGACATCCTGGTGAACAACGCTGGCATCACCAAGGATAACCTCTTCATGCGGATGAAGCCAGAAGAGTGGGAGCAGGTACTGGGAGTCAATCTGAACGGTGTCTACTACATCACCCGCAGTCTCATCCGTCACATGGTCAAGCAGCGCTTTGGCCGCATTGTCAATATTGGCTCGGTGATTGGTTCCACAGGTAATCCGGGTCAGGTAAACTACAGCACAACCAAGGCTGGATTGATCGGTTTTACAAAGTCATTGGCCAAGGAACTTGGAGGGCGCAACATCACAGTCAATACCATCTCTCCAGGATTCATTGAAACTGACATGACGGAGGAGTTAAATGAAAAACAAAAGGAAGCCATCCTCAGTCAGGTACCTCTTGGGCGGATGGGAAGTGCTCAGGAAGTCGCTTGGGCGGTACGGTTTTTAGTGTCTGATCAAGCGGCCTACATCACAGGCACCACACTACATGTGAATGGTGGACTCTACTAGGACGTTCGCAAAAAATTTGACATTTAAGCCGAATTTGAGGAAACAAACTCGCACTAGTTGCGGGAATTCTCCGTGGCTAGAAGGACCTCCCAAGCAGGAAATGCCTCTGGTCGCCTAATCTTTGGTTTTACACTGGAAAAGGATCACAACATGGATGAAATCGTATCAAAGGTCACGAAGATCATCAGCGAGCAACTTGGCAAAGATGAGTCTGAGATCAATTTAGAATCCCACTTCATTGACGACCTAGACGCAGACTCACTGGACACCGTTGAACTGGTCATGGCGCTGGAAGAAGAATTCAGCATCGACATCCCAGATGATGCCTCCGAAAAAATCACCACCGTCCAGTCAGCTGTTGACTTCATCCGATCTGCTACTGGCTGATCCCCTCTCCCTTTCTCCTATCACACTCTCATGAGCGATCGTCGTCGAATCGTCGTGACCGGTCTTGGTTGCGTCAGTCCACTTGGAAACAGCGTGGCAGAAGCTTGGAGTGCCTGTTCCTCTGGAAAGTCAGGCATTGGTCCAATCACACATTTTGATGCTTCGGAGTTCCGAACTCAAATTGCTGGGGAAGTACGGAACTACCAAGTTCCTGACATTGTCTCGACTAAAGAAGCTCGTAAGATGGAACTCTTCATTCGCTATGCAGTTGGTGCGGCAGCGGAGGCTCTCCAAGACGCTAATTTGGAGATCACCGAAGAGTTGGAAGAAGAAACTGGTGTCTCAATGGGAGTAGGAATCGGGGGATTGGGCAACATCGAGCGGCATACGCTGGTGGTGGAAGAGGGAGGACCAAAACGGATTTCTCCCTTCTTCATCCCAATGACTCTTGTTAACCTGGCCCCGGGGCAGGTCTCAATGGTTTTCAAGACTCGCAACTATAACGCTTGTTCAGTTTCGGCCTGTACCTCCTCCAATCATGCGATTGGTACTGCAGCGCGCATCATTGAACGTGGAGATGCGAAAATCATGTTGGCAGGAGGCAGTGAATCTGCTGTGACTCCACTGGGTGTCGGAGGTTTTGCGGCGATGAGAGCACTCAGCACACGCAATGATGACCCAGAACGGGCGAGTCGTCCTTACGATCAAGATCGAGATGGCTTTGTTCTTTCGGAGGGAGGAGCAATGCTAATTCTCGAAGATTATGAATTTGCGAAAGCCAGAGGAGCTCGGATCTACTGTGAGATTATTGGGTATGGAGTCAGTTCGGATGCCCATCACATCACTGCCCCTTCCATGGAAGGTCCAGCTCGAGCAATAAAGCTAGCCCTCAAGGATGCGAAGCTGAACTCGGAGGATCTAGACTACGTTAACGCTCATGGTACCTCGACCCCGGCAGGAGATCTTAACGAATTGCGAGCGCTCAAGCTGGCGCTTGGAGAAGACACCGCAAAGCATATTTCCATCAGTTCCACCAAGTCCATGACTGGGCATCTCTTGGGAGCTGCGGCGGCAATCGAGGCAGTTTTCTCTATCAAAGCCATGGAACAAGGCCTTGTACCTCCTACGATCAATGTCGAAAATCTGGACCCGGAATGTGATCTAGACATCACCCCAAACGTGGCTCGTGAACGTCAGATAACACACGTCATGTCGAACGCCTTTGGCTTCGGCGGGACAAATGCTTCGGTCATATTCCGTAAAATCTAACCCAATCCTTAGCTCATAGAGATCCAGATGGAAGAATTCATCTTTCAATTGAAAAGTAATCGCTTCGTGCGCTACTCCGTACTCGGAGGGTTTATCTTGATTTCTTATGTGGTGACCAACGGGAGCATCCTCTCCACCGCTCTGGTTGGAGCCGGACTGCTGCTGGGAAGGATGAGCTACAACGATGCAGTGGATGATATCGACGTCTGAAAGTTAGCTCTCTCGTCAGTTGTTTGCATCCAGTAGATGGGTCGATTCAACTGGCGAAATTTCTCTTGAAGACCATGCTGCCACGCTTTGAACTGTCTTTGAAACTCCTTTTCTCTTGACTCACCCCAATTTAGGGTTAGGTGCGTTGCGCCTTGCTGAAAAAGAACCTCGCCTCGCCAGGGCATCTGTTGCTCTAAGGGATCCAAAAGACAAACTGGTCGTAACTCACAATGTCGAACCAGTCGTCGACAGAGTTTCCACTCCTCTTCCCCAAATTGCTGAAAATCACTGAAGAGCCAGATTACGTTACCTGGACGCTGAATACGATTGAAGCGTTCCAACAGCTTTAATAGTGGTGACGGATCAACGGAAATAAATCCCTCTTCCTGCAATCCCAGTAGCTCCTGTTGATAGGCTTCCACCAATTTGCCGAGCATCTGCAGCAGCGCCGGACGATGTTCCTTAGGTGCAGCCTCATGATGAGTTCGTGCCCCGGCAAACCAAAGTGCAACCCGGTCCTGATTTTTAAGAGCCCGCCAAGCCAGCTGCGCCGCCAGACAAGCAGCCAGCCGAACCTTAAGTTGTCCTTGTGTGGCAAAAAACATAGAGGGGGAACAGTCCAACAAAAGAAAGTTGGGTTGCTCACGTTCTTCACGGAAGAGTTTGGTGTGGGCTCGACCAGTTCGTGCTGTGACCAGCCAGTCGATCAGGCGGACATCATCTCCTGCCTGATAGAGTCGAACCTCGTCAAATTCCATCCCCCGTCCCTGAAAGCGGCTTTGATGAGAGCCAATTCTGGAACTTGAGGGGAGGGTTCGTCGTGCTTGTAGGGGACCAAGGGGGAATGCCCCGGGGAGGAGGTCCACCAAGGCCAGTTGCAGACCATCGGTGGGAGTGGGCATGTCAGTTAGGAGGTGCCGGGATACAGACGAGCAAGCCCTGATCTACGCGATAGCTACCACAGTTCTCTGTGAAGGCCTGAGCAGCTCGTTCGGTTTCGATTTCAAAGACATGACCAATCTTCATTTGATTGCGAACCTCCTGAGCGCTTGGTGAACCCCACTGACTGGTTCGGTTCTGGTGAAGCCGGCGCACGTTTAACTGCTCGACTTTCCCAAGAGACTGGTTGGCTTCTTTCTGGATCTTGGCTTGTACGTTATCATCACAACGCATGGTTTCGCCATACGTCTCCTGCTGTAGACAAGCCGGAGCCGAAACCTCCTGACGATAGGGCGGACTTGGTGGGGGGGATCCACTACAGGCTACCTGACTTGCCAACAGCAACAACATAATGAACTGCCGCACTAGGCTCATTGCCGTTCCCGAATAAGTTGTTGGACCATAAGGTTGGATTCACGAATTCGTCGAGCGGTATCGCGATTGATCCGTGCTATCGGCGCTGGATTCACCTGTTTTTGCAGACTGGCCCCGTAGTAGGGAGCGCTACGTTCCTCTCCGACAATTGGGCCACTGAAACCGATGTAACGTTGTCTGTGGCGGAACTTTTTGCTGAATGTACGTCGGTACTCGAAAGGGTCCTGGGTCAACTGATTGACCATCTCTCCACTGCGCTGCACTTCCTGTGGGCGGTACTCCGAAAGGGGATACTCTCCTCGTTCTCCGCGAATCACTTGCTGAATGAGGGAATTAGTTCTCCGAAGATGTAGCTCATCCTGAGCAAATACCGGCGCAGACAGGACCACGAGTAACGACACTAAAATCGTGCGTCTCATGAAATCCTCGTCTCGCAGTATTTTCTCTGTTACTCCGAATTGAGACTATCCTGCCCAGCAGGCGCTTGCAATCCGGAATATTCTGGCAATGCGGAGATTGAGCCAAGGAATGGTCAATCTCCCTAAAGTTAAAGCTTCTGAAAGAATGATGCCTAAAATTCAACTCTTCCCCTTCAGCAACAAACTTTGGCTGGAATCTATTTCATTTATTGGTAAAATGGTAAGATTTCTGACTAACAAGTGGCAAAGTGGTCTAGCCACTTGTCTAATTGAAGAACCTTGACACCATTGGAGAACCATGCCTGATGGAATTCAGATCCAAGGCCCTATGCACGAGGGTTTTGCCGAAGTCCTCTCTGAAGAGGCCCAAAAATTTATTGTTCAGCTGCATCGACAATTCAACGGACGTCGCCAGGAATTGTTGATGCGTCGTGCAGAAGTACAGCAGGCGCTCTTCAATGGACAAAAACCCAGCTATTCGGAAGAGACTCGATCCGTTCGTGAAGGTGACTGGAAAGTCGCGCCACTACCAGACGACCTGCAAGATCGACGTTGTGAGATCACTGGACCTGTCGAAGCCAAGATGATGATCAACGCGATGAACTCCGGAGCCCGAGTCTTCATGGCAGACCTGGAAGATGCCAACAGTCCCAACTGGTTCAACCAGATTCAGGGACAGATCAATCTGCAGCGAGCGATTGACCGTACTCTAGAGTTCACCAATCCGGCTGGCAAGGAATACAAACTGAACGATGAAGTTTCTACCCTGATCATACGTCCACGTGGTTGGCATCTTAATGAGAAGCACATCTTGATCGATGGTGAGATCGCATCAGGTTCACTAGTCGACTTCGGCTTATACTTCTTCCACAACCACGAGCGGGTCAAGAAGATCAACTCTGGAATCTATCTCTACCTGCCAAAGCTGGAGAATCATCAGGAAGCCAAGCTCTGGAACGATGTCTTCGTGATGGCTCAAGAGTACGTAGGCAAACCAATCGGCAGCATCAAGGCCACGATCCTGATCGAGCACATCCTCGCTCCCTTCGAAATTGAAGAGATGCTGTATGTGCTGAAAGATCACATGGCAGGCATGAACGCTGGACGCTGGGATTACATGTTTAGCTGCATCAAAAAATTCCGATCGGATCCAAACTTCCTCTGGCCAGATCGTGTTCATGTGACTATGAACGTACCCTTCATGCGAGCCTATACAGAATCACTGGTCCGCGCATGTCACAAGCGAGGAGCGCATGCTATCGGTGGGATGGCTGCCTTCATCCCAAGCCGGCGGGATCCTGAAGTTAACAAGGTGGCTCTCGGCAAAGTCAGAGCAGACAAGGAGCGTGATGCCAATGATGGCTATGATGGTTCCTGGGTTGCGCACCCCGACCTAGTACCCATCTGCAACGAAGTTTTCACAGAAAAGTTTGGACCCAAACGTGTGAACCAGAAGGATAATCTTCGAGAAGATGTGGTTCCCAATCCGGATAGTTTCATCAACTTTAAGGTTCCTGGAGAGATCACCGAGGGTGGCTTGCGCAACAACATCAGCGTGGGTATTCAGTACGTCGAATCCTGGCTGAACGGCATGGGAGCGGTGGCCATCTTCAATTTGATGGAAGACGCAGCTACCGCAGAAATTTCACGTTCTCAGATCTGGCAGTGGATTCGCCATCCAGAAGGGAAATTGTCAGACGGTCGCAAAATCACGGTTGAGATGTACCGACAGTTCGCGGAGGAAGAGTTGGAGAAAATTCAGGCGGAGCGTGGGGAGAGTTTCAGTGAAGAGCGCTTTGCCAAGGCAGCCAAGACTATGGACGTACTGGCAACTGATCCAGAATTCCGTGAATTCCTGACGGTTCAAGCCTACGACCTGCTCGACTGATTCCTACCAGACAATTGTCTTCCGGAGCTGATGGTTCAGAATCCGGAAGACACGCACTACTTGTTTACGGTTTGGCGAGCAAATCTGCAAAAGTCTGTGGCACATCAGCCACGAACTTCTCGATCGAACCGTAACGCCCGATGTCCATCTTCATACTACCTTCCAGGACGACCGTTGGGGTTCCAGTCAAACCGTACTGTTCTGTTTTACGCTCCGCTTCAGCGAGTTTGGCTTCCACCCAAGGCTTACGAGATTCTGCCTGGTATTCCTGGTCCAGCCCTAAGCTCTTGGCTAGATAGTTAATGATCCCGGGATCGAAGACATTCACATCATACTCGAAGCGAGTGCGGAAGAGTTCCTCCTTTACCATCTTGCCCTTACCCAGCCTTTCAGCGACATAGTAAAGCCGTAGAGGGGAATCATCCTGCTCACGGAAGGTAATTGGGATGTCAATAAAGTCAACTTGGTCGGCATATTCTTCCCGCAGTTTCAGGGAAGCCTTGCGTAAGTTGTTGCAGTGGATGCAGCCAAAGTTCATAAGTTCTTCGAAGCGAACCTTCTTTACCGTGTGTGCTGAAGGGACGGGCCCCACAGGGGTGTAGTACCCACGAATGTCAGCAGCGTACGAGAGCGTGGTTACCAACAAGATCGAAACAAGGGTCAGCAATGACTTCATATTGTGTCTCAACAAAGAGGGTTAGTTGATGGCGCTGGGAACAGCCAGCGTGAATTCAGGAATGTTGACCTGGAGTAGGGTACGATTGGCGGTCTGCATCTGGTAGCTGCCACACATTGTACCCACGGGAGTCGACAAGGGGCAACCACTTGTGTATTCAAAGGATTCTCCGGGCTTGAGGACGGGCTGCTCACCCACCACACCCTCACCTTCCACATGGCGAACCTGGCCATCACCATCGGTGATGATCCAGTGTCGCTTCAGCAACTGTACGGTCTCGTATCCCTGGTTTTCAATCCGCACTCGATAGGCGAACAGAAAGAGTGGTTTTTCAGGGTCAGATTCATTGTCCAAATAGAAGGACTGGACAGCGACCTTAATATCGTGCGTAATCTCTTGATTCATGGCAGACTCCAAATAGGTAATTATTTGGTGTAACCCACCTGCCGACAGATCGCAAAGGAATTGTCTAACGCGCCCGGGACTGGTCTTGCCCTTGCAGGTCGAATGACCGACCAATTGCCACCCAGTTTCTGGCCTTCCCTGTAATGCACTCCCAAGATCCGACATGGCGAGCATCAGCGACGACAAACTCAAAATCACGATTTATCCGGGACGTCAGCAAGACGTGACCGCCGGGCTCTACCTCGACATGGACAACGACATGCGTCAACTGGCGCAGAAGACCTTGTCGGGATTCTCCACTCTGCGCAACAGCTTTCTGCAAATCGGACGACTGAACCGTGTGTTGGAGTTGCTCCAGGGCATGCTGGTCGAACAACTCTACAGCTTACGCCAAGTCCCTGACAACCTGACACAGGCACTCAAACTCAAGGGAGCCAACCAGAGCGAGATTCCATGTGAGACCTTTCAGGATTTTGAGAAGCAGTCCTGCAATCCAGAGGTCTTCCTTCATCGCACACGGCTGAAGATTAAGCGGACTCTTCGCAATCTACAGGAATTGACAAAGGCCTTCCCAGATGAGCCGATGCTGCAAGAAGTTGAGCAGATGCTCCGCGCTTTGCCAGCAGATCTGGACGCGGTCAAGCTAGAGGAAGAGATCGTTGCGCTGACCCAGAAGCCCTCCTTTCAGCACTACTTGCAAGCAAAGGATCGTTTCCTCATCGACTGGATCAAGGCCCAGGAAGCCGAACGAGGACAAATTGATCCTCGGACGCTCAGTGAATCCGAGCTTGGAGGCACGCTGAAGGCGCTACAAGGGCAGATGTCAAAAATCGAGGAGAAGCCTGAGGTGCTGCGCTACAAAAACTATCAATTCTTCCGTTCTTTCAACGCGACGACTCACTCGCAACTCAACTCGATCACACTCGGTTTCTGGAAAGACGAGAAGATGCGAGACTACTTCCTGCGCTTCATGACCGCTACCCGTAGCGCTTTTGCGGAGCATGCGCCCTTCTTTGTCTTCCGCTTTGAGAATTCCTTCACCTATCTGCTTTGTGGCTTCCCTGATGACCAGCTTTTGAACGCACTAGAACGCAACCAAGAGATGGTGCCTGTTCATGCAAAGATCTTGATGCGCCAAGCCAACCAGTCCTACCGTGAACTGATAAGTGAGGATGATCCGAGGAATTATCACATTTGTCTCAAGGCAGCGATGCATCCCTTCGTTCATCACCTCAACCGACGTGTTCGTATGGAGCTGCCGGACGAGTTCCTCAACTTCTTCCGCGTCTGAGGCACGACCTCTACCATGAAATTTGTTGATTCGGTCAAGATTCATGTCCGCTCCGGCAAGGGAGGAGCGGGCTGCACTTCCTTTCGTCGTGAAAAGTTTGTCGAATTTGGTGGACCTGATGGTGGGGACGGCGGCGAGGGTGGAAGCATTCGCTTTGTCGGAGATCATGCCCGCAGCACCTTGCTTGACCTCTCCTTTCAACAACATCAACACGCAGAAAATGGCCAGTCAGGTGGTGGACGCAACAAGCATGGGCGTAACGGCAAGGACTGCTTGGTTCGTGTTCCACTCGGAACCGTGGTCTGCGATGAGGAAAATGGATATGTCCTGCTGGAGATTCTCGAAGAGCGAGAATACCTGTTCCTCAAGGGTGGACGAGGAGGACGGGGCAATGCGCGCTTCAAAACATCAACGAATCGGGCCCCTGAACACCACCAACCGGGTGAACCCTCGCAGGAACTCTGGATCCGTCTTGAGCTGAAGTTGATGGCTGATGTCGGTCTGGTTGGCTTCCCCAACGCTGGCAAGTCGACGCTGATCAGCAAGCTCTCCCACGCTCGACCCAAGGTGGCAGATTACCCTTTCACCACACTGGTTCCTCAACTTGGTGTGGTCAAGCACAATGAGTATGAAGTCTTCGTGATTGCCGACATCCCGGGTCTGATCGAGGGAGCGCACGAAGGACGGGGGCTGGGCGACCGCTTCCTGCGTCACATTGAACGCACCGCGATTCTGCTTTTGATGCTGGATGTCTCCGGTTTTTCCGAGGCGCCACCGCTGGAAGAGTATGCGACTCTATTGCACGAGTTGGAGTCTTTCGAGCCGACTCTGTTAGAAAAACCTCGGGCGATTGCGTTGACCAAACTGGACAGTATCCACGATCTGAAGGAAACTGAAGTAATTCGAGCTTCACTGGAAGCGAAAGGAGAGACCGTCTTCACGATCTCCTCCCTTAATGGCAGTGGTCTACAAGATCTGCAGCAGCACCTGGCAGATATTGTGCGTCAGGTTCGTAACCCCGTTCTTGATGAAGAACCCCGGCATGAAGACTGAAACTTACACCGATTTATCTGTCCTCTGCCTCAGGGCGGGTGCCCCAGGAGGTGATGTGACCTATGAGCGGGTGGAAGCCTTCCATCAAGAGTACTGGAACGCGTTGCCCCTGGCCAACTTCGAGTGGATGCACAATGGTGTCTACTACGAACTCTTGACAGCCAATGTGCCCCGTGATTTATTCAAGGAGATGATGACCCGCTACCGGGACCTGAGCTTTCTAGCCCGCTACCATCGGGGCTCTGAATTTGCTGGTTGGCTATCCGGAGCCGGAAGCAAACACCTGACGAATCGAGCGATGATTCGCGAATACCTGCGTCAGCACCTGCCCCACCGAGAGATTCACGCAGCATGAAACGCTTCCTAACATTGATGCTTCCGATATTGGTGGCCGGTTGCCTATCGCTGCACGCTCAAGCCGTTGATGAGAATCTCGTTCACGAGATCGCAGACAACCTGCGTTGCCCGACTTGTCAAGGGCTCTCGGTCAATGATTCTGAAGCAGGCTTTTCAGTACAGATGCGCAACAAGGTTCGGGAAATGTTGATGGCGGGGCAGGG
>Ga0209631_10005363_pt1 | contig 13608 bp, 10 predicted proteins | sample COG_08_FD_184752 | JGI IMG/M metagenome (GOLD analysis project Ga0209631, IMG submission 184752) | Pelagic Microbial community sample from North Sea - COGITO 998_met_08 (SPAdes) (version 2) | ecosystem: Environmental > Aquatic > Marine > Neritic zone/Coastal water | place: Helgoland, sampling... | reverse complement strand
CTTTTTTCTGGTCATGGGAGCTTAAAGGGCAGTACCCCTCTATCTTTGATCGTTCTGATTCTGGAAACGAGGCAAAAGATTTATTTAACAATGCACAAGAACTTCTACAAAGAATTACGGAGAATAATCTTTTCACATGTGAAGCTGTGCTTGGCCTTTGGCCTGCCAACTCAGATATAGACGATGTTGTTATCCACCAGAGCCTTGACAAAAAAAAGGAACTCGCTCGATTCCACTTTATAAGAAGGCAGCAAACACTGCTTGACCAACCACAGTATTGCCTTGCCGATTATGTCGCTCCCTTGGAATCGGGAAGAACAGATTATCTTGGTGCGTTTGCTGTTTGTGCCGGTGCGGGTGTTGATGATTTAGCTAAAGAATTTGAAGAAGATAACGATGACTACAATGCAATTATGACCAAAGCACTTGGCGACCGCTTTGCAGAAGCAATGGCTGAGTACTCCCATAAAAAAATTAGGCAGTGGTGGGGATTTGGATCGGATGAAAACCTGGAAAACAAAGACCTTATAAAAGAAAAATATCGGGGAATTCGTCCGGCGAGCGGGTATCCATGTCAGCCAGATCACACTGAAAAGGATATCATTTGGGAACTCCTTGATGTCAAAAAACACATTGGTCTCGAACTGACCGAGTCACGAGCAATGAACCCGGGTTGCTCTGTTTCCGGTCTCTACTTCTCTCACCCAGAAGCAAAATACTTCAATGTTGGTAAATTGGCTAAAGATCAGGTGGCAGATTACGCCAAAAGAAAAGAATGGCCTATTGAAGAAGCAATCAAATGGTTACGCCCGAATCTTGGGTTCGATGCATAAGTCTTTTTCCTTTGGCGTTGCAGGATATTGCCTGCCCATTTAAATATTAGCACCTATGAAGGAAATGACTCCATTGGAAGAAATCAGGCACTCCACCGCTCACATCCTCGCAGCCGCAGTTTTACGGCTTTATCCCGAGACGAAGTTGGATATTGGCCCTCCTACCGACAACGGTTTCTATTACGACTTTGACTCTTCCATTCCTTTCACTCCGGAAATCCTTGAGAAGATTGAAGCGGAAATGAAGAAAATCATTAAGGAAAATCAACGATTCGAACGAATGGAAGTATCGCGAGATGAAGCTAAAAAAATAATTTCCGATATGGGGCAGCAAACATATAAACTCGGAAGATTGGATGATATCCCGAATGAGGAAAGTATTTCCTTTTATCGTAATGGTGAATTCCATGACCTGTGTGCAGGTAGCCATGTTTCTTACACAAAAAAAATCAAAGCATTCAAACTCCTTCATGTTGCTGGTTCCTACCACCGTGGAGACTCCAATAACAAACAGCTTCAGAGAATCTACGGAACTGCATTCCCAACCAAGGACGAATTAGCCGAGTACCTCGAAAGGATCGAAGAGGCAAAAAAAAGGGATCATCGAAATATCGGTCGTGAAATGGGACTCTTCCACATTGACGATATGGTTGGACAGGGACTCGTACTATGGAAACCTAAGGGAGCCATTATTCGGCAAGAATTAGAAAATTTCATTTCAGACGAACTTAACAAACAAGGATACTCCCAGGTATTTACTCCACATGTCGGAAAACTCGATCTCTATCGTACATCCGGACATTTCCCATACTATCAGGATTCACAGTACCCCCCTATAATACACAGGGATTGCTTGACCTCACTGGCACAAGAAGGCTGTACCTGTTCTGAACTGTCCAACAAACTAGAAGACGGAGAAATAGACGGCTATCTGCTCAAGCCAATGAATTGCCCAATGCACATTCGCATTTTTCGCTCAGAGCAAAGATCGTATCGTGACCTGCCTATTCGGTTGGCTGAATTTGGAACTGTTTACCGTTGGGAACAGTCCGGCGAACTAAATGGAATGACCCGCGTTCGTGGATTCACCCAGGATGATGCCCACTTGTTTATTCGGGAAGAACAATTACAAGAGGAAATCCAGGGATGCCTTGGACTCGTGAAATTAGTTTTTTCTGTTTTAGGAATGGATGATTATCGAGTTCGCGTGAGCTTGCGCGACTCGGACTCTGATAAGTATGTCGGAGAACCGGAAGCATGGGATAAAGCAGAGACCGCACTTCGTGAAGCAGTCAAAACTCTTGAAGTAGACTATGAAGAGGAATTAGGAGAGGCAGCTTTTTACGGACCAAAGATTGATTTTGTTGTAAAAGATGTAATCGGACGAGAATGGCAACTTGGAACTGTTCAGGTAGATTACAACTTACCCGAAAGGTTCGATCTTTCTTATGTTGGTCCTGATAACCAGGACCACCGACCAGTTATGATTCACCGAGCCCCATTTGGTTCTATGGAAAGATTCTGTGGAGTATTAATTGAGCACTTCGCTGGGAATTTCCCAACATGGTTAGCACCTGAACAAGTGAGAATCCTCCCAATGAATGACGATTTGATCGAACAGGCCGAAAAACACATGGATCAACTCAAACAAAAGGGAATTCGGACCAGTATCGACAGCCTATCCGGTAAATTAGGGGCCAAAATACGCAAAGCAGAAAACGACAAAATTCCACATATGTTAATCATCGGAAAAAAAGAAGCTGAGGAAGGAAAAGTTTCGGTTCGCTCACGGGCAAACCCAAAACTTGATGGATCATGTTCATTGGATGAATTTTCTGCTGCAGTAACATCCGAAATTAAAAACAAGGATCTACCCTTTAAAAGGCAAACTAAAGCTAAGGATTAGAAAATAAAACCATGATCCTTCGTATATAATCTTTTCCAGCTTTGCCTATCGAGCAAAAGACCGATATGAAGAAGGATATGGTTCAAACTAACAGTTTGGGAATATTTTGGGTACTACTTGCATACCCCGCTGTTTTGTTAGTTAAAGTATATCGCTTTTTTTCACCCATTAAACAGATTATTCTCGGTCCATACGCGGCTTGCCGATTTCACCCCACCTGTTCGGAATACGCACTTGAGTGTCTTTCCAAGTTCGCTCTCCCAAAAGCTATCTATAAATCAGTTGCCCGAATTTTACGATGTAATCCCATGCACCCTGGTGGACATGACCCAGTTTGTAAGGAAAACCTTGAAGAAGGTGAACATGAATAAAGAGCCTGCATACAATCCTCCTGTTGTTTGTGATCACAATACAAACCTATTACCGTTTTTTGAGTCTTGCGTATGTAAAGTTCGTGAAAATGGACAAAAGATCTTCGCTTCTATAACTTTCGAAACTAACTATTCTGATCCACTTGCTATCCTTGAGCAAATACATATCCCCTCCCAACCGATTTGTTATTTCGAAAAACCGATGGATGAATTTTCAATTGCATGTGGAAATTCCATAGCATCGGGTACTTTTAGCGGACCAAATCGGTTTAATCAGGCAAAGCAGTGGTCTAAAAATCTCTTTGCCCAAATAGAAATCGCAGGGGATCATAAAGTGGAAGGATCAGGTCCAACCGTATTTTTAAATGCCACATTTGAAAATACCACTCGAAACACGAAACTCCCGGCACTCAGAACTTTTCTTCCTGAGTGGCAGGTTCTTCGCAAAGGTGGATCACATTTAATTACCGTTAATTGTGAAGTGCATATCGAATCCAAACCCGAAGCGTTAGTTTCAACTGTGACCAAGTCATTGAAGAAGTTTGACGGGTTACATGACCAAAGACCCAACGAGACTACCCCTAAGTCCATTAGGCTCGGACCACCAAAGGAAAAACACAATTATGAACAAACTGTTTTAGAGGCTTTAAAAGCTATTAAACAGGGCGAGATTTCTAAAATTGTTTTAGCACGTAAACTTTCATACCAAACAGAACAACAACTACCTTATTTCTCTATTGCCCATGCACTAAGAAATAAATTTCCGGATTGTTACACATTCTGCATGTCCGCCCCTGACGATGAGGTTTTTATTGGGGCCACTCCCGAAATCCTTTCCCGAATCTCGGGGACATCTCTCGAAACTGAAGCTGTTGCTGGGACTGCCCCACGTGGGCCATCTGCAGGCAAAGATGCACATCTGGGAAAGACCTTACTGGGTTCAAATAAGGAAGTTCGTGAGCATCGCTTGGTCATAGATTCGATTATCAGAAGACTTTCATCGTGTGGAATCACTGATTGTAAGGAAGGCCAGACAAGACTGCTTCGGCTTGCAAACCTTCAACATGCACGCACACCACTACGGGCGAAACTACCCTTCGGCATTCATCCATTTGATGCACTTTCAGCCCTTCATCCGACTCCAGCAATGGGAGGATCACCACGGGAGAAGGCCCTACCTTTGGTAGAGGAACTTGAAGGATTTTCTCGGGGATGGTATTCTGGAATTGCCGGTTGGTATGACTCCCGTGGCCGTGGTGAATTCATGGTTCCGATTCGATGTGGAAAAATTTCACCAAATAAACTTACATTGTATGCAGGAGCAGGTATTGTTGAGGGCTCTATTCCAGCTGATGAGAAAGCGGAAACTGACTGGAAACTCCAAGCAATGCTTGAAGTTATTACGGGAAGAAGTAACCTTCCCACTTAATGAACGAGGACGATGAACTTATCGCCCAAGCAAATCAATCTTGGGGAGAAATAGTTGCTAGTACTCTTCATGAACTTGGCGTAACAAATATATTCTTCTCCCCCGGTTCCCGATCCACTCCACTAGTCTTGGGGTTTGAGAGACACCCCAAATTAAACTGTACTCCAGTACTAGATGAGCGGTCTGCTGGATTCATAGCTCTTGGTTTTAGTAAGAGAACCCAAAGACCCAGCGCTATCCTTTGTACATCTGGCTCGGCACTAACCAATTGGTTTCCAGCAGTTGTTGAAGCATCTTACTCCGGCACGCCTATAATTCTTTTATCCGCTGACCGTCCTCCCGAGCTTCAGGACTGTGGTGCTGGACAAACGATTAACCAAGTAAATCTCTTTGGAGCTTTCGTACGATCCTTTTATCAAATCTCTGTACCCGAACTTTCAGCCAAAAGCATCAATAAACTTCGCTCTTCGATTGCAGATTCTCACTCATACTGCTTGGGTCAAAACCCCGGACCGGTTCATCTTAATTTTCCATTCCGCGAACCCTTCCAAAGTAAAAATAAGACCAAACCCCGCACTCTCCCATCCCTACAGCCACGAAAAGTAGCCATAATCTCGAAGAGAGACAGAATTAAGAATATAGATTCTATCAGTACAGAAATCAGTGATGCAAAATGCCCAGTGGTTATCGCAGGCGAGCACGCCCCTGGGCAAGAAGTCATTAACTGGCTTTCCAATTACGATATTCCCGTCATATGCGACTCTCTTTCACCACTCCGAAACACTGCGTTCCCCAATCGAATCCTCCGGTATGAAAACCTGCTTCGTCATTCAAGGTTTGTTCAAGACACCATTCCAGATTTAGTGATTACTTTAGGTCCGTTACCCACATCCAAAACATTGCGAAAATGGATTAACGATACAAATTGCAAAAGAATTGTAATTGAACCCAGAGGAATAAATGTGGATCCCTTGTCGACTCCAAGTCAGTCAGTAAACTTACCCTACGAAGATCTTACAAAACTTATTTTTCGAAAAACGGATCAGGACTGGCTTCAAAAATGGACTCATCCTGAACAGCTGATCGAATCGAATCTCATTCGTATATTTTCCCAAGAACTCGCGAACTTTGAAGGAAAAGTTGCCCGAATGCTATCCTTACACATTCCAGACAAAAGCCTGGTTCATGTGGCAAACAGCATGCCTATTCGGGATATAGAATGGTTTTGGCAGGCTGGGAATAAAGAAGTTAAACTTTTTGGCAATCGCGGAGTTAATGGGATTGATGGTACATTGGGCACTGCAATTGGAATTGCGCACCAATCAAGCAATGTTACTTTTTTGCTCACTGGCGAACTCGGGTTTCTACATGATTCCAATGCCCTACTATTCGCCTCTCAATTCGAGGGAAGTTTAAATGTATTATTGATTAATAATGATGGAGGGGGAATTTTTGAAAATCTTCCAATTGCAGGCCAACCTGAATTTGAGAAATGCTTTGCCACCCCACAATACATTAATTTTAAAAATCTTTGCCAATCGCATAACATTGATTACAAAAAGCCCGAAAATTGGAAAGATGTTATAAAGTTGATTAAAAAACCAATTAAAAAAGGGATTCGAGTAGTTGAAATAAAAACAGACCGAAAGTCAGATATAAAAACAAGGCAAAAACTTTTAGCCATTGGTCCACGCACTCGCTATGCCTGAACTTGCTGAAGTTGCCTTTGCCTGTTCAAAATGGAATATTGGACTTGATAAACGAGTCAGGGAAACTACCACTCTGCCAACCTCCCGTGTGTACAGAGATACAGATCATACTGAATTCTCAAATCGACTAACCGGGCAAAAATTAATTTTTGCCGAAACCCATGGCAAACAAATGCTCTTTTCATTTTCAGGAAATATTTACTTGGGAATTCATCTTGGTATGACAGGGAGTCTTGCGAACGAACCTTCAGGTTACGAAGTACAAAAATACGATGCTCTCGTTCTCCGTCAGTCAGAATGCACTCTTTTGTTTCGTGATCCTCGCCAATTTGGCCGCCTTCGTATTTCTTGTGGCTCAAACCCACCCACATGGTGGAGCGATCTACCGCCTTCAATTACGGAAAAAGAATTTAATTTAGAAATCGTGGAGAAGGCCATGAAGCGACACAACCGCAGACCCATTAAAGCACTCCTACTGGATCAAAGGTATTTCCCAGGCATGGGTAATTGGATGGCTGATGAGGTGCTCTGGCGGGCAAAGCTTCGCCCAGCTCGCTTAGCAGGCACATTAAATGCAAACGAAATAGCATGCCTCTATAATAAAACTTTATTTGTGGCAAAAGGAGCAATGAAATCTGTTGGAACCAAAGGCGGCGATCCGCCAAAAGGCTGGCTTTTTCATGTTAGGTGGAAAAATGGATTATTGTGTCCCAAAACCAAACTACCTCTAAAAAGAGAATCTATTGGAGGAAGAACAACCTGTTGGTCGCCATCCCATCAAAATTAAGGATATTATGTCCTGTGACTTTCCGCTAATTGTAAATCTATCTTAATTTGCTCGCGTAATTCATCAACCGAATCAAATTTTTGCTCAAGTCGCAAAAAAGTTTCTAAAGTCATAGACATTTGCTCGCCTTCCAAACCAAATTCTTTTTCGACAGCATCCAAAATATGAATCTCCAAAAGTGGATTTTTAGCATCTGACTCGACGGTTGGCCTTAAACCATAATTAGCAATGGCGTATTTCTTTCCCTCCAAGTTGTTTGAGCGTACCCAGCCTGTATAAACTCCATATGCTGGATATGCTGAAGGGTTCCATCGTAGATTAATTGTGGGGGACCCAATTTCACGCCCCAAGCCCTTTCCTTTAACCACATTTCCAGATATTGTGTATTTCCACCCAAGCATTTTATTGACCAATGTCACATCCCCCTCAGCCAATGCATTCCTGATTCTGGAACTACTTACGGGAAGGTTATCAAGCATTTCAGACTTAGCGACACCAACAGACAATCCGACCTCTTTCCCAATTTCTTGCAAAAAAAGTTGATCTCCGTTCCGTCCTTTTCCAAATCGAAAGTTTTCACCGACACAGAGACCCGAAAGACTAGGTATCCGAGCGATTAAAAAAGCGGGGAAATGCGCTGCCTCCACACCTGCAAACTCTCTGTCAAATGTTCGTAAAACCACTCCGTCCATTCCTGCTTTTAATAAGTGTTCCACTTTCTGATCTTTGTTCATTAAAAGACCCGGGGACTGTTCCGGACGCAAATAGGAGGAAGGATGTTCAGGAAAAGTAAAAGCAACTGCTCTTCCTTTGCCCGCAGCCATCTTTTTGGCCAGTTCTAACACAGACAGATGACCTCGGTGTACCCCATCAAACATGCCAAGAGCAAGAAAGACTGGTTCATCAGTGCTTCGCCCCAGGTCTTCAATTGAGGAAAAAACCTCCATCCGATTACAGAACATGCGTTGGGACTGCTTCGCGAATAGGAATCAGAATATTCTGAAATTCACTATGCCCCATATTCTCAATTTCTTCCAATGGAGAAGCATTCTCAATCCCAAACTGATCAATTTTCGTCCGTCGTAATCCAGTTAAATGTGCACCACAGCCAAGGTTCTGGCCCAAGTCATGCAAAACCGTACGCACATAGGTTCCCTTACTGCACGATAAACTAAAATTCCCTTTTGGTGGACTCCATTTTTCTAGGCAAAATTCATTGATACGGATAAACCTTGGCTCTCTCTCAACTGTTTTACCCTTTCTTGCCATTTTATAAAGCGGAACACCTTTAATCTTCTTTGCCGAAAACATAGGCGGCGTTTGATACTGATCCCCAAGAAAGGATTTCATTTCCCTAAGCATCATTTCTTCGTCAATATCTTCTGGCAACGGCTTTTCTGAAACAACTACGCCATCAGCATCTTGGCTATCCGTTTCAATACCCAGTAAAAATTCACCCTCATAGCTTTTATCTAAGCTGATAAGAAACTGTGAAACTTTCGTGGCTTTGCCTATCAACATGATCATCAAACCAGTTGCTAATGGATCAAGGGTTCCGGCATGCCCGATTTTCTTCATCTTTAATTTCCGGCGCAAACGATCAACTATATCATGAGATGTAATTCCAACCGGCTTATCGACAAGAAGAATCCCTTCAAAAGATGGTTCCTGAATATTCATCTTTTTATGAGGTTACAGTTGCAAGATGTTCCCCTATTGCCTTAACCAATTCGGGGTAAAATTCATCAAGTGACATATCAATATTAAACCCGGCTGCACAAGCATGCCCACCACCTTGAAATTCCTTAGCCAAGATATCGACCCTGTAACGCGAGTCTTTCGCCCGAAGGCTTCCCTTCAGCTTACCTTTCCGCTCTTCAACCAGAGCCCCAATTTCGACACCTTCCATTGATCGTGCGTAATCAACAAAACTTTCCGCATCTTCTGGTTGTGTATTTGTTTCTTTATAATAGGAATCTCGTAATGTACCAATACAAACACGATCATTATGTTCCATTTTAAAACTAGCTAAAAACCTTTGCAGTAACTGAACACGCCCCGGCTTCTCCCGTTCATACAACTCATGCGCTACAGAAGCCGGATTTGCTCCATATTCGCATAATCGCAGGCAAACCTCAAAAACCGATGCATTAGTCCCAGAATAGCAGAATTGGCCAGTGTCTGTTGCAATCCCAACATACAGAGCATCAGCGGTGATAGAATCTATGGTGATATTGCTATCTAAAAAAAACTTGGCCAGGATTTCACCCGTTGCTGAAGCATCAGATAAAACAAAGTTTTTATCAGCATAATTATTATTCGACACATGGTGATCAATATTTAGAAAAATATTGGGAAAACGGGCGTGCAACTCATCCCCGATCCTCTTCCTGTCAGCACAGTCAACAGTTACAATTGTAAAATCATCCCCCTCTACTTCGCTGGGGCTGAAAAAAGGGGTATCTCCTACAAATTTAGCCAGCGTTCTAGGAATGGGGTCCTGATTAACAGCTCGGGCGTCGATGCCCAACTGAATTAAAACCCGGGTTAACCCGACTTGCGAACCGATACAATCTCCATCAGGCCGGCGGTGACCGAGCACTAAAACGGATTTCCCCTTCAACTGGTTAAGGGCATTATTGAACAAAGCAGATTCTTTAAGAAAGGCAGTCATTTTAAAAGGGATTTACTATATCAGATAGCGCAGACAAGGAAAGCATGGAAATAGCCTAAACTGGGATTAGGAAAGCATCGCGATCGACACCCTTAACTGAAGAAATGGAATCAAGTAAACGGTCAGTTCCATAGACACCAAAAGCGGGTTCTGAAATAAAACTCAGTCCGGGTAATAGTCTCCCAAATGTGTTTTCTTTAAAACCGGCTTCCAATTCATCACAACTCCCGGTCAATTCAGCATTAGATTTATAATTCAAGGACACCAAACCTGTTTTTTCTGTACTCAGACCTGTGACTATTTGAAAATCAGTGTTTTCAATTTTCCAGTCTTTTGTAATGCAAATTGAAGAAACTGAGTACTCAACTTTTCGCTTACCCATAAACGCTACCCAAAGAAACAGCTCAGGTTGTATTTCACTATTTCCATTCACAACAAAACCACCCTGATCCCATAGATCGATTTCACGAAGACGAGAATAAGATACCGAAATTCTACTCGCACTCTGAATATCCTGAAAAAATTCAGTCATTTTAAAAACCAACTGAATCATTTCATCTGTTGCATTGGGATCTAATTCCTTTTCAGATAAAATTAGTCGAGAAAATTCGCTACGATTAAGCATGCAGCCTGTGCTGAAACGAATAAACGGAAGTTGAGGATCTGATAGCATGGAATCCTCAACAAAATTTCGGGCAACTTTTAAAGACGGTAGGCGCAGGTTAAAAGATTGGCGTCCTAACTCCAAAACCTGCATCCGAACATTCTCCGTATTCGCATCATTTGGGCTTATCAATGAACCCGCACGAACCGTTATGGGATAAGGGAAGCGAACCGGCCATTTGTTAAAAAATTTACCACCCGACATACTAAAAACAGATCCCCAAACCTGATCAACATGAACGGGTAGAATCGGAACATTTGCCTTCTTCGCCAGTAATAGAACTCCTCTTTTAAATGGGAAAACCACTCCCATTCTTGAAATGCCACCCTCCGCAAAAACACACAAGGGTAGGCCTTCCTTCAACTTTCGGACACAAGCCTTGATTGAATCCAATGACTTTTCTGGTGAAACTGTAACTGTCTTAGTCAAAAGGAAAACCATCCGCATAATCCTTGAAGTAGCTAACCCACTGTAAGCTAAATACCTTACTTTTCTTGAAAACGCTGCTCCTATAAAAACAGGGTCTCCATACGATAAATGATTGCTCACCAGCAGAACCCCACCCTTTTCAGGAAAATAATTCATACCCTCGACCCGAATACGATAGAAAACCCTCAGAAACATATGAAACCAGGCCCGGAAAAAGTCCTCCAGCAAATTCCTCAATACCACAATGCCAACAATCAACGATGGCACAAAAACAACTAATATTTCCTGCTTTGAACTAAGCTCTAAAACGTTTGAAAGAAAAGCGTGAATAAAAATGAGCCCAATACCGCAAAGCTGGGTCAATAAATTTGAAGCAGCTAAAACTCTTCCGCGTTGGTTCTCCTCGGCCTGATCCTGAAGATACGCGTTTAAGGGAACAAAAAAAAGTGCACCGAAAAAACCTAGTCCAAAACAAAATAAATCGAAAGGCACATGTTGAGGGTGGGCAAAATAAAGTCCGATATAAATCAATGGGATACAAATTCCGCCAATTGGGGTAAGACCAATTTCAATCCGCCCCCGGTTAAGATAAGCCACAAACAAACTACCTACCATCACCCCTAACCCAAGAAGAAGAAACCAGTAACCATACAATGTCCCCATTCCTACTTCACCAATTACAACCTCTCCGGAAAGTTTAACCAGAACAAGGTAGAAAAAGCTACCCATTCCCCAAAACCAAGCATCTCCCAATGCCGCATACCTAAGTCCAGGTTGCTTAAAAAGAAAAATAAGGTCTTGAAAGTGACTGACGAGAAGCCCTGACCTGAATGGCTTTGCTCGGGGAGCTTGTGTTTCGGGAATAGGAAAGGCAATAATCCAGGAAATAAATGCCAAAACAAAAATATATGCACAAACAACCAAGGCCGCATTCCATCCTCCCCGATCTGCCACCAATTGATCAAATGTGTATGCACCAGCAAATGCCCCACCTAAGATACCCACCATTGCGAGCATTTCCATATACCCCACCGCTTTGCCTAATTTATTAGTTCCGACTAGTTCTTTAAGAATGCCCTTTTTCGCAGGTGAAAAGAAAGCGGATTGGATTGAAAGTACAAAAAAACCTGCCAGTGCAAATTCTAAATTTTGAGAATAAAGTGCAAAACCAAGAACCCCCAATCCAATCAACTGCCCGAACAATGCATATTTAATTACTTTCTTCTTTGAAAAACGATCTGAAACCCATCCTGCAAATGGGGCAAAGATTACAAATGGTAAAATTAAAAGGATTGAAACCTGCTGATTAATCGAATCCATACTAGCCTTTCCAAATTGAACTGCTGCCATAATTGGCAGGATTGCTTTCATCGCATTGTCATTAAATGCACCAATTGTTTGGGAAACTAGCAGGGGAACCGTAACCCGAAAAGGATGACTCTTTTTACTTAATATCACAGCAAACGCATGGACCAGAATTGATCATTCTCCATCCCATAGAAGAATGACACATTGCCAAGTTAAATTTTGATGCAGTTTCTAACAAATCGCATCTATTGCTAAGGCTAAGTCAAAATCTTTTTTTGTTACCTTTCCTCCCACATCATGCGTGTTTAATAAAATCTCCACCCGATTGTAACAATTAAAAACTTCAGGGTGATGGTTTTGCCCATCAGCCTCGTAAGAAAGCCTAACAATAAAGGACATTGCATCTCGATAGTTATCGAATACAAAGCTTTTCTTCAACTTATCTTCGATAAATGACCAGCCAATCATACTTGAAAGTTTATCTTCTATTTCTCTAATAGTTAATTCTTTTTGCATTTGTTCGAACTAGGTTATGCTTTCCTCGTTGTCAATTGGTCATGAACTCGTTGAAATGAATTCAAGTACATATGATATTTCCTTCCACAATTGAACGCGAAAAACTTCCCAATCATGTTGCCATAATAATGGATGGCAATGGAAGATGGGCTCGCTCGCGTGGAAAACCTCGTTTATTCGGGCATCGTAATGGTGTAAAAAATGTTCGTAGTGTGGTAAATGCTGCTCGCGAAATTGGAGTACCATATATCACTCTCTATGCCTTCAGTACTGAAAACCAGAATCGACCAGACGATGAAAAGTCCGGCCTAATGCGCTTATTGGAAGAATTCTTAAAGCGTGAACTTGCAAATATGCTCAAGGATGGAATACGCCTGCGCACAATTGGTGATTTATCTGGACTGCCTGCATTTGCCCAAAAGATTGTCGAGGAAACTGTTGAGAAGACAAAACATAATTCAGACTGGAATTTGACTCTCGCCTTAAATTATGGAAGCAGGCAGGAAGTACTTAACGGGATTCAATCCTTTGCCCAACAAGTTTCTGAATCTGGTAAATGTCCGCAAAAGATTGATTGGTCAGAATTCTCAAATTTCCTTGAAACCAAAGACCTACCCGACCCTGATCTAATCATTCGAACTTCAGGAGAGTTCAGATTGAGTAATTTCCTTCTTCTACAAGCCGCTTATGCGGAAATTTTTGTCTCTCCACTACACTGGCCCGACTTTAATCGCGATGCGTTTATCGAAGCTTTGAAAAACTACATTCAACGGGAAAGACGGTTTGGGAAAACTGGTGATCAGATCTCTCACTTAACTAAGTCCACTGCCCAAATTCAAACAACATGATTCTACGCTCATTTTCAACTGCAACCCTGTGGGGCCTTATTGCATTGGTCGTTTATTCGCTCAAGGAAACTGGTGCTATGTGGATACTCAATCTCTGTGCGACCCTTACACTTTTTGAAGTTTATACAATCTTG